>Ga0307372_10008850_pt1 | contig 14054 bp, 15 predicted proteins | sample OX1MG_FD_202533 | JGI IMG/M metagenome (GOLD analysis project Ga0307372, IMG submission 202533) | Soil microbial communities from Risofladan, Vaasa, Finland - OX-1 | ecosystem: Environmental > Terrestrial > Soil > Coastal area > Acid sulfate soil | place: Finland: Risofladan, Vaasa | collected...
GGACACCTCGAGGGGCTCAAGGTCTATACGACGCTTGATCCTGAAATGCAGGCGCTTGGCCAGGATACGATCGAACAGAATCTCGCGCGGCTTGAAAAATCGCACAGCAGACTGCGCCGCGCTGACAGAAAGCAGCAGCTTGAAAGCGCGATGGTCACGCTTGACGCTTCGAGCGGCGCGATTCGCGCGATGATCGGCGGACGCGACTACGCCCAAAGCCAATTCAATCGGGCCGCGATGGCCCAGCGGCAGCCTGGCTCGGCCTTCAAGCCGATAGTCTATCTGACCGCGCTCGATCCCGCGCGCGCGCCGTTCTCGCCCGCGATGACGCTGGCGACGGCGCTGCCCGATCGCCCGATGTCGTTCGGAACGTGGACGCCGGTCAACTACGAGCGCAACTATCAGGGACAGGTGACGGTGGCGGAGGCGCTCTACGAGTCGCTCAACGTGCCGACCGCGTGGGTCGGCAGCCAGCTCGGACCCGGCAGGATTGTGCAGACCGCGCACGAAATGGGAATCCATGAAGACCTGCCCGCCGTGCTGCCGATCTCGATCGGCTCGGACGAAACAACGCTGCTCGAACTGGTCGGCGCGTACCAGGTCTTCGCCAACGCCGGCGTCGAAGATACCCCATACGCGGTCGAATCGGTCGTCGATAGGGCGGGGCACGTTATCTATCATCACGACGACGACGAGCATCGCGTGATCAACCCGTCGGTGGCTTACTTGATCACGGGCGCGCTCGAGCAGGTGCTGCGCTACGGCACGGGCGCGGCGGCGCAGAGGATGGGGGTGAATTTTCCCGCGGCGGGCAAAACCGGAACCACGCAGGATTACCACGACGGCTATTTTATCGGGTACACGCCCGATCTCGTGTGCGGCGTGTGGGTCGGCTTCGACGAACCGCAGAGCCTGGGATTGCCGGGCGCGAGCGTCGCGCTGCCGGCGTGGGCGGATTTCATGACTCATGCGACCGCGGCCGCCTCGTCGGATTTTGCCGAGCCGTCGGGAATCGTGATGGCAACGATCGATCCGCAAAGCGGCGGCCTTGCGACGCCCGCCTGTCCGCACGCGATTGCGCTGCCGTTTCTCATTGGAACCGCGCCCACTGCGATGTGCCCGCTGCACGGGGGCGGCGGAATCCTCGCCTCGCTACCGGCGGCGCTGGGCGGAACGCCGAGTCCTTCGGCTGGCGCGGTGGGCGCTCCAGGAGCGGCCCAGCCGATTCCGAGTGCGAGTCCGTCGCCGCGCGGAATCGTAGGCTTCTTTCATCGCCTGTTTCACTGAACGCGTGCGGCTCTATTCGGCGGAATCGGGATCGCCGCCCGGTTCGCGATCGTCGCTTGCGTCGGACGTGTCGGCGGGCTCGCCAAAATTTCCGGCCGGGACAGGCTCCGCGCCCGCGGAAATATCGGCCAGACGGCGGGCGACGATGATGAACGCCGAATGGGCGACCATCCGGAAAAACGGCCGCACACTCATCCCTTTGACCTGCCAATGGCGCAGCAGCGTCTCGAAAGTCTCGACCTCGCCGAAGTCCGCACGGGCCTGGAGCGCATCGACGGTGTCCTTAATCTGGAGCGCGGTCGGAACGTAGGAGACCAGCACGCCGCCGGGACGCAGCGCGCGTGCGGCAACCTCGAGCGCGCGGCTGGGTTCGGGCAAATCGAGGAACATCCGATCGGCGCCGGTCTCGTCGAAGCCTTCGTAGAGGTCGCGCAGCTTGAGCGTCCAGTTGGGAGCGTAGCCGAAGTAGGCGGCGACATTCTTGCGCGCGACGGCCGCAAAGTCCTCGCGAATCTCATACGAAATGACGCGGCCCGCGGGTCCGACCGCGCGCAAGAGCGCGATCGTCAGCGCGCCCGCGCCGGTGCCGCCTTCGATTACGGTCGCGCCGGGAAACACGTCGCCCCAGATGAGCAGCGGGCCGGTATCTTTCGGATAGATCACCTGCGCGGCGCGCGGCAATAGCGGAATCAGATCGGCGTAAGTCGGACGCAGGACCAGGAAAGTTTCGCCGCCCGAAAATTTCACGCGCGAGCCTTCTTCGATTCCAAAAATCGAATCCGCAACGAGTTCGCCGCGGATCAGGATTTTCTTCCCCGCGTTGAGGGTTTTCAGATAGCGGCGTCCCTTGCGGTCAATAAAGATTACCGCGTCACCAGCTTTGAGTTGCGATTCCAAGATGGCTTAACGCATATGCGGACGGATGCGTGCGCGCAACCCGCGAACGTGTCAGGGAGCGGGGCATGCGCGACCATGCCGCTAAACGTTGACTGGGCGCATGTCGTAGTAGCGGTCGCCGGCGGCGAATCCCTTCGGCGCCACTTCCTCGATTCGCGCCAGATCGGTCTTGGAAAGTTTTACGCTCGCCGCCGCCGCATTTTCTTCCAGGTACTTGCGGCGCTTGGTACCCGGAATCGGCACCATATCGTCGCCCTGTGCGAGCACCCATGCCAGAGCGAGCTGACTCGGCGTGAGTTGCTTCTCGTCGGCGATTTGTTTCAGGCGATCGACAACTCGGAGGTTACGCTCGAAGTTTTCGCGCTCGAACCGCGGCGAAATACGCGCGCGCATGTCGTCGGCGCCGAACTCGTCGATCGAGCGGATCGTCGCGCTCAGCATCCCGCGTCCGAGTGGACTGAAGGGAACGAAGCCGATTCCAAGCTCGCGCAGCGTGGGAATAACGTCATCTTCATAGTCGCGCGTCCATAGCGAGTACTCCGACTGCACCGCGGTTATGGGATGCACCTTGTGGGCGCGGCGAATGGTAGCCGCCGCCGCTTCCGACAGGCCGATGTAGCGCACCTTGCCTTGGCGCACGAGCTGGGCCATCGCGCCGACGGTCTCCTCGATCGGCACGCTGCGGTCCACGCGATGCTGGTAATAGAGATCGATATGGTCCACGCCCAGGCGTTTCAGTGATCCATCGCACGCCGAGTGCACGTAGTCGGGGCGGCCGTTGACGCTGCGCTTCCCGCCCGGGCCGAATACGTTGCCGAACTTGGTCGCGATCTGGATACGGCTGCGAAAGGGCTTGAGCGTTTTGCCGACCAGCTCCTCGTTGCGATGGTTCCCGTACACGTCGGCCGTGTCGAAGAAGTCGACTCCAAGCTCGATCGCTCGATTCAGCGTAGCGATCGATTCGGCTTCATCGGCAACTCCGTAACTCTGCGACATCCCCATGCATCCGAGTCCGATCGCGGATACGACGAGCCCCTGCGTTCCGAGTTTGCGCTTTTCCATAATGATCTTCTTACCACTGGGAGGTGCATGACCAGAAGCATCGCGAGACGCCAACTCTAGCCGGCGCGGGGCTTGTTCTTCACCGATGATACCCGCGACAATCGGGATTTCTCGCCGCGAGTGCTGATGCGGAGTGAGGCGCTGCATCGGTAGCGGGCGGAGGGTTGGCTCGAAATGACCGATCGAGGGTGGTGCAGAGATATTATGATAGTCAGGCATTGAGCCCGCATCCGTCATTTCGACCCCTTCGACGTTGCTCAGGGCAGGCTCTGGGAGAAATCCCGGGCGGGGGGTTATCGCGCGTGGCAGGGCTCGATTTCTTGAACGCGGCATTTCGTGTATAGTAGGTCGTTAAGCCACGCGACCAGCGCGGCTGGTTAATCACAATCCTTCAGGACGGCTCAATCTCGTTATGGCTGAAAAGAAAGCAAAGACTGCGGAAAAGACCGGCGAGGTCCAGCACAAGCATCTGTGTCCCAACTGTGGCGCCGAAAGCAAGGTGACCAAGTTCGCCGGCTACGGGCGCAAGGGCTTTTACCTCGTATGCGAGAAAGCCTGCGGCTTTATCGGGAAGACCCGCTGAGGCCCTGAGGAAACCATGGGCAGGGCGCGCAAGAGCAAGACTTCCAAGCGTAACAAGTACGCGAGCTTCGGCGACAGCGGCGACGAGTCCGAGGAAGATGCCGATCTTCCCAAGGACGAAGCGGGCCGGCGCAAGATCAAGCGCCAGTACGCCGAGCTGCTGGGCATCCGCATCGAAAAGCTGCGCGGGCGGATTCTGAACCGCGAGCGGATCAACAAGACGATCGAGGGCATCTACTTCATCTGCTCGGGATGCATGAAGGTGTGCCATTCGCTTGATGACGGGCTGACCGAAGATCCCGCCAATCTGAACAATCTGTGCGGCGAATGCACCAAGCTCCAGGCGCAGGCCGCCGCGCACGCCGCCAAAGAGGCGGCGCAGGCGCCAGCCCGTCCGGCGCGTCCGTCGCGCGCGCGCAAAAAGCGCGCGGCCGCGAGCTGAAGCGCAAACAGGGTTGTCCGCGAGCCTGGGAAAAGATAAACCACTTCGATGTCTCTGCAACTGATTCGTCCCGACATCAATCTTGATTTCGTCGGAAAGCGCCACTTCTTCGTAATTCTTTCGACCGTGATTAATATCGCGGCCGTTCTGATGCTGATCTTCGTCGGCCTTAACTACGGCGTCGATTTCGTCGGCGGCAGCGTTGTGCAAGTGCAGTTCGACAAACCGACGACCGCCAACGCAATTCGCGATTCGCTGAAGCCAATCGGTTTAGGCGAGATCACGGTGCAGGATTTCGGCGCCTCGGCGGGGCATACCTATCTTCTGCGTTTCGAGAAAGTCGCCAATATCGGAAGCCTCGGTCCCAAGCTGGAGAGCCAGCTCGCAAAGAACTACGGCGCCGACGGCGCCAAGGTGGTGCGCGTCGAGAGCGTGGGAGCCAAGGTGGGCGGCGATTTGCGCCGGCGCGGTTTTCTGGCGGTCATCTTTGCGACTATCTTCATGGGCGTATTTATCGCCTTCCAGTTTCGCCACACGAGCTGGAGCTTTGGCGCCGGCGCGGTGATCGCGCTGGTGCATGACGTTCTGGTGGTGTCGCTAGCGCTGGTGATCAGCCAGTTCCAGTTCGATCTGACCACGCTCGCGGCGCTGCTCACGGTTATCGGCTATTCGGTTCACGACACGGTTATCGTTTCGGACCGGATTCGCGAGGACGCGGCCAAGCGCAGGCGCGAGCCGATCGCGACGATCATGAATCGCGCGATCAACGAAACGCTGTCGCGGACCATTCTGACCTCGGGCACGGCGATCGTCGTGCTGATCGCGCTGCTCGCGTTCGGCGGCCCGATCCTGCGCCCGTCGGCGTTTACGCTGCTGGTCGGCTTTATCACCGGCACCTATTCCTCGATTTATATCGCCGGCCCGGTCGTCCTCTTCTGGGAAGGACACCATCGCGTCGGTTCGCTGTCGTCGCGCGCAGCCTAGCGCGTGCGGCTTGGCGCGCTCTTGCCGTAGCTCCGCCATGCGGCGGAAAATCCTCAGGTGGAAATCGGGCTCAAGACCGGCCGCGGACCGTACACGCTCAAAGAGGGCGCGCCCGCGGTGCGCGGCGGCGGTGCGATCGTGCTGACGATCGTGCTCGAGCGCGGCGACGGAATCGAGCGTGTGCTGCTGCGCTGCGCGATCGCGGACGAGATTGCGCCGGGCGATGACAGCGCCGCGATCCTCGCGCGAATCGCGCCGTGGATCGAGCGCGAGTTCGAGATGACGCGCGAGATGGCTCTAAAAACGATTCGCGGCGAGGGCAGGATGCTCGAGATTGTCTTCGATGCGTCGCATCGCGGCCCGTTCTGATCCGCCATGGCGCTGGAAAGCTTCATGTTGTGCGATATGGAAATCTCGAGGCGTCGCCGATGAATCCTGAAATTCGTCCCGCGCGCGAATCCGACATCGCCGAACTGGCGCGATTGGTCGCCGCCCTGGCCGCATACGAAGAAGCGCTCGACGAGCGCGCCCGCTTCGATTGGGACTCGATCCGCGACGCGCCGAACTGGATGCGCGCCGTGCTTGCGCGAGACCATCATGCGGTCTGGGTCGCGGACGCGGGCGATGGTCATCTGGCCGGGCATCTGTGGGTCAGACTGCAAAGGCGGCACGAGGGCCAGAGGCCCGCCGAAATCGGTTACATCAGCCAGGCTTTTCTCGAAGAGAGCTTTCGAGGACGTGGGCTAATGAAGCCGATGCTCGCGGATGCGTTCGACTGGTTCCGCGTCAAAGGCATCGCGACGATCACGCTGAGCGTCCTGCATCGCAACTGGCTCGGCGCCGAGGCGTGGCATCGCCTTGGTTTCACGGCGTGGCGCGAAGAACGCATGATGGTCCTGAAGCCGCTCGTGAAGTGACGCGCGCCGCACCGGCGGGAATTTGGCCGCATCGCGCGCCGACCCCGCGAAAAACGCGCCCCGGGGATCGGAAACACCGGACACGCGGCAATACCGTCGTCTGATTAAGCCGCCTGACGCCGCTCCGCTTCCATTCTCTTCTGCTAATCATGCAATAGCCGCCCTCGACGTGTTTGTTGTGATACGCAGGGACACGGCTCGTGATGGTTTCCCGCCCATGAACCTATTGCCGTTGCGGATGCGCTCACGCGCCGCGACGCGATTATGGCGCTTTCGGCCGCCGCTAGTCGCCACAGACCGGCCACTTTCATTACGCCGCGTCATTTCAAATTATTCCTGCCGCGACTGCTCATTTGATGTTTGCCGCTACTGGCTATTACCCAGCCAGCCTCAGTTGGAAATGGTAAAAATATATTTTTACGTGTCCGGCACTTTTTTGTTGACATCGATCTCTCGTGCCTCTAGCCTTGGCGAGTCTCGCCGGCGATCTTCAAATACCTACTCGCGCGAGCGAAAATTTTAACCTGGTCTTGGCTACCTTGTGACTGCAGCCCGGTGGAACCGGCCTGCGCGCGGAGTGTCTTGCCTGATGCGATCCGCGCGCCCGGCCGCGAGCGTACTGGTGCGGGTTGTTGAAGTGGGTCGTTCTCCGGCGGGCTGATCGTTACGCACAGCTCCGGGAAGATCGCTGGCTTCACGAGCCATTCGCTGCGGATTTGCGGGTCCGGGCCTGGTGAGTAACACGCAGGTGAAGAAGCATGGACGCAAAAGGTTTCGCGATGGCTCTGTTCGTGGTTGGGATCGTGGCGGCGCGGGGCTCGGATGCGCGAGCGCAAGTGACTCCGGCAGTCGCTCCGTGTAGCTATTACGTGGCATTGACCGGTTCGAATCGCGCGCCGGGCACGCAATCGTCGCCGCTGCGCACTATCCAGCATGGCGTCGATGCGCTCGCGTCGGCGGGCGGCACCGTGTGCGTCGCGGATGCCGGCCCTTATGTGGAAAGCGTGACGCTGCGGAACTCCGGAACAGCCTCCCGATGGATCGCGATCCGCGGTGTCGGCACGGCCCGGGCGGAAATCTCACCGCCAAGCAACGGGACCTTCGCGATCAATATCAATGCGCGGTCGTACGTGGCACTCGAGCATCTCCATACCAACGGCGGCGAGCTCGGGATCGTGAGCTCAGGCGGCGGAAGCCACTGGTACGTGCACGACAGCGAGATCGAGAATGCGGTCGGAAGCGGCATCCAGCTCAACAACGGCGACTATGTGACGGTCGAGGGGAACCTGGTCCACCATAACGCCGCGACCTGGGCCAGCTACGGTTCCGGCGTCTCGGTCTATGAACCGGTTCAACTTGATAGTTCGGCGGGGTACCATATCTATATTGGCGGAAATACAATATATAGTAATTCGAACGCAGTCGGTGGGACGGATGGAAATGGTATAATCCTGGATACGTTCTCCGGCCACCGATTCAGCGCCCCGTCACTGGTCGAAAACAACATCGGCTACGGCAACGCGGGGGCGTGCGTCAAAGTGTACGCGAATGGCGGCGCGCCGATACTGGTGCGCAATAACACCTGCTTCAAAGATCAGCAGTTGGCGTCGCGGTACACCTGGCGCGGCGAAGTGTCGCTCGAGTACGCCGGCGACGTCACGACCGTGAACAATATCTTGTGGTTCGATCCAGCGGCTGACTCCTCCAATTCGGCGTATCTCGACGGAGCCGGTTCCGCCAACCTCGCGGTGTCGAACATTTCTTACGGAGGTTCCGGCGCAACGAATCCGCTACTGGTGAATCCGCCCGCTGATATGAGCTTGCAGCCGGGTAGCCCTGCTATCGGGACCGGCACGAACGCTTACGGCGTTCCGGCAGTCGATATCACGGGTGCAGCGAGATCCCCGGCCTCGGTTGATATCGGCGCCGTTGCTTTCCGCGCGGCGTCCCCGACCGCGACGTCATCCATAAAGGCGAGCGCGACGCCGATCTCAACGTCGACCGCGGTCGCCACCCCGACTGCGACCCCGACTACGACCCCGACTAATTCCATGGGAGGTCCGGCGCGCCGAAGAAGGCACCGATAGCGGAATTGACCGCCCGCCGGTGAATGACGGCGATAATCTCGTACGCGCTCGACCCGCTGGCGGTGATCACTTTGGACGAAACCATCTGATCACCGCCACCCCGCCTGACCTGGCGGATAGTCTGCCATTTACCTTGACAGATCAACGCATTTATCTTACTGACTCAGTATAAGGGGTATTTCGTGGTGGCGGATTGAGGAGACGGTTTCGGTTGACCCGAGTGGTCGCGATGCTTATAGTGGACTCAGCAGGTCCACTAATTGGATCACCGATTCGCCAAGCGCGAATCCGATAGAGCAGACAATTCGGCAGGCTGATGGTTAAGACTCCCATATACATGGACAATCACGCGACCACGCCGTGCGATCGCAGGGTGCTGGACGCGATGCTCCCGTACTTCACCGAGAAATTCGGCAACGCCGCGAGCCGCAACCACAGCTTTGGCTGGGAAGCGGAAGAGGGCGTCGATAAGGCGCGCAATCAGATTGCGAACCTGATCGGCGCGAAGTCCAAGGAGATCATCTTCACCAGCGGCGCGACCGAATCCGACAACCTGGCAATCAAGGGCGTGCTCGAGTTCTACAAGGACAAGGGCAACCACATCATCAGTTGCGTCACCGAGCACAAGGCGGTGCTGGATAGCTGCCGCGCTCTCGAGCGCCAGGGCAAGGCGACGGTAACCTACCTTCCGGTAGATAAATATGGGATGGTGGATCCTGGCGCGGTGCGCCGGGCGATCACCGACAAGACCGTGCTCATCTCGATCATGTACGCGAACAACGAGATCGGCACGATTCATCCGATTCGCGAGATTGGAAAGATCGCCAAGGAAAAGGGCGTTGTGTTTCACTGCGACGCGGTCCAGGCGGTCGGCAAGATTCCGGTCGATGTCGAAAGAGACGGAATCGATCTGCTCGCGATGAGCGGGCACAAGATTTACGGTCCCAAGGGTGTCGGCGCGCTCTACGTCCGCTCCAAGGGACCGCGGGTGCGGCTGACCCCGATTATCGACGGTGGAGGGCACGAGCGCGGGATGCGCTCGGGCACGCTGAACGTGACCGGAATCGTCGGGTTTGGCGCGGCGTGCGAAATCGCTGGCAAGGAAATGCCGGACGAGGCTGTTCGCCTGAGCGAGCTCAGAAACCGGCTCCAGGCCGGAATTTTCGAGCGTTTGGATGAAGTCTATGTCAACGGCCATCCGACCGAGCGGTTGCCGGGAAACTTGAACGTCAGCTTCGCCTATGTCGAGGGCGAGTCGCTGCTGATGGGAATCAGCGATATCGCGGTCAGTTCGGGCTCGGCCTGCACTTCGGCGACGCTCGAGCCCTCGTACGTGATTCGCGCGCTCGGAATCAACGAGGAGCTGGCGCATAGCTCGATTCGATTTGGAATCGGCCGCTTCAACACCGCCGACGAAGTGGATTTCGTGTCGGACCGGGTGAGCAAAGAGGTCAAGCGGCTGCGCGAGATGTCGCCGCTGTATGAGATGGCGAAGGACGGAATCGATCTCAAGTCGGTGCAGTGGAAGTCGTAAGCGGAAAATCCGCGCGGAGACGCTATGGCATATTCAGACAAGGTTCTCGATCACTATAACAATCCGCGCAACGTCGGCAGCTTCGCCAAGGACGACTTGAGCGTCGGCACCGGCGTGGTCGGCGCACCCGAGTGCGGCGACGTGATGAAGCTTCAGCTCAAGATCAGCGACGACGGCGTGATTGAAGACGCCAAGTTCAAGACCTTCGGCTGCGGCAGCGCGATCGCGAGTTCGAGCTACGTGACCGAGCTGGTCAAGGGCAAGAAGATCGACGAGGCGATGGCGATCAAGAACACCGTCATCGTCAAGGAACTCAACCTGCCTCCAGTCAAGATTCACTGCTCGGTGCTGGCCGAAGACGCGATCAAGGCCGCGATCACCGACTGGAAAAAGCGCAAAGGCAACGCCGCCGCGCCGGTCGAAAGCGCGTCCGCAAAGGCGCAGCAGGGCTGAGGTTTCGCGCCATGATTTCGCTGTCTGAAAACGCGGTCCACAAGATTAAGACTCTGGTCGCCGACAAGGGCGCCGAAGCCGGACTGCGCGTGAAAGTTGTCGGCGGAGGATGCTCGGGTCTGTCGTACCGGATGGAAATCGACGCGGCCAAAGAGCGCGACAAGATTTTCGAGCGCGACGGCGCGCGCCTGATTGTCGATAAGAAGAGTTTTCTCTATCTCAACGGTTCAGAACTCGACTACGCCGAGGAGCTGATGGCCTCGGGTTTTCGGGTGGTCAATCCGAACGCCAAACGAAGCTGCGGATGCGGCGAGTCGTTCGTTGTATGAACGAAGGGATGCGGCGGCGTAACGATGATCGAATGCCCGTCATGCGGACGGCGGCAGGAGCCACGGCTGGTTTGCGAAAGCTGTTCAACGCCGCTCGGCGTTGAACTGGACTGTTTCGCGGCGCTGGGACTTCCAAAAAAGCTCGCCATCGAGCCGGGCGCGCTTGAGCGCGTCTATCACGACCTGAGCCGGCAGATTCATCCCGACCGATTCGCGCAGGCTCCCGTGCGTGCGCGCGACGCAAGCCTGCGCTCGACCGCGCTGTTGACGCGCAGCTACCGCACCCTGCGCGAGCCGGTTTCTCGCGGACTCTACTGGCTCGAACTGCGCGGCGAAAAGCTTTCCGACGACAACAAGCAGGTTCCGCCGGAGATCGCCGAGACGGTTTTCGACGTCCAGGAGCAGCTCGCGATGCTGCGCGAAGCGGTGCGCACCGACCCCGCGCGCGCGCAGGCGCTGGCCGACGAACTCGAGGACCGGCGGGTGTTTCTGCTCAATATGCTGAACGATTATGAAATTGCCCTGCGCGGGAATTTCGTGCTGTGGGATCTCGGCCGCTCGAACGCAAAGGAACTGGCCACGGAACTAAAACTGATTCTCTCGAATATCGCGTACCTGCGCACGCTTTTGCGCGATGTCGATTATGGGCTGGGGAGTCTCAAGGCGGCCTGAGCGATGCCTCAAATACTCGGAATCGATCTCGGCACTACTAACAGCCTGATCGCGCGGATGGACGGCGAACAGCCGCGCGTGATCGCCGACCCGAAAAGCGGCTCGGCGCTGTTGCCTTCGGTCGTCGCGATTGCGCCCGATGGCGCCGTGCATACCGGTGCCCGCGCGATCGAGCTCGAACCGCATCTCAGCCTCGAGAAAGACGGCACAGTCAGCGCGGTCGGTTTTCCGGGCGGCGAGTACGGCGCGGTGATTCGATCGGTCAAACGCTACATGGGTTTGGGCGGCGCCGAGGTCGCGCCGGAAGATCGCGCGCGTTACGCGTTTGCCGATCTGTCGGGTCCGGTGGTGCGCTTCCAGGTCGGCAGGCGCACGCTCACGCCGCCGCAGATCTCGGCCGAGATTCTGCGCGCACTCAAAGAACGCGCCGAACGCGCAACCGGCGAGGCTGTCGATCGCGTCGTGATCACCGTGCCTGCCTACTTCAACGACGGCCAGCGCCAGGCCACCAAAGACGCGGGGCGTCTGGCCGGGCTCGAAGTGGTGCGTCTGGTTAACGAGCCTACCGCGGCCTCGCTCGCGTACGGACTGGGCAAGCTAACCGAAGGCAACGTCGCGGTTTATGACTTCGGCGGCGGCACCTTCGACATTTCGATTTTAAGCATCAAGCAGGGCATCTTCGAGGTTCTCGCAACCAATGGCGACACGCACCTGGGCGGCGACGATATAGACGGCGCGATTGTCGATTGGATGCTCGCCGGCCTGCCAGCCGAGCTCGCTCGCGACCGTCACGTATGGAACAGCGCGCGCAGCGCCGCCGAGGCGGCCAAGCAGCGGCTGACCGATTCGCCGCGCGCGGAAATTGTGCTCGAGTTGCGCGGGCATACGATCAGGAAAACTCTGACCCGCGCCGAGCTCGAAAAAATCGCCGAGCCTCTCGTCGCGCGCACTATTGCGCGATGCAAGCTCGCGCTTAACGACGCGAAGCTTGCTCCCGCCGATATCAACGCGGTCGTGCTGGTCGGCGGATCGACCCGGATGCCGCTCGTGCGCGAGCGCGTGCGCGAACTCTTCGCGCGTGAGCCGCTATGCACGATCGATCCGGATGAAGTCGTTGCCCTTGGCGCCGCGGTCCAGGCCAGCGTGCTCATGGGCAAGCAGGGCGAGATGCTGCTGCTCGACGTGGTTGCGCTGTCGCTGGGAATCGAGACGATGGGCGGCGTGATGGAGCGGCTGGTGCATCGCAACACTACAATTCCGACCAGCGTCACCGAGATGTTCACGACCGCGGTGGACAATCAGACGCATGTCGATATCCACGTGGTGCAGGGCGAGCGCGAGCTCGCGGCCGACTGCCGCAGCCTTGCGCGCTTCAAGCTCGGGCCGATCAAGCCGCAGCCGGCGGGATTGCCGCGGATTGCGGTCACTTTCCTCATCGATGCAAACGGGATACTTAATGTCAGCGCACGCGACGAGCGCACCGGCCGCGAGCATTCGGTCGATGTCAAGCCCTCCTACGGACTCGACGACGAAGAAATCGAACGGATGCTCGAGGAGGCGATCGATCTCGGCGAGCAGGATCTCGAGCAGCGGCTCCTCATCGTGGCTCGCAACGACGCCGAGCAAATCCTGGCGGCACTTGCAAAACAGCTCGGTGAGTATTCGCATCTGATCGACGCCGCGGAACGCGCGCGGTTGGCGGCGGTGGCGGAGAGGTTGGAGGCGGCGCGCATGGGCGAAGATCGCCAGCTCATAGCAAATCTCGTGGAAGAATTGAACGAGCTAAGCACGCCGTTCGCGGGCCGGATCATGGACGCCGCGATCAAGACGGCGCTGGAAAAAAAATCAGTCGAGCAGGTGTCGTAGGCGGGGAGAGTTAATCGCGATGGAACTGAAATGGGATCAGGCCGAAGAGCTGGCCGAAGTGCTCGCCGAGAATCATCCGGGACTCAATCCGCTCGATGCGCGCTTCGTCGATCTCCGCCAATGGGTAATCGATCTGGACGAGTTTGGCGACGATCCGCAGGCTTCGACCGAAGCCAAGCTCGAGGCAATCCAGATGGCATGGAACGAGATATATCTGGAACAGAACGAAGACGAGTGAATAGACGCAGGCCGACGAGCGTCTGAATACATCGAGGAGGTGGGGCTGTGGAAGAAGCAAGTGGGAGCTTGAGGACGGACCAGGGAGGCAAGATGCAGGAAAAGGAGACACTTGACGAAAAGCTGCCGGGGTTGTTCGAGCCCGACACGCTTTTGCCGATTCAGTACTTCGAGGCGATGCGCAAAAAGCATCTGCTCGAGGGCGAGAAACGGCTCATCCTGAGCGTGCTCGAAGACGCGATCGAGTGCTTCATGAAGTGCATCGACTCGGCCACCAACAAAGGGCAGCGCCTGTTCCGCGAGGCTGACGAGTGGATCAGCCACGAAGACAAGCGCTGGGTCTTCTCGTTCGATAACGTCTGCGACATGCTCGATATCAATCCCGATTACATGCGCGTCGGGCTGCGGAAGTGGAAAGAGAAAAAGCTGGCAGCGATCGAGCGCCGGCGCCTTGCGATGGAAGCCGAAGCGGCATTCGCGCTGGCGAATCCGGCCGCAGTGGTGGTCGAGTTGCCGCAAGCCGCACCCGCGCAGCCTGCTGCTTCGCATGCCGCTGTTGCCAAGCTGGCTTCCAAAGCAGCCAAGCCGGTGGCGGCGAGTCGTCGCAAGCGGTCGCATCGGGTCCATTCGGCGCACGCGGCAGGCGCGGCGAAGCTTCGTAAGGCACACGCCTGATCAAGGCAGCGCGCGGCTGAATAATCCCGT
>Ga0307372_10008851_pt1 | contig 14053 bp, 13 predicted proteins | sample OX1MG_FD_202533 | JGI IMG/M metagenome (GOLD analysis project Ga0307372, IMG submission 202533) | Soil microbial communities from Risofladan, Vaasa, Finland - OX-1 | ecosystem: Environmental > Terrestrial > Soil > Coastal area > Acid sulfate soil | place: Finland: Risofladan, Vaasa | collected...
ATGGTCGCGCTCCTGGATCCAGCTCGACCCGAGGCCATCGACGCCATCGCCCGCGCCCATCGAGCCGGCATTCGCATCCACGTCGTCACCGGCGACAACGGCACGACCGCCGCTGAGATTGCCCGCCGGGTTGGGATCGGAACGGGGACCGCTGGCATTCTGACCGTCACCGGCGATGCCCTTGATGCCATGAGCGGACCTGAGCTTGATGAGCTCTTGCTGTCAGGGCCAGAGATCGTCTTCGCCCGCAGCTCTCCCGAAGCCAAGCTTCGAATTGCCGATGACCTGCGCGCATGCGGACAAGTTGTTGCCATGACCGGCGACGGCGTCAACGATGCGCCGGCTCTACGCGCTGCTGATATCGGCATCGCCATGGGACGGTCGGGCACCGAAGTGGCTCGGCAGGCCGCCACCATGGTCCTGACAGACGACAACATCGCCACGGTCATCGACGCGGTGGAAGAAGGTCGGCGTGTCTATGACAATGTCCGCAAATTCATCCTCTACATCTTCACCCACGCCGTCCCCGAAGTCGCTCCCTTCTTGCTCTTTGCCCTTTCCGGGGGGGCCATCCCGCTCCCGTTGACCGTCATGCAGCTCCTCGCCATCGATCTCGGCACCGATACGCTCCCGGCCCTCGCTCTCAGCCGAGAGCGAGCCGAGCCAGGGATCATGGACCGTCCGCCGCGCCCCAAGAACGAGGGCGTGATCCGCCCCGCCCTCCTCGCCAGAGCGTGGGGTTTCTTGGGCATTATTTCCGCAGCCCTCACCCTGGCCGGGTTCTTCGTTGTTCTCCGTGCTGGCGGCTGGCACTTTCATGCCGCTACTGGTGTCGGGGCCCCTCTGCACCATGTCTACCAACAGGCCACCACTGTGGCGTGGCTGGGTATCGTCGCATGTCAGGTGGGGACCGCCTTTGCAGCGCGCACCGACCGGGTATCGCTACGTAGCATCGGCTTTATGACAAACCGTTTGCTATTAGGCGCCATCGCCATCGAGCTCGTCTTCGCCGCCGCCTTGATCTACCTGCCGTTCCTCCACCACACGTTCGGCACTGCCGCGCTTTCACCGGGCCAGCTTGCTGTGGTCGCACCCTTCCCATTCGTCGTCTGGGGTGCAGACGAAGCTCGCCGATGGGTGCAACGGCGTCGTGCCTCTTGAGACGTTGTCTGTGATCCCAATGTTGGCGAGGACAAGAGCGTCGAGACCGATGCCATCGAGACGCACCTAGACATCCCCGCTACCAAAGGTGATGCTCCAAAGCCCGGAGACGAGACTCCGCAAACACCACATCGCATAGGCGGCTCGCGGGGCTAATGTGACAAGAGGCTCAGTCACCCTCGAGACCCATCAAGCTTGTTCATCATCGAGCAGAGCCGCGTCGGCTGGCGTCGAGAAAGTCAAGCGCGGCAAGAGCGGCTCCTCGGGCGCCTGCCATGTCCAGGTCGGGGATGAGGGCGAACGTCGATTTGGCCCGCTGCTCCACGCGCAGTGACGTGTGCTCGCGGACCCTTGCCAGGAACCACTGGCGAAACGTCGTCTTGGCCTCGACGACACCGCCCCCGACGAAGTAGGCATTGGGGTCCATGAAATTGCTCGCGATCGTGAATAGTCGTCCGAGCGCCATCGCCTGCTGATCGAAGATCTCAAGAGCGAGCGGGTCGCCCGACTCTCCAAGACCTCTGACGAGCTTGGCAGCCTCACCCATCGACCCCGCTCGCGCCAGCTCGTGGCGAGGGAAGCGCGTGAGCCAGTAGGGCAGCAGATTCTTCTCGATGCCCGTGAGCGAAGCCACGCTCTCAGCATCGGCGACGAACCCGCATTCACATTTCGGAATTGGCTGTCCCTCGCCGAGCAGCCCTTGCATTGGTATGTGGACGTGGCCGAGCTCGCCTGCCATGCCAGCCGCGCCCCGAATGACACGACCACCCTCGATCAACCCACCCCCGAGACCGGTACCGACAATCACCGAGACCGATGATCGACGCGACGCCTTGTCTTCGAAGTGCTCGTGATGCGCCCACAGGGCGGCAGCGTTGCCGTCGTTGTTGTAGACGACAGGGACGGCAAGTCGATGTTCGAGCGCAGCCCGAAACGCAAAGCCATGCCATGCTGCTTCCGAGAAGTTCGTGGAGCCCGCCGAGGAGATCACACCGTCCGCGCTCGCCGGCCCCGGCGTCCCGAGGCCGATGGCACGCACAGACTCCCGCGTCACGCCCGTAAGCCGAAGAATTTGATCAACGGCCTCCACGAGAGCTCCGACCGCGACGTCCGGCCCCTCTCGAACACGGCTGGGACTCTCCACCAACCTGTCCATCAAGAAGCGTCCCGAGCCGTCGAGCACGGTGGTGCTATTGGAGGTACCACCGTTGTCGAGTCCGACGACAACCCACGAATGGGAGTTCAAGTTGCGTCTGCCGTCGCGCTCAGTACCCCACTGGGTGCGGGCAGAACCTCGCCGGGGTGGGCACGCCATAGTGCCCCCCGGTGGAAAATTGGTGCCACGAGCACAGCCTACCCACGGTGTTCGTACACACGACATCGTCAGGTTCGTTCGGCGGGCGATTCGCCCTACTACTGAAGCGTGCCGTGATTGGTTGTTCCCCGGTTAGGGGAGGTGAAGGCTCCGTGTCGCGGATGCGGCCCGTAGTGGTGTCGCTGGCTCCCATGTCCCGATGGCAGGGCTCGAACATGTTGCGAATCACGGCGCGATCGTCTGAAACAAGATCACAATGTCACGCCACAAGGACCCTGGCATCATCGCGCCGGAACCGAGATGTAGCCTGGGAGTCTCCCTTTAGGGAGTGACGCCGTGTGTGTGCAGAACGACCCTCCTGGTCGACTCCGTGCGGGCTCGACGCCTTGTCACGATTGACCTCCAGGAGGGCGAATGCCTGTGTTCTCTTTGATCCTCGTCTTGACGCGTTAGGAGTCGGGGGCGAACAAATGTGCTTCTCTCCCGAGGGTGACCTCGTTGGCGGACTCGTAGTCACTGCCATTGGCGTCGACGCAGTGCGCCACCTGCGGCAACGCAAGGATCACCTGGCCCTGGCCACTCTCCCGCTGCTGCTCGGATTCCATCAGATCGACGAGGCGTTCGTCTGGTGGGGTCTCCGAGGGGTTGTGCCTCACGAACTCGGTCGAATCGCGATGTGGATCTACCTCATCATCGCGTTCGTGGTGTTGCCCATCATCGTGCCGGTTGTCGTCATGTTGCTTGAGCCATCAGGTCGTCGCAGATGGAGGATGGCACCGTTCTTGGCCATCGGGGCGGGGGTGTCAACAACGTTGCTCGAGACGATGGTGCGGAATCGTCCGAGCGTCACGTTGGGCGCCTATCACCTCGCCTACTCGATCGGGTTGCAGCACGGAATCTTCATCATCGGGCTCTACATTCTAGCCACCTGTGGGTCGCTGCTCGCGTCGGGGTTTCGCCATATCGTCATCTTCGGCGCGGCGAACGTCGTGGCCGTCGTTGTTCTGGCGCGACTCAGTGCCGATGGGTTTGCGTCGCTATGGTGCTTCTATGCCGCCCTCGCCTGCGGTGCAATCCTGTTGCACATGCGATATGCCAAGCCGCACAGAGGCGCACCGTATGCGGTGAGCTAAACGTGAGGGGTCGGAGGCCGCCGGACAAGAGACCGGCTGTCTGTGTGGTTGATGTCACGAGGCGTACACTGAGCACCGATGGCCAGCACCGTGTCTCTTCGATGATGATGTCGGGTCCCGATGCCTCTGACACTCCGACACCCCTTCGAGGGGTGGCGGGACTTCCGACTCTCGAGGATCTCCCACCGGTTGCCGGTCGGCGTGTGTTGGTTCGAGCCGATCTCAATGCCCCAATGCGACAAGGTCGCAGCGGCAGTCTCGAGGTCGCTGACGATTTTCGTCTGCGTGCGTCGGTTCCCACACTCGAGTGGCTGTGCGCGAACGGGGCAGAGGTCGTCGTCTGCAGCCACCTCGGCCGCCCAAAGGGAAAGCCCGACCCTCGCTATGCGATGGCCCCCGTCCGTGAAGTGATGGCTGCAATCGCCCCCGAGGTCTCGGTCTTGGAAAACCTACGCTTCGACCCCGGCGAAGAAGCGAACGACGAGAGGTTTGTCCGACGGCTCGTCGACGGGTGCGACTTTTTTGTGAATGACGCGTTTGGATCTTGCCATCGAAGCCATGCTTCGGTCGTCGGGCCTCCCACGCTCCTACCAAGTGCGGCAGGGCGCCTGCTCATGCGGGAGGTCGAGGCACTCACCCAGATCCTTTTCGATCCAGATCATCCCTTTGTGGCCATTGTGGGGGGAGCCAAGGTCGCCGATAAACTCGGCGTGCTTACGTCACTCGCACAGCGAGCTGACCACGTGCTTCTGGGCGGAGCGATGTGCTTCACCTTCCTCGTCGGAACTGGCCACGAGGTCGGCGCGTCACACGTGGAGCTCGAATTGGTTGAAGAGGCTGAGTCCCTTCTCGGCAAGTTCATTGGCATCGAGATACCAAGCGACATCGTGGCCCTCGCTCCCGGGGGAACCCTCGGTGTCGGCGACGGTGCGACTGGTGAGGTCCGCCAATTCGAGAGGGACCTGCCTGCGGCATGGCAGGGCGTCGATATCGGTCCCGCCACCCAGGCCAGGTTCGCAGGGAAGATCGCCGAAGCAGGGACCGTGTTGTGGAATGGCCCCATGGGGGTGTTCGAGGACCCTCGCTTCGTCGAGGGAACACGGATGATCGCCCAAGCGGTCGCTGCCTGTCCTGGGTTCAGTGTCGTGGGCGGGGGTGAGACGGCAGCTGCCTTGCGCCAATTCGGGCTCGAAGACCGCATCGACCATATCTCCAGCGGCGGTGGCGCGACCCTGGAATTTCTCGAAAAGGGGGATCTTCCGGGCCTGGCGGCCTTGCGTACGAGTCGGGAGAACCGGTGGCGGTGACCTCCACCGACATCCTTCGCTGAACCAGTGTTCTCGGGGTACGTGGTCAACGCCTCGGGAGGGCGGTGACCAAGGATGGGACTGGAGATGTCGAAACCTGTCACGACCCCAACTCCGCCGGTCGCGCCCGGACTCCGGACCTGGCCCTCGTCCTGCTTGGGATCAACCGGAGTGGCGGAACAGGACCTTGTTCTCTGGTGATGAGCCGGGAGAGGCGTGAAACTGAGTACAGCCTGGAAAGCGGTCAGGCGACGTCGAGGCAGGTTGAAGGAGCAAAGTGTCGGTACGGATAGGGATCAACGGGTTCGGTCGGACGGGACGTGCTCTGTTGCGTGCGGCTCGCCGTCCGGAGCTCGGACTCGAGGTGGTAGCCGTGAACGACCTCGGACCTCCTGAGGCACTCGCCCGCCTCCTGGCTCGCGACTCGGTATTTGGGCGACTTGAGGTCCCGGTGACACTGGATGACGAGGTCATGGTGGTCGGCGACCAGCGGGTCCGCCTGCTGGCGCAGCCCGAGGTCAAGGCGCTTCCATGGGGTGACCTCGGGGTGGATGTCGTGGTCGAGGCGACGGGGAAGTTCACGGCCCGTGAACGCGCCGCGCGACATCTCGATGCCGGGGCCCCCCGAGTCGTCGTGTCGGCACCGTCCAAAGGCGCGGATGCCACCTTTGTCATGGGTGTGAACGACGAACAGTTCGACCCGACACGCCACGTGGTGGTCTCCAACGCGTCCTGCACCACGAATTGCCTGGCAGTGTTGGCCAAGGTCCTCGACGACGCTTTCGGCATCGAAGAGGGCTTCATGACGACGGTCCACGCTTACACCGGAGACCAGCAACTCGTCGACTCCTTACACAAAGACCCCCGCCGGGCGCGGGCCGCAGCGATCAACATCGTTCCCACCACCACGGGGGCGGCGCGGGCCACTGGCCTCGTGATGCCTTCGGTGGAGGGCCGGCTCGATGGATTCGCCCTGCGGGTGCCGGTCCCCGACGGGTCGGTTACCGACCTCGTCGTTAACCTGCGGTCAACCGCTACTCCTGATGACATTCGTGCTGCCTACCGGGAGCGGTCCGCCGTGGGAACTCTCGTGGGCAAGCTCGAGTACTCCGATGAGCCCCTCGTCTCGAGCGACATCGTGGGCTCGCCGGCATCGTGCGTGTTCGACTCCGAGTTGACAATGGCCCGTGGCCGGATGGCCAAGGTGATCGGCTGGTACGACAACGAGTGGGGCTACGCCAATCGGCTCGCCGAATTGGCGGCGTTGGTGGGCGCAGCGGCCCGGCCGTAGACGAGGGCGGAGCGGAAACCGGTGTTTCAGGTTCGGATCCACGGCCGCGGCGGCCAGGGTGTGGTCACCGCCGCCGAGATCCTTTCGGTGGCCGCCTTCGGTGACGGGCGCTTTGCCCAAGCCTTTCCGAGCTTCGGGTCCGAGCGCACCGGCGCCCCGGTGGTGGCGTTCTGTCGCATCGACGTGACCCGTATCCGCACCAGGGAGCCCATCGTCGCGCCCGACGCGCTCATTGTGCAGGACGCCACGTTGACACACCAGGTCGATCTGTTCAGTGGGTGGCGGCCGGGCGGTTACCTGCTTGTCAACTCGTCTCGTGGCTTCGATGAGCTCGGCCTGTCGGACCTCACCGCGTCGCATGGGGATGATCGTTTGCTGACCGTTCCCGCTACCGAGTTGGCGCTCGACTACACCGGACGTCCCGTTCCCAACGCCGTGTTGCTCGGCGGCTTCGCCGCCCTCACTGGAGCGGTCTCGATCGACGCCGTCGTTCAGGCCATCGCGGCGCGTTTCAGCGGGAAGGTCGCCACTGGCAATGTCGCCGCGGCCCGCGAGGCGTATCGAATCGTGGCCGGTCGGAGGGGGGTGCTCGCCGATGCTTCGCCAGGTTGAGGGGTCGCGAGCTGTCGCCGAAGCGGTCGCGCTGTGTCGGCCAGAAGTCATCTGCGCCTACCCGATCTCCCCGCAGACCCATATCATCGAGGGGATCGGGGCGCTGGTGAAGTCCGGCGAGTTGGCAACCTGCGAGTTCATCAACGTCGAGTCGGAGTTCGCAGCAATGTCGGTATGTATCGGCGCCTCGGCCACCGGCGCAAGGGCCTATACCGCCACGGCGAGCCAAGGACTGCTCTTCATGATCGAGGCCGTGTACAACGCCTCGGGACTCGGTCTGCCCATCGTAATGACGCTGGCCAATCGCGCTATCGGGGCACCCATCAACATCTGGAACGACCACAGCGACGCCATGGCGGTGCGCGACGCCGGGTGGATCCAGCTCTTCGCCGAGACGAACCAGGAGGCGGTCGATCTCCACGTTCAGGCTTTCCGCTTGGCCGAGGAGCTGTCGATGCCGGTGATGGTGTGCATGGACGGCTTCATCCTTACCCACGCCTTCGAGGCGGTCGAGATCCCCACCCAGGATCAGGTCGACGCCTTTGTGCCGCCGTACGAGCCCAGGCAGGTGCTCGACCCTCACGAGCCCGTGTCCATCGGGGCCATGGTCGGTCCCGAGGCGTTCGAAGAGGTCCGGTACCTCGCACATGTCAAACAGCTTCGTGCACTCGACCTGATCCCCGAGATCGCGGCGGAGTTCGCGGAAACTTTCGGACGACGCGCCGGCGGTCTCGTAAGCTCGTACCGTAGCGAGGACGCCGAGACCATCATTGTCGCTTTGGGATCGGTGCTCGGGACCATCAAGGATGCCGTCGACGTCCTGCGCGAGCAGGGGATTCGCATTGGGGTCGTGGGGATCGGCTCGTTCCGTCCCTTCCCGGCCGCGGCGGTGCGGAGCGCGTTGGCCGGGGCGAGACGGGTGGTGGTCATTGAGAAGGCGGTTGCGCCGGGTGCCGGCGGGATCGTCGCCACCGACGTGTCGATGGCGACGGCAGGGCTGCCGCAGAAGACGCACGCGGTGATCGCCGGCCTCGGGGGGCGCCCCATCACCAAGAGCTCCCTGATTGAGCTCTTCAAGCTGGCCCAATCGGATTCGCTCGAGGAACTCACATTCCTCGATCTCGACCGCTCCCTTGTCGAGCGTGAGCTGGAGCGTATGGCTCGCCGCCGCCGCTCAGGCCCCACCGCCGAGAACGTGCTGCGCGACGTCGGCATCGTGTCGGCCCGGGTCACGTGAGGAGGGAACGTGCCTCTTGAACCGGTGAAGTTCTACCAAACGGGCAGCTTTGCGGCGGGCAACCGCCTGCTGCCATTGGAGCAGCGTTCCGTGCAAGCCGACGCCCAGCGGACCAACTCGCTGAATTCCGGTCACCGTGCGTGCCAGGGATGTGGCGAGGCGTTGGGAGCGCGGTTTGTTCTCGACGCCGCCATGCGGGCGACCAGAGGTGACATGATCGCGGTGAACGCTACGGGATGTCTCGAGGTGTTTTCGACCCCTTACCCCGAGACCGCCTGGCGCATTCCGTGGTTGCATTCCCTGTTTGCCAACGCGCCGGCAGTGGCGACCGGGGTGGCTGCTGCTCTGAAGGCCAAAGGGCGAACCGATACTCGGGTGGTAGCCCAAGCCGGTGACGGCGGCACAGTCGACATCGGGTTCGGGTGCCTTTCGGGCATGTTCGAGCGCAACGACGACGTGCTCTTTATCTGTTACGACAACGAGGGATACATGAACACCGGTGTCCAGCGGTCCAGCGCCACCCCACCCGGAGCACGAACCGCCACCACCGAGGCCATCGGCCCTGAGCCGGGCAACGTGTTCGGTCAGGGGAAGAACGTCCCTCTGCTGGCCGTGGCGCACGAGATTCCGTACGTCGCCACGGCCACGGTGTCGGAGTTGCGCGACCTGGAGTACAAGGTCCGTCACGCCATGTCCCTGCGCGGGGCTCGGTACATCCACGTGCTGGTCCCGTGTCCCCTGGGCTGGCAGAGCGCCTCGGCCGACACGGTCCTTCTGGCCCGACTGGCCAAAGAAACAGGGCTCTTCCCCGTCTTCGAGGCCGAGTACGGCGAGATCACAGCGGTGTCGAAGATCCGCCGCCGCGTGCCCGTCGAGGAGTACCTGCGGCTTCAAGGGCGCTATGGCCACCTCTTTGGGAGGTCTCCTCGAGCAGACATCGTCGATCGCATCCAGGCCATGGCAGATCGCAACATCCGCCGTTTCGGCCTGGTCGAAGAGGAGTCTGCGCAGGATTCGGGCACGGTCCTGGCTCCGAGGGGATCGTGATGGAGAAGCCCTTCGCCATCACCCTCGACGTGGGTTCGAGTCTCGCCAACAAGACCGGATCCTGGCGAGTCGAGCGTCCCGTCTACGTGGACCGCCTCCCACCGTGCTGCGACGCTTGTCCTGCCGGAGAGAATGTCCAGCAGTGGCTGTACCACGCCGAGGCCGGGCACTACGAGCAGGCGTGGCGGGCTCTTGTGCGGGACAACCCGTTGCCGGCAGTCATGGGACGCGTGTGCTACCACCCGTGCGAGACAGTCTGCAATCGGGTCCAGGTCGATGAGGCCGTGGGCATCAACGCAGTGGAGCGTTTCCTCGGGGACGAGGCAATCGCTCGGGGCTGGAAGCTCGAGACCGATGCCGCACCTTCGGGCAAGCGGGTTCTCGTGGTCGGTGCAGGTCCGGCCGGGCTTTCCGCGGCCTACCACCTGACACGTCTAGGGCACAGCGTCACCATCTACGAGGCCGGAGAGTCCGCCGGTGGGATGATGCGCTTCGGAATCCCCAAGTACCGCCTGCCTCGCGAGATCCTCCAAGCCGAGATGGACCGGATCTTTGCCCTAGGGGTGACTCTCGAGGTCAACCGCCATGTGACCGACGTTGTGGGCGCGATGGAGTCCGACGGGTTCGCAGCCGCCTTCTTGGCCGTCGGGGCCGAGATCGGCAAGCGAACCTACATTCCTGCTGGCGACTCGTCCCACGTGTTCGACGCCGTGTCGCTCCTGCGGAGCATGGAGGGGGAGGCACCACCTCACCTTGGCAGGCGGGTGGCGATCTACGGAGGCGGAGACACTGCCATGGACGCGGCGCGCACCGCCCGGCGCCTCGGCGCCACCGACGCGGTGGTCGTGTACCGGCGCTCACGAGACCGGATGCCCGCCCACGACGTCGAAGTCGAGGAAGCTGTCGAAGAGGGCGTGCGCCTGAAATGGCTCTCGACGGTAAAGGCTGTCGAAGGCGAGAAGCTGATGCTCGAGAGGATGACGCTCGACGAAGGGGGTGTTCCGCAACCCACCGGCGAGCTCGAAGAGCTCGCGGCTGACTCGCTGATCCTGGCCCTGGGCCAGGAGTCGGATCTGTCTCTCGTGCAGGGTGCCTCTGACATTGTCGTCGAGGGCGGGGTGGTCCAGGTGGGCCCCGACATGATGACCGGACGTCCCGGAGTCTTCGCCGGCGGCGACATGGTCCCCGCCGAGCGCACGGTGACCGTGGCCATCGGCCACGGGAAGCAGGCTGCGCGCAACATCGACGCCTGGCTGCGAGGGACGGTCCACAACCCGGCTCCGCGCCACGAGCTCGCCACTGCCGGGATGCTCAACACCTGGTACTACGCCGATGCCCCCAAGACGCTTCGGCCCCGACTCGATCTGGCCCGCCGGACCTCCAGCTTCGACGAAGTGATGGAAGGTCTTGACCAGTCCACCGCCCTCTTCGAGGCTCGGCGCTGCATGTCGTGCGGAAACTGCTTTGAGTGCGACAATTGCTTCGGAATGTGCCCCGACAATGCGGTGATGAAGTTGGGCCCCGGTCTTCGCTACAGCTTCGACTATGACTACTGCAAAGGCTGTGGGATCTGTGCGGCCGAATGCCCATGTGGGGCGATCGTCATGGAGCCCGAGCCGACCTGATTCTGGCGTCCGACGTTTGCATCGACCCGGTGACGTAACCGGCGGCAGCTCCCGGGATCGAGGTTCTCCGGGTGTGGATTGTGACTTCCGGCCCGGGCGCTCTGGTCAAGGACGCTGCGAGACTGCACAGATGGACGCGAAGGAGGGCCAGGATGAGCGTGAGGGTGACAGGCGTCAAGGCGGTGGAGGTACTCGACTCTCGTGGAAACCCGACCCTGGCGGTCACGGTGACGCTCAGTGACAGCACCGTCGCCCGCGCCGGTGTGCCCTCGGGTGCGTCCACGGGCTCGCGCGAAGCAGTCGAGCTGCGGGACGGCGACCTGGGTCGGTTCGCCGGCAAAGGCGTGCTCGGCGCCGTGGAGAACGTCAACGCTGAAATCGCCGAAGCCGTTGTTGGTCGGATCTTCGCCGATCAGGCCGAGTTCGATCATGCCCTGATCGACCTTGATGGCACCGAGAACAAGTCCCGGCTGGGTGCCAATGCCATCGTGGGCGTGTCGATGGCCGCGGCTCGGGCGACGGCTAACTCTGCCGGACTGCCGCTGTGGCGCTCTCTCAACCCCCCGGGGGTGGTACCACGGCTTCCCGTCCCGCACTTCAACGTCGTGAACGGTGGTGTCCACGCGCCGAACAATCTCGACTTTCAGGAGTTCATGGTGGCGCCACTCGGTGCCCCGAGCCTGGCCGAAGCGCTCCGAGCAGGCGCCGAGGTCTACGCCACCTTGCGGAGTCTGTTACAAGCGAAGGGGTTCGCGACGGGTCTCGGCGACGAGGGGGGATTCGCCCCGGAGATCGATTGGCCCGAAGAGGTTCTTCGGTTACTGGTTCAAGCAATCGAGGAGGCTGGTTACAGGCCTGGCCGCGAGGGCGTCGCGATCGCCCTCGATCCTGCGTCGAGCGAGTTCTACCGCGACGGTGTCTACCGGGTCGCGGGGGAGTCGCTCTCGAGCGACGAGATGATCGAGCGTTACGCCGAGATGATCGAGGGCTATCCGGTGTGGCTCCTTGAAGACGGACTTGCCGAGTCGGACTGGGATGGCTGGGAACGCTTGACGGCTCGGCTGGGCACCAAGATCGAGCTCGTCGGCGACGACATTCTTTGCACCAATCCCGCCATCATCACCGAGGCCATCGCCCGTAAGGTCGGTAATGCCTCGCTCATCAAAGTCAACCAGGTCGGCACCGTGACCGAAGCGCTCGAGGCGATGAACATATGCCGAGAGGCGGGCTGGGCGCAGCTCGTGTCTCACCGCTCTGGTGAGACAGAGGACTCCTTCATCGCCGATCTAGCGGTTGGGTCGGGTTGTGGTCAGATCAAGAGTGGCGCTCCGGCCCGCGGGGAACGGGTGGCGAAGTATAACCGGCTTATGGAGATCGAGGACGCCGAAGGCCTTCCCTATGGGTTGGCGAAGTGAAGAGAGATTGAGCTGAGGCAGTTCGGGGCAGAGACCAGCCTCGTCCCCTTCCACGTCAGGCCCTGGCGATGTCCCTGCCCGGCATTGGCTCTGCGAGTGCCGTCCGCCATGCAGGCGCACCGAAGGCGTTGGAAAAGTACTGGGTCTCGTGGACCACATGTCCATGCTAGAACTCCATACTGCTCACGGAATAGCTGGGTACCCCGTCGTATGTAATGACGCACTCGCCCACCCAAAGATCTCCACCGCCCGACGACTCGAAGGACGGTGAAGTTTCGATTGGCAGGGTGTGCGCCGCGCTGTGCCGAGATCTTGTGGCGGCCCCGGAATCGTTCACCTGACTGCGGATAGTCGAGGACCGGCGGCGCTACACAAAGAACCGGTCTGCCGCCGCTTGATCCTCGAAGAAGACCTTGATATCCGAGAGCAGGTCATCGGAATCAGACTCGAGAAGGTACAAGTGGTGTCCTCGGTACATCCGAGCTTCACGCTGGGCCTGAGCGTACTGGAGGACTGCCATATGGGCTTCACCGACCATCCAGTCCATCCACTTCAGGACCTCGAACGTGCCCCCCGTGTGCTCGACCAAGGTTACGAGGTGACGTCTCACCTCGTCAGGTCCGTGGAACACCCCTGAGAGCTTGTTCTGCCCCGGCACGGTACAGACAACCTTCGGCGAAAGCATTCGGGTGGCGTCGTCGAGTCGTGTAGACGAAAAGCTGACAAAAAACTGCCTTGCATTGACCAGGCGCTGGGGTTCTGCCAAGTGCTCCATGTCTCGATATTACGTTGCCCGGACGTCGACCGAGCAAGGTCGCGTCAGGGAATCAGGTGGCCGGCACAGGTATATCCGTCGTCGTTGCTGTTTGTTGTGTCCGGGCACGTGGTGTCGGCCCACGTCACCGAGGTCAGGATGGCGCTGCTGAAGTCAGAGCCTGTGAGATTGGCGCCGGTGAAGTCTGAGCCCGTGAAATCGGTGGCGCTGTTGACAGTGACGTTCGTCAGGTTGTCCTCCATGAAGGACAGATTCTGGAGAACGTCATTGCTCAGGTCGTCGCCGCTGAAACTGGAGAGCGGAGCGAAAAGGTACCCGTCGTTGACCAGGTCGCCGCTGGGGAGCGACGCCGGCTTTCCTGTCAGCGCCCCTGACGTGACGCCGAAGAACAAGGTGGTGGCCAATTTGGCACCCTGGACGTTGGCAACCGTGAGCACGACTTCTGAGAATATGGCGGTTCCTCGAGCTTGGACTGGAACCCGGCGACGCACCAGCGCCGAAGACGTGATCGGTCTCCTCCTGGTTCACCACGAGCTCATGCAGCGTCCGATCGTGATGAGGCGCCGCCAGGACCGTGATCGCCCGTCCTGGTGATCGTGTCGCCGAGGTTCACTCATAGAACCAGTCCCATGCCCTCACGCACGGGTCTGCGATGCGGCGTCATCTCGTCCCACGTGGAAGCATCTTGCGGTGAGGTGGGCACCTGCAGATTGGTGCCAGGAGGTCGAACCATCGTGTGATCCCTCGACGATGGCCGTCCCTTCCACATCCACGCCGGGGCACTGAAGCATGGCGCCGAAGAGCGGATTAGTCGCTCTCGTCCGTGGCCATCGGGGCTGTCGCACGTTGTTCCCGCAGGGCATGATCGAGCGACATCTTGAGGATGTCTGCGGTCAAGACACCTATTTGGGCGGGCGTTTGATCGAAGTCGGTCATGAGCGCGTGGGTGGCGAACCCCGACAGGTAGATCGCAAATATAAGCCTGAGCTGCTCGGGCGGGTCGCCCAGTCCTCCAACGGTGCGCCATGCCAGTCTCACCAGATATTGGACACCACGGACTCGGTACTCGTGCCGGAGCGCGTCGACCTCCCGGAGGACCTCCGAGTCATGGTTGGCTGGAGCGTGCAAATCCCAG
>Ga0307372_10008853_pt1 | contig 14052 bp, 11 predicted proteins | sample OX1MG_FD_202533 | JGI IMG/M metagenome (GOLD analysis project Ga0307372, IMG submission 202533) | Soil microbial communities from Risofladan, Vaasa, Finland - OX-1 | ecosystem: Environmental > Terrestrial > Soil > Coastal area > Acid sulfate soil | place: Finland: Risofladan, Vaasa | collected...
TTGGATCGATCGGCGGTTCCACCCTGCACCGGCTCCTCGGACGTCACCCCGGAAATGCCAGCCGGTTCCGCCATGATCGCCACCACCACCTGCCCCACGACGTCGTCATCGTGGACGAGACATCCATGGTTCCCTCCGCCCTGATGGCCCGGCTGCTCGAAGCGGTACGGCCCGATGCCCGCCTGATTCTCCTCGGGGATCCACAGCAGCTGGCGTCGGTGGAGTCCGGGGCCGTCCTGGAGGACGTGGTCGGCCCCAACGCTGCCCGCATGCGCATCCGGCCGGCCACCCGCCGGCAGCTGGAAGACATCACCGGGACGACCATCCCCACGGACGACCTCGCCCCTGACGGACCGGCCATCTCCGATTCGGTGGTGCTGCTGCGGACGAACTTCCGCTTCATCGGCGCCCTCGGGGACCTGGCCTCGGCCATACGGGATGGGCAGGTCGATGGGGCGCTCGAAGTCCTGCGGGAGAAGGACGACGCCGTCGGTTGGCTCGATATCGACCCGGGCTCGGCATCCGAGGCTGCGCTTTCACCGGTGCGAGAGGTGGCCCGGAGTTGGGGCGGGGGCCTACGGGCGGCGGCCCTGGCCGGAGATGCGGTCGGGGCCCTGGATGCGCTGGGCCGGACCCGGATTCTCTGTGCCCATCGTCGGGGTCCGGCCGGGGTGGCGGCCTGGAACCCGCGGATCGAGGCCTGGCTGGCCCAGGAGGAGCCCGACCGGCTCACCGAGGGTTCCTGGTATCCGGGCCGGCCGGTGATGGTCACCGCCAACGACTACAGCCTCCGGCTCTTCAACGGTGACTCCGGTGTCAGCCTGCTGCTCCCCGATCAGAGGCGAGGAGTGTCCTTCGCCCGTCCCTCCGGGCCGGACATCGTCAGCCCGTCGCGTCTGGGCTCCATCGAGACCGTCTACGCCACCACCATCCACAAGTCCCAGGGGTCGGAGTTCGCCACCGTGGTCGTCCTGCTTCCCGAGGTCGACTCGCGACTGTTGTCCAGGGAGTTGCTCTACACCGCCGTGACCCGGACCACCCGCCGGCTGCTCCTGGTGGGCAGTGAGGCCTCCGTCAGGCAGGCCCTCACCCGGCGCGTAGCCCGCAACTCCGGCCTTTCTGCTCTCCTCTGGGGACAGCCGGACTGAGCCGCTGGCTGGCCGACTCTCTCTCGCGCCCCGGGGGTAGCTATCGGCAAATCGAGGGATGCCCGGCCGGTGCTGGCCTAGCTCCTAGTCTCGAGGCGTGCTTGGGGGTGTGGGCCGAACCGCCGCCGCCGCCATGGTCCTCGGGACCAGCGTCATCGGCTGGTCGAGTGCCAGCTCAGCGACCTCGGCCGCGGGCGGGCCCCAGCCCGGCCAGTCGGCCGGTTCGGGCGGGGCTCAGGTGGCGTCGAGCGCCGGCTTCACGCCGAGCGCCAAGGAGTGGCTGCTGGCTGACGCCGGCAACGGCCGCGTCCTGGCCGCCTCGGGCGATCACCTTCCGGTCCGTCCGGCCAGCGTGGCCAAGATCATCACCGCCTACCTGGTGATGAAGTCCCTGCCGGCCAACGCCACCGCCCCGGTGGGGGCCGATGCCGCCGGTGAAGAGGCGATGAAGATCAACATGCAGGTGGGCCAGGTCTGGCCTCTCGACCAGGCCCTCTATGCCCTCCTGATGGTCTCGGCCAACGACGCCGCCGTGGCGCTGGCCGACCGGGTCAGCGGCTCACCCGCCGCCTTCGGGCGGATGGCGTTGAAGGTGGCCAGTGAGCTGGGCGCCACGGACCCGCTGGTGTTCGATGACCCTGCGGGCCTGGACGACAGCTTCGTCTTCGGGCAGGGCGACTACATCTCGGCCTATGACCTAGCCGTCTTCGCCCGTGCCGCCATGACCATCCCCGAGTTCCGCACCATCGTCGACACCCAGCGCTACCAGTATCAGGGGGTCGACGGTGCGCCCCACGAGCTGCCCAACCACAACCGGCTGCTGGCGATGGATCCCACCGTCATCGGCATCAAGCCCGGCTGGACACAGGTGGCGGGTGAGACGCTGGTCACCGAAGCCGTCCGGGACGGTCGGACGATGCTCGTGATTCTCCTGGATGACAACCCTGTTGCCCTCTATCCGGACGCTGAGAGTCTGTTCAACGAGGGCTTCTCGATTCCCATCAGCCGGGAGACACCGCTGGAGCAGCTGCCGCCTGTCCGGACGACGCTGTCCACAGCGGCCCTCACTGCGGCCCGGGCGGCGACTTCAGGTGCGCCCGATGCGGTGAAGCGCGCGCCGGCCGGCCGCCTCTACGACTGGAAACGAGCCGAGCTCGTTGTGGTCGTCGGCCTGACCGGAAGCCTCTACTTCAGGCGCCGTGCGGTGATGCGGCGCCGGCAGGCCCGGCAGGCCCGGCGGGGGCTGCGGCCCGTCTAGCCGCCCGGCCCCGGCCAGCCCCGCATCGGTGCGCCGGTGGTGATCGGACCTTGACGGCCGGCTGAGACGGGGCCGATCCGCGATTTCTGAGAGTGGGCTGGGTAGGCTCGCTCCGAGCGATGATGGGAGTCGGAGATGTCGGACTTTCAGCCCGGTCCGGGTGGACAGGAGCCGACGTGGTCGGGTCAGGAGCCCCCCGCATATCCCAACCCGGGCCAGTATCCGGGTCCCGGCCCGTACGGCGGGCCAGGTCAGCATCCGGGCGGCCCCTACGCCGGAGCTCAGTATCCCGGTCAGTTCCCCGGTAACGGACCGTCGGGACCGAGGGCCAGCTTCGGCAGCCGGTTGGGCGCTTGGCTCATCGACGCCGTCATTGTCTTCGTCGTCTCCCTGGTGTTGGGCCTGGTGCTGCGGGGTGCGGGCTCGATCCTGAGCCTCATCTTCGATGTCGGCTACGTCGTGTACTTCTTCGGCTCGCCCCGGGGCCAGTCCCCCGGTTACATGGCCACCGGCATCCGGGTGATCTCCATGGACGGCACCGGGCCCATCGGTTACGGGCGGGCCCTACTGCGCTGGCTGGTCAGCATCCCCTCGGCCTGGGTCATCTTCATCGGCTACTTCTGGATGCTCTGGGACCGGGAGAAGCAGACCTGGTTCGATAAGGCGTCCAACTCCGTAGTGGTGCCGGTGTCGGCCTACCCGATCACCTGAGTTGGGGCCGGGGGCGGCGGCTCAAATGGCAAGGCCATGGCTGACGAGCTGACCGGGGCCAGCGTCGAGTTGCTCCAGGCTCTCATTCGTAACCGGTGTGTCAACGACGGCACCCCGGCGTCGGGGGAGGAGCATCGCAACGCCGCCGACCTCGCCACGTTCCTGGAGGGCCGGGGCCTGGACCTCGCCCGTTACGAGGCGGCCCCAGGGCGCACCACCCTGGTGGCCCGCATGGAGGGCCGTCAATCCGGTGCGCCTTCGCTGTGCCTCATGGGCCACACCGACGTGGTGCCGGCCGAGGACCCGGGCTGGACGCGTGATCCCTTTGCCGCCGAGCTGGTGGACGGGGAGGTGTGGGGCCGGGGCGCCATCGACATGCTCAACCTCACCGCCTCCATGGCCGTGGCCGTCCGGCACCTGGCTGATTCGGGCTTCCGGCCCCAGGGAGACCTGATCTTCCTGGCCGTGGCCGATGAGGAGTCGGGCAGCGTCTACGGAGCGCAGTGGATGGCCGATCATCATTACGACGCCATCCGGGCCGACTACGTCCTGACCGAAAATGGCGGCCTTCACTCCGGCAGCCCGGAGGCTCCCGTCATCGGGGTAAACGTGGCCGAGAAGGGTGTGTCCTGGCGTCGGCTCCGGGTGTCGGGCACGCCGGGTCACGGCTCGCGTCCATGGCGCTCGGACAACGCCCTGGTCAAGGCGGCCGCGGTGGTGTCCCGCCTAAACGACTACCGGCCCCGGCCCCGCTTCCACGAACTGTGGCGGGACCAGGTCGATCGGCTCCCGATCAGCGAAGATCAGAAGGCGGCCATGCTGGACGAGGACCGGATCGATGAAGTCCTGGCCGCCATGCCCGACGCCGCCGCGTCCTACTTCCACGCCTGTACCCACACCACCTTCTCGCCGAATGCCGTCCGGGGAGCCATGAAGACCAACATCATCCCCGGGGCCATCGATGTGGAGGTGGACATTCGCACCCTCCCGGGCGAGACGCCCGATGACGTGGACGGTCACCTACACGCCGCACTGGGCGACCTAGCCGAGGCGGTGGAGATCCAGGACATCGTGGTGTCCGCGGCCAGCACCAGCCGGACCGACACACCGCTGTGGGACAGCCTGCAGCGCGCTGTAGCCAAGCCCTTCCCCGGCGCCAGCCTGCGGGCCCAGTTGATGGTCGGCTTCACCGACGCCCGGGTCTACCGGGCCATGGGCGCCACCGCCTACGGCGCCGGCCTGTTCAGCCCGTCCCTCGATGCCGGGGAGTACGGCCGGCGCTTCCACGGAAACGATGAGCGAATCGACACCGAGTCCCTGGGCCTCACCACCCAGCTCTGGATCGATGTCTGCCGGGACCTCATGGGCTGAACTCGTCCCGTCGGGTCAGAGCGCGGCCAGGCGACCTGCCGCCTCAGCCTCCGAAGCGGGCCTTGAGGCCGCCGATTCCGCCCTGGTACACGGAGCGCACGATGTTGGCAGCGTCCTCCTCGCCGGCCCCCTCGGCGGCGGTGAAGGTGCCCGACCACGACAGGCGGGTTGCTTCCCCGGCCTCGGTGAGCTGCATGGTCGAGCGGTAGTTCTCGAGCGGGAGGGGGCCGGACACGATGCTGTAGACGAGCCGCTTGGCCGCCTCGTCCCGCTCCTCCAGACGCTCGACCATGGGCGCCCCTCCCATCTCGATGGTGCGGGTCTGGCCGATGCCCTCGCCCTCCAGTTTCACGGGCATGCCCATGGCCTCGATGAAGCCGCCGAAGTCACCTACGACCTTCCACACCTCATCGATCCCGGCCGTGAACTCGGCTTCCTCGTTGACCTCGGGCATGCTTTCCTCCGCTCTCGTCTCTGATCACACCATAGGAAGCCCCGCCCCTACCGGGCGAGTCCGAGCGCAGACCTCCGACGGCGCGCCCGCTCGGCTACTTGAAAACCAGGGTCCCGTCCTCCAGATCGGCATGGGGAAGGAGATCTTTCTCCACCGAGTACTCGTGCAGCAGGCGCCAGGGGTCGCGATCGCCCTGCTTGGGCATGAGGTGCAGCGAACGGGTCAGGTAACCGGGGTTGAAGTTGTCCGGGTCGACCCAGGGGCCGAGGTCCATCCCGGCCTCGTCCGGGCGTACGGCCGGCACGACCATGGTCGAGCCCCTCCCGTCCATGTCGTTGAGCAGCCGGCACACGAAGTCGCTGATGAGCTCGGCCCGCAGTGTCCAGCTGGCCCGGAAGTAGCCGAACACGTAGGCCAGATTGGGGACGCCGGTGAACATGATCCCCCGGTAGGTGACGGTTTCGGCAAAGTCCAGCGGCTCGTCATCGATGCAGAAGTCGATGTCACCCAGCACGCTCAGATCGAAGCCAGTGGCGGTGATGACGATGTCGGCTTTCAGCACCTCCCCCGAGGCCAGCTCGATTCCGGTCTCGTTGAAGCGTTCGATCTGGTCGGTGACCACCGAGGCCTGACCCGCATTGATGGCCTTGAACAGATCCCCGTCGGGCAGCACGGCTATGCGCTGCTGCCAGGGCCGGTAGATCGGGTTGAAGTGGCGGTCGACGTCGAAGCCTTCGGGCAGCAGCGGCTTGATGGTGTCGATCAGGAACTGACGCAGCATCTCGGGGTCATCGAAGGACAGTTTGGTGATGGCGTCCTGGTCGTGGATGATCTTGCGCCGCACGATCTCATGCGTCCACTCCTCAGGAATGTCCAGCTCTCGGAGGGTGTCGGCCAGTTCGTTGGTGTTGGGGCGCACGAAGAAGAACGTGGGCGATCGCTGCAACATGGTCACGTGGTCGGCCTGGTCGGCTATGGCCGGGATCAGGGTGGCGGCGGTGGCGCCCGAGCCGATGACCACCACCTTCTTGCCGGCGTAGTCGATGTCTTCCGGCCAGGTCTGGGGATGAACGACCTGGCCGCCGAAGCGCTCCAGTCCCTCCCACTCCGGGGTGTAGCCCTGGCTGTGGCGGTAATAGCCCTGGCACATCCACAGGAACCCGGCGGTGAAGGTGACCACCTCATCGGTGTCGAGCCGGGTGGCCGACACGGTCCAACGGCGAAGGTCACTCGACCACTCGGCACTGGTGATGCGGTGGCGGTAGCGGATGTGGCGGTCGAGGTCGTTCTCCTCGATGACCTCGCCCAGGTATTTGAGGATCTCCTCCGAGGTGGCCAGGGGCGCACCCCGCCAGGGCTTGAAGCGGTAGCCGAAGGTGAACAGGTCGCTGTCGGAGCGGACCCCGGGATAGCGGTGGGTCCACCAGGTCCCGCCGAAGCCGTCGAGGGCCTCGAGGATTACGAAGCTCTTATCCGGGCACTGCTGGCCCAGGTGGTAGGCCGCCCCCAGTCCCGATATCCCGGCTCCGACGATGAGCACGTCGAAGTGCTCGGGCGACTCGCTCATGGGCGCCAGCTTAAGGGGCGCGGTAGCTTCACTCCGTGGGCTACCGGATCGGCGGCATCTGGCGCTATCCGGTCAAGTCGATGCTGGGCGAGACCCTGGACGAGGCCGTGGTGGGCGTGGCCGGGATCGAGGGGGACAGGGCCTTTGCCATCATCGACGCCGAGGATGGGAAAGTGGCCAGCGCCAAGCACCCCCGCAAGTGGGGCTCGCTCCTGGCCTTCCGGGCCCGGACGCTGGCGCCCGGGCTTATCGAGATCACTCTTCCCGACGCCACCACCGTGCGTTCCGATGACCCGGCCGTGGACGAGGTGCTCTCGGCCGGGTTGGGTCGAGCCGTCCGGCTGGCTTCGGTTCCTCCGGCCGGTGGGGTCTTCGAGGAGGTCTGGCCCGACATCGAAGGGCTGGCGCCGGAGGAGATGATCACCGGCACCAACATCGGCACCGAGGAGAGCGGGGAGCGCATCAGCCAGTTCGGCGTGGCCATGGCCGCACCGGCCGGGACCTTCTTCGACGTCGCTCCTCTGCATCTCGTGACCACGGCCACCCTGGCCCGGCTGTCCGAGTTGAACCCGGCCGCCCGCTTCGATGTGCGCCGCTACCGGCCCAACTTCCTGATCGATGCGGACGGGGCGCCGGCATTCCCGGAGGACGACTGGGCCGGCCACAGCCTGGTCGGCTCGTCCGGAGTCGGCATGAAGGTCACCATGCCAACCATGCGCTGTGTGATGACGACCCTGGCCCAGGAGGACCTGCCCGATGACCGCGGCACCCTGCGCACGGTGGCGACCCACAACCGCATCGAGATCCCCGGCCTCGGTACCTGGGCCTGCGCCGGCGCCTATGCCGACGTGGTGGGAGAGGGCCGCCTGGCCGTCGGGCAGGAGTTGGAACTCACCTGAGTCCCGTCGTCCAGCCGGCAAGGGCGACCGCCCCCGGCGGGTCGGTTAGGGGATGACCTTGTTGAGGGCGGCTATGTCCGGGGCACCCAGTCCGGTCACCTCGTCATAGCCGGGACGGGCGACGTAGGTCCCATTGCTGCCCAGGGTTATGTCGGTGAAGCCCGCCACGGGAGAGGGGCTGACGGCGGGGACCCCCTGGGGGATGGGGGAGCTCAGCAACGGGGTGCCAGGATTGACCGTGTCGTAGACGGCGTAGAGGTCGATGGAGGCCAGACCAAGATGGTTCTTATGGGCCGACTGCAGCCGGGCCCAGGCTCCCAGCATCAGCGGGGATGACAGGCTGGTGCCACCCACGTACTGCACCTGGCCGTCCACGTAGATGAGGGCCGGGGTGGCCACGTTGGGATCGGCGTCCAGGGCGACGTCGGGAACGGCCCGGCCCCCGGACACGTACTGGGCGGGGTAGCCGAAGTCGGTATCGGCCGTCCACCAGCCGGGGTTTTCCACCTCGCTGATGCCTCCGCCCGAACCCAGCCAGCCGAGCTCCGAGATGCGGTTGCCCGACGAGTCGGTGATGAGCGAGGTGCCCCCGACGGCGGTGGTGAACTCGCCTGACGCCGGCCAGTTGGTCCCCGGGAAGGAGCTGGGAGCGCCGGTGGCGGCCACGAACATGCAACCCGAGCCGTTGTCCCCGGAAGAGGCGAAGAGGGTCTGGCCCTGTATGGCCCCTTCCTGCAACACGGCGTCGGTGCTGACCAAGGAGCCGTCCAGGTAGGGCCCGAGATCACAGCCGCCGATACTGGCCGACATGGCCACGGCCTTGTCCTGAGCGACGAAGGTGGCGAAGTCCAGGTCGATCTGGGAGTCCACCAGGGAGCCGGTGTTGTAGAGGTACAGGTTCTTGACGGTGGTGGCCATGCCGGTGGATGACTGGCTGTCCATGTCGAACTCGGTGGCGCCCGAGGTGTCGCTGCTCTGCGGACCCACCGGGATCTCGGTCACGCTCACGCGGGGGAGGTGGTTGACCGTCTCGGCCTGGCGCAGATCCTTGATCACCTGGGTCATGTCGCCTTCGGTGAACAGGGCGATGGAGGTGCCCGAGCCGCTCGACGTCTTGGCGGCGTCGTAGGTGGTCTGGAACTGAGCCGGGGTCAGGCCGCCCTCGATGTCGGGTGAGCCGGCCTGTGTCTTGGCCTGCCGCGGGTGGAGCAGCGGGAGGGGTATGTCGTTGAGCCCGAGCACGGCCTGGACCGAGGAGGCCAGCGCTTCAGGGACCAGGGCGGGAGAGGTGTTGGCGAAGAAGTTGAGGCCGCCGATCCGGAAGGAGGCCAGGTGGGCGTGGAAGGCCGAGGTGGCGTCGGCGGCGGTGCCGACGGCGGTGACCGTCATGCGGTTGGACAGGACCTCGATGTGGCGGAAGCCGTGGCCGGCCAGATAGCTGGTGACCGACGCCACTGTCGCCCGGCTGGGCGCCCACCGGGCGGTGAACTGAGCCGGGGTCAGGAAGCGGTGGAAGGTGGAACTGCCCGGCGTGTACATGGCCCGCAGGGCGGCCGCCTCCGCCGCCGGGTGCGGCGTCTTCAGGGTGACCACCAGATTCAGGGAGCGGCTCGAGCTCAGGCGGCCCAGCTCGACGGCACGGCCCGTGAAGGCCGCCCGGGTAGCCGTGTTCACCAGGGCTGGGCTCGTGCGGGCCGGGACCGCCGCCTGGGCCGGGAGGGCGACTAGCGGGGCCAGGACGAGGCCGGCGGCCAGCAGCGAGGCGCGGGCGACGGTGGACGGGCTCAATGAACGGCTCGTTGGGTGACAGGCGGGCTCGGCCATCCTCAGATATTCACCACCGGACCGGCCGGCACCTGCCTACTTGTTGAAACAGTACCCCCCCGGACGACCTCGGCCCACGTTATGCCAGCTCGCCCGCCAAAGCCCGTCAGGCGTTACGGTGGCGGCCGATCGAGAGGAGCGGGGTTATGGGGAATTTTGCCGGCAAGCGGGCCGTGGTGACGGGTGGGGGTTCGGGCATGGGCCGGGAGCTGGTGATCCAGCTGGCGGCCGAAGGAGCCTCGGTGGCGACCTGTGACGTCAGCCCGGTGGGGCTGGCCGAAACGTTGGCCCGGGCCGAGACCGGAGCCCCCGAGGGGGCCAAGGTGACCACCCACCTCTGCGACGTGTCCGATGAGTCGGCCGTCCTGGCTTTCCGCGACGAGGTGGTGGCGGCCCACGGCGGCGTTCTGGAGCTGGTCTTCAACAACGCCGGCATCGGCGGCGGGGGCAGCTTCGTGGCCGACCCCCGGGAAGACTGGGAACGGACCTTCGGCGTGGACTGGTGGGGCGTCTACTACTGCTCCCGTGCGTTCCTACCCCTTCTCATCGCGGCGAAGGAGGCGCGTCTGGTCAACACCAGCAGCGTCAACGGGTTCTGGGCCTCACTTGGCCCCGGGATGGCACACACCGCCTACAGCACGGCCAAGTTTGCCGTTAAGGGCTTCTCCGAGGCGTTGATCGAGGACCTGCGGATCAACGCTCCTCACGTCGGCGTCTCGGTTGTCATGCCGGGCCACATCGGCACCGACATCGTGGCCAATTCCCGGCGGTACTTCGGCCGCCCCGAGCCGGATGAGCTGACCGAGACCGACCTCGACGCCACCCGCCAACTCCTGGCCGGGCGCGGGTTGCCCGTCGACATGCCGGCGGACCAGGTGCGCGACATCGTCAAGATGATGGAGGAGGGCTTCCGCACCACTGCTCCTCTGAGCGCAGCCGATGCGGCCACCGTGATCCTGGACGGGGTGCGGGCCGGGCGCTGGCGGATACTGGTGGGCGAGGACGCCCGCCTCCTCGACGAGCAGGTCCGAGCCAACCCCGAAGGCGCCTACGACCACACCGGGGTCGGTCTCAGCACCCTGGGCGGCGCCGCCTCACCGGCGGGATAGTCACCCAGTTCGCCCGACTCCGCCCGCGCGCACGCATTTGTACCCCGGAGCCGGTTCCACCAAGGGTCGAAAGCACAACATTTTCGATGCTTCTTGGAACCGGCGCCGACCCAGTTTCAGTATTGGTCGAAAACTCGGGGTTTTCGACCCATCGTGGAACCGTCCGTGGCGGCAATGTGTAGATGGAGAGGGGGACCCTTCGTCGAAGGGGGGCGCAACGGCGGCGGTCGCTGGTCCAGCCGGCGGGCCAGAGAGCGGAGGTCGGGGCGGATGGAACAGTCGCCTTGAACGGCCCCGGCGAGGGCGGCTTAGCTCGCGACCATGAGCGAACTCATTGCGCAGACGATCAGGATCAGCGGCCAAGGGGGAGATGAGATCGAGGCCTACCTGGCCCGTCCGCTGGCCGAGGGCTCCCGGGGCGGGGTGGTGGTCATCCATCACATGCCGGGTTATGACCGGGGGACCAAGGAGATAACGAGGCGCTTTGCCGAGTTGGGCTTCGACGCCATCTGCCTCAACCTCTACTGGAGGGAGGCACCCGGGGCCGCCCCGGAGGACGCCGCCGCCACGGCCCGGGCCCAGGGCGGGGTACCCGATGAGCGCCTGATCGGTGATGTCTCCGGGGCGGCGTCCCATCTGCGCGCCCTTGATTCCTCCAACGGCAAGGTCGGCGTCATCGGCTACTGCTCCGGTGGCCGTCAGAGCGTGATGGCCGCCTGCAATGCCGAGCTGGACGCGGCGGTGGACTGCTACGGCGCCTTCGTCACCGGAACGCCGCCCGAGGGATTCCCGCTCAAGGTCACCAACCTGGTCGACCAGTTGCCGAACTTGCGCTGCCCGCTGCTCGGCCTGTTCGGCAACGAGGACAAGTTCCCCACCCCCGAGCAGGTCGACGAGCTCGAGTCCATCCTCAAGGACAATGGTAAGGAGTATGAGTTCCACCGCTACGACGGCGCCGGCCACGCCTTCTTCTCGGTGGACCGGCCCGCCTACAACGTTGCCGCCGCCAACGACGGCTGGGCTCGCATCACCGAGTTCTACCGCAAGTACCTGGGGGCCTGAGCCATGTGCACTTACACAACCGTGCAGAAAGCGGTCGAGGGCAGCGCCAAGGGACCGGAGGGCCGCTGGCTGAGGCTTTCCACCGCCACCGTGTACTTCGACCATCCGGTCCACGCCATGGCCGATCACACCTTGAACATCGACCTGGCCGACCCGGCCGGTGGTCCGGGGGCCCGGGTCGGCATCGAATTGACGCCGGCCTCGGCCCGCCGGCTGATAGCGGCCATGGAGGAGGCCCTGGCCTCGGTCCCGGCCGAGTTGTCCGCCTGATAGCCAGCGCCGTCCGCGGCGGAGGCGAACGTTTGTTCGTATAAGCTGGCAGGGTGGCGCCGGGTCCGGGGTCGAACATCCTCCACGCCGATCTGGATGCCTTCTACGCCTCCGTCGAGCAGGTCCTCGACCCGTCGCTGCAGGGCCGGCCCATGGCGGTGGGCGGCGGAGTGGTGCTGGCCGCCTCCTACCAGGCGAAGGCCTTTGGCATAACCGCGGGGATGGCCGGGTGGCGGGCTCGCCAGTTGTGCCCGGAGCTCGTATTCGTCGGTGGTCACTTCCGGGAGTACCAGCGCCTGGGCGATGCGGTGATGGCCATCCTGGAGGACTTCACCCCGCTGGTCGAGCGCATCTCCATTGACGAGGCCTTCCTGGATGTGGCCGGGTCGGTCCACCTGTTCGGCCCGCCGGAGCGGATGGCGGAGGACATCCGGGCGAGGGTCAGGGCCGAGACCGGACTGGCCATCTCCGTCGGGGTGGCCCGGACCAAGCACCTGGCCAAGATCGCCTCCCAGGTGGCCAAACCGGACGGACTGGTGGTGGTTCCGCTCGAGAGGGAGGGCGACTTCCTCCGCCCATTGCCGGTCGGGTTGATCTGGGGTGTCGGACCGGCCACCCGGGCCCGGTTGGCGGCCCGCGGCATCACCACCATCGGGCAGCTGGCGAAGACCGATGAGGCGGCCCTCCAGCTGCTGGTGGGGCGGGCGGCCGGATCCAAGCTGTCCGCCCTGGCCGCCAACATCGACCCCCGTTCGGTGGTCGGCGGCCGGCGGGTGTCCTCGGTGGGGGCGCAGTCGGCCCTGGGCCGGCGCCGGGCCAGTCCCGATCTGGTGCGCACCACCCTGGGTTACCTGGTCGACCGGGTCGGCGGGCGCCTGCGGCGCTCGGGCCGGGCCGGGCGCACGGTCACGGTGAGAGTCCGCTTCCCCGGGATGAGGACCGTGAGCCGGTCCGCCACTCTGCGCCAGGCCGTGGCTTCGACCCCGACCCTCACAGATGTGGCGGTGGAACTGGCTCTGGCCGCCCTGGCCGGTAATCCAGAAGAGACGGAGGTGACCCTGCTGGCCGTCTCGGTCTCACACCTGGTGGACGAACCGCCGACTCAACTGGTCCTGCCCTTCGCCTCACGACCCGGCCGGCTGGGACCGGACGAGCCGGACGAGGAGACCAGGCGGGCCGTAGACGCATCGATGGACACCATCCGGGCCCGCTTCGGGCGTCAGGCGGTGGGATTCGCCAACGTGGAGTTGTCCCCGGTCAGCCGTGTGCCCGATGAGTTCCGGGAGCTGGCGGAGCGAGGTAGCGGTCCACCCGGGTCGGCATCCCCGGCGCCGTCGTCAAGCCGGGGGGCTGGTTAGCGTCGAGCCATGACGTCCGATACCGGTCCCTTCAAGGGGGTACGGGTCCTCGACCTGTCCTCGGTGGTCATGGGGCCCTATGCCACCCAGCTGCTGGCCGACTACGGCGCCGACGTCATAACCATCGAAGCGGCCGGAGGCGACACCAGCCGCCGGATGGGGGCAGGACCGCACCCCGAACTGACCGGGGTGGCTCTCAACCTGCTGCGCAACAAGCGCAACCTGGCCCTCGACATCAAGTCGCCCGCCGGCAGGCAGATCGTCCTGGATCTGGCCCGCACCTGCGATGTCTTTGTCAGCAACCTGCGCCCCGGGCCGCTGGTCCGTCTGGGCCTGACCTACGAGGACGTCGCCGCCGTTCGGCCCGACGTGGTCTATGCCACCGCCGCCGGCTTCGCCTCCGACTCAGAGCGCCGGGATGATCCCGCCTATGACGACGTGATTCAAGCCGAGACCGGACTGGTTGACGTGCTGCACCGGGTGACAGGAGTGCCGCAACTCATCCCCAGCCTGGTGGCTGACAAGGTCAGCGGCCTCACCCTCGCCTTCGCCATCTCCGCCGCCCTGTTGGAGCGGGCCACGACCGGGCGGGGCCGGCGGATAGAGGTGGCCATGACCGAGGCGGTGCGCTCCTTCGTCCTGGTCGAGCACGGAGGAGCGGCCATGTCCGAGCCGGCCACCGGGCCGGTCGGCTACCAGCGCATACTCACCGCCGCCCGCCAGGCCCAGCGCAGCGCGGACGGATGGATATGCATCTTCCCCTATCACCGCCGCCACCACGAGGCTCTGAGCGCCGAAGCCGAGGCCCTCGGCATCGACGTCAACGCCATCCCCCGGCCTCGGGACGACCCGTCCGGCCTCTACCAGCTGGTCGGAGCGGTGGCTCCACATCGGACCAACGCCGACTGGCTGGCCTGGTGCCGGCAGAAGGGGATACCGGCGGCGGGGGTGGCCACCCTCGAGGACCTGGTCGGTGAGTTGGAGATGGCTGAGCACCCGGTGGCCGGGCCTTACCGGGTGG
>Ga0307372_10008855_pt1 | contig 14051 bp, 10 predicted proteins | sample OX1MG_FD_202533 | JGI IMG/M metagenome (GOLD analysis project Ga0307372, IMG submission 202533) | Soil microbial communities from Risofladan, Vaasa, Finland - OX-1 | ecosystem: Environmental > Terrestrial > Soil > Coastal area > Acid sulfate soil | place: Finland: Risofladan, Vaasa | collected...
TGCTGGCCCCCACCGCGGTCGCGGCGGCGGTGGCATCGGAGGCCGAATGAAAGTAGCTCGCCACTTTTTGCTTGGGTCGCTCCCGATGGTCGCTTGGAGTGCGGGCTTCGATTCCCGGCAAGGGACGCCCGCTGGCGCTCAGGGCGTCTCCAAGTTGGCGCCAGAGAACCAAGCAGCTCCCCTCGCGCTCGTCACCGGCGCCTCCAGCGGCATCGGCCTGGCGGCGGCGCGGCGCTTGCTGGCCGCGGGCTGGGACGTGGCCATCCTGGCGCGGCGGCGCGAACGCCTGCAGGCGCTGGCCGCCGAGCATCCCGGGCGGGTGCTGGCGCTGGCCGCCGATGTCACCCAAGCGGCCGAGCTTGCCAACGCCGCCGCCCAGCTCGCCGCCTGGCGCCCCAGGCTCGATGCCCTCCTCCACTGCGCCGGCGACTTCCTGCTGGCGCCCATGGAGCAGACCTCCGCCACCGAGTTCGAACGCATCTGGCGGCTGACGGTGTGGTCGAAGTTCTACCTCACCCGCATCCTGCTGCCGCTGCTGCTCGCCGGTGAAGGCCGCCCGCCCCGCGCCGTCCTCCACCTCGCCTCCCTCGCCGCCCACCGCGACTTTCCCGACGAGACCGCCTACATCAGCGCCATGCACGCCGTCATCGGCCTGGCGCGCGCGCAGGACGCTGAACTGCGCGGGCGCGGCATCCGCTCCAGCGTGGTCTCGCCCGGCACGGTGCGCACCGAACTCACCGAGCGCAGCTTCCCCGCCGCCGCCCTCGCCGGCGCGCTCGCGCCCGCCGCCATCGCCGAGAGCCTGTTCTACCTGATCGAGACCATCCGCGCCGGCGGCTACATCCCCGAGATCTTTCACGTCCCCCAAAACTCGACGTAGATCGAGCGCGTCTCCCACACCTCAAACCCCAGCCGCAACCGCGCCGGCACATGCGGCCGCAGCCGCTGCCACATCCACTCCGCCAGCGCCTCCAGCGACGGGTCCGGCAGAATCTCGTCGAGGTTGCCGTGGTCCAGCGGGGCGATCACCTCGCGCTCCACCACCGGCTTCAACTCGCGCAAGTCGTAGAGCATGCCGCCGGGCGTGCGTTCCCCCTCCACCATGACTGTGAATTCATAGTCATGCCCGTGCAGCAGCCGGTCATAGCCCGGATCTTCGGCAAACGAGTGCAGGGCGTTGAAGCGGAAGCCGGTCTTGGCCAGGCGGAACATCGGCATGGCAAAAGTGTAGCGCGGCCCCGGAACCAGCCCCGGAACCAGGGGTGACGGCGCTGGTTCAAGCCCGGCGGCGCGCCCGCCGCTATGCTAGATTGAGCCTGATTGCGCCGTACTTTCGCTTCCCCCGACGACCCGTGTCAACCCCGCGATGGGACTGACAGGCCGGAGGTTTTACCCCGGTGATCCAGCGCCCGCCATCATTTACGCTGTGGGAGCCGCTGCCCGCGCCCGCACCCCCGCGCCGCCTCGAGCGCCTGCTCGGGCTGTGGTTGCTGGCGCTGGCGCTGCTGGCGCTGGCGGCAACGCTGGTGATTGGGCGGGCCGACTCCGCCGCCAACGCCGGCCAATTTGCCGCCGCGATTCGCTGGCGCCCGGGGGTGGCCGCGTATCACCGCCAATGGGGAGAGGCGCTGCTGCTGCGCTCCCCCCCACAAGCGGAGGCGCAGTTGCTGCAGGCGGCCAAGCTCGACCCCGACGATCCCCAGACCTTCGCCGACCTCACCACCGCCGAGCTCGCCCTGGGGCGCTGGCCGCAGGCGATCGCGCTGACCCAAACCGAGCAGGGTCGCGCCCCCAGCTTCGCCGACGCGTGGCGCCTCGCCAACCTATTCTTGGCGCGCGGCGACCTCGCCGGCTTCTGGCAACAGGCCGGGGTCGCGGCCCGCCGCGCCGACCCCAGCTACTTCCCTTCCATCGCCAGCCGCGCCCTCAGCGCCTCGCACGGAGATTTCCCCCGCCTGCGCCGCATGTTGCCGCCGGATTCGGTGGCCGCCGCCAGCGCTTATCTGCAGGCCGCGGTCCAGGCCGGGCAGCTCCCGCCGGCGCAAGCCGGGGCGCGCTGGCTGCTCGCGCTGCCCCCGCCCTCCGACGCCCCCACCCGGGCGGCGCGCCAGGCCGCCCTCGCCGGCCTGCTGCTGGCCGCCTGGCAACGCTGGCCCAGTCAGGCGCTCGGGGTGTGGAACGATCTCGGCCAGGCCCATCTGCTGCCGCTGCCCGCCAAAGCCGCGCACGCCCCCTACCTGCGCGACGGCTCGTTCTCCCTCGGCGCCCGAGCACAGCTCGCCCCCCTCGCCCCCGACCCCGCCGACCCGCTGCGCGCCGTCCTGGGATGGCGCTGGCCCTCGCCCCCCGACGTGGGCTTTGACCCGGTCGCGACCGGCGACGCCACCCATGCCACCGCCGCCGAACTGCAGTTCGATGGCCGCGAGGGCGACGATGTGGATTTAACCCAGCAATGGATCCTGGCCGAGGCCGGCACGCCATTGCACGTTGCCGCCTGGAGCCGGGCGCTGGGCCAACCGCAGCAGGGCCTTAGCCTGCGGCTCAGCGACCTCCAAGGCCACCTCGTGGGCGAGTTGCCTCTGCCGCTGGCCTCGCAGTGGCAAGCGGCGCAAGCGACGTTCTCCTGGCGGCAACTTGGAGACGCCCTGAGCGCCAGCGGGCGTCCCTTGCCGGGAATCGAAGCCCGCACTCCAAGCGACCATCGGGAGCGACCCAGGCAAAAAGTGGCGAGCCACCTGGCGGCGCCGGGCGTGCAGACCTATCAACTCTCGCTGCACTACCACCGCCCGCTGGGCCAGTTGCCCCTCAACGGAGCGCTGCTGGTGTCGGGGTTGCGGCTGTGGTGAGCACGGCGGCGACCCGGCGACTGGCACCGCCACGGCTGCGGACGACGCCGCGACCGCTGCCGCCGGGCGAGTGGGGGCGGCAGGCGATGGTGGCCGCCCCCCTGCTGGCGGTGGGGTTTGCAGTCGCGGCCTTCGGCGGCGTCTATGCCTGGGCCTACGGCATCGCCTATGCCATCGTCTTCGCCACCCTGGCAGCGGGGGCGGTGCAGGCCGCCCGCGGTCGCCTCCGCCTGCGCTGGCGGCCGCTCTACGCCCCCATGCTGCTGTTCGGCATCCTCATGCTGGCCCAGTTGCAGCTTCCGCTCAGCGTGGATCCCGCCGCCACCCTGACCGCCCTGCTCCACCTCGGGGCGGCGGCAGCCGTTTTTCTGCTGGTCTCGCAGGCCTACCGCGAGCGCGACGCCGGCTGGATCACCCTCGCCTTCGCCCTCTTCACCACCGCCCTGGCGCTGCTGGCCATCCTGCAAATCCTGACCGCTAGCCACGGCATCTATTGGCACTTCACCTACGCCTACGCCAGCCCGGCCGGCAGCTTCGTCAACAGCAACCACTTCGCCGGCTGCATGGAGATGCTGCTGCCCCTCGCCTGCGTCGCCACCTACCAGCGGCGCGAGCGCGGCTGGCAGCAATTTCTGCCCTGGGCGGCGCCGCCGGCGCTGGGCGTGGCGGCGATGGTGCTGGCCGCCAGCCGCGGCGGCTTGGCGGCGATGGCGGTCCAGGCGCTGGCGGCGCTGCTGCTGCTGCTCGTTCTGCGGCGCCGGGCCCACCGCCTGCAGGGCGCCGGGCTGGCCTGGCTGCCCTTGCCGGCGCCGCGGGCGCAGGCCGTCCCCAGCCGCCGCCATCCTCCCCGGCCGGCCCGCACCGGCCGGGCGCGGCTGGCCTCGCTCTTGATTGTCGTGGCGCTCACCGTGGGCATGGTGGAGCTGGTCGGCACGGCGCGCCTGCAGGCCCGGCTGGGCACCGCCAACATGCAGTCGCCCAGTTTCGCGCAGCGCCTCCAACTCGACCAAAGCACCCTGGCGATGTTTCGCGAGCGGCCCGCTCTCGGCTGGGGGCTGGGCACCTGGGCCGACGTCTACCCTTTGTTTGCCCGCTTCAACACCACCGCCGTCTATGCCTTCGCCCACAACGACTACCTGCAACTGCTGGCCGAGACCGGACTGGCCGGGGTGGGTTGCGCGCTGCTGTTTTGGGGGCTGTGGGGCTGGGAGTGGGCCCGCACCCTCCGTCGCCGGCCGCCCTCGCCGCTGGCGTTGGCCGCCGCGCTCGGCTGTCTCGGCATCCTGATTCACTCCTGGGTGGACTTCAACCTGCACATCCCGGCGAATCTGCTGCTGTTCTTCGCCCTGGCCGCCATGGCGCTGCCTTCTCGCGCCGGCGGTGAAGGCCCAACCCATTTGCCTTGACCATGTTGCATCTTTCACGGAACGCACCCCGGCAATGTTTCACTTGATTCTTAGAGAGTCTGACCGATAAGCTTAATGGAAAGACGAATTCGAAGGGCTCGCCGAGCAGACACGTCGAATCGGCGAAGGGAGTGACACAGTTGTATCCCCACCGCGGCACCTTGGCCGCCGAATTGCTGGGCGTGCTCTTGGCCTATGACGGGGAGTGGTTCGCCCCGGGGGAACTCGTCCCGACGCTGCGCTCCTGCCCCACTTGGCAGCAGTACTTGGCGGAGTTCGAGGCCGGGCGCGGCCAGTCGGCGGCGGTGGGCCGTTACCTCAACGAGCAGGGGCTGACCAAGAGCGGCCACCACCGCACCCGCGGTTCGCTCTATTCCAGCCAAGCCACCCTGGCCCTCCTGCAAGAGCTCTTGGAGGAATACCGGCGCGAGCGCCAACAGCAACTGGCGGCGCAATCCCCCGCCGACGCTCCCGCCTTCGCGTCCGACGAGGCGCCCCAACCCGGCGTTGAGGCCGTGCTGGTGATGGCAGCGCAGGCGGGCGCCAGCGGCGACGCCCCCACCCCGTTCAGCGCCGATCGCCGCGCCTCCGCCGGTGCCAGCTCGGTGGCCGACGCGGGCTCGGAAGCGCCGCAAGCGCCCGACGATCCGCAACGCCGCCGCGACGACCGCCGCGCCGCCGCCCCCGGCCGCCCGGGGCCGGCGATCGGCTGGCGCCGCCGCGCCACCGACTTGAGCCGCAGCCCGCGCAAGCCCCAGGCCGCCGCCGCCCCGGCTGCGGTCGCCCTGCCGCCCCAGCCCAATTATGGCGGCGCGCCGGCCGGCGCGGGCATGCCGCCGGTGTGGGCGGGCGGCGGCAGTTCGGTGGGTGCCTACGGCTATCCCGGCGGCCTCGCCCCCTACGCCGCGCCGCCCGAGTTCGGCCTCGCCGGCGCCGACCAGCCCGGCCTGCCGCTCGCCTTCTACTGGACCCAAATTCGCCGCCACCTCTTCAAGATCCTGCTGGGCACGGTCGTCATCACCACCCTGACCGCGGTCTACATGCTCAAGGTGCCCAAGCGCTACGACTCCGTCGTCACCCTGCGCATGGACTTCAAGGCGCCCGCCATCCAGGCCGACGCCAGCAACAATCCCGCCTTCGACCCCGCCACCCTGATCCACACCGAGGTCACCGATGTCACCCAGCGCGGCGTTATCCTGGACGCCATCCACAACGCCCACCTCGATCAGGACGCCAACCTGCTCAAGCAGATCCCCGGCGGCGCCGCCGCCATCCCCACCCCCCTGGACCCCGACGCCCGCAACGACGCGCTGGTGGACCTGATCTCCGACCAGACCACCGCGCACTCGCCCGAGGACACCCACAACATTGACATCCACTTCGAGTCGCTCGACCCCAACACCTCGGCAACCGTGGCCAACGCCCTGGCGCAGGCGCTGATTTACCACGAGTTCCAGACCCGCCAGCAGGAGCAGAACGACCTGCTGCAGTTCATGACCCAGCAGTTTGGCGACATCAAGGCCCGCATGGAGCGCGAGCAGGCCGCGCTCACCCAGTACCAGCACCAGAACAACCTGCTCAATCCCGACGGCCAGAGCAGCCTCGAGTCGAACACCCTCAACACCCTGAATGGCAGCTTCCTGGCGGCCCAGGCGGTGTTGACCAAGTACCAGGCCGAAGAGCAGATCCTAAAATCGGGCCAGGTCACCGACGCCCTGCTGGCCAGCGACGACGGCCAGGTGCTGCGCCCCAGCTACGACGCCTGGCGGGCCGCCGAGCTGAAGTTCGACCAGGCCAAGGCCACCCGCGGCGCCGCCAACCCCGAGTACCAGGCCGCCCAGGCCGCCGTCGCCACCACCCGCGCCCAGCTCAACACCGCCATCCAGAGCGTGAAGAACCAGATCAACAGCCAGTACCAGCAGGCCCGCGACCAGGAGCGCCTGGTGGCCCAGCAGTTGGCCGCCGCCCGCGGCGCCGCCCAGGCCTTCAACGACAAGGCCATTGACTACGACACCCAAAAGCGCGACCTCGACGCCGACCAGAAGCTCTACGACGACCTCCAGGCCCAAATCAAGCAGCAGCAGTTGACCTCCAGCCTCAGCAGCTCGGGGCTGCGCGTCACCAACGTTGCCATTCCCGACTCCGACCCGGTCTATCCCCGGGTGCGCTACAACGTCATGCTGGCGCTGCTGTTCAGCCTCTTCGGCGGCTGCGCCCTGGCGGTGCTGAGCGGCTATCTCGACCGCAGCTTCACCTCCCCCGACGGCGTCGAGCAGTTCCTGCGCGTGCCGCTGCTGGGCGCGCTGCCCGAGCTGGGCGCCAAGGAGAAGATGCTGGAGCTGGCCGACGACCCCCCCCAGGGGCACGAGCCCCGGCCCCCCCGCTCGCCCTTTGCCGAGTCCATTCTGATGCTGCGCACCGCCGTGCTCTACGCCGCCCCCCAGGGCCTGCGCACCTTCAGCATCACCAGCGCCCAGCCGCAGGAGGGCAAGTCCGCCATCCTCGCCAACCTCGCCGTCGCCCTCGCCTTGCACGGCGCCAAGGTGCTGCTGGTGGACGGCGACATTCGCCGCCCCAGCCAGCACCGCCTCTTCGAGATCCCCAACCAGTTCGGACTTTCGAACCTGCTGCGCCAGAACGCCCCCTTGGAGGACTGCTTCCGCGCCACCACAGTGGAAAAGCTCTATCTCATGCCCGCCGGCCCCGCCGTCGCCAACCCCAGCGAGCTGGTCGCCACCATGCTGGCCCAGGTGCTGGCTCCCCTCACCGCCGAATTCGACTACGTGCTGGTGGACAGCCCCCCCGTGCTCGGCTTCGCCGACGCCGTCTCCATCGCCACCGCGGTCGAGGCCACCCTGCTCGTTACCCGCGCCGGCAAGACCCCGCGCGAGATGGTGCAAGCCGCCCTGCAGCCCCTGCAGCGCGTCCGCGCCCGCGTGCTGGGCGTGGTGCTCAACCAGGTGAGCAGCTCCATGTCGCCTTACTACTCCTATTTCCGCGACCACTACGCCGCCTACTACGGCCACCGCGAGGCGGAGGAGAAGTCGTGAGGCCCCGCCAGGCAATCGTGGCCACCCTGGCGCTCGCCGCGCTCGCCTGCCTGCCCGCGGCTGCGCAGCAGGCGGTGCAGCCGCTGCCGCTGGCCGTGGCCAACGCCGTCCCCGCCAGCTACGTCGTCGGCCCCAACGACGTGCTCGCCATGACCGTCTACGGCGCCCCCGAGCTGAACGACGGCGAGATGCGCGTGGATCACGACGGCACCATCCACACCCCCTACGGCTCGACCCCGGTCAAGGTCGCCGGCCTCACCCTCGCCGGCATCCGCCAAGCCATCGCCGCCGAGCTGGTCAAAGACCAACTCGCCGTCGCCCCCAAGGTCGAGGTCAGCGTGGTGGATGCCGAATCCCATCCCATCACCATCAGCGGCCTGGGCGTGCGCAAGCCCGGCACCATCCAGGCGGTGCAGCCCATCCGCCTGCTCGACGCCCTCAACCAAGCCGGCGGCCTCAGTGCCAGCGACGGCGCCGAGATCAGCATCGTCCGCCGCAGCCCCCAGGGCACGGCGGTCGAGCAGCGTTTGGCCGCCAGCCGGGTGCTGCGCGCCCAGGGCGGCCAGGACAATCCCTGGCTGCGCGGCGGCGAAGAGGTGCGCGTCATGCCCGGCGGCAACGCCTACCTCAGCGGCGCCGTGATGCTGCCCGGCGCCTTTCCCATGAGCGACACCGACCCGCTCACCGTGCGCAAGCTGCTCGCCAAGGGACATGGCTTCGCGCCCGCGGCCAAGACCGGCGACGCCCAGCTCATCCACCATGTCGGCGAGGCCGACCAGAAGGTGACCTTCATCAATCTCGGCCGCATCCTCAACGGCTCCGCCCCCGACATCACCCTCGCCGCCAACGACATGGTCTACGTCCCGGTGAGCGGTGCCAAGAAGGCCGGCCTCTCGGCGCTCGACCATACCATCAGCGCCATCACCTTCGCCGCCGGCTACCTGCTGGTGCAGTAGCACCCGGCGCCGCGGCGGCCCGCCAGCCGGCGCTAGCTCCGTGGCCCTTCTATGCGCGTGCTGCACCTATATGGCGGCAACCTCTATGGCGGCGTCGAGCGCCTGCTCGCCACCCTGGCGCATCGCCGCGCCGCCGCGCCGGCGCTGGAGCAGGAGTTTGCCCTCTGCTTCCCCGGCCGCCTCTGGCAAGAGCTCGAGGCCGCCGGCGTCGCCGTCCACTCCCTGGGCGGAGTGCGCGCCAGCCGCCCCTGGCAGGTGCGCGCCGCGCGCCGCCGGCTGCAAGCTTGGCTCGTCGGCCAGCACTTCGATCTGGCCCTCTGCCACGCCTGGTGGTCCTATGCCCTGTTCGGGCCCGCGCTGCGCCGCGCCAACGTCAAAGTGGGGCTCTGGGCCCACGACTGCGCCAGCGGACACGGCTGGCTGGAGCGCTGGGCCGGACGCCACCGCCCCGATTTTTCCCTCGCCCTCGGAAGCTATATGGCCGCCAGCCTGGAGCGTCTGTTTCCCCGCGCCCCCGCCGAGTCTTGGCTGCCCCCGGTGCCCCTGTCGCCACCGCTCTCGGCCGAGGCTCGTGCCGCCAAGCGGCGCGAACTCTCCACCCCCGACGCCAGCCTGGTGGTGCTGCAGGCCAGCCGCCTCGAGCCCTGGAAAGGCCACGCCCGACTGCTGGAAGCGCTGGCACAGTTGCAAGGCATGGACAACTGGGTGGCCTGGATCGCCGGCGGCGCGCAGCGCCCGCACGAGCGCGCCTACCTCGCCCAGTTGCGCCAGCAGGCCCGCCAACTCGGCCTCGAGCCCCGCCTGCGCTGGCTCGGCGACCGCAGCGACGTCGCCGAGCTGATGGGCGCCGCCGACCTCTTTTGCCAGCCCAACACCAGCCCCGAGCCCTTCGGCCTGGTGTTCGTCGAGGCCCTCGCAGCTGGCCTGCCGGTGGTCACCTGTGCCGGCGGCGGCGCCAGCGAGATCGTCACCCCCGCTTGCGGCCGCCTAACCGACTCGGCGCCGGCCGCTGTCGCCGCCGCATTGCGGGAACTGCTGCAAGATGGCGGATTGCGCCGCGCGCTGGGCGCGCAAGGGCAAGCCCGCGCCTGGCAGATGTGCGATCCCACCCAACAAATGCAACGCTGGCAACAACTCATGCTGGAGGCGGCGCCGTGACCGTTCCCACCACGGCGACCGCCACCGCGGCGCTCTCCCAAGGCTCCAGCAGCGGTGTCATTCTCCGCTGGGTGGCTGCGGTGTTGGCCGAGCGCCTCCCCCCCGAAGCCACGCTGCTCGACGTCGGCTGCGGACAGGGCGCCCTCGCCGGCCGCCTCCACACCTACGTCGGCCTCGACGTCATCGCCTACCCCGAACTTCGCCCCCGCCCCGAAATCGAGTTCCACCTCGCCGATCTGAACGCCCCGCCGTTCCCGCTCCCCGCCGGTGTGGCCGACGCCGCGATCGCGGTCGAGACCATCGAACACCTGGAAAACCCCCGCGCCCTCATGCGCGAGCTCACGCGCCTCGCCCGCCCTGGGGGCTGGGTGTTGGTGACCACCCCGAACCAACTGAGCTGGCTGAGCAAGCTCTCGCTGCTGTGCAAACACGAGTTCACCGCCTTCCAGGAAGGCCCGGGGCTCTACCCCACCCACATCACCGCCCTGCTCGCCACCGACCTGCTGCGGATCGCGCGCGAGAGCGGTCTCCAGCACCTCGAGTTGCGCTACTCCGGTCACGGACGCCTGCCCGGCAGCGCCCGCCACTATCCTGCCTGGGTCAGCCGCCGCTGGCCGCGCGGCGCCAGCGACAACGTCATGCTGGTGGGAAGGACCCCTTCATGAGCGCGCCCGCCGCAGCGGTCTGGGGTGTGCCCGCCGCTCCTCCGGGGCGCCGCAAGCTGGGCGTGGCGGAGTGGTTCCTGCTGGGCGAGATCGTCTTCCAGTTGGCCCTGTTGGTCCCCGCGCTCAACCGCGGCCCGCTGCGCGTGCTCTGGCGGATGGGCGTGTTCGCCGCCAGCCTGGCGCTGCTCGCCATGCTGCGCGGCAAGACCCGCGCCAACGCCTCCAACCTCGCCGCCCTCTGGGTGCTCGCGCTGCTCGCTCTCGAGGTGTTCCATCCCACCTCCAACACTTGGCTGGCCGCCATCGCCGAATGCACCATGTACGTGGCCATCCTGGCGCCACTGTTCTGGATGACGCGGCTGCGCCTCGACTACCTCGCCTTCCGCCGCACCCTGCGGCTGTTCTGGGGCTACTCCGCGCTGAGCGCGAGCGTCGGCCTCTTGCAGGTCTACCTCCCCGGCCGCTTCCAGCCTCAACTGTCGCCCATCGTGGCCAGCATGGGCAGCTCGGTGCAAGGCCTCAAGATCACCCTCGCCAATGGCGCCCGCATGTTCCGCCCCATGGGGCTGACCGATATGCCCGGCGGCGCCGCCGACGCCGGCATGTGGGCGGTGCTGTTCGGCCTGGGCTTCTTGCTCACCGTCCCGCCCGGCCGCAGCCAAGGCGCAAAGCGGCTGCTCTATGTCGCCAGCATGGTGGTGGGCATGGTGGTCATCTACTTGTCCCAGACCCGTGTGCTGCTGGTGGTGCTGGCGGTGTGGTTCGCCACACTCCTCTTTCTCCTCGTCTGGCGCCAGCGCTGGCGCGAGTTTGGCCTGCTGCTCCTCTTGGTCGCCCTGCTGGGGGCCGGCGGGCTGCGCTGGGCGGCCGGCGTCGGTGGATCCCAAATGACGCAGCGCGTCGAATCCCTATTCCGCGGCAGCCAAGGCAATCTCTACCAGCAGGAGCGCGGTGCCTTCCTCTCCCAGACCATCCACACCCTCATTCCCAACTACCCGCTGGGCGCCGGCCTCGGCCGCTGGGGCATGATGAACACCTACTTCGGCGACAATCACGATCCCAGCCGCGGCCTGATTTACGTCGAAATCCAGTGGCAGGGTTGGGTGTTGGACGGCGGCCTGCCCCTCCTGGCGGCTTACCTCGCCCTCCTCGGCCTCACCATGCTGAGCCTGGCCCGCATCGCCCGCCGGCGCGGACCGCTGGCGGTCTGGGCCCTCCTCTGCCTCGCCTACGATGTCGGTACCCTGGCCCTCACCTTCGACTACACTCCCTTCACCGGCGAGATGGGCCTGCAATTCTGGTTCATCAATGCCCTAGTGCTCGCGGTTGCCAGTTGCCCATTGCCCGTTGCCAGTTGGCGCGCCGAAGGCCGTTAGACCATGGAACGCGACAACATCGAGGCCCCCGCCTCCGCCTCCGCGGACCACCCCTCCCCGCGTTCCCGGGCAACGGACAACCCGCAACCGGCAACTTCCGCTCTCATCGTCGCCGCCGACTTCGTCAAGACCGGCGGCATGGACCGCGCCAACTATGCCCTTGCCGACTACCTGGCGCGCCAAGGCGGCGAGCTGCATCTCGTTGGGCACAGCGCCGGCGAGGGGCTGCGCGCGTATCCCAACCTGCATTGGCATCCCGTCGCGCGGCCGCTGGGCCATGATGCCCTCGGCTGGCCGCTCTTGGCCCGCGCCGGCCGGCACTGGGCGCAACGGATCACTGCGGCGGGCGGGCGCGTGGTGGTGAATGGCGGCAACTGCGCTTGGGGAGATATCAACTGGGTGCATTACGTCCACGCCGCCTATCAGGCGCCGCTCGCCGCCGGCGGCCTGCGCCGTGCCTGGCACCGCGCCAAGCACCGCCAGGCGCGGCGCGATGAGCGCCGCGGCCTGGCCTCGGCCCGGGTGGTGATTGCCAACTCCGAACGCACCCGCCGCGATCTGCAAGCGTGCGTGGGCGTCGTCCCCGAGCGCATCTGCGTCGTCTACTACGGCTGCGACCCGGCGCGCTTCTCCCCGGCTGCGCCCGCGGCGCGGGCGGCCGCGCGCCAGTCCCTGGGCTGGCCGCCCCAACTCCGCACCGCGCTCTTCTTGGGCGCGCTGGGCGACCGCCGCAAGGGCTTCGATACCCTCTTCGCCGCCTGGCAACAGGTGTGCGCGCAGCCCGGCTGGGACACCGAATTGGTGGTCGCCGGCCGCGGCGGCGAGTTGGGCGCATGGCGCGAGCGCATCGCCGCCGCCAGCCTGGGCGAGCGCTGCCGCTTCCTCGGCTTTCGCAGCGATGTGCCGCAGTTGCTGGCGGCCAGCGACCTGCTGGTCTCGCCCACCCGCTACGAGGCCTACGGCCTCGGCGTGCATGAGGCCTTCGCCTGCGATCTGCCCGCCATCGTCAGCGCCGACGCCGGCGTCGCCGAGCGCGTCCCGCCCGAGCTGCAGGGCTTGCTCCTGCGCGACCCCGACTCCGGCGACGAGTTGGCGGCGCGCCTGCGCCACTGGCACGACCACGCCCCCGCCCTGCGCCCCGCGCTGGCGGCGCTGGGCGCTCGCCTGCGCGCCTACCACTGGGACGACATGGCCGCCGACATTTTGGCCTGCGCCGTTCGCTCCCCCGAGGACCCGGCATGAGCACCGCTTCGCCGCGCCTCGAAGCCCGCGGCCGGGTATGGCGCTCGGCCCTCACCTGGGTCACCGGCGTCGGCGCCACCGCCCTGGTCTCGCTCGCCGGCTTTTTCGCCACCCCGCTGCTGGTCCGCTGGCTGGGCGACACCTCCTGGGGCGCCTGGACCGTGATCGGCGAGTGGCTAGGTTATCTCGGCCTCAGCCAAATGGCCCTGGGGCCCGGCGCCATGACCGTCTTCCTGCTCCGCGCCCATACCAGCGGCGATCCTCGCGCCCTCACCGCGATGGCCAAGCGCGGCCTGCGCCTCTACCTTGCGGCGGCGGCCGCCATGGCGCCGCTGGCGCTGGCGCTGGTCTGGTGGGCCCCGCATGGCATGCCGGTCGGCCCCGGCCTCGCCCTTGCGCTGCGCTGGGCGGTCGCCATCGCCGCCCTTGGCAGCCTCGCCCTCGCACCCCCCATGCTCTTTCGCAGCGTGCTGGAGGCGGTGCAGCGCGGCTACCGCGTCCATCTCGCCCTGCTGGTGCAGTCCCTGCTCATCACCGGCCTCTCGCTCTGGTGGGTGTGGTTGCGCTGGGGTCTGGTGGGCATTGCCGCCGCCAACCTCGCCGGCATGGCGGCCAGCGCCGCCCTCTGGTGTTGGTGGGCCCGCCCCTGGCTCCCCTCGTGGGCCGCCACCGCCGCCGCCCCGCTCCCCGGCGTAGAGATCTGGCGCCAAAACTGGCCCCTGGTCCTCGCTGGATTCGGTTACCAGATCAATCAACTCACCGACAATACCGTCGTCGCCCTCACCCTTGGCCCTGCCGCCGTCGCCGCCTTTGCCCTCACCCAAAGCCTCCCCTTGCTCGCCGGCAGCCAGTTGGCCAATATCGGCGTCGCCAGTTGGGCAAGCTTGGGCGAGCTCCGTGCCCGCGACCCCAACGCTTTCGCCGCCCGCATCGTCGAGCTCGCCGCCACGGTGCTGGGTGCCGCCAGCGTGCTGCTCGCCACCATCGCCGTCTTCACCTCCGCCTTTGTCACCCTCTGGGTGGGCGCCCCCCACTACGCCGGCCCGCTCCTGGTATGGGCCACCGCCGCCGGCATGGCCGTCTTCAGCATGTTGGTGTTTTTCCGCTGGCTCTACGACAGCCAAGGCGACGCCCGCCGCCGCCTGTGGGTGAGTTCGCTTGGTGCCGCCCTCAATCTCGGCTTCAGCCTGGCGCTGGTGCGCGTTTGGGGCGTCGCCGGCGTCGCCCTCGGCACCCTCTTCGCCTACCTGCTCACCGACGCCTGGTTCCTGCCCTACCTGGCGGTGCGCCTCTACGGCGTCTCCGGCCCGCGCCTGGCCCGCGCCTTGCTGGGCGCGCTCGCCCGCGGCGGC
>Ga0307372_10008856_pt1 | contig 14051 bp, 13 predicted proteins | sample OX1MG_FD_202533 | JGI IMG/M metagenome (GOLD analysis project Ga0307372, IMG submission 202533) | Soil microbial communities from Risofladan, Vaasa, Finland - OX-1 | ecosystem: Environmental > Terrestrial > Soil > Coastal area > Acid sulfate soil | place: Finland: Risofladan, Vaasa | collected...
CGAACGGGTGAACCACCCACATGGAGCATCACCAAATGGCACGGACGGGCTATGGCCTGTCTTGTCCACATCGGATCATTGTCACCAGTAGGCCCCTCTCCAGGAGGTGAGGTCGGTGACCATCCACGACATCCGCCCGACTGCTCCGGCCCACCGGACCGTCTTCGTTCTGGGCGGCGGCGGCAACCTCGGGGCCGTGCAGGTTGGAATGCTCGAGGCCGTGATCGACCGGGGCTACCGGCCCGACGCGCTGGTGGGTTGCTCGGTGGGAGCCCTCAATGCGGCGGCGGTGGCGGCTGATCCCACCCCGGCCGGCATCCAGCGGCTCAAGGAGGTCTGGCTCGCCCTGCGCACCGAGCACCTGTTTCCTCCGGGCCGCCTGTCGGCTGTCCGCCTGCTCACCCGGCGTTCCCGCTCCATCTGCCCCAACGACGGCCTGGTCGGGCTGATGAAGGACGCTCTGGCCTTCGAGCGCTTCGAGGAATCCCCCGTCCCCTTCGAGGTGGTGGCCACGTCCCTGGCCACCGGGACCGAGCGTTGGTTCGCCACAGGGGAGATACTGCCGGCCTTGACCGCCTCGGCCGCCCTGCCCGGGGTCTACCCGCCGGTGGAGATGGACGGGGAGCTGCTGATCGACGGCGGGGTGGTCAACAACGTCCCCATCTCCCGCGCCCTCGATATGGGCGCCACCCGGCTCATCATCTTCCACGTCGGCAACTTCAGCCGCCCCCGGCCCGCCCCCAAGCGCCCCCTCGACGTTCTTCTCCAGTCCTTCTCCATCGCCCGCAGCCACCGGTTCGGAGCCGACATCGCCCGGCTCCCGGCCGGGGTGGAGGCCGTGGTCATCCCCGGGATCGATCCCGGCCCCCTCAAGTACAATGACATGAGCCGGTCCCGCCATCTGATGGAGCGGGGCCGGGCGACCGCCGCCGCCTATCTGGACGCCCTCCCGGTGGCCGTCGGCGCCTGACCTCAGGGGTTCCTTAGGATCGGGTCATGCCCGAAATCGCACCCTATGGCTCCTGGCGCTCCCCCATCACTGCCGACCGCCTGGTCGAGGCGGTGGTCGGCCTGGGTCAACCGCTCGTCCGGGGCGATGAGGTCATCTGGAACGAGGGCCGGCCCACCGAGGCCGGCCGGGTCGTCCCGGTCCGCCGGGCCTCGGACGGATCAGTGAGCGATCTCGTCCCGTCCGGGTTCTCGGCCCGGACCCTGGTCCATGAGTACGGCGGAGCCTGCACGGCGCTGACCCAGGACGGCTTCTTCTTCTCCAACTTCTCCGACCAGCGGGTGTGGTTCGTGGCCCTGGCGCCCGGGGGTGACCCGGCGGCACCGGTCGCCATCACGCCGGAACCGGCGTCACCCCAGGCCATCCGCTACGCCGATTTGAACGTGACTCCGGATGGCCGCACGATCGTGGCCGTCCAGGAGGTGCATGGTGACGATGGCGTCGTCACCAACCGCATCGTGGCTTTCGCCTCCGACGGATCTCGGAGCCTGGGGGTGGTGGCTGAGGGCCACGACTTCTACAGCGCCCCGCGGGTAAGCCCCGACGGGACTCGGCTGTGCTGGCTGGCGTGGGACCACCCCAACATGCCCTGGGACGGCACCATCCTCTCGGTGGCCGAGCTGTCCGGGACCGGCGCGGTCGGGCCGGTCCGCATCGTGGCCGGCGGGTCGGAGGAATCCATCAGCCAACCCCGCTGGGACCCCGCCGGCCGGCTGCACTTCCTCTCGGACCGTACCGGCTGGTGGAACCTCTACGCCGACGATGGCTCGGGCGGGGAGCCCATATTCACCCCGGAGGCGGAGATGGGCGGGCCCGACTGGGCCTTCGGTCAGCGCAGCTACACCTTCCTGGCCAACGGACGGCCGGTGGTCACCTGGTCAGACGGGGCCGCCACCACTCTGGCCGTGCTGGAGGGTGGAAGGGCCCGGCCCGTCGACACGCCCTGGACGAGCTTCGGCGGCCTGATCGGAACGGACGCCTCGGTGGTCACCCTGGCGGCGTCTCCCTCGGAATCAGCTGTGCTGGTCCGCATTGCCATTGACGGAGGCAGTGAGCGTGAGGTCCTGGCCCGGAGCCGACCCCGGAGCATCGAGGCCGAATACGTCTCTGTCCCTCGGGCGGTGGAGTTCCCTTCCACCGATGGCCGGAGCGCCCATGCCTTCTACTACCCGCCGGTCAATCCCGACTTCAGCGGTCCCGACGGCCAACTACCCCCGCTGGTCGTCATGAGCCACGGCGGACCGACCGGGACGGCCGGGACGGCGTTGGACCCGGTCATCCAGTACCTCACCAGTCGGGGCCTGGCCGTGGTGGACGTCGACTACGGCGGCAGCACCGGTTACGGACGGACCTATCGCCAGGCTCTCCAGGGGCAGTGGGGGGTGATGGATGTGGACGACTGCGTCAACGCCGCCCTCTGGCTGGCTGAGCAGGGTGAGGTCGACCGCCACCGGCTGGCCATAAGAGGAGGCAGCGCCGGGGGCTACACGACGCTGGCGGCGTTGGCATTTCGAGACGTATTCGCCGTGGGGGCGAGTCACTATGGGGTGGCTGACCCCGCCGCCCTGGCCCGGGACACCCACAAGTTCGAGTCCCGCTATCTCGACGGGCTGATCGGACCGTGGCCCGACGCCGAGGAGTTGTACCGGGAGCGCTCGCCCATCCACCACACCGACGGCCTCAACTGCCCGCTTATCCTGTTCCAGGGCCTGGAGGACAAGGTGGTGCCTCCGGATCAGGCCGAGATGATGGCCGAGGCGCTGCGGGCCAAGGGGATCCCCTTCGCCCACCTGGCCTTCCCCGGGGAGCAACACGGCTTTCGCCAGGCAGCCACCATCACCACCGTGATCCAGGCCGAGGTCGCCTTCTACGGTCGGGTCCTCGGCTTCAGCCCCGCCGACCCGGCCCCGGCCCTGGAGATCGAGAACAGCGACGCCCTGGTCCGAGCGGGCGAGTAAGACTTGGCGCCATGCTCTACGTCTTCGGATTCGATCGCGTCGGCGTTGCGGTCAGTGAGTTGTACTTCGTGGATCCCCGGCCTTCTCCCGGCCAGGAGGGGGCCGAGCACGGCGTGCGCCTGGAGGTGCGTCTCATCCAGGCGGGCGAGGCCGAGGGCTCGATCTATGCCGCCCGTCCCATCGAGGTGGGCCTGCCCATCTGGCGGGCCGACCTGCTCGAGTCGGTGGAAGGCCCTCCGGCCAGCTTCGACCGGACCCACCACCACCCCCGCTTCCGGGGCTGGGAGCCCGGCCGGCGCCAGTTCGAAGAGGACATGAGCGCGGATCCGGTCACCTGGGTCGGGATCCGCCTGTCCGATCTGCCCGGCCTTTTGGAGGGCGCGGGCGTGGATGCCTCCGAGGTGTCCGACACCGATGCCGGCCAGCTGCGGGCGGCCGTGCCGGACATCCTGGCCGCCGTCCAGCGTCTTCTGGACGGGGTACACGCCGGGGAGCTGGCCGCGGCACCGGCCGGCGCCACCCCTGACAGCGCCCGCGACAGCTGGCTCTAGGGCTGAACCAGGGCCAGGGCGAAGCCGTCATAGCCCTTGATCCCCACGGTCTGAACGGCCGTTACCGACACCCGGGGCTCGGCGGCCATGACCTGGTTGAGCCGTCGTACCCCTTGCACGGAAGGATCAGAGCTGCCGGCATCGGCCACCGCCCCGTTGCGGACCACATTGTCCACCACGATGACCGTCCCCGGTCGGGACATCCTCACCGCGGCATTGAAGTAGTCGGAGTTGCTCTGCTTATCGGCGTCGATGAAGACAAAGTCGAAAGGTTCCGTTCCTTCCGCCTCCAGGCGGGAGAGCGTCTCGATGGCCGGCCCGAGGAGGATCTCGACGCGGTCGGCCAGCCCGGCGGCCGCCACGTTGGCCCGGGCCACCTCGGCGTGATGGGGATCGATCTCCAGGCTGAGCAGGAGACCATCCACCGGTAGGGACCGGCCCAGCCAGATGGTGCTGTAGCCGCCCAGCGTCCCCACCTCCAGGATGCGCCGGGCCCCCCGGATCCGAGCGAGCAGCATCAGCAGCTTGCCCTGGTTGGGGGCGACGTTGATGGGAGGCAGTCCGGCTTCATCGCTGGCCCGCAAGGTCGCGGCCAGGACCGGGTCCTCGGCCAGTAAGGCCTGCTCGATGTAGGCGTCGACCTCGGCCCAGCGCCGGTCGGCCACCGATCAGTCCTCGACGGTTATGGCGAACTCGGGACAGTTGGCCGAGGCCAGGGTGGCGTGTTCCTCCGAGGCGGCCGGAACCTCCCCCGTGACCTTGAGGACCGAGTAGCCCTCATCATCGGCGTCGAACAGTTCGGGAGCCAGGGCGTAGCAGCGGCCGTGACCCTCGCATTTGGAGTTGTCCAGGATGATCTTCACTCGGCACCTCGCTTCAGGATTCGGACGGGCAGCTGGCGGGGGCCGCGGACCTGGCCGGTCGACCAGCGCACCGCCCCGGCATCGGCGAGCTCGAAATCGGGGAAGGCCTTCATCCATTCATCGATGGCCACGGTCATCTCCATGCGGGCCAGGTTCGAGCCCAGACAGCGGTGGATCCCCAGCCCGAAGGCGGAGTGGCGATTGCGGACCCGGTCGATGACGAAGCGGTCAGCGTCCTCGAAGGCCTCCGGATCGCGGTTGGCGGACGGGAAGGAGAGCAGGACCCAGTCCCTCTCCTGGAAGGTGCAGCCGCCCACCTCCACTTTCTCCTTGACGATGCGGGCCATGGTCACCGGAGCGTAGAAGCGCAGGAATTCCTCCACGGCCACGGGCAGGAGGTCCGGGTCAGCCACCAGCCGGGCCCGGTCGGCCGGGGTCTGAGCCAGGTGCCACAGGCTGGCGCCGATAGCCGACCACGTGGTGTCGATGCCGGCAATGAGGAGCAGGGCGACGGTCCCGCCGATGTGGTCATCGGAGAGCTTCTGGCCGTCCATCTCTGCGTCGATGAGGAACCCGATCAGGTCGTCCCTGGGGTTGGCCCGGTGGTCGGCCACCACCTGGCGGAGGTAGTAGTCCAGGGTGTCCTCGTAGGCGAGGGTGCCGATACTGCCGCCGGGATTCTCCAGGATGCGGTGGATGAAACCCCGGAACTTGTCCCCGTCGGACCGGGGGACGCCGAGCATGTCGGCGATGACCCGGACCGGTACGTGCTGGGTGTACTGGGCGGCGGCATCAACCACATCCCCGGAGGCGGTCAGCTCCGCCAGCAACTCCTGGCAGCTCTGGCGGGCGGACGACTCCCACCTGGCGATGGATGCCGGGGAGAAGGCGGGCAGGAGGAGGCGCCGGGCGATGGCGTGGAAGGGTGGATCGGAGGTGATGGGCGGGGCGTAACCGGCCGGGGCCAGTCCCTCCGGCTTCCAGGGGCTGACGATCACCCCTTCGGAACTGAAGTGTTCGGTGTCATGGGCGATGGCGGCCACGTCCGCGTGGCGGGTCGGCAGCCAAACCCCGCCGAAGCGGTCGGAGTGGGCCACCGGGCAGCGGCCCCGGAGGTCATCCCAGATCTCGGTGGCCCGGGCGGCATAGTCAGGGTGGGTGTGGTCGAAGTCCGTGGCCCAGTCCTGCATGGGCGGCTTCTGCACGTCGGTCACCCGGCGACGGTACCGGACGGTTCCGGCGGGTGTCGATCGGGGCCCGGCCGGGTACCCTCACCGATACGCTGCGGTGGTGCGCGACGACGTCCGGCAGGCCCTGACCATCGACCGTTCATCCTCGATGGAGGATCGAACCATCGACATCACCACCACCGGTCGACGCTCGGGCCAACCTCGCCGGATCGAGATCTGCTTCTACCGCTTCGAGGATCAGATCTACCTGAGCGGGATCCCGGCCCCGAGGACGTGAGGCTGGCTGGCCAACCTCGGCGCCGAGCCGCGGTTCACATTTCACCTCAAGAACGGGATCACGGCCCCGACAGCCCGTGGCCCAAGGCGGTATTGGAGGAGTGGGTTGAGACCAGCCCGCTGGCCCGGGTCGACTTAGGATCCTGACGTAACCGCGGCAGGCTCAATCCCGGTCAGCAGCGCACCCTGGTACAGGTCACAGCCCTCCTTGGCCAGCCAGTCCAGCTGGGCGGTCTCATCGACTCCTTCGGCCAAGGCCCGCATGTCCAACGAGTGGGCTAAGGCCACGACCGCCGACACGACGGCCGTTGCCGCCCGGTCGGTGATCACACGGGACACGAGGCTCTGGTCGACCTTGACGATGTCAATGGGGAACCGCTTCAGATAGTTGAGCGAGAAGTTCCCGCCGCCGAAGCCCTCCAGTCCGAACCGGACGCCGGCGGCTTTGAGTTCGCCCAGAACCACTCGGGCCCGGTCCTCGTCCTGGACGAGGGCGGCTTCGGGCAGTTCAACCACGAGCCCGTCGGGCTCGAACTGGGCTGCCTCCAGTGCTCTGATCACCGAAGCCCCGAAGCCGGGCGCCAGCACCTGGTAGGCGCTGAACCTCACCGCCAGCGCCAGCGACGCCCCCGATGGGGACGCCGGCGGGGGGCCCCAGCCTCGCCAGTCGGCACAGGCCCGGTCCAGAGTCCAGGTGGCCACCTCGGACGCCACCTTGGAGCCGTCCACCGCACTCAACAGGAGAACCGACGGGATCACGCCGCGGGAGGGATGGGCCCAGGAGGTCAACGCCTCGAACCCGAACGGCCGGCCGTCAACGACGGTGGCCATCGGTAGGTACTCCAGGCGAAGTTCGCCCCGGGCGGCCGCCCCCGGTAGTTCATCGGCCAGGTCGCCCTGATTTGAGTCCAGCACCTCCGATAGTCGGGCGGCCGAGCTCCGCCGGCCTCCCCCCCGGCGCTTGGCCGCGTACATGGCGGTGTCGGCCTCCCGGATGACCTCGGCCGCCGACAGCGGCGGATGGTCGAAACAGGCGATCCCGATGCTGGCCGAGATCACCACCTCCCCTCCCCCCACCCCGAACGGTGCCGACATGGCCTCGGAAATGCGGTCGGCTATGGCATCGGCTTCGGAACAGTCCGTGAGCTCCTCCAGGAGCAGGAGGAACTCGTCACCGGCCAGGCGAGCCAGGGTGTCCCCCAATCGGAGCTCCTGGACCACGCGCCCGGCAAAGGCCACCAGCAGCTCGTCCCCGACGCCGTGACCATAGGTGTCATTGACGTCCTTGAACCGATCCAGATCGAGGAAACACACCGCCATGGTGCCGCCCGAGCGACGACGGCGGTCGATGGCGTGCTCGAGCCTGCTCGTGAACAGGGTGCGGTTCGGGAGGCCGGTCAGCGGATCGTGCATCGCACTGTGCAGGGAGCGGTCTGAGGCCTGCTGCAGGTCGGCACGTGCCTGTGCATTGAGCAGATAGGCGGCGGCCACATCGGCCAGGGTTTGGGCCGCCCTCATGCTGGCCGGCTCCAGGGGCCCGGGGGTGTTCCGATACAGGTCCAGGGCGCCGAGTCGGGCATCACCGGAGCGAAGCGGAAAGGTGAATACAGCTCCCAGACCGGACTCCAGGCCCGCCCCCGCAAAACGGGGAAAGCGCTCATCGCGGCTGAGGTCGGCCACCGACACGGCCGCCCCGGTCTGCCAGGCCAACAGACAGGGACCCTCGCCCAGGCTGGTCTGCAGCTTCTCGAACCGCAGAGCGGCGGCGTCGGAGGCGGATACGTACCGGGGGTCGGAGCCCTCGGTGATGAGAGTGACCCCCGCGCTGGTGATCGGCAGCACCTCGACGATCCGGCCGACCAGGCGGTCGAGGATCGACTGGATGGGGAAGTCGGTCAACATGGTACTGGCGAACTCGCTCAGAAGGTCGGTAAGCCTCCCTTCGATCTGAGTCATCCCCAGCACCTCGATTCCTTTGGCGGCGGTTTCCTGTGTCCAGTCGCCAGGGTCCGGGGCGGGTGTCTGCTTCCGGATTTTAGTTGGATATGGGTCGCCAGCGGGCCGGGGGGTCCTCCCCCACCAACCCGTCCACGGCCTCCCGGATCAGGTCGGCATGTCCGGTGTGGCGCCCGTACTCCTCGATCAGGTCACACAGAAGCCGGCGCAGGCTGGCATGGGTCCCATCGGGCGAAGAGAGGTGGACGAGTTGGTCGACTCCTCCCTTGTCCAGGGCCGCCTGAAGGCGGGAGCGGGACCGGTCCACGGCGTCGTCCCACAGGGCGTAGAGCCGTTCGGGACTATCGGCGGCCGCAGACTCGAACACCCAGTTCTGACTGGCCCGGCTGACGCCCTCCCACAGTTCGCCCATAGGCGAGCCGTCCAGCCTGGTGGAGAACATCTGGTCCTCAGCCGCAGCCAGGTGCTTGAGCAGACTGCCGATGGTCAGGGTCGAAGCTCCGATACGGGTTCGCAGCCCGTTGGCGTCGAGACCGTCGGCTTTCCACCGGAAGGTCGTGCGCAAGCGGTCGAGGGCACCGACCAGGTGCTCGACCTCGGTGCCGGCTATGGGCGGCTCCCACGGGTAGTCGGGATGGGCCATTGGCCTATATTCGCGGAACCGACGCGGATATGCGTCAGCCCAGGTGATCAACTGTTCCGGGGAGTTGGGTCCCTCGAACCGGGTCAATTTGGCCACTTCGGGGCATGGAATCCCACCTGGGCGGAACCTCGACAGGTCACCCTGACCGCGACGCAACTCCTGACAGCACCCAGGTTACCGCCTGGCATGCCGGTAGGTGAAGGGGCACCCCCGCGCTTGGAGTGGAGCAAGGGGGCTCCGAATCAGGGAGTGCTGAAATGACCAACCTGGTGAAGTATCGAGTGATGGAGCGCTGGCTCGAGGAGGGACCGCATGGCCGATTCTGACCGCCGACGTACGTTGTTGGATTCCTACGAGAACGCGGCGGTGATCGTGTCAGGAATAGTTGCTCACGAGCTCGGCCACCCGACACCGTGTCCCAAGTACGACGTGGCCGGGTTGATCGACCACCTGGTCGAGGCTGGACACCGGGCGGCCGCTCTCGGCCGCGGGCAGGCACCTCCGCCCGGAGATGACTCCCCTCACGTGGAGCTCTACGACGCGCCCGCTCAGCTACGTAGCGCGGCGGGAGAGGCGGCACAAGCATGGGGGGACGACTCCAGCTTGTCGTGGAGCCACACAATGCCGTGGGGCGAGGAGTACACGGGAGCCACCCTGGTGGACATGTACCTGGCCGAGCTGGCCGCACACGCCTGGGACCTGGCCAGAGCCACCGGACAGATCGACAAGTTGGACCCTTCCCTCGCCTTGCCGGCACTCGAGGGGGCCCAGGCCATGATCAAACCTGAATACCGCAACCTGGTCGAACCCGGAGTTCCTTTCGGGACGGAGGTCCACCCAGCCCCCGGTGCTGACGACTGGGAACGCCTTGCCGCCTTCATGGGACGCGACCCGCTGGGCGACCTCACAGGTCGCGAACATGGTGGGCCGTAGAGGACTCGAACCTCTGACCCCTTGCGCGTCATGCATTTTGTGGCGTTCAAGGGGGTTCGCATTGGTCCGTGTCAAGCGCGCACTCCCTGGTCAGAGGGGGTAAGCCGTTCGAAGCGGCTCGCAGCCGTTCGGCTGGATTGCTCCAGTGGTTGCTCCAATTTTCGGCGCGACTCCCCTGCCGACCGCCAAGGTCGTCCGGCCGGGCAGTGCCGCGGACGGGGCGAGAATGCCATCGAACCCCGCTTCGAATGCGGCAAGGGCGATCTGCTGCGTCCGTCAGTAGGCGTCGCCGTCCAAGTCGGCCTCGCTCAGACCAACCGCCTCGAGTACCGCCGGGTCGGTGAGGTCGAGCACGCTCAGGTCCTCAACCCCTGCAGCGCCAGCGCGCCGTCGGACCTCGAGGGGTCGATGCCTGAACCGAATCGCCAACCGTGCCGGCGTGGCCACCCCATGACCCCGAGGCAACTCCCTCGTTGACGGCTTGGCGCCCTAACCCCTAGAGTGCCTTGGTATGGCACCCGACCAAGTCAAGGGACAACTCGACGTGTTGCTGCTTCGGGTCTTACTGGACGGACCGGCCCACGGCTACTCCGTCATCAGTTCCCTTCGCGAACGCTCGGAGGGGACCTTCGACCTACCCGAAGGCACGATTTACCCCGCACTTCATCGATTGGAGGAAGCGGGATTTCTGGAGAGTGATTGGGAGTCGGTGAACGGTCGTCGACGCAGGCTGTACCGGCTCACCAGGTCAGGAGCGGCCGCACTTGTCGAGGGGCAGAGCCGCTGGGCCAATTTCGTTGCAGCCGTCGAGTCGGTCCTGACCCCCGTGTCTCCGAGGCCGGTATGACCGAGGACACCACTGGCAGCAGCCCCATCGAAGAGTTCCTGGACAAACTGCTCGCAGCCTCGGTAGACGCCCCACCCCGGGCCACTCGACATCTGTTAGCGGAGACTGAGGCTCATCTGCGCGACGTCGCCAGTGAGGCGACCGAGGCCGGTTCAACCTCAGCCGAAGCAGAAGAAGTAGCCGTTGCCCGCTTTGGTTCGGTCGACGCACTCGTGCAGGCCGAGGCGGCGGCCCGGGGTCTTCCCCACGGTGCCCTAATCCGTCCTGTAGTCGGGACTTCCCTACTGCTCGGTGGATTGGCTGGGCTGGCCATGGGAGTAAGCGGGCTGATCACGGCGATTATGGGATACCTCGCCGGGTCGACCTTTATCGTCAACATCTCCCATCACACCTACCTCGCCCCGTCGGATTGTGCCCGCTGGCTATCTCAGAACCACTCAACCCACAGTTGCTTCCAAGCTGCGCTTCAAGACTGGTCCTTCGAAGTGGTGGCGTACCGCGTCGTACTGGGTGTCCTTGGCCTAGTGGCCATCCTGGTGTATTTGTATCTGGGGCGGCGGTGGTCGGCCCGGCAGCTGACCTTCAATCTGCCCCGCAGCTCCGTCGACGCGGTCGCCTTTGTGGCCTTCGCCGGTGTCGGCGTGTGGCTGATCGGAGTAGGCATCGACTCCCTCATTGTCAGCGCCGGCCGCGGCGCCGGGCAGGGCCTGGGCACCGCCCCGGCAATGCTGGTCGTGGGAGCCGTGTTTGGCTGGCGACTCATAGCCGACCTGCGCACTGCACTGGTTCGTACGTTGGTATGACCCACCTGCCGATCTGTTCAGTCCCGTCTGGGCGAACCCTCGGATACGACCTGCACGTCTGCCCGCGTCCCCTGATGCTCCGGACCCGCTGCTGGCATCGGTGGAAATGGCCAACCCCCCGGGATCTCCCGGTGCTGTGCGGTGGTCCGGCGATGGCCAGCCCCGAGGCTCAATGCGGTGCTGGGCGCACGCCTTTGGCGTAGCGTCCTGGTTCAGCATCGAAAGCCTCGGCGCAACCCAGGGCGCAGAAGAAGTAGTTGCGGCCGTCGTGGCTGCGCACGGCGGCGGCGGTGGCGGGATCCACGCTCATGCCGCAGACCGGGTCGGTGGCCATGGATGATTCCTCCGTTTCTTGTGTGTGGATTTGGTCGACGCCGGCAGCACCGGCGTGGCGGTCCGGGTGAGCGTCGAAACGCTCGGCACAGCGGTCCGAGCAGAACCAGTAACTCTTCCCCCGATGGCTCCGCTCGGCCGGGGCGGTGGCGGCACGGACCTGCATGCCACAGACAGGGTCTATGGCATAGCCGGCCCCCCCGCCCAAGCGTTCCCGGTTGCGGTACAGCCAGTACAGGTAGGCGAAGACCCCCACGAAGACGATGTTGAGGAAGCTCGTGTAGTTCCAGTGGAAGGCGGTGGAGACGATGTGGGTGGCCCGGTGGTGAGGCACCAGCCCGGCGCCCGAGAAGATCCCCTGGACGATGAGGCCGGCTGAGGCCATCACCGCCCAGAACAGCACCACCAGGCGGAGGGTGAGGGCGCCGCCGTAGTAGCGGCGGTAGATAAGCACCAAAGGGGCGGCCACGAGATCGGCGAAGATGAAGCTGATCACCCCGCCGAAGCTGATCCCGCCTTTCCATAGGGCGGCGGCCAAGGGGACGTTGCCGATCGAGCACACGAAGGACAAGAAGGCGATGATCGGGCCGACCAAGGCGTTCTCAACGGATGTCCACGCCCCGTGGCCGTGGATGAACACCGTGTTCCACAGCCCGGTGGGCACCAGGGTGGCCAGGAAACCGGCCACCACGTAGCCGATGGCCATCTCCTTGCGAAGCATGGTCAGATCGGCCATGGTGTAGGACGCCGCGTCCGACCAGGCGGCCCTTGAGCCGAGTTTCTGGCGCCAGGGTTCGTGTTCCAGCTCGGCCTGGCGGCCCTGGCTGACCCCGATCATGGCGGAGTGATCGTGGCCGCCGGCCGCCGAGGCGCTGAGCCGCTGTCGAGCGGCATCGACCATTCCCGAGCGCACTGCCAGACCGCCCAAGAGCGCCAGCATGACGATCATGATCGGCCCGCCGAGAAACTCGGCCGCCATGAACTGCCAGCCCATGAGGATCACCAATACGATGCCGAGCTCGATCACCAGGTTGGTCGAGGCGAACATGAACACCATGGCCGATGTGAAGTCGGCGCCCTTCTGGAACAGGGACTTGGCCATGGCCGACGCCGCGTAGGAACACGACGAGGACACCATCCCGAGCCCGCTGGCCCGGGCCACGGCCGCCGGGCCGTGGTTGCCCAGCGAGCGCTCCATCTGCTCGTGCGACACGAAGGCCTGTACGACTCCCGACAGACCGAAGCCGAGCACCAAGGGCCAAAGGGTCTCCCAGAACATGAAGAACCCCTCGCGAAGGGAGCGCCCGATGTCGTCAAAGGCCCCACCCACGGTGGCGGCGAGGAGTTGGTCAACCATGGTCCGCGCTCATGAGCGGACCAGGCGCTCGATGGCCTCCCGGGCCTCTCGGACCTTGGCATCGGCGTCGGGCCCGCCTCGGGCGATGGCCTCGCGCACACAGTGGTCGAGGTGGTCGCCGAGCAGGGCCAGAGCCACCGACTCCAGCGCCCGGGTGGCGGCGGAGATCTGGGTGAGCACGTCGATGCAGTAGGCGTCCTCACCCACCATGCGCTGCAAGCCCCGGATCTGGCCCTCGATGCGCCGGAGCCGGCGCAGGACCAGGTCCTTGTCCTCGGTGTAGCCCGCCATTCGTCACCCCTTCCCCTGTAGACCGATCACCCTATACCCTCATGGGGTATTCCGCCCGGTATCCTGATCGAGGACCGGTGGTGACCTTCGGCCCTGTCCATCGAGCCTGGGTCGAGGCGAAGCTGTGCCCATCCGGCCGCCCCGGCCGGTCAGCGGTTCGCTCGGAGGTGGTAGAGACATGATGTGGTACTGGAACAACGGCAGCTCGCACTGGCCAACGGCTAAGCAGCTCCCGGTCCCGGGTCCGTGCCTTCCTCCTCATGCTGGTCGAACGTGCCACCCGGATGGAGTTGCGCTCAGAGCGTCACCAAGCCCTGGCGGAGGCGGTCGGCCGACGTGGCCCTCGTCCAACAGGACGTGGAGGTCAGGTGATGGTCGGCGAGATCGGCGCCACCTCTGCCGGCGCCGAGGGCTGACGTGGATCACTCACGGCGAACCGCCGCCCGGTGAGGTCTAAGGCGAGGATCCGAACGAACTCCTGGCCAGGCTGCGGGACGGCCGGCTCCGGGTTGGCCTGCCGGGCCGCTGGGAGCTCGAGCGGATTGCTAAGGACTCTCGCCGGCCCTTGGGAGGACCACGGGCACGCCCGAACTGCAGAGTCCTACCCGCCCTACGCCTCCAGAATGAACAGCAAGCAGTCGGAGGCACTCGTTCCTGGGGAGGACTTCCGAGCCTCGTTGATCGATCCACATCTAATGGATCGTCGCAGGTCCCGTGCCAACCTGGCAGGGTCAAAGGTCACCAGCGAGGGCGCTACTGCCTGATTGGCCGGGAACCGAACCACGGCTGACCTTCACGATGCCTTCGCCGTGTTCCGGACCCACGGCGGGCGAAGGTTGCCGGTCCTCGACTCGGGTCAGCTAGTGGGGCTCCGTGGACGACCTGCTCTTCGATCTGGCCGCCGACCTTGGAGACCTAGCCCGACCGGTCACCGGAGAGGTCTGGGGTTCCTCCGGCTTGAAAGACATCCACCAAGTGGGGCCTAGAGCCCCAGAAAGGATGTCCAAAGTGGAGAACATGGCCAAGAAGAAGCCGCGGACT
>Ga0307372_10008857_pt1 | contig 14049 bp, 10 predicted proteins | sample OX1MG_FD_202533 | JGI IMG/M metagenome (GOLD analysis project Ga0307372, IMG submission 202533) | Soil microbial communities from Risofladan, Vaasa, Finland - OX-1 | ecosystem: Environmental > Terrestrial > Soil > Coastal area > Acid sulfate soil | place: Finland: Risofladan, Vaasa | collected...
CACCCATTCATAGCGGGCGCAAACAACGCAGAATCATCTGAACGAATCCTTAGCGGGGAAAAAAGGGGGGTAAAATGTCGAGACCTGGATTTGGCAGGGTCTTCAAGTCTCGACAGTACGACAAAAATTGCTACCACTGGGTTTGCTATTTCAGAATTTGATGCTATACTTGATCCTGAACCAACCAAGGCGCCGCAGCGGTCCCAGAGGCGCAGATGCGGAAGCATCCGTGCCTGCTGATCCTGACGAGCGCATGTGCGGGAGCGCTGGCGGTACAGCAGAAGGAACATCAGGAGGAAAGTGAGGACGACTAGGTGCGATGGGGTGCGACGCCGAGCACATCTACTTAGCCGAGTCGCTTGCGCGTTCACGTCGCTGACTACGCTGACTACCACGCCTCCCCTGCTGATAGCATGCTGAGGGGGAAGCCCACTGTTTGCACTGTTTGCAGGGGAGACGTGGCAGACATCGGTCAGAACAGCGTCACGTCACTGATTTTCTCACACGCCGGGATACGACCCCAAGGAGCAGCGATGGAACAACACAACACCCAGGAATCCTGATGCTATGCGCGGACACGCGCAGTCGGGACTAGAAGCGTCCTGGCGCCTCGTGGTTCAAGATGGACGGGGAATCAGCCCATTCCCTGTCGCGCGAACCCCTGAGGAGCAAACCTTCCAGACCCTGATGACAACTGAATGATTGATTGCGGGTGACGCATCCGGTCGCTTGTCCCAACTCTTCACGAAAAAACAAGCGAATCCAGAGGTGAGGGGATGGTCTGTCCCTCCTGCCGCCCAGTATACCAGCCTAATGATCCACTGTCAAGTGGGGTATCCGCCTGGTCTAGGGCTGCTGTGCGCTTTTTGAGGACGCGCCCCGACGCGCCCCTCCGAACAGCACAGACTCCCAGCTACGTCACCCATCCGAACGGTGCCTGAAGGCTCTGCGTACAACACGCCTTCGTGCGCTGGTCCTGCGCTCACAGCACCACTCGCCGACCCTCCAAACCCGCCGCTTGGCGTGCCTTTCGGCCTAGGGGATGGCAGGGGATGGGACGACTGGGGTCGTGAAAGTGCACATAGTCCTCGGAGGGTCCGATGGTTCACCTACGCACAGCGGACATTACCACACGATACCGCCTTCACCGACGTTCCACCACAGGGCGCATCAGCACTCAGCGCCGCTCGTGGCAGCTCGTGCGGGCTGCCACTGCTCCCAACACCCCTGACACACCTGACACCCCTGCGCCTCTCCCTGGCGTGCGACCGCGCCGACGCGTGCTGGGATTTCTCGCTAGCCCGCTCAACATCCCACTCGCCGTGCCGCTCGTCGAATCGCTTGCGGCAACGGACGGGGCGCCGCTTGACGAGCACCGCAGTGTCGCTGGCCCACCGCCAGCCGCTGCGGGCATCCGTGTTCCAGCGGACCCACCGCGACGGTCGCGTCCACCCCATACCCCTCGCCGGGGGGACCAATCACCTCAAAGCCCTGCTCAGCGCCCTGCGTGGGCGGCTCCAGAGGTGACGCTGATTGACCCCACAGATGCGCTCCGGCTCAGCGCGATCCGTCGTCTCAATCAGGAGGGATGGGCGACCCAGGCGGCGCTGACGCACCCACTGGCGCAGCAGGAAGCGCCGGTGACGCTGGACAGTCTCGCCGCCTTGTATGAACAGGCCCGCCATGCGGTGTTTGGCGCCTCCCACTGGCGCCGCCGGTGGGGCCGCGCCCTCAGTCCCACCGCCACCAAATTGGTCGCGGTCCTGCGCTCCCACTGCTACCACAACCGTCAGACGCAGGAGCTGCGGGACACGTACTTCTGCGACTATCAGCTGCTCGCGGACGAGGTGCATACGAATGTCACGGCCATCAAACGCCTGTTGATGAACCATGCGCCCGACCCCGCCACCTACCCCGCCTGGATTTGCTCCGACTGGCGTCTCCTGCGGCGCCTGATCGTCAAATGCCGACGGCGGCGCTGGCTGCCAGCAGGCAACGGCGGGTTGCGCCATGCAGGCATCGGCATGGCCAGTAATACCTACGTCGTGGCGCTGGAGGATCCCTGCCTGGACGAAGACCTCCCAACACTGCGTGCGTGGGTCCATGCCACCCTTTGTCAGCCCTCGCAGCGAACCGAACCATACGAACCATACGATGGCCTCCCCCAACCGATCGGCGAGACAGGGAAGACAGAAGAGCCAAGGGAACGAGATGGGGCATCGGTCGGGACGTCTCAGCCCGATTGGGAAGCAGCAGCGCTCTTGGAACTCCAGCAACTGACCCTAGCAGAGATCGAGGCGCTCCATGACGACCCACGCGACCACCCTGTCCATCACGCTATCCATACCCCCACCGACGCTGAAAAGGGCGCCAGCGCAGGCCGTGCTGACCAGCTCATAGCAAGGTCAATCCGCCCAGCTCATAGCAAGGTCAATCCGCCCCGACAAGATCACGTATCTGTTCCTATTTTTCTTGGCAACGAGCAGATCGATAACGATCGAGGCGAGGTGTCTCATCACCATAAGAAAAATGGAGGGATGCAGAGCCAGGAACGTGCGCCCGGTGTTGATAACCGTGATCGCCATCACACCACCGCACCACACACTAGCAATCAAACGGCCTCACCTGCTATCGGAGAGGGAACGTTGAAACAGCGGTTCACATCGGAGCCTACGCGCGCTGATCGCGCACGCCAAGCGGTCCGCGCATGTGTGGGTGAGTTGGTGGAGGCGTGGGCAGTGGCCTGGGGGTGGCAAGACGCCACCGGCGCGCCGACACCGCCGCTGGGTACACCTGTTCCAGAGGATGAAGCCCAACACGAGGACCCTCTGCATCCAGCAATCACCCAGCAGATCGCACGTTCGGCGCGGGCGTGCCGGGAGACGATCGTGGGTATGTTGGCCGACCGCGAGGTTCCACTCGAAGCCTGTTTGCCACTCCTTGCGTGGGCGCGGGGGCGCCTGTCGCGTCGGGAAGGCACGACGCTCCTGGACCCACCGGGAGACGAGGACCAGGGGACGAGAGACGATAGGGACGGGACCGCCTGGACTTCCTGGACGTCCCGCCAGGCGTGGGGGCGGCGTAAGCGCACGGCAGCGCCGATTCGTAACCGCGTGGCGTATTTTCAGCGTCTGGTACGGGATGACCTGCTCGAAGCGGCAGCGGCGTGTCACTGGCAGTGTGAGGAACAAGAGCGGTGGGAAGCACTGGAATTTGCTCAGCGGGTGCAGCTCCAGCAAATGCAGCAGCAGTGGGCGGACCAGGGGGCGGACCAGTGGCAGGAAAGCGCAGGACCTGGAGAGAGAGGAGACAGAGACGATGCGCAGACCGATGAAGAGGTTTGGTCTGCACACGAACGTGCTGGGTGGCACGACGTGTCCTGGAATGAGCGTCCCAACGAGGAGCAGGACGACCAGATCGACGCCAGTGGAAAAGAGTGCGACGAGTGCGACGAGTGCGACGAGTGCGACGAGTGTGTCGATCGTACAGAGCAGGATGCAGCGTCGCAGGTGGTGGCGTGGGAAGCGCCCCTCCACCCACGATGGCGCCGCCTGCTCGACGGCCACAGCAACGCGATTGGTCGTCGGGTGCTCGCCGATCTGCGGCGACAGACCCCGGCGTCACAACAGCACTGGCTCGACCAGGTCGAGGTGGCGCCCGTGGGTGAACTGGTGATCCCGGACGACGCGGCGACGGTCGGCGCCCCTCAGGACGGAGATGTGCGCAGCAGTATGGCTACGCAGGGGGGCGCGAGTGCGCCTGCGCCGCAGGTGACCTATGCGCTGGTCGTCCCAAGGGCCGGCGTCCAGGAGATCATAGGCAGCCGCTTTGAACGCTCGCTGTATACGCTGCTCCGCGCATGGCATGGGATCACCCCGATCCGACTCATCACTGTGCCGCGCACGCAGGTTCTCCAGGACAGCCCGGAACAGATGCGATCAGTGGACGAAGGACACGAAGGACACGAAGGACACGAAGGACACGAAGGACACGAAGGACACGAAGAGTACGAGGGCGCTGAGGCAGGGGAGCGTGGGCCGCGTGACCCTCGCGGCGCCAGCCAACTGCTGTCTTCAGCCGTTGACAAAACGTCCGACGTGGTTTTCCTCGCGCGCCAAAAGGCGCATGTACCCTGTGGGTCGTCGTTCTTCCCACCGGCGCAACGAGCGCACATGCGTCAGCGGTGTGAAAATGCTGCGCAAGTGGACCCCAACGAGGAGGATGTGGCGCCTTATCTAGCATCAGGCGCCTCTGACGCGACGCTCGATGCGACGCTCGATGCGACGCTCGATGCGACGCTGCGTTGGGGTGGAGCTGCACGCCTCGCCAGTCTTGACGGGGCAGGTGTGGAAGGTGTGGAAGGCGCTGGGCGCGCCGATAGGCACGACAATGGGCGTGACACCGGCGCGTCAGCAGCGCAGGAGGCATCTGATGGCCAACGAATCGATCAACAGCCCGATCAACGGCATGGCGAATCGCGACCATACAGGGGCGACACCAGGGGCGACACCGGGGGCGACACCGGGAGCGACAACGCGCCCTCCCATTCCATCCCCCACAGCGTTGACGCCTCCGGTGGGCATGATCCGAGGGGGGGCGGCGCCTGGCGCTCGACCACCTGGACATACCCCATCAGTGCAAGAGAGCGGTTGGGCGCCGACACCTCCCCCGATGGCGGCGCTCTTCCCAGCGCTGGCTCCAGCGTCACCTCGGCGGCAGTTGCTCGCATCCCACCGAGCGGACCGGCCAGTGCCTCCTCCTGGTCGTCCTTCGCCGCGCCAAGCGCCCCCCGCTCCCATGCCCCGACTGGGCGATCTCTTGCGCCACCCTGGCGTCGTCCCGCCACGTCCTTCCCAACCGCCGATGAGTGGCACGCCGAGTACGAGCGCGTCGAAGCCAGACGTACCCGCATTGCCCCCCTCCGCGCCGCCTATGACGCCGGTCTCGTCCGCGCTGCCACCGCTGCCCCCAGCGTGGGCTGACGAGTCTGTGCGGATGGCAGCGCCCGTTCAATGTGACGACCCTGACGGAGCGAAGCGTTTGCATGCTCCACCTTCCAAGGTCTCCTCTCCTGCGGCTGGGGGAAGGAGATCGCTGCCGACGGGGACTCACATCGCCGACCAGGTGACACGAGCGAACAGTGAAACTCCTGTTGTGGGAAGGAAGGTCACGCCAGTTCGCTCTGAGGCTGGGGCGAGCAGGGAGCCAAACCCGGATGCGCCACGTCTGGCGATACCGCTGCCGTCTCGTCCTGCGCCTACGTCGGAGGATCGTTGCTCGTTGTGTCAGGGGATGGGGTGGGTGCGCGTCGCCGTTCCGGTCGGCGATCCGCGCTTTGGGCAGCCGCAACCATGTAGTTGTCAGCGTGCGACGCGCCAGCAGCGCCTGGCCGCACAGGCGTTCCACGCGTCCAATCTCACCGAGCAGATGCAGCGGTTGACCTTCGAGACCTTTCGGCCCACGGCGCAGACGCGCACCGGGTATGAGCGTGCGCGCGCCTTCGCCGCCGAGCCGCTGGGGTGGTTGTTTCTGCGCGGTGGGTATGGTGTCGGGAAGACGCACCTGCTTGCGGCGATCACCAACGCGCTGCTGGGCGTCGATCCAGGAGGCGTTGACAACCAAGAAGAACCAAGGGAGCCAGCGGCCGCGGTGGTGGGCAATAGGCCAGGCGCAACGAGGGAGGTAGGCGCTATGTCACCTGTACGACGCGAACCGCGCGAACCGCGCGAACCGCACCCGCGCGCACCGACGCGGCCACGATCAGCGGAACGAAGCCATGACGCTGGCCACCGGTATCCCCTCTACGTGGTGGTTCCCGTCTGGCTGGACTACATCCGTGCTGGATTTGACGCGCAAGGCGCTGGGCTGAGCGATAGCGCCATCCAGCGGAAACAGCAGGCAATGTCGGCTGACGTGCTCCTGCTCGATGACGTGGGCGCCGAGAGTGAGACCGCCTGGACGCAGGAACAACTGTATCAGGTGCTCAATGCCCGCTACAACACGCGAGCGCCGACGGTGATTGCGACGAATCGCCTCCCCCAACAGCTAGAACCACGCATTCGTTCGCGGTTGAGCGATTGGCGGTTGGTCGAGGAGTGTGTGCTTGCGGGTCCTGATCAACGCCGTTTTGTCCCGGAAAGGTGACGCCCCTCAGTGGTGGGCTCCTCAGCGTCCTCAGCGGTGTGAGCCGCAGAGATACGGGCGTTAGTGGGCGCGTCGTGAACGCCGTGAATGTCGTCGGCGTATGCTGCGTCATCTGAAACAGGTGAGTTGCTAGGAGGTATGACCGTGCGCGCGGAAGATCGTGCAGTTCGCGGAGAACGAGGCGCCGGGGTTGGCACGGACTCTGAGCGCGTGTGTGGTTCACTCGGTACGGCCGTCGGCGAAAACTCACGCATCGCGTTGGTTACCACCCGCATGGCTTGCGCCAAATCGGCTTCAACTTCTGCGCGTTGCTCCGGAGACAATTGATCCAGGGGAGCGGGGAGGTGATCGTAGATGACCGTAATGTGTCCTTGTTTCGAGATGACCCGACCTGCCGGGAGTTGAGGCGCTGCCTGCGAGGCCGCATGTGTTACATACGGTTCTTGCGGTTCTTGCGGCTCTGTGGTAGGCCCTAGTGATGCAGGAGACTGAGCATCGGCGCCATCCGGGCGTTCATTCGGCGTCATCACGGAGGCAGACGCTTCAGAGGACATTGCAGGGGACATCAATAACGCTGCTTGTAGGGCTGGACGTGGAGACAGCAATAACTCGACCTCAACACCAAAAAACTCTGCAATGGCTTGGAGGATTTCTATGCGGGGATTGGACTTGTGACCTTCTCGCAGCTTCTGAAAGTAGGCCGTTTCAAGTTTTCCGCGTTCTGGGTCTACGTCAGGATGGCGCACACGGAATTGAGCGCTGATGGCCCGGGCAAACCAGGCATCTGAGAGGGGATAGGCGCGCGGACGTGGCCCACGGCGCTTTGGCGTGGTGGCGTCTGCAAGGGCGGCAGCCGTCACGTCCGGCGCACGGTAGGTGTCTCTCAGGAAGGTGAGATTGTCGGCTAAGAACTCATTTGAGAGCACCGGGCGCTGCGTCTGTTCGGTCACATCCACAGCGGGAAGCGGCACCGTTTGGAGCGGGTAGGGCAGACGACTCCTCTGCTCAGAGGCAACAGGGGGGTGACTAGGAGGTGGTGAAGATGGCGTTGCATGAGGCGATTTTGGTGGGAACGCATCCGGGGTGGATTGATCACGGTGTGAACCCATACAAATCATCCTTTCTGGTGATGAGCGAACGGCGGGCGGATCGGTTACGAGGGCCAAGGAGGCGACCAAGAAGATAGTAGGCTCCGCAGGAAGCCTCTCGCAGCAGTTCAGACTGCTTGGCACGCCACGTATGTGAGGGTGCCCATAAAAATCTGCTTGTACTGCGGAGACGACAGAGACGACAGAGACGACGGAGACGACGGAGACGCCCAGCCATCACATCGGCCGTGGGGAGTCGGTCTCAACTTCCCCTGCTCTCTAAAGTATACCACATCTTGTCATTTGTGCATACCAGTGGGTTTGACAATTGGGTGCTAGCGTGCTATGGTGGAGCAAGATGAGTGGTGAGCACCGCGATCAACTGCTTGATATCATCGTGGCCCACTGGCCTTTAGTTCATCCCAATGCAACCTCGATTGAAACCACGATCGTGAGGTGACAGCCACCGCTACGGGGGCCATCAGCATCGTGGGCGTAGAGAGGAGATCGGTAACCCATGATGGAGTCGTTTCCTCTGCGTCAACCGGGGTCGGCATCGAGGAGTGAGAGGGGGCACGATGTGTGCAGGGCGCTCTTGCTGACAGCGCCCCTGGCGCCAGTGCTGGCGCCAGCGTCAGGAGGGCTAACGACGGTTGGGACGCCAGAGGGGAAGGACGACAGCGTGCAAGCCATCTTGGGAGCGATGCAGAACCTCTTGCGGACGCCCGATGGGGTGGTGTTGGGCTCCCATCGTTTCAAAGAGCGCGCCACCAATCTGAAAAACCGTATCCTGATCGATATCGATGGATTTGTATTGGGGTTATCTGGACAGTACTATCGCTTGTTTCAGGTGTTGCTGCATGGCCGTCTCCGGGCGATCAGTGAGCCAGGTCGAACGCCATTAGTGTCGAAGACGGTGTTGTTGCAGGCGGCTGGACTCCTGGGGTGGCAGACGCAGCTCGCTGGACTCGACCAGCACATGCGCGATGTCAATTTGCCAGGCGCTTTGCGGGGTCCGCTCCGCCAACTGCGCAAGCAGATCGAACCGTTTGGCTTGTACGTCTGCCCCATTGGGATCAGTTCTGGGCGCGCCGGTGCGTACCTCCTGCTCCTACAAGAGGAGTTCCAGTTTGCTCCCGATGCCCCTGAGCCGTGTGAGATCGATGATCTGGCGCTGGTGACCTCTCCGACACTGTCTCCCACCGGTCCCCTGGCGCCAGCGTGAGATAGACGAGATAGACGAGATCTGCGGAAGAAAGCGTCGGTCTCAGCTGGGACGTGCTGAAGCCGGTTCACCCAGCGCGTCCGTCTGATGGCAAAGCAGTAGGGTAGTTGCTGTCGAGGTCGTCCCTGTTGGAAGGGTTATTTTGCCCAAACTTGCCCAGCCGTAGCCAGCTGAGACAAGAACAGCGAGACGAACAGTGTGAGGGACGATGGATGGTCCTGGCCAGCGTGCTGTTGCAGCGGGTGATGCGAGTGAGCGGTCACGGCTGCTGTCGGCGGTGTGAGACAACGGTTGATATCATCCTGCGCTCTCATCGCTGTTATCGTCGCCAGACAGGGAGAGCCTGTGGGCATGATACCTGCTGGTTTTGGTTCGACCAGTCGCTTGAATGCCGGATCATGCTGATCGAGACACATGGCCGATGGCGCTGAGCCCAACAGCGCATCCACGGCAAATTGCGCTAAGATGGACAGGATGAGCGCATCACGCTCGTGGGTCGGCAAATCGTGTTGATAGACGACACCGAACGAACCATTCAGGTATTCGATTCCTATGCACGGAATGTGCGCAGGTAAGCGGAGCGTAGGGCGCGGATCGTCGGCTTGCAGGAGAATCAAGCAGGCTTTCCACCGGGCGATCGTAGCTGCAATGTCCTGGACAGTCTGCGTGTCGTCCAGTTGGAGGCCAGTAGTCGACAACCATGCCAAGGTCTGGCGAATTGCCCGCTGGCGCTGCCATTGTACGGGAACCGTACGGGAGGCGTTGCGGCGTGGACGGCCCCGCGTGGCGCTACTTATGTCATCCACCGTCGGCGCTGCGGTTTCCGCGCGAAGTGGGTGTCGCCTCGCTGTCGATGTTGACCTGTCTGGAATCCCAGCGGTCGCTCGAGGCGCCAGCGGAAACAGTTCCATTCTTATCGCTGCCCTTCCCGAGAATAGGGGTCACAGAGTAGTCGCATGGACATGTTGGTCGCCCTCGCGCTTTCCCAGGGACTCATCAGAGACTCAGTGGCTAAATGATCCAGAGACCTCATGACATGGCGCTGGCGCTCGCTTACCGACAGGGGTGCAGAGTTGTGGCGTCTCTTGGTCTGCGCTCCTGCTGGTCCTGCTGCGCTCGCAAGCTGCGGAAGCGGTATCTGTCACGAGCGCCGAGCGCGAATCAGTGGGGATTGAGGAGGTGGATGCACCCACCGTAAAACGGAAGTGAGACGGTGGGTGCATCCACCGTGATGAGTAGGCGCCAGGTCCAGCTGAGCTGCTTGGAAGGCGCAACTCACCGGCAGAGGTGAACGCTGGTTCATGCGGTGGGCGGTACGCTCCCAACCTGAGCCGGTCCGCCCACCGTCAGCCAGACGGCATGCGGGTTTTGGAGTTCCCAGTGTTCGGCCAGGATGAGATCCTCAGGAAGCCCCAGACCTGGCCGCCGTACCAGGCGGAACAGACTCCAGGCGGGGAGGGTGATGGGACCGTGCGACGGTGGGATGCCCCTCAACGGTAATGGCCCGGCGAAGGTCGCGTGAATGTCCGCAAAGGCGAGCACGAACTCCTGTGGGTCTCCCTGCGCGTCTGGCTGTGTCCAGGAGAACACCGTGTCCAACTGAATTTGCACGTCGCGCAACACCTGCGCTGACGCCTGGCGCGCCGCACGAAATCCGGCCCGGCCATAGCGCCATGCGGGCGGGGAGGCATGGTCGTCGAAATCCTCAGCGATCAGCGGTTCCACCTCTGGCCAGCCCCCTGCATTCCAGGCGGCATAGAACGCGCGCACGAAGCGTTCACCAGGGGGAGGCGGCGTCGGCCGTGCCTGGTGTGCGGCGGGACTGTTCAAGCTATCCGCGAAGCTATCCGCGAAGCTGTCCGCCATGATGGCGACATCCTTTCTGGGACGGGCGAAGGTCTTGCTGGAACGTTCGCCCGTCGAGTGCAATCCGATGAAACCCGATGAAATCAGGGTGAGATTCGTCGCGTGCAGGGAGCCGTGCTCCCCAGGTCTACCGGCAGGTCATGTCGGTCTTAGTGGTGTGGGAACGCCCCGTCAGGTGATGAAGCCGCAGGTTGCGTCTCCACGCAGTCCACCCAGACGTCGAAGATGTCGCCGGGGTGGGATGGGAATCGCAGCCGGAGCGCATAGGGCACGCTCCTGAGGTGAATAACCTCGACAATCTGGCCTTGCTGCCCGACCAGCGATTCCAGCGTCTGTTGCAGGTGTTGCGTCTGTAGCGCCTGTAGCGCCTGATCGTTTTTCTCGGGAGGCGGCGCTGGCGCTGGCGGGGTGATGTTCCCCGGCTCCAGAGCCTCCATCACGCTTTGGCCGACCGGGATCACCTCGGCGTGTCGCAGCCAGACCCAGTGGCCAGGCGCAACACCCTGAGCGTCGAGTTGCGTTGCCTCATACTGTTGGCGGAGTTCGGCGAGGCGTGCATCCCGGGCCGCGTCACGCTCCTCGGGATCGCCTTCAGCGGTCGGATGGGTCAGGGGGGGAAGCGTTCCCATCATCTAGTACTCCTCTCCTCGACTGGCGCCCATCCCACCGGGCAGCGCCTGCGCCAGGTCACTTGCCGAGTCGTCTGCCAGGTCATCTGCTAGATTGGCGGGCAGATCCTGCGCCAGCCTGTCAACCTGCTCACCAAGCAACAACCCGCGCAGCGCGGCGAAGAACTGGGGCGCGTAGCGGCGGTCGGCGAACCCGTCGTGGGGGGCGCCAGGGATGATGGTGTAGTGGTCGCCGATGCCGTACTCCTTGACCGTCTTCTTGATCGCCGTGGGGGGGAAAAAGACATCGCGCTCAAAGCCGATGATCCCGATCTGCCGCACGTTGCGCTTGAGCGCAGCGCGATCCGCGCGCCGCTGCCAGGGCAGCCAATGGGCAAAGAACGCTGGCATCAGCTTCTTGCTCTCACGGTTCAGGTGATCGAGGACAGCGGCGACATCCTCGGGGTCGGTCTCATCGTCAAACAGGGTGTGGCGTATCCGCCGGGTACTGGTGGGATGTGTGCGGTCAATGAAGAACGCGTCGGCGCCCTGGAACGTCGCCTCCGTGATGGCGCTCATTCCCACCGCGCGGGTGATTGGCACAAAGATAGACCCGTAGACGCCGAGCCACATATACATCGCGCAGCTCCCCACCAGCAGCAATTGCTGGATGGACTCGCGGCTGGCATAGAGGATGGCGACGCCGCCCCCCATGCTGTGCCCCAAGACGCTGTACTGTCCGCACGCCAGGTGGTACCGATCAGCCGCGTCGGCAATCACGCGCGCGGTGTCGTCGGCATAGTTGGCAAACGTGGCCTGAGCGACGGGGTGGTCCCAGTGGCTGAGGAGTTCGCCTTCACCGTGGCCACGGTAGTTGAGCGCGATAGCGCGTACGCCCGCTTGGGCCAGCGCAACGCCTGTCCCCTCCCATAGATGGCTCCAATGGCCAACGCCCGAAAGGAGAAACAGGGTTTGGCGGGCGGGCTGATCGGTGGGTTCCCAGACCTCAGAGGTAAGGGTGCGGCCAGGCGCGACCGTCAGCGTGTGTGTGCTGTGCTGGACCGTTGAGGGAATGGCTGTGGTAGGGTATGTCTGGGAGGGAGACGCTTCGGTGTAAGCCATGTAGATTCCTCCTGGCCGGACCGTCAGGACTCAACTGATGGCCCGGCGATACTGATGAGTTGGTAACGATGGGGTCGAACGCGTCGAATCGCGACACCTCGACAACGGATCGGCTAGCTGTCGGCGCCACCTCCTTCCACTAGCAAGTCGGCGGCGCCAGATCTGAGCGGGCGTTCCAGCGTGAGCGCATGGGGTGACACCTCCCGGTGCGCGCTGGAGGTGGTTGAGATGGCAGTGCGTAGGGCAGTGCATGTAGCAGGGAGGAAGGCACTGCGCGGGGTGATGTGACGGCCATCCGAGTCATACGGGCCATCCAGGCGCTCTGGCTCATCCGGCGCGCCGAGTGCAACCCGGCAGGAGGTGAATCCATAGCGGACAGGAGGGGTGGGACGTGTCGCGTGAGACGTGGCAAGCGGGTCGGGCGTCTGGTCAATGGCATAGCGGACCACGATGGGTTCGCCATCAAGGAGGAACTGGCCTGGCAGGAGATGGCCGAGCCGACGGTGGAGGCAGGTCCAGATGGCAGGGCCGAGTGGCGCCAGGGTGTCATCCGTCAGCAGAGTCAGGCGCAGGACCGCTGTCGTCGCGGCTGTCGTTGCCTGCGCGGAGGAACTTGTAGGCGACACGACGCCTGGCGCCGCCTTGCTTGGCGTTGCCATGTGTTCGCAGATGGGATGGATGGCCAGCGCGAGCGCTTGCGCTGTTGCAGCGTCCGCAGACAACGTGGTCATCTGCCCGTCGTGAGCACAAGCGCCTGAATTGCTTGGATCGCCTGTGTGAGCCACGGTCAGGTGTGAATGACTGGCCTGACCAGCGGGGCAAGAGAGGAAATCGCTTCCTCGTATTGTATGTTCTTGGCACCCGTCCCATGTGCTTGCCCCGCGCAGCACCAGTCGCACGATCCAGGCAACGTTCGCTGCTACGAGGTCGTTGCGCAAGCCGAGCCAGCCTGTCGCCTCGGTGGCAGGGCTGGGAGCGGCTTCCAGGACGAGAACGGCGTCACGCAGCGCCGGGCGAGCAGGGATGCCATCGGCCGCACCGGCGGCTGGCGCAACGGGCGCCTCCGCAGCGAATGACAACGCCGGGGCGATGATAGATACGCTGATGGACACATTCACGGGCGTCTCCCTCCCCGTCAGCGAGAACACCGTGGCGTTCTCGCTGACGGGGTAGCGCGCTTCGGTCGATTGACTTGTTCCGCTAACGGCGCCGCGCCGACAGGTGGGCGCGCCGAACGGGTGTGCGAGGTGAACGAAACGCCAGGATGATGCAACCGGCGTGTGAGCGCACGGGGCTGCCTGCCGCGAACGAGTGGCGCCGGTCGAGCACTGCGAGAACAGGTCAAGCATGGTCATGACTCCCATCGGATGTGTTTTGCATATGGAGGCGTTCACAAGCGTCCGTCACGCGCGGCTACTGGAACCGTGAGGGGTCCGAGAGCAAACGAGGCTAGCCCCGGAAGCTGTTCCCAGAACGGGGTGTTACAGGTTGCGGCGAAGTGGGTCACTTGGCCGGTCGCATCGCAACGCAGATGCGCGATACCCGCCAGGCGTACGACAGCGCCGGTGGCAGGGACGCGGCCAAGCGTGCCAGTATGCCGAGCCGTGGCAGACCACCACAGGGTGACGAGGGTGCTGACGCGGGACCCCACGCTCCCGACAAAGCTGGCGGCACTCTGCGCGGGGCGCCGGGCATCGTGCGGCTGGTCGGCTGACGTCAAGAGGACGGTGACGCCGCCAGGGCGCGCCGCGTCGTCAGCGCCAGCCGCGCCACGAGCGTCATCCTCGTGAGGAAGCGCCTGCGCCGCCGCAGGAGCGTCTGTTGGCCCGAGTAGACGCTCCTCGGTATCGATGAGGCTAGGACCCAAGGTGATGACGAGATCGCCAAAGGTGTGGCGCCAGCGGCGCGCCAGGGTGAGGAAGGTGGATCGGGTGGCCAGTGGTTCTAACGAGAGCGTGGCGTGTGTCTGCGCGCCGTCTCCACGACGGTCGCCACG
>Ga0307372_10008861_pt1 | contig 14040 bp, 15 predicted proteins | sample OX1MG_FD_202533 | JGI IMG/M metagenome (GOLD analysis project Ga0307372, IMG submission 202533) | Soil microbial communities from Risofladan, Vaasa, Finland - OX-1 | ecosystem: Environmental > Terrestrial > Soil > Coastal area > Acid sulfate soil | place: Finland: Risofladan, Vaasa | collected...
AAGAGTCTTGTGCCGGCATCGATTCGCAGCGAACTCTTGGGATGAAACCAGCGTCATCCTTGACCTAAATGCACAGCACCCCCTGCGAGAATCGCAGGGGGTGCTGTTGTCAGTCGATTGCCAGCTGTCCTGGCGTTTTGTTACTTGAGGCCATAGAGGGCGCGCGGGTTGTCGTCGAGGATCCGCTCGATCGACGATGCTGCGATTCTGCCCATCTCGCGGAGCTTCTGGAGAGCAAGGAGCTCAGAAGAGGTGTCCGCGTGACCAAAGTCCGTACCCGAGACGAGGTTGGAGTCTCCTGCGTACCTGTGCACATAGGCAAGGTCGTCATCGGTCTGACACGCGACATAGATGTTGTTGTTTGCCATCAGGGTCGTCACGTCGATGTCTTGTCCACGGCGCTCGCCGCGACGGACAAAGTCATGGAGCACGTAGGGCACCCACTGTGAGCAGAGCTCGATGAATCCCCAGCGGATGTTCGGGTACCTCTCGGCAAGTTTGTGGGTGAGGATGTTCTGGAACGCGGTGATGCCGGGAACCTTGAAACGGAAGATCCCGTTGTCATCGGGAAACTGGTCGTGGATTTCGAAGGTTCCATTTGCTGCATGAACCGTGACGGCCATACCGAGTCGGTTGATCTCTTCGAATATCGGAGTGAAGTAAGGGTCGTTTGGCAGCATGCCGCGCTCGAAGCCCCTCCAGAAGACGCCGGTAGCACCGTTCTCATAGCTAAAGCGGATCTCCTTGATGGCCTCTTCGATGATCATCGTCGGGGGAACGACGACCCAGGAGAAGCGGTCACCGCCCTCCGCGACGCGCTCTGCCATCCAGCGGTTGTAGCTGTGACACATCGCGCGTTCAACGTTTGGGCGCTTGGTTACCGGACGGAGGAAGATGGTCGGGAAGATGACCTGATAGTCGGTCCCGATTTCGTCCATCTGGGCGAGCCTTCCGGAGGTGTCGGCCATCTCCCGCACGGCCTTTATCGCGTCAGTCTCAGAGAATGGGCCTGTGGAGACAAGGCGACCGTCAATCGACCAGAAGTGTGTGTTGCGACCGGCATTGTTGACATCGACGCGCGCCGGACAGAAGTTGACGATGTCCTTGTCGAAGTATTTCCATGTTTCGTCGCTCTCGACGACGTGCGCATCCGCATCAATTGTTGCCACTGAACCCTCCCGGATCTGATAGTTCCTCGAACTTTTTAGCTATTACAGCGATGTAAATCTCACACCAACACTCGCAGACCAAATTGACCGCAGGGCGCGCTGGCAGCAGTCGCAATCCTAGGACAAAAGTCGATGACCCGATGCTCGGGATTTTTTAGAGTCGGGAGAGAGGGATGACGTCAGTTCGGGCGAGTGTCTCCGCGTTTTCCTGTCCCCTTGGTCCCTGTCCCCCTTCGCTGTCGAGGCTCAGGCCGGCGCGAGAATACCCTGAAAGGGACCCTCTCGAGCTTTGCGATGCGCAGATGGTAGGCAACAACCAGTGACAAGACTGATACCGCCACGAGTTTGAACACGGGTGTCTGATCAGGGTTCGGTCGTGTTCTCATGAGATGAGAGTGATCGAACCGATCTGTGTGAGTAACGCTCACCCGAGCGCGACCGCGCGCGCATCTCGGTGGCAGATTATGTTACGTCACATATGAAACGAGATCAGCATCTCCAGCGCAGGCGTCTCTCGATTTGCCAGTTGCTCTGCACCCTCTGTATCGGCGTGTCATTGCCAATCTTTGCACCTGCTGCAACGAGTCAGGCTTCGGCGCTCTCTCCTGATCTAGGACGTTATGTTTCGGTGACCGTCGTATCGCCTGCGGTCGGTGGTCGTGTGCCTGTGGATGTGTACCTGCCCCCGGGATATCCGCAGCGAGGAGTTCGCTACCCGGTGCTCTATCTACTGCATGGTGAGCCAGGAAGTGGACCGCAGATGGCGGCTTCACTGAGATTGAATACCGTTGTCTCAGCGTTGATCGATTCCAGACAGATCAAGCCGATGCTCATTGTCCTACCGACCGACGGACCCACCGTCAGAACCGATACCGAGTGGATGAACTCCGTGACCGATCCCAAGGCTCAATGGGGGACGTTCATTACCAGCGATCTTGTTTCGTTCGTCGACCGTCATTACGCGGTATGCCAGTCAAGGACGGCAACCTCCATTGGCGGTGTCTCAATGGGAGCGTTCGGTGCCGTGAATGCTGCGCTTGATAATCTTGACATTTTCGGCGCAGTGTTGTCTTGGTCTGGATACTTTGTTGCGAACACTCCCAAGGTGAATGGGCCCGAGGGTTCTGTCTCTTGGCGGGCGGCATCACCGCTCTATTCACTTGCGAAGTTCATTCCTCAATTGAAAAAGACTCCGTTGCGTATCTCCTTCTACATCGCGCCTGCTGATCACCTCGCGTCTGAGAACATAGCGTTTTCGCGTCTGCTTTCGCGCGAACACCTTCTCTATCGATTTGCTCTCAACAGAGGGCCTCATGAGTATGTCTTGTGGAGAAAGTATTTCGGCTCTGAGTTGATCTGGTTATCGAGTGCCGAGCGCTGTTGATCGGTTGACTGTCGGTGTGCGAAAGGAGCGTGCTTATTGCACACCGAGCGATCAGGGCCGAATCACCCTCCTGAGTGACATGCTCCTCGTCGTTCTTGCGTGGTTCAATGGAGGCGTGTACAACGGTGGAGCCATCTGGACGAGCCGGGTTGAAGGTGATGTTGAGCCTTGAAATTCAGGCGTTCGGTTGTCGCATCAATTGGATTTGTAGTGCTTCTGCTTCTTGTCACCGGCATATTCGGGACGATCCGTTATATAGAGACGTTCTGGCTCTACCGAGGTTTTCCAGGCCCGACAGCGCTGAGTTCTGTTGTGGTGCGATCTGGGGATCGCGCGTATCGCGTCAGTGTCTATCCAGGCTCCATCCAGACCATTTCTGTTCGCAGCCCGGCGCTCGGCAACAAAATGAATCACGTTATCGTCTACCTTCCTCCTCAATACGTCAACTTTCCGGGAATTCGATATCCGGTTCTGTATCTCCTTCACGGAAATCCAGGTTCGCCGAGTCAATTTGTAAACGTTGGCGATATTGCGGTCACGGCTGACAAATTGATTGCCGAGCGAAAGATTCGGCCGATGATCATCGTTATGCCCAGTGGTGCGTTCAGTTTCTTTGCTGATGAGGAGTGGGCAAATACGGTAAGGAGGGACAATGCCTGGGAGACCTTTGTTGCCCGTGATCTTGTTGGGGCAATCCAACATCGGTATCGTACGAAATCGAATGGGAGGAGCCGGGGGATCGGGGGCCTGTCTGAGGGCGCCTATGGCGCGCTCAATATTGGATTCCATCACGTCGGTGAGTTTGGGCTCATCGAAGGGTGGTCCCCGTACTTTATGGCCGACCGTAATCCGGTATTTTTTGGCGACAAGGTAGGTCTATTGCGTTACAACAGTCCCGCTGTCCAGCTACCGATTGTCGCAGCGCAGCTACGCGCGCAGCACACTTATGTCTGGCTCTACACGGGAACTCGCGATTACACCGTCAGAGGAGCCAAACAGTTCGTCCGCGAGCTTTCTGCTCTGCACGTTGCACATGCCTATTCCATCCATCCCGGACGCCATGACTGGCTCTTGTGGCGAACCTGGATGCCTCAGTCGCTTACCGCCGCGTCGAATTATTTCAATGGCCATGCCTGAGAGATCTCGAGCGATCGGCGTCGCACGCTTTGCCGCGTTGTCATTGACAACGATTGTGGTCGTCACTGTCTCTTTCGGTTGGCTCTATCTCCTGCAGGGGCCGACAATGCACTGGCCTGGACCGCGAGTAAGTGATGCGCTTGTCCTCGATGAACTCGCCGGCCATTCTAGTGTTCCGTTGGTTGTTTTTCTTTTCGCGATCTGTGTTGGAGCATTTGTCATCGCGGGCCTTGCGAGAACCTTACATTTCGATGGCATACAGATTGCACTTGTAACTGGAGCGATCGCGGCTCTCTGGCTTTATCTGGCATCTTCGATTTCGATCTCTGTTGTTCGCCAGGTCCCAATAGACGACGCGTTACGCGCGGCACGTGGCTTGGAGCCGGTCTATCTTGCCGCAGCCTCTGTCGCGATCGCGATCGCGATCATGGCAACGCGCCCAACCGGTGAAAATACCCTTACGCGCTTCATTCCGGGTTGTGTGGCACTTCTTGGCATGCTCGATTTCTTGGTCGGGACCTTGCCACGGTCTGTCGACTTCAACAGACCAGTGATCGGCATCTTTACCGGTCCTATCTCTCCTGGTGGCCGCACGATCGAGATCACCGTCGGGGTGCTGTTGATTCTCTGCGCACGGGCGCTCAGTCGACGGAGTAGGCGGGCGGTCTGGTTTGCCGTGTTGTTGACGATCATCTCGTTGGCAACGCGCCTTGTCGATGGATTTAGCGTGTCGACCATCATTATCTGCGCGTTGGTCGCCCTGATGTTGCTTACGCGAAGGCATGATTTTGTGCAGTTTGGCGACCCGACGACGCGCTACACACCCCTCATCCGATTTGTATCGATGGTGGTGCTGACGATTGTCTACGGAGTTTTTACCCTGTTCATCTATCGCAGTGAGGCCGGCCTGACGTTTCATCTCGCCTCGGCGCTCCGTGCGACGCTCCGTGCGTTGGTACTGTCAGCGCCACCGCAGGCGACGCTGCTCTCTGGCGAGTTTGCTAAGTGGTTCCCCTGGACACTTCGGCTGATCGTGGGTTCTGGCGCGATTTGGGGGGCTGTGGCCTGGTTTGCACCGTGGCATCAGCGGCTTGAAGATGAAGGCTCCCGGTTTGCCTATGCGAGAGAGGTCGTCGGGCGGTGGGGGACGGACTCGCTCGCTCCGTTCACACTGCGAAAAGACAAGGCCCATTTCTTCTTTCCCGAGGACTCTGTCGTCGCGATTGAAACAACGCTCATCGCATTTCGCGTCCTTCGAGGAGTAGCAATCGTCTCTGGGGATCCAATCGGACCGAAGGGAGGCGAGGTGGCTTCATTGGCGTCGTTTCTCGAGATGTGCAGTTCCAAAGGGTGGATTGCCGCGATCATCGGAGCCTCCGACCGCTATCTCGCTGGCTACCAAGAACTCGGCCTGCGAACGCTCTACCAGGGTGACGAGGCAGTTGTCGATATAGACACCTTTACGCTCGAAGGTGGCGCGATGAAGAGTGTCCGCCAAGCTGCGCAGCGATTGGTACGCAAGGGTTTCACTGCAGAGCCCCTGCTTGCAAGTCAACTCTCCAAAGATGACCGCGAGGCGCTCACGGCTCTTGAAACACAGTGGTTGGCCGGGCAGCGCCGCAAGGGGTTCGTGATGGAACTTGACAGCCTGTTTCGTCTCGACGGCGACGAGGAGCTCTTTGTGGTGGGTCGGGGCCCTTCGGGAGAGGTGGTCGGATTCCTCGAGATCGCCATCTGTCCGGCGAGTCGGTCGCTCTCGCTCTCATCCATGCCACGCGCCAGCGAGGCACCGAATGGACTCAACGCGTACCTGATTGTGACTGCAGTGAATTGGGCACGTGAGCATGGATTTGCCGAGCTCTCACTCAATTTTTCGCCTGTCGCGCGACTTCTCACGGGCGATATCACTCCAACACCTTGGTCAAGAATTGCACGAAGAGTACTGCTTGTCATTAAACGCCTCTTTCACCTTCAGCTTGACAACCTTTATGTGTTCAACCGTCAGTTTCTTCCACGCTGGCAGCCGCGCTACCTTGTCTTCAAACGGCGCCGCGATCTTGGACGGATCATTCTTGCGGCGATGGCCGCTGAGCGATACCTCCCATTCGCCGATGTCTTGCGTGGTCGTAACTGGGATGCGCATCCGGTTCGCGCCAAAGTCTCGTATACGAGTCTCCCGGAATAAAAGTGAAACTTGTTGCTGGTCTCATGGCGGCGCTGGTGGCCGGGATCTGCTTTAGCTATAGCTATATCGGACAACACCTCGTTGCGGCAAACCTTGAACGGTTCGATCTGCGCCGGCCCTTTGTGAACCTGCGGCAACTCGTCACAAATTTCCGATGGATGGTGGCTTGGCTGAGTGGCTGGGTCGGTTGGGGGTTCTATATCGTTGCGCTCGCGCTCGCTCCGCTCTCTCTCGTGCAGGCAATTACGGCGGGAGGCATTGGGATGCTCGCGCTTGCCTCACATTTCTTTATAACGCCCTTACGTGTGCTCGAGCGAAGAGCCGCCTATGTTGCCACTGCGGGCCTCGTGCTTGTCGCAGCAAGTGTGCGCACGCACAGCCAGAGTCATCCGGTCTCACTGCACGCGCTGGAGTTCACGGTCATCACAGGGCTTGGAATTGCTTTGTTGTGTGTGCTTGTCTCGAGACGCATCGGACTCGCGATCGCCTCCGGGATCTGTTATGGAGTGGGCGACGTTGCGACAAAGGGGGCATTCTCTGGAGTGCCCATTCTTATTGTTTTTGTGGTCGCGGCGTATGTCGCTGGTTTTGCGACGCTGCAATTTGCCTTTCAACGCAGCTCCTTGTTGGTAAGTGGTGGGTTGTCCTTTCTTTTGTCAAATGTGATCCCACTCGCGTGCGGTGTATTGCTTTTTGGGGAACGACCGCAGGGCACTGCCGTTACGGTCCTTCGATATTCTGGTTTTGTGGTCGTCATCCTTGGAGCCGTAGCCATTTCGACAACCGCAAGCTTGAAAGAGGCGCCTTAAACTTGCGCGAAAAGCGTTGATTTCCAGCGCTTTTTTAAATTTTGGAATTTCTGTCTTTCGCTTGCCAGGTTTTCAGGCAACAATATGCGCATGCCTTATGGAGAGACTGGTGAACGGCCCTGGGGTACCTACTTCGTGCTTGATGACGAACCTGGTCACAAGGTCAAGCGGATCTCGGTTGACGCGGGAAAACGCCTTAGTTATCAGTTCCATGAGTATCGCTCCGAGCACTGGTTCATCACCGCCGGTCAGGCTCGAGTGATTCTCGACGGCGTCGAGCATGCGCTCTGCCCTGGCGAATCGATCGACGTGCCGCGTCGGGCGAAACACCGGATCGAGAATCCCGGACCCGATCAGCTGATCTTCGTCGAGGTTCAATATGGTGAATATTTTGGCGAGGATGACATCATCAGGCTCGATGATGACTTTGGTAGGGCCGATGTCCGGGTGGGCTACACCGAGGTCTGACCACCGAGGCAAATCCGTGTGGGCGAGAGGAGTTGGACCTCCGCCCCCGCAAGGACTGGAGCTGGCACAACTGGAGTGACTTCCAGGGCAAGAAGGCCGATGTGGAGCGCCCACATGGACCGGTCATTTCGTTCCGCGGCGATGAGGGCACCGAGGTCGTAGTCGACTCCAGACTTTATGTGGTTCTCTTGGTTTGATCTTTCTGACCGAGAAGCGCCTGAGCTCGGCAAAGGCCCTCCGCGAGTTCAGCATCACTGAGTGGTCCGTTCTCTGCCTCCCAGGCGGCAACCCCTTGGCGTCCAGCCTCGAGACGGAGTCGCTTCGATGCCGTGTCTGCAATCCAGGCACTGAAATTCGAGCCACTGCGCGTCGAGGCCTCATCGATTGCCTTAGCGAGGTCTGGTGGAAGTGAGATGGACCGCTTCACTCGATGAGCCATGAGCTGATGGTAGTCAGTCGGAAGGACAGAGCGTCCTCGACCCGAGGTCAGAGTTGAAACTACTTTGCCGCCAGAATCTGCCGGCTGGAATTAGTCACCTGCTTCGAAGATTTCGGTGAGTATCTTCGTTGCGCGATCTTTGATGGAGTGCTCTAGGTAAAAGCGCTCGAAGTGGGAGACGGCATCGTGGTAGTTGTCGATCCCTACCTCTGCAAGCAAGAACCGCAGATCGTCGATGTCTTGTCGACCACGACTTGCGTGGATCTTCATCGCCAACAGCATGTCGGCCGATGCGATGGAGATCGTCACGTGTTTGGTTGAGAGGATGATTCGAGGATTGGGGTCAACTGGCCATGGGGGAACGTAAATGGCCGCCGCAGAATTTAGCCAGTCGTCGGTGAGGTCTCTTCGATGCGCGATCTCAAGCACGATCGGCAAAATTTCATCACGAGGTGTGATTTTGGCATCAATGTCTCTCGTGGCGTCACGAGCTCCAAAGCCGAGCATGAGCGCGGCGCCACCCACGATGTAGATCTGTGAGTTGCATTTGTGCTGCTCAAGTTCAGTGGCGAGTTCGACGAGCGCCGCTTGAGCATCTTCTTGAGTAAGCATTAGGCGCGAGACAGCTCGTCCGCGAGGATGTACACGCCGTGCCTTCGATATATGGGTGGCGTCTCTCGATCAGCGTCCTCATGGAGAGATTCGATATCTGTCACATACCACCTCTCTGTCGTCCGAGTGTCCTCGTATACCCACGGTGGAGTAGGGGCGCCCGCGTTGACGCATACATCTTCGACAATCGCTGCAATCAATGCGTCGTAACGCGAATCACCGGAGAGTGACGGTGCATCCATGGTGAGCTGTGCGAGACGATAAGGGGTCACTGATTTTAGGTCGTCGGTCAGCTCCAGGCAGACCCGAAACGCGATCTCTTCCTTGTTCTTTTGCAATGCGTCAGCGACTTGCAGCGAGCATTTGGCCGCACTGACTCGGGCGTCACTCCAACGGCCGTTGATCGTGGCTGGGATGATCTCGACCAGAAGTTTCGAGCCACCGGCTTCGACGAGACGTTCGAGAGTGGACAACCGTGGTTCTTTGATACCGAGTTCGTAGTTCGAGAGGGTCGCTGACGACGTTCCGGCGCGCTTTGCGAGCGAGCGGAGAGTGAATCCGTTGGTCTTTCGGAGGTTCTGGATTACCGAGCTAGCTGTAGTCATATTGCTATCCTAACAGATAGCAATATCTGAGTTACCAGGGCGTCACTGCGCGAGCCGGTCGAGAAGCTCTCGATCCTGTTCAATGATCTTTTCCAATCGCGCCCGGAACTCTCGATCGTGTCGACGGCGCTCAATTGCCTCAACCAGCGCCTGCTGGATCGTCTCGTTCAAACTTTTGCCCATAACGCGAGCGAGCGTCTCTGTGTCTGCCGCAACGTTGTCCTTGAGCCGAACCGTCAGATTCTTCGTCATGATACTATGATACTATGATACTATGATATCATGGTTCAATTGGGCCAATTGCGCTCCTCTGTCGAAGCTTCAAACCAATCTCGGCGAAGGTTATCAGGAGAGCTCAACTCACTGAGTGCTCCATTCTCTGCTCTGGACGGCAATTCTTTGGCGTCGAGAGCGGTATCGAAGACGTCCTGTGAGAACTTTCTATACATGTATTCAAGGGGGCCATGTCGCGCCCTTCCTCCTCGGATTCGTCTTTCGGGGTACCTCGATAAGGGGTCGATTCTGGGGGATCGTTTTCGTCATCTTCGCCTCGATACATCTGCCAAAATCGCCGGTGAACGAGCGCCAAAATCGTCAGTAAAAGAGCGCCAAAATCGTCAGTAAAAGAGCGCCAAAATCGTCAGTAAAAGAGCGCCAAAATCATCAGTTGATGTCATTATCAGGTCTTTTGTGTAAAGATAACCTCATGTCATATATGCCCCGAATTGTCGATGCAGAGCTGAGCCGTCGCCTGACCTCAGCACGCATCGTCGTTCTCGAAGGGGCCAAGGCCTGTGGGAAGACAGAGACCGCGCTACAGGTGGCCAAAAGCTTCGTCCGGCTCGACATTGACCAGAATGCTCGCATTGCAATCGCGACAGATCCCGGATTGGTCCTTGAGGGCGAGACACCGCGCCTCATCGACGAGTGGCAGATCGAACCTGAGATCTGGAACCACGCGCGACACCTGTCCGACGACCGTAAGAAGCCCGGGCAGTTCATCCTGATCGGGCCGGCAGTCCCCGAAGAGGATTCGAACAGACATTCGGGCGCGGGGCGATTCTCGTTTCTCCGAATGCGCCCGATGAGCCTCTTTGAGATTGGCGAAAGTGAAGGCTCTGCATCTCTCGCTTCAATGATGGACGGAAACTCGGCGCGCAGCGGTGAATTGAAGTTGTCAGTGCCAGACCTCGCGAAGATCGTCGTGCGCGGCGGCTGGCCAGCCCAACAGGGCGCAACGATGAACAATGCCGCCCAGGCTGCGAAGGATTACCTGCGTCAAATCCGCGAGGTCGATGTGAATCGAGTCGGTGGCGCGAGGAGAAATCCGTCGAAGGTTGGACGACTGCTTGCCTCGCTCGGTCGTAATGTCGCGACCGAGGTGACGCTCAAGACGCTTGCTGAGGACGCGAGCGACCCCGGCGAGACGATGTCGGCAAATACCCTTGCGGGATACCTCGAGGTGCTCTCGCGATTGATGGTCCTTGAAGATCAACCCGCATGGGCACCACATCTCCGTTCGAAGACTCCCCTCAGACAGGCATCAAAACGGCACTTTGTCGACCCCTCCCTCGCGACAGCCGCAATCAGCGCCGGACCGAATCGTCTGGAGAAGGACCTCGAATTGCTGGGGCTGTTGTTCGAGTCGCTCGTCATCCGTGACCTACGTGTCCTGTCACAGCCTCTCGATGGCGAGGTGTTCCATTTTCGAGATAAGGAAGGGCTTGAGATCGACGCCATCGTCCAGCTCGGCGACGGCCGTTGGGGAGCGTTCGAGGTGAAGTTCGGTGGAGATAAACAGATCGAGCAAGGCGCAGCGTCGCTACTCCGGTTTGCCGATGTTGTTGATGCAACGAGACTCGGTGTCCCGATGGTGCTTTGCGTCATCTGTCTCTCGGGTTATGGGTACGTGCGCGGTGACGGAGTGAACGTCATCCCCATCCGGGCGCTTGGACCCTGAAGAATTTCTGAGTGAAAAATAGACATGACGAATTCAACTCAGTAGTTTCGATTTGAGCATCACAGGCAGAACTTGAGACCCACGATCTGGGAGGCCTTATGAGATTCGCCGGCGCGGTATTGCGACCGATTCATTCGTGTCGATTGTCAAGGACGCCGAGCCTGATCGTTTCGGTGACAGTCGCCGTGATTGTCATGGGCTACGGAACGAGTTTTGCAGCGACATCTTCGAGAAAATCTCCGACCACTTTGCAAGCGACTACGAAAATAGTAGCTGGCGCCGACGGCTACTGCGCAGTTGACGGGACCGGCGGAGTCATGTGTTGGGGAGACAACTCATACGGACAACTTGGAAGCGGGAGCAAGCTCGACTTCTCAGCGGTACCTGTCGCCGTAAAAAATCTTTTGGGAGTGAGGACGTTGATTGCTGGCGCCGATGGCTACTGCGCAGTTGACGGGACCGGCGGAGTCATGTGTTGGGGAGACAACTCATACGGACAACTTGGAAGCGGGAGCAAGCTCGACTTCTCAGCGGTACCTGTCGCTGTAAAGATCTTGCACTCTTGATAATTTTTTGTCTGCAAGTACTCAATCCTCAATTGCCAAGAATGATCTTCACAACCTTTTCGAATTTCGATGCAGAACAAAGAAGATGCCCGCCATCTTGTCGGCAGTAGTTTCTCTGATATTCCGTGTTGCGTCAGGGTCGTTCGGATGTGCCGCTTCATGATTCTCTGGGAGGAGGCGCCGTGGAGGTCGTTGGCAAGATACCTCTAGACAGGACTTTCTTAGTTGACCCCGGCGAAGCCAGGTGACCTCCGCCAAAACCAGTTACGGGAAAGTCCTAACGAGCCTCGCAGCAATTGCGCTCCCATCGTTGATGCAGGCGCAGTCCGCAAATGCAGCCTTATCTGATCCAGTGACCCCGGTTCATTTCGCCGCACTTGCAACTACGGGACTCGACGGGAGCTTTAGCGCGACATACGCATTGAGCGCAACGTTTTCCCAAAATGGTACGACTCGAACAAGTACGGGTTCCAAGTTTTCTGACGCCACCGTCACCGTGGGCCAGCGTTCACCCACCGGGAAGAGTGCGTGGCTCGATCAATCTGGCGAGTGGTATTTCCGTCTGGTTTCATCAACCGGCAAAGGTGACGAATGGGAGTACAACGGCAAGAGCCTCTTCGATTGTGTCCGAAAGAGTTTCGCGACGCCGTGGAGCTGTACTGGCCCTGGGCGACCTGACGTGTACGAGGGGAACATGTCCACGATCGCGAAATCCCCGTTCATTCCAGGGCTCTTTCTCGCCGACATCAGGGGCGCAGTGTTCTATTCGATACAGCGCCCAACCGTCACGGTCAACGTATTTGGGGAGCAGTGCATGCACCTCGCGTATCCATTGCAGACGTGGTGCTTGGGCAAGGGCAATCTCGTGAGCTCGTGGAGTTCGAAGGTTCCCTCACCTGAGGTGTTTTTTTGGACCTCGGCGAAGGAGACGAGTTTCTCAAAAATCGTGAAACAACAGAGCTTTCTTCTGCCGTCAACTCCAACTCAGCCTTTCGTTCCCTACATGGGGGAACCGTGACGAATCGTTGGGTCCAAGCTCGTTTCGCGCAATAGATCACACGCTCATCGCCTGTCACCGATACCAACGCTGCCAAAGATGATCCTTGCCACCTCTTCGGCAGCGTCCTCTTGCATGTTTGGCAGCACATGTGAATAGGTACCAAGTGTGATCGCGATGCTTGCGTGTCCGAGTCGTTCGCTCACGACCTTCGTCGGGTTTCCGGCGATGAGTGCGGCCGTTGCGTACGAGTGACGGACGTCGTGAAGGCGTATGCGTGGAAGCCCAGCATCGCGAGAGAGATGAGCGAACCACGAGCTCACGAGTCGTGGCGAGAGAAATGACCCATCCTCGTGGGTGAAAACGAGTCCCGTATCCTGCCAGGCGTCGCCAATCCGTAGCCGTTCTTCGAGCTGGCATATGCGATGACGCTCGAGTTCAGCCGCTGTCACTGCATCGAGTGCCACCGTCCGTCTCCCCTTTGCGGTCTTGGGTTCGGAGACGACGGTTTCGCGATTCACATCGACGAGCGCTCGAACGATCGACAACCTCTTGTTCTTGAGATCAACCTCCCGCCAACGAAGCCCGAGGACCTCTCCGCGTCGCATGCCAGTGGTTCCAAAGAGGAGCCATGCTCCATAGAGACGATGGGGTTCCACGAATTTGAGGAATGCACGCAGTTGCTCGCGACTCCAGACGTGCATCTCCGGAGATGCTGGACGTGGAGGATCGGCGCGGTCTGCAGGATTGCGGGCGAGATGTCCCCATCGGACGGCGTCGTTGAGCGCCTTGTGCAACATCGTGTGGACGTGGCGCACCGTCTTTGGCGAGAGTCCCCGATTGACGGTGGAAATCGAGACGTTTCGACGGCCCTCTCGAAGCAGCTGTGCATAGAGCGCATTGAGCTGTGCTGGCGTGAGATCGACGAGCCGGCGAGCGCCGAGGTTTGGCACTGCATACCCCTCGACGGCGCGACGGTAGTGCTCCCAGGTCGTCGGGCGTACCGTCGAGCGGATCGCCGGCAGCCACTCCGAGAGCAAGAAAGAACCAAGCGTCGCGCGTGAGGGCTCGACGTAGAGACCCTGATGGATCTCATTTCGCATCTCGCTGTACGCGATCTCCGCCTTACGTCGGGTCCGGAAACCTCCGACTGAGCGCTGTCGCCGGAGACCGTCGGCCCCCGGCTCCAGCGCAATCCAGAAGTACCAACGCGCCCCGCGCTTTCGAAAATGTCTTGCCATGTGCACCTCGCCGTTAGCAATCCGTTAGCAATAGCTGCAAACGGATTGCTAACACGGCTTGCGAGACCGACTACCGAATCAGATACTCCCAGCTCGGGACCATCGTGTGGGCGAGAGGATTTGAACCTCCACCCCCGTTAAGGGACTGGGACCTAAACCCAGCGCGTCTGCCAATTTCGCCACGCCCACGAGCGCCGCTAACTCGATACTTTAGGCGACTATGCGCCCGACCCACCTCGGTCCGGGTTGATCCCGCTAGGGAGTCGGGAAATTAGCCGTGGCAGGTTTTCGTCGAATGGCGACGCGGAAGGATCACAGGCAGAAGCAGATAGCCTAGGCAGCATGACTGCAGATCTGAACGTTTCGTACAATCACGTGATGAGCGCCCTCAACGGCCAGGACGCGGGCAATCCCGATGTCTATCAGCGGCTCCTCAAAGAACGCATCATCTTCTTGGGAACCAAGGTC
>Ga0307372_10008864_pt1 | contig 14035 bp, 11 predicted proteins | sample OX1MG_FD_202533 | JGI IMG/M metagenome (GOLD analysis project Ga0307372, IMG submission 202533) | Soil microbial communities from Risofladan, Vaasa, Finland - OX-1 | ecosystem: Environmental > Terrestrial > Soil > Coastal area > Acid sulfate soil | place: Finland: Risofladan, Vaasa | collected...
ATGAAGGAAGCGCAGGTTTCGGCTGGGCTGAGCGCGAGCAATATCCGCATCGTGGATCCGGCGATCGTGCCCGAGGCGCCGGTAAAGCCCCGCGTGTTCCTGAACTTGACGTTGGGGATTATTTTAGGATTGGGCTTGGGTGTGGGGCTTGCCTTCTTCCAGGAGTACCTGGATAAGACGCTCAAGTCAGCGGACGACGTAGAGCGCCTGTTGCGGCTGCCTTCCCTCGGCATCGTCCCCAAATTCGCTCTCAACGGCCATGGGGATCACGATGGGATTGGAGACGGAGAGCACAGCAAGCTGCTTCCGATTAAAGTCGACGGAAACGGGCATCATGCTCCGGCGATCCAGACGGCGCCGGCCATTGCGGAGGCGTTTCGCTCGCTGCGCACGTCCATCCTCCTGTCGGCCAGCCCCGTGCCCAAGCTGCTTCTGATCACCAGCGCTCTTCCGAGCGAAGGGAAGACTACCACAGCGCTTAACCTGGGCGCTACGCTTGCAAGCCTTAATGCACGTGTTGTCGTCGTAGACTGTGACATGCGCCGCCCGGCGGTCCATCGCGTCGCGGGGGTGGAGAACAAGCCCGGATTCGTTCAATGCCTCACGGGCCACGCCACGCTGCGGGATGCAGTTCTTCCCGTGCCGGGCGTGCCAAACCTGAGCGTCATTCCCTGCGGCCCCATCCCGCCAAACCCGGCAGAGGTCCTTTCGTCGCACATGACGGGCGAGTTGTTGAGGAAGTTGCGCGAAGAATTTGAGTTTGTCCTGGTTGATTCTCCTCCGATTCTCAGTGTCGCGGACAGCCGAATTCTTGCCACGCTGACGGATGCTGCGATCCTGGTGACCCGCGCGCACTCGACGCCGTATGACGTGGTGCGCCGCGCACGCTCTCTGCTCTATGGCGCCAATTCCCGCATCTTGGGGGTCGCTCTGAACGATGTCGATCTCCATCGTGATGGCTACTACGGTTATGCAGGCGGGCACTACGGATACGGCTACGGGTATGGCAATAATGCCAGCAGCCAAGAGCCGGCTGACAAGACGCTGTGAAGCCATTCATGTAGGACGCCTCAGGCACACATCAATGTAGGGGCGTTGCTTGCTGCGCCCTGGGCGGGGCTAGCCCCGCCCCTACCAGAATCGGCAATTTTTTGTCCGGGAAGAAACGCACGATGGAAATTGGCGTGATTGGCGCGGGCTATGTGGGACTGACAACGGCAGCTTGTTTGGCTGAGACAGGCCACAACGTCTTCTGCGCCGACAACAATGCGGAGAAGCTGCGCGCGCTGCAAGCTGGCCAGATGCCCTTATTTGAGCCTTATCTCGAAGATCTGGCGAGGAAGAACCGCGATGCGCGCCGTCTTCGCTTTGGCTCGACCGAAGAGGCAGTCTCCGCTTGTGACACTCTTTTCATCTGTGTTGGCACGCCGCTCGGCGAGGACGGCGAAGTTGATGTTTCGGCCATTGAGCAGGTGGCGCAAACAATCTCCCAAACCGCGCATGGCTACCGTCTGGTGATTCAGAAGAGCACCGTTCCCGTGGGAAGCTGCCGCCCATTGCACGAATTGCTGGGGAAAAATCGCCCGGCCAAGAATGGTCATTCTGCGCTTCGTTGGGATATCGTCGCCAATCCGGAATTCCTTCGCGAGGGTTCTGCGGTTCAGGACTTCCTGCACCCGGACCGCATCGTGGTCGGCGCGGAAAATCCCGAGGCCGTGGAATCCTTGAAGGCAATTTATCGCCCCATCGTCCAGCGAGACTTTGTTTGTCCCATACACGGCGCGCGCCACGAGGGCGAAAAGCCTGTGCCCGTGGTTGTTGCGGATACCCAGAGCGCCGAATTGATCAAGCACACGGCGAACTCGTTCCTCGCCATGAAAGTTTCCTTCATCAACATGGTGGCCGATTTGTGCGAAGCCGTGGGCGGCGATATTGAAAAAGTGGTCGAAGGCATAGGGCTGGATCATCGCATCGGACCGTCGTTTCTTAGGCCGGGAATCGGCTTCGGCGGATCCTGTTTTCCCAAAGACGTTCAGGGCTTTATCAACGTGGCCGAGAAGTTCGGATGTGATTTTTCTCTCTTGAAGGAAGTAGAAAAGATCAATACACAGCGCGTGGGCCGGTTCGTCGCAAAGGTAAAAGAGGCTCTGGGCGATCTGAAAGAGAAGAAGATCGGCGTCTGGGGGCTGGCCTTCAAGCCCAATACCGACGATATTCGCAATTCACCCGCCATTGCCATCGTCCGCCGCCTGCTGGCCGAAGGCGCTGTGGTCCAGGCTTACGACCCCCAAGCGATGAGCAAATCCAGGTCTGATCTCCCAGAGGTGCGTTATTGCAGGGATGCCTATGAGGCCGCAACCGCCGCCGAAGCGCTTCTAGTGCTCACCGAATGGGCAGAGTTCCGGTCGGCGGATTGGGACCGCTTGCGTGGACTGATGATCCAGCCCTTGATTATTGACGGCCGCAATATGTGTTCAACGTCAGAAATGGCTTCGCACGGTCTTAACTACATCAGGCCAGGAAAGAAACCTCTGATCCCGAGAGAGCCAGTGAAAATCTGACCTCACACGCCCCCTTTTTTATGGACTCCTTTAGTTATGAGCGCCGAGGTGCCTAGTGGACCTTTACTTGTGGGGCAGTTATGTCTCTAGAAAGAGATAATCTGGCGGCGAACCCCAAAGTCTGGTCACCAAGCTTAATAGTACATAAAGCTTTTCACGGCGCTCTGGCATTAGGCGTCCGGCAAGCGCTGGCACAAGGCCTGAATGTGCTAGGGGCTATCCTGCTGGCCCGCCTCCTTTCTCCATCGGAATTTGGTCTTTACGCGATCATCGTTTTTATACGCACCTTTCTTCTTGCCTTTGGAGACGTCGGCCTAGGGGCGAGCCTCATTAGGCGGCCCCAGGAACCTGAAGAAGACGACTATCGATCTATTTTCACAGCCCAGCAGCTTTTGGTTCTTTCCATCTTCATCCTGTTCTGGATCGCCTCCCCCTTGGCTGCCCGCCTGTACAGACTCCCTGCACAAGAGGCCTGGGTGTTCCGTCTTGTCGATATTTCCCTGATCTTCGCCTCCTTTCAGGTAATTCCTACCATCCGCCTGGAACGAAGCTTGGCTTTTTATAAGATCGCAATCATAGAAGTCACCATGGCTCTCGCGTTCAACGGGAGTGCCGTCTTGCTGGCCTATCTTGGATGGGGGGCCATGAGCTTTGCTTGGGCGCTCTTGCTTCGATCCGTAGTCGGGGCCGCTTTGGCCAATATTATTTGTCCATGGCGCATACGTTGGGGCATGGAATGGAAGCGGATACGCGAGCACCTAAGATTTGGCATCCCTTATCAGGGAATAAGTTTTATTTCTCTTCTGAAGGACAGTATCGGCCCCATGTTCATCGGGCTGTTGCTCGGGGCGGCGGAGATGGGATACGTGAACTGGGCCAACATGGTGGCCGTATATCCCCTTCTGATCCTGTCCGTCTTGCAGCGTCTTTACCTGCCCGCGTTTGCGCGCATGCAGGCTCACAACGACCGCCTAGGAGAGTTTGTCGAAAAGGCAGTTATGGCGACGAACGCCGTCGTGGCGCCTCTCGCAATCCTTACCTTCGTGCTCATCCGACCCATCACACTGACGGTCTTTGGAGAAAAGTGGCTCGTGGCCCTGCCTCTATTTCGGCTCTTCTGGCTGGCGAACATATTTGTTCCCACGGCCACCCCAGTGATGGGACTTCTAAATTCCTTGGGGAGATCCCGGACGACCTTTTGTTTTGCTGCGGGTTGGATGCTTGGGACTTGGGCCTTGGGCATCCCGCTGATTCTCGTCTTGGGCGGCGTTGGGTATGCTCTTGCGAGCCTTTTAGTTACGCTCAGTGCTCCAGTTCTTTTCAGGTTAGCTCAGAATCAAGTACAATTCAGCATCGTCCGTGTGGTTCTGCCTGCGTGGCTCGTATCGGCGGCGGTTGGCCTCTTGGTTTGGATACTCCAGGCGGTTTGGCCGTCCCGGTCGCTGGTGACTTTAGTGTGTTACGGCACAGCGGGACTCTTGCTATGTACATTGGCAATGAGGAAACTATACTCAGCCGAGATAGCCAAGTTATGGACCTACTTCAAAGAGAATCAACCAAGCAAAGTGGTTACGGGTGCCCCGCATGCTCAATAGCCAACTGAGATCGATCGCCAAGAGGTTGATCCCCGAAAGATACCGCGGCGCGGCTGCTAGCGCTAGGGACCGTATTGCAGGTTATCGTGTGGAAAGCTATTCGCAACAGGGGGAGGACATTATCCTCAGAATTCTATTTGACGGTGTGCAGGCTGGGTTTTATGTTGATGTTGGAGCCTTTCATCCAGCGCGATATTCAAATACGCATTTGTTTTACAAGAGAGGGTGGAGAGGCATAAACATAGATGCCACTCCCGGGGTCGTGAACGCATTTAACAAATACCGGCCCAGGGACGTCAACCTTGAAGTAGCCATTGCGGTAAGCGATAAAGAAATGAGGCTCTTCATGTTTAAAGAGGGCGGATTGAATACCCTTTCTCCTGAGCTCGCTGAGGTGCAGAGCGCGCGGCTGGGGCGCAATGTGACATCAAGCAAGGTCGTCAGAACTCATGCTCTTCGCGAGATTCTCGACAAGTATAAGTCGCCCGGGCAGGAGATACACCTCCTTTCCGTTGATGTCGAAGGTTATGATCTCGAGGTGCTGCAATCGAACAATTGGAAGAAGTATGTTCCCAAGGTTATTGTGTGTGAAGATTTAACTCTCAAGAACATGGAAGATTTGGCAGAGTCGGCGGTATACAGCTTTCTTCGTGGCGAAGGTTACGTACTCTATGCAAAGTGCCTCCACAGCCTTATTTTTGCACACGCCTCATTCCAGGCTAGCGATAGGAATTGGAGCATAAAGTGGCGTAAACAATCTCCGGAATCATCAGCGCTCTAGAGGAGGAGAAAAAATCCGCGAGCTGTAGGTTCAGTGTGATCACAGGTTAATGAGAATTACCGGTTTGGGTGGAGCTTCCTTTCGCATTGTCCCCTACAGTGGGATCATGTGCTCTATTTTCCGTAAGCATCACGGCAAGCGGGTTGTGTGTCTAGCGTCCGCCACTATTGGGCTATTGCTCGCGGGAGGAAAAGGCAAGCTATGCCTGGAGTCCAGATCTCGGCAGTCATCAACACGCTCGACGAAGAGCATAATCTGCCCTTTGCTCTCCGATCTGTGAAGACATGGGCCGACGAGATAATCGTCGTCGATATGCACAGCACGGACCGGACGGTGGAAATTGCGCGCAACTTCGGGGCAAAGGTATATTTCCACGATCCTATGGGTTACGCAGATCCAGCCCGCGCATATGCTATCAGTCAGGCGACGGGGGATTGGATTCTGATCCTGGATGCTGACGAGGTTATTCCAGAGCCGCTTAGCCGCAAACTCGTGGAAATCGCCCGAGGCGCAACGGATGTCGACGCTGTCAAGATATCATGGATCAATTATTTGCTTGGCGCTCCTCTTTGGCACACCGGCTGGGGTCCGCACCAAGACAAACACGTGCGGTTTTTCAAGCGCGGCCTCGTGAATTCCAGCGCAACTATTCATGATTTTCTCAAACCCGTATCTGGGGCCCGCATTTTTGAGATTCCTTACCAAGAGGGTTGCGCCATCGTTCATTTTAATTACGTGGACATCTCCCAATTTATTGAGAAATTGAATCGGTACACCACCATAGAGGCTCAACAGGCGATGGAGCGCGGGGAACGAGCGGGTTCTTTTCAATCGCTGCTTAAGGCAGCCAAAGAATTCCTCTCTCGATATTTCAAGGCGCAGGGTTACCGGGACGGGTGGCGAGGCTTTTACCTTTCTGCCTTGATGTGTTTCTACCGCATTGTCGTGGCTGCGAAGCTGCAGGAGTTGTACCGCAGCGGGCCTCGCGAGGTAGTCGAATCCCAGTATCGAAGCGAGGCTGAAAAACTCGTCAGCGAATACTGCAAAGTACCCTCGCATGATGCGACATAGGAACTTGGGAGGTCCCCTATGGGTGCTCTGAAAAAGCTACTTCGTAACATGGCAGAACCGCTCCTTGCACACGTCGATATAGACCTCCGAATGACGAGACTTCGGCTTCGACAGTTTGATGCTTTGGGTTCGGAGTTAAGCGCGGTCTTCTCCGCAGAAGACTGCCCGGGACAGCCCAGTTCGCGCTTGATTGAGCTTGCGCTCGCATCTGCTTCCCGCGCACGAAACGTTGCATTGCCGCTCCTGGCCGAGCGCAATGCACCCTCTTTCGTCCATTTATGGCCTGGCGAACACTACCGATTATTACACGCTATTGTTCAGGAGATACAGCCTGACCTAGTTCTGGAGATTGGCACTTACAAAGGACTTAGCGCACTCGCGATGGTTTCCGCTTTGCCGCTAGGATCGCAACTAACGACTGTTGATATTGTGCCGTGGGACAAGGTCCCGGGGACGTTTTTGACGAGTGCAGATTTCCGCGAGGGAAGCCTGGCCCAGGTAGTATGCGACCTTGGACAGACCGAGAGTTGCAATTCCTACGCGCCTCTGCTCCAAGAAGCTGACTTGGTGTTTGTGGACGCGGCAAAAGACGGGTTTCTCGAGCGAAGACTGCTGGAGAATTTTTCACGGGTCGGGTTGAAGTCGGGTGCTCTCGTTGTTCTCGACGACATTCGGTTCTGGAATATGCTGGACATTTGGCGGAGAATCTCACGACCCAAGCTGGACTTCACGGGTTTCGGACATTGGAGCGGGACAGGGATCGTGGATTGGGGCGGAGATTTATCGGCTTGAGCGCCCTCCCTGTCCGTCACTCGAGGATGGGGCCGCCACCTAAACGAGTACAGATGCCATGATGAGCATAACCCTTGTTCTACCCGGCTCTGGGAGTAAACCAGTTGGCGGGTACAAGGTGGTCTATGAATACGCCAATCATCTCTCCCGAAGGGGATATCAGGTTACCGTGATACACCCGGCTACGCTATATACCGATAGACCGCTGAAAGATTGGCTTAAAACACTCCGTTACATTCCGCGGCTCATAGACGGCCGTTACCGGCCAGACCGCTGGTTCCAGATTGATTCAAAGGTACGTTTATTATGGGTACCATCTCTAAATCCACGCCATATACCGGATGCAGACGTCGTGGTGGCGACCGCGTGGCAGACCGCTGAGTGGGTCGCTACCTATAGCGAGAACAAGGGAAGGCGAATTTATTTAGTGCACGACTACGAGCACTATATGACAGCCAGCGATAAGCTAAGGGAAAGGATTCGCAGGACTTACAATTGCGGGCTGAAGATCATATGTCCGTCGCCTGCGGTACGGTCTATGGTAGAAGATTCTGGAGGTTGTATCGCCGCAGAGATACCCAATGGACTGGATTTTAGCGTGTATTACAGAAGCAGGGGGATTGAGGACCCCAGCCGTAACATGCTCGGCTTCCCTGGCCGGTTAGAGGCATTCAAGGGTACGCATGATACAGTTCAGGCTCTTACTAAAGTAAAAGAGTCTTTTCCCGAGATCAAGGCATGGGCATTTGGTCCAAAACCCATCCATGGGCTTCCAGATTGGGTGGACTTTCACAAGCATCCTTCTGATACTCAGTTGCGGGATATGTACGACCGCACGTCGATTTTTGTAACTGCATCCCACTACGAAGGGTGGGGATTGCCCGGAGCTGAAGCGATGGCATCTGGAGCCGCTCTGGTCTCAACCGATCACGGCGGAGTCCGGGCCTATGCTTCGGACAACGAAACCGCGCTGCTAAGCCCCGCAAAGAGGCCTGAACTTCTCGCCGGGAATATCCTCAGACTCATGCGAGATAATAGGCTGCGCATTCGTCTTGCGCAGACGGGTTACGAGCATATCCAGCAATTCACTTGGGGTAGGGCTGTTGACAAGTTCGTGGCGGTTATCAATGAACGTTGAAACGGACCAGAAGGCTCTCGTGTACATTATTCTGCTTAATTGGAACGGATGGCAGGACACCGTAACGTGCCTTGATTCCCTCGCGCGGCTGGACTACCCACGCTACCGGATTCTTGTTGTTGATAACGCCTCCACTGACGGCTCCGTTGATCGCATACATGCCGCATCCCCCAACGTTTTGATCCTCGAAACCAGGACCAATCTTGGCTTCTCAGGGGGTTGCAACGTCGGAATCCGCCATGCTGTTGCTCAAGACGCCGATTACGTTTGGTTACTCAACAACGACACTGTGGTAGACTCCCATGCCTTGCAAGCGATGGTGGAAGTAGCCGAATCCGATGGGCGCATCGGCGCGGTCGGCTCAGTCCTCTATTGGATGAGGGAACCCAGCCGTGTACAGGTTTGGGGCGGGGGATGGGTGAGCTTCTGGACCGGCCGGTCCGGACACCATTATTTGCCTGTTCCTGCCGAACGGCTGCACTACCTTACCGGCGCAAGCCTTTTGCTGCGGCGAAGCGCGCTGGATGACGTTGGCCTCCTGGATGACCAAACATTCTTTATGTACTGGGAAGACGCGGATATTTGCTTCCGCTTGAGAAAGCGGGGATGGCGATTGGCTGTCGCTGAAAAATCTGTTGTTCTCCACAAACAAGCGGCGTCGACGGGGAAGGACAGCCCCACACTTGTGTTCCACGGTGCCCAATCCTCTCTGCGATTTTTCCGCCGGCATAGTCCAGTTCCTGCATGGACCATTGCCGTTGGGACGGTTGGGCGTCTTATCAAACGGATGCTTCGGCTTCAGAGCCAACAGATGCTGGCTGTTATCAAGGGAACATGGAATGGCATTAAGGAAAGCCCGTAGCCTATTAGGCTGGCGAGAGGCAGCTTCGGGGAGCAAGCGGAGCAGAACTTGGCCGGATGTGATTTAGCTTAATCTGAGGTCGGAGAAATTGAAACCTAGAAGAGTGAATAGCAAATGATTGCCTTAGACATAGGAATGCTGATTGGGCTTTTGCTGGTGTTCCACTACCAGTACAAAAGGACTGGGCTTTTTTTCCTTCCAAGCAGCGTACTACTGTTGATCAGCATAATCTTAGCAATGTACGTCGCATATCCTCTGGCGACCTCCCCTGAATCGTTGGAAACAATCGGGCAAGTTCGCCACTTCCGCACAATCCAGTGGGGGGTTGACGAGGCTCTAGTTATTGTAACTGTCGGCGTCCTTTGTGCAATCGCCGCTTATATCCTCGCTGGGTTGCTTGGAGCGCGGGTCATTCGAAGATATGCCCGGTCCGCATCCGTCGGGCCATCTATTACCATGGACGATATTGTCATGGGGGCTTGCCTCACGGCATTCCTCGCCCAGGCCTATATCTTTTATACGTTCTACCGTGCTGGGGTGCTGCCGCTCTTCAGTTCCGACCCACTCCATTGGCGATTTGCCCTTGCGAAAAACCTTGGAGGTTCACTCTACCTGGGCGCTCTAAGCGTAAGCTCTGTGGCCATTACGTTTCTGATGGCGGCGCTGGCGCTGGGAAAGATGCGATCATACAAACTGCTGAGCTTGGCGGCCATCGGGCTTACCTGTTTCACAACTCTCTCCACGGCGACGCGCGGCACTTTCCTCGGGCCCTTTGTGTCCGCCGGTTTGATTTATTTTTCAGCGAAGGAGAAAAAGCTCACGCTTCCTCGCACCCTCGTGATCTGCGCAGGTATCCTCGCGCTGGCGGCAGGCCTGCAGGCGATGAGATACCATTCAGCCTTATCCTGGAGCGAGACTGAATATGAGATTCTTCATGGTGACACGTTCTTTGCCAATTTTCGAGACACCGGATGGACTTTAGCCTACTTTGAAATGGGCCGGTACGATTTTGTCCATGGCAAGACCCTCCTCGCAGGTCTTTTGGGTTTCCTGCCGCATGATGACTTTGCATTCCGCTCCCGTTACCGCTGGGGAACCTTTGCTCTTCGGGTTGTCGGCAATGACGACCCAACAACCCATGCCGGCTTGGCCCACGTTCTTTTCGCGGATTGGTACGTAAACTTTGGCTATACGGGGGTTATTGTCGAGGGGTTGATCTTCGGGCTATTTTTGCGTTTTTTCGATGAGCGTCTGCTATACATCAGGAACAGAGCCAAGAACCTGAAACAATTCGACTGCTATGCAGCCTTCAAAACGTGGAGTTGGTGCGGTGTAGCAACCGCTTTGATGTCCAGCGCCGCGGCCCCGTTCGCCTACCCTCAAATCGCAGGACTGCTCGCCATCGGAGGGTTCGCCGCCGCGTTTCACAAGATATCGCAAGGGCTTCGCGCGGTCGTTCATCTGCCGCCCCAGAGCCCCGTACGGCCTGTGTTTCCTGCGCGCATGGCCCCTGCCCCAGATCCCTCGTCCCGCCTGAGGAAGTCATAGAGGCACGGTAGAATGGAGTCGTCGCGACATGAGAAATTTTTCGCTGCTGATGATGCTTGTTTTCTGCTCAAGCTCTGCTGCTCTGGCTGCCAGCGTCCCGCTTAGCCCGCAAGGGCTTCCGGCTGGTGAGGCGCGAACGAACCAAGAACAGCCGAACGGCGCAAACGATCCCAGCCACTCGAACCTAAATGTAAAATCGTTCGGCGCCCGAGGAGATGGGAAAACGGACGATACACGCGCAATTCAGTCCGCAATCAACGCAGCCAAAGCACGTCACGGGACGCTCTTCTTTCCGATTGGAACTTACCTCGTAAAGTCTCCGCTGAATCTTACCGGCCTGAACGCCGTCAGAATCGTTGGAGCGCAGTCGAGCGGATCCGTAGCCCAAGTGGGAGGCGATGCAACAACCATCGTATACGGCGGCCCGCCGCTCCCGAATGAGTGTCCGTTTGATTTTTCCGACTCAACCTGGATTTGGGTCAGTAATATTTCATTCGCGGCGTCTTCCCAGGCTGCGTGCATAGTCCTGCTCGATTCGAGCCACTCAGAATCTGAGGACATCCATTTTGAAAACGTGAGTATTGGAGAGGCGACCATAGCAAGCGTGGCGGACGCTGGCGCGGAGGTCATCGAATTTTCAGACTGTTCGTTAGCCTATGGTGCGGGCGACGGCCTGCTACTGAGCAGCAGCGGCCTTTCAGGCTATGGAATCGCCTCGCCCTTCGGATACAGGTTCAGCGCGCGATCAATGACGCAAGTGACATTTCGCGGCGGAAAGATTGTCAGCGGGTCGGGACATGCCGTAGAACTTGACGGCACGGGCGATTCCTCAATGATGCCAGTGGCTGATGTGAGCTTCTTCGGAACGTACATCGCAGGATCAGGGAGCGGCGCTTCAGCGTTCTATCTCAAGGGAGTAATCTGGGCATTGACAGATGTTGCCCAGCGCTACGAGATCGACGCTCAGACCGGACCCGCTTATTTCATCCATGCCGCTCAGGGGGCAAGGATCGTTTCGCTTGATGTGGCCGGCCTGGATATCTCTCCGAGCAGTCCTAAACCGTATTACGCCCTATACTCGTCGAATGGCGCTTCGAATCCAGTAATCACCGGCGGCACGATCTCCGGGGTAAGCGTTCCGGTAAGTTGGGCTGGAAGCCTCACCGGCCTGGACGTCGTGGATAACAACAGGCTAGATGTCCGCGTCACTGGAAACGCGATGTTCTGTAGTTTTCGTGGGAGCTCTGGAATCGCATCATTTTGGGTTTCCGGGACCCTGCAAGCGGATATTCAGGGGTGGAAGAATGTTGTTGAGATCGCACCACTATACTCCCGAGGAACCGCAACTTTCACCATTCGACAATCGGGACATTACGTCGCTACCTACGCAAGTGACGTTTGCACGTTTGATGCAGACGTGGGACCGAGCGGCACAAACATCAGTGACGTGAACTATATGAACGGGCAGTTGGCATTCTCAAATGCCGGATTGGGGAAGATTGCCTGTCCACCCGCTGGCACGGCAACAACTGCAGTGGTTACTGTCACGTATTCAGCGACGGGAGATTTTTTCGTAGTAAGGGTAATGTAATTCCTAAATTGCTGAGGGTCTTTGTAGATCGTTGCGCAGACCTAGTAGTTTGTGGCTTGGCTTTATTCATGAACAGCCGCGTACCTCAAAAACGAGGTCCGTGCTATCCATTCTTGCCCGTTCCTTGTTATGGTGAAGGCTACCTTTCTTGACCGCGATGGAGTAATCAACCGAAAGATGCCGCAAGGCCAGTACGTTGTGCAATGGGACGATTTTGCATTTCTTCCTGGCGTGCCGGAGGCAATTCGCGCCTTCAATCAGGATGGTTGGCTGGTGATTGTGGTAACCAATCAGAGGGCCGTGGCCAAGAAGCTGTTGACCGAGCCGGAATTGCGGCAATTACATCAGAACATGGTCGAAGCGCTTGGCCGCGACGGAGCGATGATCGACGCGATTTATTACTGCCCGCACGATATCGAAGATAACTGCGAGTGCCGGAAACCTAAGCCCGGCATGATCCTGCAGGCCGCGCGGGACCACGAAATCCAGCTCTCTGCGTCATGGATGGTGGGCGACGATTTGCGTGATATTCAGGCTGGCAAGGCGGCCGGGTGCAAGACCATCTGGTTGAAGAGCGGATTCCCGATTCTAACCACGTCGTTTCAGCCTGACTTTGACGCAGCCTCTATGTCCGGCGCCGCGGCGCTAATCCTGGAAGGCGTTAACCCCTTCAATAGTGGAAATAGGAAATAGTGGAGAGCTGTAACCCGTTGTCAGAAAATCTAGTAACAGCCCACGGCGAGATTCCTCCGGCGGTTCGATCTCTCTCCGATTTACGAGTCGCACTAGTTCATTATTGGCTAGTGCGCTGGCGTGGGGGAGAGCGGGTGGTGGAAGTATTAGCGGAAATGTTCCCGCAGGCGGATATTTACACACTGGTTTTGGACCGCGCCTGTCTTCCTCCCTCTCTTCGTTCACGGAAGATCATTCCTTCCTTCCTCCAAAACATCCCAGGCGCGACCCGCCATTACAAAAAACTTCTGCCGTTATTTCCGATTGCTCTGGAACAGTTCACACTGGATGACTACGACCTCGTGATCAGTTCGGAGTCAGGTCCTGCCAAGGGCGTGCTGACCTCGCAGCATACTTGTCACATCTGCTACTGTCACACGCCAATGCGTTACCTTTGGGATATGTATTCTCACTACCGGCTTACCGCTCCAGGCGGCAAGATCGGCCGCGCTCTATACTCTTTGGCGGCACATTACGTACGCCAGTGGGATTATGCAGCCGCTGCTCGAGTGGACTACTTTGCCTGCAGTTCTCTGAATTCCGCAGCGCGGATTCGAAAATACTATCGCCGCGATGCTAAGTTGATCTACCCGCCGGTCAATATTCGCTCCTTTACCATTTCTGCCAGACAAGACGAATTCTACTTGGTCGTCAGCCCTCTGGTCTCCTACAAGCGAGTTGATCTAGCGATTGCCGCATGTAACGCCATGAAGCGCCGGCTGATAGTTATTGGGCAGGGGGAGCAGCTTCCGACCTTGCGGAGATCGGCTGGCCCGACAATCACATTCTTGGGCTTCCAGCCTGACGGCGTTGTCCACGAATATTACAGCCGTTGCCGGGCCCTACTGTTTCCCGGAGAGGAAGATATCGGCCTGACACCTATCGAAGTGCAAGCAAGTGGAAGGCCTGTGATCGCTTATGGACGGGGTGGAGCGTTGGAGACTGTCAGAGGATTTTTTGCGGGCGATGCGGCGATTCCAGAATCTTCGACCGGTATTTTTTTTGCGCCACAATCTGTAGAGGCGCTTATTGGGGCAATTCGTGTCTTTGAGTCGGTCGAATCGCGCTTTTCTCCTGCATTCATCCGTTCTCATGTAGAACGCTTTGACACATCTCGTTTCAAAGCTGAAATGGGTGCATTCATTGCCGGGAAAATGATAGAGTTTAGGAAGATTCCGGAGGGCTTGATGCATCATGGTGCGGTTTGATAAACCTAATACAAACGCATTAAGTGGCGTGATGTCTGCTGGTGCGGCGATGTCGTCATCGCCGGGTTTTCGCCGGTGGGGACACCGGCGCACCAGAGTGGCGTCACATCAACAAATGCGTTTGTATTAGTTGTGAAGCGTGGCGCTGGAAGGCAA
>Ga0307372_10008866_pt1 | contig 14034 bp, 16 predicted proteins | sample OX1MG_FD_202533 | JGI IMG/M metagenome (GOLD analysis project Ga0307372, IMG submission 202533) | Soil microbial communities from Risofladan, Vaasa, Finland - OX-1 | ecosystem: Environmental > Terrestrial > Soil > Coastal area > Acid sulfate soil | place: Finland: Risofladan, Vaasa | collected...
TCTTCACCGCGACCTCCGCGAAGTCGCGCACGGAGGCTCCGCTACGCTCCAGATACTCGCGCGCCGACCGCGCGTAGACGTCCATGAAGAAGGAGCGCTGGGCGCCCGCCCCGGTCCGCTCCGCGCCCGCGAACTCCTCCATCCGCTCGAGGTCGACCGCCGTGCCGATCGCACGGAAGGCCCGCTCCTTCTCGGGATGCGTCAGCTTCTCGGCTCCGACGGCCACGGCCACGTCCGCCGCTCCCGAGGCCACGGCCATCCAGGCCAGGTGCACGGCGCTCGACCCGGAGGCGCAGGCGTTCTCCACGTTGATCAACGGCAGGCCCAGCAGTCCCGTGTCGCGCAGCGCCGCCTGCCCGCGAATCATCTCCTGCCCCGTCACGAGGCCCGCCGCCGCATTGCCGAAGGCCACCATGCCCACCTCGCCCGCCGAGGTCCGCGCATCGGCGAGCGCCTCGCGCACCGCCTCCTCCGCCAGCGAGCGCAACGAGCGCTCGAGGAACTTGCCGAAGTGCGTCATGCCGACGCCGGCTATCACCACCTCACGCATCTGCTCTCCCCCTCACGTGGCAACGTCGGTCCGCCGCTCCAGCTCGCGCAGCGCCTCTTGAAAGCCGTGGACGATGTGCGCCCGGATCAGCTTGCGGGCCGTGGCCTTGCGCCTCCCCCGCAACGCTTCGAGCAAGTGCTCGTGCTCCTCGGCCAGCTCGTCCATGTGGTCGTAATGCGTGATGGTGAGCCGCAAGTAGAGGCGCAACTGGTTGAGCATCTCCCCATACGCCCGCGTGAGGAGCTCGTTGCGCGCCAGGGCGACCAGAAACTCGTGGGAGGCCAGGTCCGCCTCGATGGCACCGGGGAGATCCTTGGCCGCTGCGCACGCGCGGAGCTTGCGGATGTACCCGGAGAGACGATCGATCTCGCCGGCTTCCGCCGTCTCGACGGCGCGCGTGACGGCGAACTCCTCGAGCGCCACGCGATAGTGCAGCAGGTCCTCGAAGCGCTTGCGCTCGAGCGGCGAGACCAGCGCGCCCTTGTACGGCACGATGGTCACCAGGCCTTCCTGCGCGAGCTGCATCAGCGCCTCGCGCACGGGGCTGCGGCTCACGGAAAGCGCCGCGGAGACGCTGAGCTCGGGGATGCGATCGCCGGGCTGCAGCCGGCCGGAGGCGATGCGCTTGCGCAGGTATTCCGCCACCTTCCCGGCCGTCGAGGTGCGGTCCAGAGCCGGGGCGTCGCGCCGGAGGCGCTTCGAGGGGGTCATCGGAGAATGTCTATTGTCGACAGCGCCCAGGCTTCCCTCGCGCGCCGGCGCCGCGACGCCCTTGCTCACGACCCAAGGGAAACCGCCCCCTTGGCATGCATGATCGCCAGAGCCGCGAGCTGAACCGCGCACGCCACGCCCACCGCCGCCGCGAACGTCGGGGCGAGTCCCCAGGGCTGCAATCGCGTGGCCACGATCAGGAAGAACGCCGCGAAGGCGAAGTTGCCCGCCATGAAGCCCCGCAGGAGGCGCACCGCGCCGGGGGCTCCTTCGAGCCGGTGCGTGAAAACGGTGAGGATGGTCGCCGCCACGGGAAACGGCGTCAGCAGGCCGCTCAGGCGCGGGCCCAGCGTCCCGGCGACGGCCGTGAGCACGACCACGATCGTCGCCGCGGAGAGCATGCGCAACGGCGTCTCCCACCGTGGAGACCGCAGCTGGGAGCCCACGTGGTCGACGGCGGGAAGCAGCGGCAGCGCGGCCGCCAGCGCGGCGACCGCCGCGACGAACGAGGCGGCTAGCGGAACCGTGAAGCGATCGAGCACGGCCGTGCACGCGACGAACGCTGCCCAGCTCCCCGCCCAGCACAGCGGCCACGGCGCCCGCCGCGCGAGCAGAGCGTAGACCACGGAGAAGACGGCGCCGGAGACGAGCCCCAAGAGAATTCCGTTCGAGGCGTGCGCAGCGAACGCGTTGCCGTGGACCAGCGCGAGCAGGAGGACCACCGGCCCCGACGTCAGCGGCAAGCCCACCAGCCAGCCCCCGACCGCGGCTCCCCAGCGGCGCGCCGCGAGGCTGGCGCCGCCGATGAGCAACGTGGGCAGGGCGATCTTGAGGAGAAAGAGCTCCATGCTCTCCGGGGTACTGCATCCGGCTCCCGCCTCCCGCCGCGCGCGGCGAGCCCGTGATGCCGGAGTGAGATGCGGGGCTTACCTCGCGAGGAGAAGAATATTCCTCGCGCGCCGCGCTGAAAAGGACGCCGTCCAGCGATGTCCACCGGGGTCCCCGGGCCGCCCTTCGCTCAGATCATCGAGCACAACATGCTCGGCCTCTACCGATACTACGCCGCACGCGGTCAAGGCATCTGCTCCGACGTGGGCGGCATCGTGCGCTACGAATCGTCCATTCCCGTCACCTCGCTGAACGGCGTCTTCTCCACGGGCTTCGACGGGGAGATCACCGACCGCGTGATCGCGCGCGCGCTCGAGCCGTTCGCCGCGCGCCGCTGCTCGATGTTCTGGTGGCTGGGCGATGGAGCGCCGCACCGCCGCGTCGCATCGCGCCTGCGCTCGCGCGGGCTCTTCGCCGCGCCTCCGATGCCGGGTCTGGCGGCCTCACTCGCTGAGCTGCCGCTCGACGCGAAGCCGCCTCGCGAGTTGGCCATCCTCCCCCTGTCACATCCCGAGGAGATCACCGGCTTTCTCCTGCTGCAAAACGAGGCGCTGGGAAGCGAGCCGGGAATTCTGGAGGCCCTCGTGCGGTTCAACCTCGCCCTCGGCCTCGACCCCGATCTGCCCTTGCGGCGCTACGTCGGCCTGGTCGACGGACGCCCCGTGGCGAGCTGCATCCTCTTCCTTCACGGCGCGGCGGCCGGCATCTACTCGCTCTCCACGCGCCCGGAGTTCCGGCGGCGCGGGTTCGGCGCCGCCATGACGCTGGCGGCGCTTCGCCACGCGCGGACGGCCGGGGCGCGATGCGCCGTGCTCGAGGCCTCCGAGATGGGCTACGCACTCTATCGCACGCTGGGATTTCGCGAGTACGCGCGCTACCACACCGCGCTCTTCCGGCCGGCCGCGCTAAGGACGCGGCCGTAAACGACCGACCGCTACATGGTGATGGGGTGCCCTCGCGGGCTGCTCCGTTCCACGATGTGGGAGGTAGATCGTGTTGCGATCATCGTTGCGCGTCAAACTGTCAACGTGGGCCGCGCTCCTGGCCCTGGTCCCGCTCATCGCGATGGCGGTCCTGGCCATCACGCAGATCCGGAACACGCAGGTCGACTCGGCCCAGCAAGCCATCCTGCAGCACGCCAAGGGGACGGCCGCTCAGATCGAGCAGGTCCTCGACGACCGCAAGCAGGAGGCCACCTTCATCGCCAGCCTCCCCGTCGTGGCCGCGGCCATCGGCGACCACAAGCCGATTCCGGCCACTCAGACCAAGGGGATTGCGACGATGATCCCCTTCGCGCGCAACGTCTATCTCTTGGATGCTCACGGCAACCTCGTCCAGTCGCTGGCGGGGCCGCCGCCGGCGGTCCCCCTGAAGGACCTCCCGGCGATCCGAGTGGCGCTGACCGGCACCACCACCGTCTCCACCATCTTCCTCAACCCCGCGGGCGGAAGCTTCGTCTTCTACGCGGCCGGCATCCCCGGCCCCAACAACACCAATGCCGGCGCCGTGGTCGTCGAGACCGCCCCGGAGGAGCTCTATCGCGTCATCGATGACGACACGGCCGTCCCGGGCTCCTACGGCATGCTGATCGACGGCTCGGGCATCGAGGACTACCTCTCCCAGCGGCCCGAGCTGGCCATGGAGTCGCTGGCGCCGCTCAGCGACGTGCAGCAGGCCACGCTCTTGGCCTCCCACCGCTTCGGCAGCGCGACGGCCATCAAGTCACTCAACCTCCCGTCGCTGGCCGCAGCTGCCGCCAACACCGCCGTGCATCTCGCCATCTCCGGAAGCCCGATCAACAAGCAGAGCAACTACGGCGGATTCGCGCGCTCGCTCGACGCCGGCTACACGTACGCGTACTTCTGGCCCAAGTCCGCGTTCTACGGCCCGGTGCTGCTGACGGAGCGCATCAGCGTGACCATCGTGGTTGTCGTGGCGATCATCGTCTTCCTCGTGGCCTTCTTCGTGCTGCCGCGCTTCACGCTGGGCACGGTGGTCGAAGTCTCCGGGGCGATGCGCGAGATCGCCGAGACGCACGATCTCGGGCGCCGGCTGGCCGTGACCTCCCGCGACGAGCTCGGTGCGCTCGCCGAGTCGTTCAACGCCCTCCTCGCCAGCGTGAGCGGGGCACTCGACCACGTGCGGACCGCCAGCGGAGCAGTGGCAGGCGCCGCCTCCGAGGTCTCGGAGCACAGCGGCACCATCCACCGGACGCTCACGGAGCAGGCCGCGGCCTCCGAGCAGACTTCCGCCTCCGTGGTGGAGATCGGCGCCAGCTCACAGCAGATCGCCGGCAACGCTCGGCGCCTGCGCGAGGCCGTGGACACCAGCTCGCAATCCCTCGAGGAGATCGTTGCCTCGATCCGCTCCGTCGCCCAGAACAACGAGGCCTTGGCGACGACGGCCGAGGAGTCGGTGCGGACGGTGGAAGCCGTCGGCCAGGCTCTCCGCGCCGTGGCGGAGCAGGTGCAGCTCGCCTACCAGCGCTCGAACGACACCAACGAGCGCGTGCGCGCCTCCAGCAAGATCGTCGACGAGCTCATCGCGCGCTCGCTGCAGATCGGCAACGACCTCTCCGCCGTCCAGACGGCCATGACCTCGCTGCAGGAATCCAGCTCGCAAATCGACGTCATGCTCCGGACGATCGACGAGATCGCCGACCAGACCAACTTGCTGGCCCTCAACGCCGCCATCGAGGCGGCCCGCGCGGGCGAGCACGGCCGCGGCTTCGCCGTGGTGGCCGAGGAGATCCGCAAGCTGGCGGAGCGTTCAGCTCAATCGGTGCGCGAGGTCTCGCACCGCACGCAGGAGATTCAGCAGCGCACCTCCGAGGTGAGCCGGGCCGTCTCGAGCTCGACGGCGGGAGCGCAGCGGGCGCAGGGCGCCGCCAACGACGCGAGCCACGCGCTCTCCGAGATCCTGGGTCTGGTCGACGACGTGACCAAGATCGCCCGCGAGGTCGCCGAGGCGGCCAAAGGGCAGGACGGCGCCCGGGAGCAGATGATCGCGGCCGTGCGCGATATCGAGGGACGCGCCGCCGACGTCGCGCGAGCCACGTCCGAACAGACCGCCAACGCGCAGCAGATCTCCAGCCAGATCGAGGCGATCCGCGGCTTCACCGTCGAGGTCGAACAGGCCACGGGGCAGGAGGCGCGCGCCTTGGACGAGGTGGTCCGCGCGATGGAGCAGGTCTCGATGCGGGCCGCCAGCTCGGCGCACGCGATCGAGCAATTGGAGGACGTCGCGGCGCGGCTCGCGGAGGAATCGCACTCGTTGCGCGGCATGCTCGCGACGTTCGGCGGTTCCGAGGGCTCCGCCGGTGCGGAGTCGCTCGCCGTCGACGAGCTGGCCGTCTCGGAGCCCCTCGTGCCCGAGCTCGCATCGTCGGGGGACGTCGCAGCGGATGGCGAAACGGCGCTTCCCGCGCAAGGTGACGAGCAGGTCGCACTTTCCGGTTCGTGACAAGGGCCGACGACGCACGTCGCGAAGCAGGAGCGCCGTTTCGCTCTTGCTCGTGACGGGAGTTGCACGTTGGCCACGCACGTTCGCGCTCGATACCACGATCGCATCGTCGAGGGCATCCTCGAGGACGATCGCATCCGCACCGAGGACGGCGCAGCGTTTCCCCGCTCCGAGGCGACGCTGCTCGCGCCGGTGGTGCCCAGCAAGATCGTCTGCGTCGGGCGCAACTACGCGGCCCACGCCAAGGAGCTCGGCAACGAGGTCCCCACAAAGCCGCTGCTCTTCTTCAAGCCGCCAAGCTCCGTCATCGCGGCCGGCGAGCCGATCGTCTATCCGCCGCAGTCGAAGAACGTCCACTACGAGGGCGAGCTCGCCGTCATCGTCGGCACGCGCGCGCGCAACGTGCCTGCCGCGCGCGCCATGGAGATCGTGCGCGGCTACACGATCGGCAACGACGTCACGGCCCGCGACTTGCAGGCTCCCGACGGTCAGTGGGCGCGTGCCAAAGGCATGGACACCTTCTGCCCGCTCGGGCCCGTGTGGGTCGACGCCGCCGATCTCGACCTCTCGCACGTGCGCGTGCGCACGCTCCTCAACGGCGAGGTCCGGCAGGACGGCAACACGCAGGACTTCATCTTCACGCTTCCCGTGCTCCTCGAGTACATCACCGCGGCGATGACGCTCGAGCCGGGCGACGTCGTGTTGACCGGCACCCCCGAGGGCGTCGGCGCCATGCAGGTCGGCGATACGGTCACGGTGGTCGTCGATGGGATCGGCGAGCTCTCGAATCCGCTGGTCGCGCCGTAACGGCTAGGGCCAGCTCGGTCTGACGGAGAGCGGCGTCCGCCGCGGCTGCGGCTCGGCCTCCTGCGGCGAGGGCGCCGGCGAGGGCCGCGCGGGCGCCGGCATGGGCGTCGAGCGCGGGAACGGCGTCGGCACCACGAACGGGGGCGGGGGCGGCGTCCAGCGCGTCAACGGCTGCGCCCGGGTGGCCACCACCACGGTGTGCGTGCGCGGCTCGTAGACCACGCGCGCCCCCAGTGCGCGCGCACAGACGGCAAGCGGCACGTAGAGGGTCTGCCCGGTGAAGGCCGGCGGCCGGCGCACGCTTCCAGGCCGGCCGTTGATCCAGGCCTCGAAGCGCCCCACGAAGAGGACGATCTGGCGGTCGCCCTGCTGGATCGTGACGGACCGGTCGGCGGGGCGATACCAGGCCCGCTGCGCGAGCGCCCGCACGTCGTCGAGCGGAACGACCACGGTGCCGCCGGCCAACTGCGGAGGGTTCGCGCTCTGCATCAGCCGGCCGTCGACCACGACCTGGATCACGGGAACCATGGTGGGCTCTTCGTCCCCGTCGGACTGTTTGCCCACCTGCTCTATGGGGGTATGCTTGGAGCACGAACGAGTTCCAAGAGGCGGAGTCGAGCGGGTAGGGTACCGCCCGAGGGCAACCCCAGCACGGGGGCGCGATGACGGAAAAGCAGGACGGCGGGCGCCGGAAACAGACCGACTATCGGTCGATCGGGCGCAAGGGCGGCGAGAAGGTACGCGATCAAAAGCTGGTCGACTACGCCGCGATCGGCCGCAAGGGCGGCCAAAAGGTCCGCGACAGCGGATTGGTCGACTATCAGGAGATCGGCCGCAAAGGCGGCGAGAAGGTGCGCGACGAGAAGCTGGTCGACTACCAAGGCATCGGCAAGCGCGGCGGCGACAAAGTGCGCGACGAAGGCCTGGTCGACTACCAGCAGATCGGCAAGAAGGGCGGCGAAAAGGTCCGCGACGAGGGTCTGGTCGACTATCAGGAGATCGGCAAGAAGGGCGGCAAGAAAGTCCGCGACCTCGGCCTCGTCGACTACCAGCAGATCGGGCACCTGGGCGGACGTGCAGCCCGCCGGGCCGCCAAGGAAGAGAAGGAGTCCAGCAAGCCGGAGGGGTAGCGCAGGCCCTCGTGCGACTCTTCCGGGCTCTGCGCCTGGCCGCGCGCGCGTTCTCCGCGACGGGTAGCGGCGTCCTGGCGCAGGCCATCGCCTACAATGCCCTCTTCGCCATCTTTCCACTGGTGCTGCTGTTGGCGGCGATCCTCGGCTATCTCGGCGGCACGGACGCCGGCGCCCGTCAAACCCTGGCGGTGCTGGGTCCGGTGACGCCGGTGGCGCGGCGCGTGCTCGAGCGGGATCTCCACCACGTGGTCCAGTATCGCGGCATCTCCGGAGCCGTGGGCCTGCTGATCCTCATGTGGTCGGCGAAGAACGTCTTCGTCACGATGGCCTACGCGCTCGACCGCGCGCTGGACACGCCCAAAGAAGGCCCGATCGTGCGCAACACGCTGGTCGCCGCCTTGATGATCCCGTTGCTCGGTGCGTTGCTGCTCGCCTCGGCGGTCCTCCCCGTGGGGCTCACCTCCGTGGCGCGGCTCGGCGGACTCGCCGATGCGGCCCTGGTCGATCAGCTCGCCGCATACGTCTCCTCGGTTCTGCTCTTCTTCTTCATGGCGGCGGCGCTCTATCGCTGGCTCCCCAACGCCCCGCTCAACCTGCGCACCGTCCTTCCCGGAGCGTTCTTCTGTGCGGTGGCGTGGACGGTGCTCCAAGTCGGCTTCGGCATCTACAGCGCCCACGCGGACTTCACGCGCGTCTACGGCGCCATCGCCGGCATCATGGTCCTGCTCCTCTGGTTCTACTGCTTGGCTGCGATCCTGCTCTTCGGTGCCCATTTCTTCATCGCGTGGTCGGGGACGCCGCGCGAGCCGGGTGCCGGCGAGAGCGGAGCGCGCGTCGTCTCGTCCTGACGAAAGGATCGCATGAAGCTCATCTTCATCCACGGCGCCGGACATACCGGCGAGATCTGGTCCGATCTCCTGGCGCTCTTCCCCGGCGCGCTCGCGCCCTCGCTTCCCGGCCATCCGGAGAGCGAAGCGCTCGCGACGGTCGACGCTTGCGCAGAGTGGCTCGTCCGCACCCACCTCGCCGACGAGCCCGCGGTCCTGATCGGCAACTCCATGGGCGGCGCCGTCGCGATGACCGTTGCGCTCTCCGAGCCTCAGCGCGTGGCTGGACTGGTGCTCGTGGGTACCGGCGCCAGGCTGCGCGTCCACCCCGATTTCTTCACGCAGCTCGAAGGGGATTTCGCCGCCGCCGCCAGGACGCTCGCGCAGCTCGAGCTCGCTCCCGACGCCCCCGAGAGCCGCGTCGCGCGCATCGTCGCCGCGATGGAGCGCTGCGGCCCGGCGACCACGATCACCGATTTCCGCGCGTGCGATGCCTTCGACGCGCGCGAACGCGTCGGCGCGATCGCTCGCCCCACGCTGATCGTCAGCGGCACCGAGGACCGCATGACGCCGCCGAAGTTCTCGGAGTTCCTGCTCGAGCGGATCCAGGGAGCCAAGCTGGAGAGCCTAGAGGGCGCCGGACACGTCCCTCAACTCGAGCAGCCGGAGCGCGTCGGGCGCGCCATCGGCGCGTTCGTCGCCGCGCTGGGCGAAGAGGCAAGTGCACGCCGCTAGAGAAACGCCCGGGATGCACATCGCTCGCGTTCGCGCGCTCGGCGCTTCTCTCGTCGTGGCACTCCTCCTCGCCCTCGGCGTCCGGGGAGCGTTCGCCGATACGGCGGCGCCGGTCGTCGTCGTCTTTCCGTTCCAGCCCAATGGTAACGTCCCGGAGAAGATGGGCGAGCAGATCGCGACGTTGCTCGCCCAGCACATCGCCGACGGCGGTCAGGTCGTCGTCAAGGCCGCGCCGGCCGCGAGCACGCCGAAGACCTTTCAGCACGACGCGCAGGCCGCCGGCGCGGCGTACTACGTGACGGGATACGTCACGCCGTTCGCCGGCGGCGTCTCGCTGGTGGAGTACGTGGTCAGCGCGCGCACCGGCACCGCCGTCTACAGCGCGACGGCCACCGCCGGCAACGCGACCGACATCGAATCGCAGGCGTACGTGCTCAAGCAGGCGCTGCTGGCGATCACGGCGCCGCCGCCTTCGACCGCCGACGCAGGGCCGGCGCCCACGGCGACGGCGACGCCGGCCGCCGCGGCGGCCACGCGCGAGGCAGCCGCCGCGGTCGCGGGTCAACGCTGGGTGGTCGTGGAGGTCGGCGGTGGGGGCGACGCCGCGCAACGAACGCAGGCGCGCCAGGCGCTGATCGCTTCGCTGAAAGGCAAGGGCGTGGTTGCCGTCGCCGACGATGATCCGGCGCCCGAGGGCCCCGCGCTCGCGCGCGTGATCTGCGAGCAGAATGGCGGCGCCCGCCTGGTGGCCGCGACGTTGAGGAACGTGCGGGGCGCACGGTCGTTCGACGGCTCGATCGACGCGACGCTTCTGGACTGCGCGACGGGCGCCGCGCAGCGCACGGTCTCGGGCAGCGGACGCAGCGTGGAGCAGGCGGCGCAGGCCGCGGCCTCGGCGCTGGTGGCCCCGCCGCCGAAGCGCCGCTGACCGCTATCCTCAGTCGTCGGTGATCCCGCGCGACGGATCGATCAAGCCCGCAGGCAGCGTCATGGTGATGCGTCTGCCGGCGAGATCGACGCGCGGCGCGTAGCCCGCGACCAGAGGAACCATCGCTCCGCTCTCCAGAATCAGCACGTCGCTGGCGGGCCAATGCTCCACGCGCGCCACGGGCCCCAGCGCGCGCGCCGCGCCGGAGATCGCGCCATCGGCCGCATCGTCGTAGACGGCGCAGCCCACGAGGTCGTGATCGTAGTACTCGCCCGCACCCAGCGGCGGCAGGCCGGCCGCCCGGGTCACGACGCGCGCGCCGACGTAGGCCTGCGCCGCATCGGCATCCACAGCGTCTTCGAAGGCGATGAGCCAGCGGCCGCCGTGCGGCCGCAGGGATCGTACGACGGCGCTCTTGCGGGCGGCATCTGCCAAGACGAGCTCGAGGGGCTCGCCGATTGCCGCTGCGGGGCGGCTCCCCACCGAGAGATCGAGCTTGAGCTCGCCGCGCACGCCGAACAAGCCGGCGATGCGTCCGGAGATCAGCTCCCCCGCGGCGAGTACGGGCGCGGCCGCGCGCGGCCGCGCGCCGGTGTCAGGACTCCTCGCCGGCTTCGGGGGCTTCGTCGGTCTTCTCGGCTTCGTCGCCATCCTCGGCTTCGTCTTCGACCGCCTCGACGTCGATGATGTCGATCGCGACCTTTCCCTCGGTGCCAGCACGAACCAGCGTGCGCAGCGCCTGGGCGACGCGGCCTCCCTTGCCGATGACCTTGCCCAGGTCTTCGGGGTCGACCTCGAGCTCCAGGACCAGGCGGCCGTCGGGGCGGCGCACGGGGATGATCTCGATCTCGTCCTTGTGCGTCACGAGGCCGCGCGCCAAGAACTCGAGCAGGTCCTTGGAGCGGGCCTCGAGCTCCGGTCCGGCCTCGCCGCCTGGATGCGGGCCGCGATCGCGCTGCCCGGGGCGGCTCACGCGAGGAGCGGCCTCTCCGCGGCCGCGTCCGGCGCCGCCGCGCGTGCGGCGAGGCGCGGGCTCCTCCTCGGGCTCGATCTCGTCGATGATCGTCTCGCGGTGCGCGATCTTCCGCGCGCCAAGCGTGGGCCGGCGCTCTTCCTCGCCCGCTTCGGCGCCGAAGAGGCCGAACTCGTCGTCGAACGAGCTCATTCGGTTCTTGCGGCGGCCTTCTTCACCGGCGCCGCCTCGACGATGCCCTGTTCGGCGAAGAGCCGCCGAACGGTCTCCGAGGGCTGAGCGCCCTTGGCGATCCAGGCCTTGGCCTTCTCGACGTCCACCACCACGGTCTTCGGCTCGGTGCGCGGGTTGTAGTGCCCCAGCACCTCGATGAAGCGGCCGTCGCGCGGCGAGCGCGCGTCCGCGACCACGAAGCGGTAGGTCGGCTGTTTCTTTGCGCCCATGCGGCGCAGACGGATGCGAACCATTCTTCCCTCTAGTCGGTCAACGACGCCCGAAGCCGGGCATCGGAAGACGGGGACGCCTGCCCCCGCCAAATTGTTTCATCAACTGGCGCGTCTGCTCGAACTGCTTCACGAGGCGGTTGACGTCCTGCACCCGCATCCCGCTGCCGGCGGCGATCCGCTTGCGGCGCGAGGCGTTGAGGACGTCGGGCTTCACGCGCTCCAGCGGCGTCATCGAGAGGATGATCGCCTCCACGCGATTCACCTCGCGCTCGTCCAGCTCCACGTTGGCCATCGCCTTGGAGACGCCCGGGATCATCTTCATCAGGTCGCCCAGGGGCCCCATCTTGCGCACCTGGCGCAGCTGCGCCAGGAAGTCCTCGAGCGTGAACTCGGCCTTGCGCATCTTGCGCTCGAGCTGCTTGGCCTGCTCCTCGGAGTAGACCGACTGGGTCTTCTCGATGAGCGTGAGCACGTCGCCCATCCCCAGGATGCGCGAGGCGAGGCGGTCCGGGTAGAACGGCTCCAGCGCCGCCAGCTTCTCACCGGTTCCGACGAACTTGATCGGCGCCCCGGTGACGTGCCGAATCGAGAGCGCCGCGCCGCCACGCGCGTCGCCGTCGAGCTTGGTGAGCACGACGCCCGTCAGGGCGAGGCGCTCGTGGAAGACTTTGGCGACGTTGACGGCCTCTTGGCCCGTCATCGCGTCCGCCACCAGCAGGATCTCCGTGGGCTTGACGGCGGCCTTGATGCGCTCCAGCTCCTGCATCAACGGTTCGTCGATCTGCAGGCGGCCGGCGGTGTCGATGATGACCGTCGGTATCCCCAGGGAGCGCGCGCGCTCGACGCCGTTGCGCGCGATGGCAACCGGATCCGGTCCTCCGGGGGCGGCTTCGCCCGAGGACGAAGCCCGGGAGCCCTCGTCGTAGACGGGGAGGTCGATCTGCCCGCCGATGGTCTTCAACTGGTCGACGGCGGCGGGGCGGTAGACGTCGGCGGCCACGAGCAAGGTGCGCCGGCCCTGCTCCTTGAGACGGAGCGCCAGCTTGCCCGCGTGGGTGGTCTTGCCGGAGCCCTGGAGGCCCACGAGCAAGATCACGGTGGGGGGCGAGCTGGCGAACTGCAGGCGGCTCTGCTCGCCGCCCATGAGCGTCACCAGTTCCTGGTGGACGATCTTGACCACGGACTGCGCCGGGGAGAGCGACTCCAGGACCGCCGCGCCGATCGCCTTCTCGCGAACCCGCGCGACGAACTCCTTGGTCACCGCGAGGCTCACGTCGGCCTCGAGCAATGCGACGCGGACCTCGCGAAGGACCTCCGCGACGTCCGCTTCGTTTAGCTTGCCACGGCTCGACAGCCGGTCGAAGATCGCCCCAAGGCGCGACGAGAGAGACTCGAACACGAGCGGTTAGGCTTCGGCCAGCTCCTCAATGCGCTTGACGGCATCGCCGACCGTCTTGATCTTCTCGGCTTCCTCGTCGGGAATGTCGATGTTGAACTCGGTCTCGAACGCCATCACGAGCTCGACCTGGTCCAGCGAGTCGGCACCCAGGTCGTCGGTAATGGAGGCCTCGGGGGTCACCTCGTCCTCGTCGACGCCCAGTTGCTCGACGATGATCTTCTTCACCTTATCGAAGGTCGACATGCTTCTCCTGTGTTGTTGAGCGAGTCGTCCACCCCGGCGGGGATGGCTACATGTAGAGTCCGCCGTCCACGGTAATCACCTGGCCGGTGATGTACCGGGCAGCATCCGAACAGAGGAAGGTCACCACACCCGCCACGTCGTCCGGTTGCCCGAACCGACGGAGCGGGATCGCGGAGAGGTACGCCTCTTTCGCGGCATCGGGAAGGTTGTTCGTCATCGCCGTCTCGATGAAACCCGGAGCGACGGCGTTGACTCTTATCTCCCTCGAACCCAATTCCTTCGCCAGCGACTTGGCCAGCGCGATCAGGCCGGCCTTGGCCGCCGCGTACGGCGCTTGGCCCGCGTTCCCCATCTGCCCGACCACGCTGGACATCAGCACCATCGAGCCCCTCCGCTGCTTCATCATCGGCTTCGCGGCCGCTTGCGTCAGGTAAAAGGCGCTCTTGAGGTTGACGTCGAGCTGACGGTCCAAGTCCTCCGGCTTCAGCCTCACGAGCAGGATATCGAGCGGCTGCCCGGCGTTGGCCACCACGGCGTCCACGCCTCCGAAGGCGCCCACCGCCTCCTCGACCGCGCGGGCCGAGGTCGCCGGGTCGGTGACGTCGCCCAGCACGATCCGGGTCTCCGCCTCCGGGCTGGCCCGCCGGCAGGCCGCGGCGGTCTCCTCGAGCGCCTCCGCGTCGCGGCCGACGAGCACGAGCTTGCCTCCCCCGGCCGCGAAGCCAAGCGAGACGGCACGACCGATTCCACGGCTTGCGCCGGTGATGACCACGCGCATCGCGACTCCTTCCTGACCCGCCTCAGGCCTGCGCGAGGCTGCCGAGCGTGTTGCGCAGGCGCTCCACGGCGGCGAGGTCCCCGACATGGACGACGGGCGGTGCCCCCGGCATCCGTTTGAAGAGCGGCGAGAGCACCGGGCTCGCGCCGAACTC
>Ga0307372_10008869_pt1 | contig 14033 bp, 9 predicted proteins | sample OX1MG_FD_202533 | JGI IMG/M metagenome (GOLD analysis project Ga0307372, IMG submission 202533) | Soil microbial communities from Risofladan, Vaasa, Finland - OX-1 | ecosystem: Environmental > Terrestrial > Soil > Coastal area > Acid sulfate soil | place: Finland: Risofladan, Vaasa | collected...
CTCGGGCATCCCGTCGGTGGCCTGGAGGATCCGCGAGGGTGAGGACCCGGGCTACACCCTGTACGACGTGGCCGATCGGCTGAGGGTCCGGGGCTGGCAAGTCCCGGCCTACCCGCTGACCGGATCGGTGGCGGACATCTCGGTCCAACGGATCCTGGTGCGTCAGGGGGTGAGCCGGGACCTCGCCCTCCTCCTGCTCGACGACATCAAGCAGTCGATCGCCCACTTCGACAAGCACCCGGTCTCGGTGGCCATGACCAAGGAGGAGTCCGGCGGGTTCAGCCATCTGTAGACCTCCCGGTGCCCCGGAAGTCGCCCGGCCGCTGCTGCCCCGCACGACCCGGGTCGGGAACCGTCCAATCCACCGCGATCGGATGGCGGAGGAGCAGCCGCGGCCTCCCGACCGCAGCCGGGCGGTCGGTGGTCCACGGCGACGGCGTCGCCAGGGTGAGGCCGGCCAGTCCGCGCAGGGCCTGGTCGTATCCGGAACGGATCCAGCAGAAGCGCTGCCAGCACCCCTCCAGCTCGGCATCGGGGACGACCACCAGCGTGCTGAGCCGGTCGAGGGCGGCCAGGTACTCGGCGCGCCGGATGGAGATCTCCGGAGCCGGCCCCGACCAGATGGCCATCAGCTCGGCTAGCAGAACCGGCGGTTCGATGGGCAGCCCCGCGGCCTTCCCGATCCGGACCAGGGCGGGCATGCCGTAGGCCAGGGCCAGCATCGGCCCCTTCACCTCCTCCACGGTGTGCTCCCCCGTGCTGAACTCCGACGTCGACAGGAGCAGGGCCGCCCCGTCGACCATCGACCCCACCGATGCCACCCACGACTGGCCGGGTGACGATTCGGGGAAGTAGCACAGGGCGGGAAAGGAGGTGTGGGTCTGGTCGAGGTCGAGCATCCAGTCGACCACGGTCCGCCACAGGTCCGGATTGTCCAACGAGCCAAAGCGGTGGAGGTCCTCGACCATGCCGACGGGCGACGGGGGAGTGCCGGCAAAGGGGCGAAGCAGGCTGACGCCCCGCTCCCGGCTGCTGTGGGCGGAGTAGATGGTGGGCAGGTAGCTGATCAAGAGGGCGACGAGCCCCAGCCCGATAGTGGCCTCCACGAAGGTCAGCCAGATCCGGGCGCCGCCCTCCGGCTCGGCGAATCCCAAGGTGAACAGGGACGATCCGCTGATCTCGAACGAGCGTTGCGCCGTGTCGTGGCTGATGGCCCAAAAGATGCACGAGAAACCCAATGTCACCGAGAGCATCCACACCAGGGGCAGGCTGACCAGGGCGATCGGGGCATAGAGCGCCCGGATGTTGTCCTCTCGATCCGGGTCGCGCCAGCGGTGCACGAGCACCCGGTCCGCCACCGCGAACACGAAGCGGGCGATGTGGGTGAACCCGCGGGGGAGGACCACCGTCTCCAACGCCGAGATGAGCACGGACATCACCACCGCGACGCCGACGAGGATGGCGATGACATGGAGGAGGATCAACGGACGGACCCCCGTCCCTCGCCCACAGCCGAAGACAACCTGCGGGCCGCCATCACGACACGATCAGATAGATCCATCACGACACGATCAGATAGATGCTGTCCCCGACGAGCCAGAGGCCGACAACGAGGGCGAGCACGATGATGGCCTGGTCCCGGTGGGTGTCGATCCATCGCCGCAGTCCGTCCAACTTCTGTGCGGCCGAATCGGGAGAGAAGACGGCGTACAGCTCCATGCTCAGGATGCTCGCCGTGCACAGGAGACAGAACCCGACCAGCAGGGCATAGGACTCGATCGACGAGACATGCATCTGGGCCACGGCGGCCGCCCCTGCACCTACCAGCACCCACGGCTGGAGGAGCAGTCCCAGACCGGCTGCGGCCCACACCGACATGCGGTCGAGCTTGGCCATCCAGTTCGGGGGCTTCTTGGGAATTCCCACCCGGCTCCGCTGCCGGAAGGCGACGATGATGAGGACCACCCCGATCGCCATCTTGGACCCGAGCACCGCGTTGGAGGGCGCCGTCGACGGCCGGGGTGGCTTCCCCCCGGTGACCAGGACCGTGCCGGCGATCACCACCACCAGCGACAGGAACCAGCCGAGGATGTAGGCGGCGCCCTTGTACGTCCCCCGCTCCGTACTGAGGACGAGGATGAACCCGGTGACGGGGATCGGCTCGAGGGTGACCGCCAGCCCGATGAGGATCAGATCGACGACGCTCATCGTGGCCCGGACCCGGTTCCCCCGGCCTCGTGGACGGAGGGCGGTTCTGCCCCGCGGTCCCCGACGGCAACCCCGCTGACCGCGTCCCCCCGGAGTTCGGCGACCGTCTGGGGCAGCCACGCGGAAGTGGCATAGGCCACGACCACCGCCACGATCACCAGGGGCATGACGGCCAATCCATCGCTGTAGAGCAACAAGGTGGCCAACAGCGTCGAGGTCAGGGGCAGTCTGAGCATGGCCGTGCACATGGCCCCGATCCCCATGGCCACACCGGCGACCAGCACCAGTCCGGGGAGGTGCGAGGCGGCGATCCCGCCGACGGCACCGATGAACATCGAGGGGAACACGGGCCCGCCACGGAAACTGGAGAGCGAGAGCCCGTAGGCCAACGACTTGCACACCACCAGGAGGAGCAGGGCCCCGACCGTCCAGCCGGCCGCGTGCTGCACGAGACCGGGGAGGGCGGACTGCCCGGAGAACAAGACGTCGGTCGGTCCCCGTCCCGTCCCCTCGGCGAAGGCGATGGCCAGTCCGGCCACCCCCAGGCCCACCACCGGGGTGAGAAGGATCACCCGGCGCTCGACATGGGGACGGAGTGCGAGCGCCATCAGGCGGATGCCGGAGCCGACCAGCGCCGCGGCCACGCCGAATGCCAGTGCCCAGCCGAACATGGCCACCGTCGGGTGCTGAAACGGAGGAAGGCCCGGAATCGCCAATGAGAATGTGCCGAACCCGGTCAGCGAGTCCAGCCCGACGAAGATGAGCGTCCCCACCCCCGCGGCCAGGAGACCGGGGACGAGCACCAGCCCGAGCACCGGTCCACCGAGCCCGGCCGCCTCCATCAACAAGAAGGCGCCGGCGATCGGCGATCCGAAGAGGGTGCTGATCGCCGCGAAGCTCCCGGCCGCGGCCATCACCGCGGCGGCCGTCGGCGGCGCGTCGCGTTTGGCCAGGTGCACGGAGAGCACGCCGAGGCCGCCCCCGATGGCGATCAACGGCGCCTCGGGACCGAGGACCACGCCCAGGCTCAAGGTGGCCAAGGCGGCCAGCAGGACCCCGGGCAAGTCGACGGGATCGGGCGTCCCCCCGGCCTGGAACCCGTCAGCCGGCGAATGCCCTCCGTTCCCGGGAAGGTACCGGATCACGGAGCTGACCAGGAGCCCGGCGATCCCGAGGAGCGGGAGTGGCCACCACGCCGGCACCCCGTGGAAGCCGAGCTCCCCGGACAGGGTGACGAAGAACCAGTTCTGCAGCAGGCTGACCAGTTTGAGGAACCCGTAGGCGACGGCGGAGACGGGCACGCCGATGAGGGCGGCCAGCACCAGCAGCTGGATGTAGCTGCGGCTCTTGAGCAGGGCCATCGGATCGGAAGGGGTCGCGGACGTGTCGGGCCCGCCACCCGCCGCGGGCGTGGTCATGCTGCGGCGCCCGCAACCGGTAGGTGATGCCGGGACCGCATCAATCCGGGCTCAGCCATCGGTCCCCCACCGCCCGGCGCCCAAGGTTCCGACCCGCGCCGTGCCCACCGTGCCCACCGTGGCGCCGGTCGATGAGCCAACCATGTTCACGAGTCCCCTAACCTGTCCGATCTCCGTCTGAGGACACTAGGTGGTTTTTTCTCGGGAGGGGGTGGTCCGGGGCACGAAGAACGTGTGCCTGACCTCCGGATCCCCGGAGGGCCCGCCGACGATGAATCCCGGACGCGGGGGCCCGGGCCACTATGGTGCATTGCTGTCCCCGAACAAGGAGCAGCACCGAACATGCTTGCCTACAACTACCCACTGCTCAGCATCTTCTGGACGATGTTGGAGTTCTTCCTCTTCTTCTTGTGGATCTGGCTTCTCATCGTCATCTTCGCCGACATCTTCCGCAGCCACGACATGGGTGGGCTGGCCAAGGCCCTGTGGGTGATCTTCGTCATCATCCTCCCCTTCCTCGGCGTGCTCATCTACCTCATCGCACGCGGCGGGAGCATGCAGGAGCGGGCCGCGGCCCAGGCCCAACGGCAGCAGCAGGCATTCGACTCCTACGTGAAGGAGACGGCCGGAAGCTCCGGCAGTGCCGATGAGCTCGCCAAGCTGGCCGACCTCAAGGCGAAGGGCGTCCTCACCGACGCGGAGTTCGAGGCCCAGAAGGCCAAACTGCTCAGCTGAGCGTCGGGCTGAACCAGGTCGGCCGCATCAATTCACGGCAACGCAGGCAGGGGGCCGTCCCCGGGGCGGTTGTAGGGGTCGGGACGGCCACTGCCGGCGCCGACAGATGCTCCGTCTTTGCGCTCGGTGGGCGACAAGTGGCTACCCGGCGGGCGACAAGGTGGCCCGCGGGCGGAGGCGGGGTCCCGTTTCGGCAAATCCGGACCCGGTACAGTCTCGGATGTGGCTGCGGACAAAGGGGGCAACGACCCTGAGGCCCTCCAGCACGCGGTCGAAGAATTGCGCAAGGAGAACGAGGAGCTTCGCTCGGCCCGGGGAACGGACGGGGCGAGAGAGCGGGGAAGCCTCTGGAAGCGGACCACTTCCTGGGTACTGATCGTCCTGGCGTGCATCCTCGCCGTGGTGTCGATCTTCGTGGTCTTCGCCCGGAACGAATTGCTGAATACCGACGCCTATGTGAGCACGGTCGCCCCGCTGGCCAGCGATCCGGCCATCCAGGCGGCGGTGGCGCACCAGGTGAGCGAACGGCTGATCGCCCAAACCGATGTGCAGCAGCAGGTCAAGCAGGCACTGCCGCCCCGGGCCGGCTTCCTGGCCACACCCATCACCGACGGGCTCCGGAGCGCGACCGAGCAGATCACCTTGAAGCTGGTCCAGTCCCAGCAGTTCCAAAAGCTCTGGATCGCGGCCAACCGCGCCTCCCACAAGCAGTTGGTGGCACTGCTCACCGGAGAGCAGGGTGGCACCCTGACCTCGAGCAACGGCAGAGTCACCGTCGATCTGTCCAAAGTCGAGGTGCAGGCGAAGAAGGCACTGGACGCCAAGGGCATCACCGTGTTCAACAAGGTGCCGGCCGTCAAAGGGCTCAACTTCGTCCTGTTCCAGTCGGACCAGCTTGCCCGCTTCCAACGGCTCACCCGGTTGCTCAACCATCTCTCACTGGTGCTGCCCATCGTGACCCTGCTGTTCTTCGCCGGGGGCGTCGTGCTGACCCGGGATCGCCGACGGGGCCTGGTGCGTGCCGCGGTGGGGCTGGCGCTCTCCATGGCGGCGGTCCTGGTGGTGGCGTCGGTGGTCCGAAATCAGTACCTCTCCTCCTTGGATCCCTCCCATTCCAAGGCGGCCAACGCCGCCGCCATCGATGCAGTCAGCGCCCTGCTGCTCGACACCGTCCGCACCGTGCTCATCGTGGCCGCCCTGATTGCCATCGGCGGCATGGTGGCCGGCAATGCCCGGTTCAGGGAGTGGGTGTCCACCCGGAACAGGCCCGCATGGATGACCGAGGGCCCCGTGCACACCTTCGCCGCCGCCCACCGGAAAGGACTGCAGTGGGCCGTCCTCGGCCTGGGCCTGCTGATCCTGGTGGTGTGGAGCAGGCCGACAGCGCGGGTGGCGGTCATCGTCGTGCTCGTCGCCCTGGCCCTGGCCGGCCTGGTCGGTGTCTACGCCGGGCGCCGCCCCGTCCCCGTTCCGGCCGCGCCGGAGGCCGGCGAGAAGGGACCGGGGGGCACCGACCCGGTCTGATGCCGGCCCAGCCCCCGAGGCGGACCCCGGGCCGGCCATCGGACGGACCGGGCGCCCGAGCCTGGTGGACGTGCTTCGAGCCGATCCACGCCGTGACCTACTTCGCCCCCGAATGCCGGGAGACCCTCATGGCCACGGGGTTGCGCGGCTTCTGGATGGGCTACTTCGCGGCCCGATCGGCACCCCTCGGCGCGGCCGGGCCGGCGGTGGTCCAGGCCACCTTCTTCAGTTTCCACGAACGTGTGGTGCGCCGATCGATCCCCGACGCCTGGACGTTCGCCGACCCGTCGTCCATTCTGCGGGCCCGGTCCGCCGGGGCGGCGGCCGCCCTGCGCCGCCTGGCCCCGTCGGTCGACGAGTGGGCCGGGACGCTCATCCCCATGCTGGACACGATCGTCGGGGTGGCCGACAGTTCGGGCCGCGCGCTGTTCGGCGCCAACCGCGAGCTCGTAGCGCCCGACGACCCGGTCGAGGCGCTGTGGCAGGGCTGCACCGACCTGCGCGAGCACCGGGGCGACGGCCACGTGGCCGCGCTCACCGCAAGCGGGCTCGACGGATGCGAGGCACTGGTCCTCTTCGCCGGCTCGGAAGGCATCGCCGGGTCCGTGTTCCAGACCAGCCGCGGATGGTCCCCTGATGAGTGGGAAGCCGCCCGCGGCCGACTGGAGAGCCGGGGCCTGATGGAAGGGGCGCATCCGTCCCCGGCCGGCCTCGAGCTGCGTCGCTGGCTCGAACAGGTAACCGATGAGCTGGCCGCCCCACCCTTCGCCTCGCTGGCGGCGCGGGAGCGGTCGGTGTTGCTCGAGGGCCTGCGCACGGTGACCGGGTCGGTCATCGCCTCCGGCACCATCCCGTTCCCCAATCCCATCGGGTTGCCGGCGCTGACGCAGGTCTGAGCGGAGCCCGCGGAATCAGGTGTCGAGTGCGGGTCTTGGGGTTCCGTGGTCCTGTTCGAGTTGGAGGAGCGCCCGCTTCCTCGCCAGGCCGCCCCCGTAGCCGACGAGGGCTCCGCCGGCGCCGATCACCCGGTGGCACGGGACGATGATGCCGATCGGGTTGTGCCCGTTTGCCAGTCCGACCGCCCGGGCGGCGCCGGGCCGCCCGATCCGCGCTGCCAGCTGGCCGTAGGACCTCGTCTCGGCGTAAGGAATCTCGAGCAGAGCCAGCCACACGCGTCGCTGGAAGTCGGTTCCGTCGAGGCTGAGGTCGACCGCGAAGACGGACAGCTCAGAGGCGAAGTAGGCATCGAGCTGTTCGACGACGTCACCGAACGCCCTCGGGTCGTGGCGCCACCGGTGGCGGTCGGACGGGGGATGGGTCTGGCCGTCCATCCACAGGTGGGTGAGGACATCGCCGCGCCCGGCGAGGGCGAGCGGACCGACCGGGCTGTCCACGGTGCGACAACGGGTCTCGGTCATGGTCGCGGGCCCGGCGGCCAGTCGTTGATCGGATGGTCGAGTGCCGCCCACAGATATTGCACGGCGTAGGCGCGCCACGGGCGCCAGGCGCCGGCCCGATCCGCCAGCCCGGCCGCGGCGGTGGGGAGCCCGAGGAGACCGGCGGCGTTGCGGACGCCGAGGTCGGTGGCCGGAAAGGCGTCGGGGTCGCCGAAGCCCCGCATGGCGATCATCTCACGGGTCCACGGTCCCACCCCGGCCACCGCCGCCAGCTGGTGGCGGGCGCGGTCCCAGTCGGTGCCGGGGTCGAGCTCGAGGCCCCCGTCGGCCAGCGCACCGACGAGCGATGCCACACACCGCCGGCGCGCCGTCGGGAGGCCGAGACCGTCCGGATCGAGAGCCGCCAGCTCGTCGGCCGAAGGGAACAGGTGGGTGAGGCCGCCGCCGGGGTCGGCGATCGGCGTCCCGAACCGCTCGACCAGATGGGTGGTGTGGGCGCGCGCTGCGGCGGCGGACACCTGCTGGCCCAGCACCACGCGGATCGCGAGCTCGGCGGCGTCGACGGTACGGGGGATGCGACGGCCGGGGATCTTGGCCGCCAGCGGGCCGAGCACCGGGTCGTCGGCCAGGGAGCCGGCCACCGCCTCGGGGTCGGCATCGAGGTCGAGCAGGCCCCGGCAGCGGGCGATGGCGGTGGGGAGGTCGCGGAAGTCGTCGAGGACCAGTTTGCAGACGATGTGGTCCGGCGTTGGTGCCAGCGAGACGATGCCGTTGCCTCCGGGCAGGCGGAGCGTGCGGCGGTAGGCCCCGTCGCGGTACTCCTCACAGCCCGGAGTGGCGGTGGCCACGAGATGGCCGAACAGGCTGTCCGGAGTGAATGGCACCCGGAACGGGAGGCGGAAGGTGAGCGCATCGGGGGCCGCTGGCGCCGCGTGGCGGCCGGCCCGGGACCGTAGCGAGGTCGGAGTCCCGTCGAACACCAGGCGGACGGTGGCGTTGAACTGCCGGACGCTCGAGAACCCGGCCGCAAAGGCGACGTCAGTGAAGCAGAGTTGGGTGGTCTCGATCAACAGGCGGGCTGTCTGGGCCCGCTGGGCGCGTGCGAGGGCAAGGGGGCCCGCGCCGACCTCGGCCACCAGGTGGCGCTCCAGCTGACGGGTGCTGTAGCCGAGCCGGCCGGCGAGCCCGCCGACGCCCTCCCGGTCGACGGTGCCGTCCGCGATCAACCGCATGGCCCGGGCCACGACGTCGCCGCGGACGTTCCATTCCGGAGATCCGGGCGAGGCATCCGGTCGGCACCGCTTGCAGGCCCGGAACCCGGCGTGCTGCGCGGCGGCCGCCGTCGGGTAGAACCGGACGTTGCGGGCGAACGGGGGCCGGGCCGGGCAACTCGGCCGGCAGTAGATCCCGGTGGTCTGCACGGCGGTCACGAACCATCCGTCGAAACGGGCGTCCTTGGACTGCACGGCCCGGAAGCAGCGGTCGAAGTCCTCGTGCACCCGGACAGCCTCTCATCGGGTGGGCCGCCTGACTGGCGGAAATCCGACATCAGGGTCGGGCCCGGCGACCGTCGGCCGGCCCGGCCCGACCACCTGGTCTCGGTGTCTCGGGGTCTCGGAGTCTCGGAGTCTCGGAGTCTCGGAGTCTCGGAGTCAGGCCGCCGAGCCCGGTGGTCCCGGCACCGCCGAGGGAGGCCGGTGGCCGCCGACGCCCTCGACGGGCGGTCCGTCCGGGCCCGACCATTGCGCTCCGTCCCCGTCCCCGTCCCCGTCCCACGGGCCGAACCCGGCGATGAAGGCTTCGGTGTCGCGCTGGGCGGCCACCATGCGCTTTTCCGCTCCCGCCGCCAGCAGCCGGCCGAGGACGGGGATCTCCCACAGCGACTCGGCCCGCAGGATGGCCATGACCACCGGAACGAGGTGCTCGGCGGTGTCGAAGACGACGTAGCGCGGAAGCCATTCGGGCTCGTACTTGGCGTTGAAGCGCCACAGCGACTCGATCTGGGCGAAGTTCGACAGACGCTTCAGAAACCACCGCTCGGCCCGTTGCACGGTCCCGTCCCCCTTGTCCCCCGACAAGGTCGATCGCAGGGCGGCGAAGTTGAGGCTGAGGCCCTCGTAGCCACCCTCCCTCAGATGCTCGATGGTCGAGCACAACGCGAAGTCCAAGAGCCCGTTGGGATGGTTGCCGGGATCGCGCCGCATGAGGTCGAGGGAGTAGCCGTTGATGCCCGGGGCGGGCACGAACTGGCACATGGCGGCCGCCGCCCCGTCCGGACCCCTGACCACGGCCAGGAGCAGGCCGGTGTCCCTCGGGTCGAACACCCGCCCGAGCATCATCGAGAAGCCCCGTTCGTGCTCCCCCTGCCGGCTCAGGCCCATGAGCGCGGTCAGCTCCCCGGAGAGGGCGAGGTCGAGGTGTGCCGGATCGTGGAAACTGGCGGAGTAGCCGTGCTTCTTGATCCGGTTGAAGGCTTGACGCAGCCCCTTCATGTCTCCACCGGCCAAGGTGAAGGGTTGGACATTCACCACCGCCTCGTCCCCGAGATAGATGTTGTGCATCCCCGAATCGCGGTAGATGGAGAGCCAGTCCTCGCCGGCTCCCATGACCGAGGTGACCCAGCCGTGGCTGTCGGCGAACCGGCGGAAGGCGCCCCACACCTGTTCGCGTTCGTTCCGGGGCCCGATGGGGTCGGGGGAGACCAGGCACACCCCGCCGTAGACGGCGTACGCCACCAGGCTGTCCCGGTGGAAGAACCACTTCTTGTCGGATCGGAGGGCGAAGTAGTCGAGGGTCGAGGTGCCGTGGCGGCGCACGATGTCGCGGGCCCGGAATTCGGCGGCCCGACCCGACGTGAGGCGCCGGTCGACCACCGGCCGGGTGAAGAGGAACAGGGTCACCGCCACCATGGACAGGCCGACGGCCAGGAGGCTGGGGGCGAGGAACCGGTCCGCCCGATGGGGCAGGGGGACGGTGCTGATGCCGACCAGCCGCTCGGACACCGCCCACAGCGCCGTCCACCACGGGATGTGTGAATGTTGGTGGCGCCCGATGTGGGTGAAGATCTCGATGGAGACGGTGGTGAGCAGCGTCATGCCCACCACCCCGATGCCGAGGGCGATCAGGGCCGAGCGCAGCGACGACGAGTCGGATGCCGCCTGGAAGTCCCGCCGACAGGTGATCAGCAGGATCAGGACGGCCAGCGCCATGGCCGACTCCTCGACGTCGGCGCCGGCGATGAGGTGGAGGATGATGGTGCCGGAAAGCAGGGCGACGGCCACCCTCCAGGCCCGGCGCTGCCCCCGCAGGATGCCCCTACCCAGCGCCACCAGCGCCAGGCCGGCCATGGCGATCAGGGCACCGGCGGCCACGCTGGCCCGCAAGGGGAGATACTCGAGGACGACGTGCAGGCGTCCGCGCAATGGCGGCGTGACGGCGTCGAGGAGGTCGATGATCCCGGCGAACAGGATCGCCGCCGATGCCAGGCGCCGCACTCGCCGGGTGCGCCGGTGGACCAGGAGGAGGTCCGGCGCCGACGGCCACGATTCGCCCATCGGATAGGAGGCCACCAGCGAGGGGTGGAGGCTGTGGACGCTCCGTCCCCGGGTGATCAACCGCTCGAGGAGGTTCGGGGAGCGCAGCTCGTTGCGCGCCAACAGCATCCGGACGTGCAACTCCGCCCCGGTCTCGAGCTCGACCCAGCTGACCCGTTGGTTGTCCAGGAAGACAGGAGGGAGCCCCAACCTGCCGCGGTGTTCCTCGACCACCTCGGCGGTGGCCCCGACGTTGGCGTAGAACCCGATGCCGAGGTGGGTGAGCTCTGACTGGAAGGTGGCCGCGGTGATGAGTCCTGCGTATCCCCGGCCCACCAGCCGGCGGGCGGCGTCCCGGGCGGTGTCGTTGGCCGCCGCCCCCGACTGGACGGACTCCAGCGAGCCTCCACCCAGGATCGACCACATCCGCCGGCTGAGCAGCCCCAGCACCAGCGCCATGACCGCCAGCACCACCAGGGCCACCAGCAGGGCGATGACGATCTGATCGCCGAAGTCGGCCTGGTGGGCGACCCGGATGGCCCGGGCCGCGGTGCCCGATCCGATGTGCCCCAGCACCCAGGGGGTGACCGCCACCCGCAGCAGGGCAGCCACGACGAAAGGGGCCAGCAGCCACCAGGCATAGCGACCGAGACGGCGGTACAGGGTGCGCGAGACCACGAACCGAGACAGGGCCGACGGATCGCTCAGCCGGTTGAGCCCGACCAGCCAGGCGGCGTCGGCGGTGGACCGCTCGGCCAGCGAGTGCCATCCCCTGCCGGCCGACGAGGGGCCGATGATCCCGGGCTTCGCATCGGCGGCGGGGTCGAACTCGGTCTCGGGCCCGCTGCACCCGGCGGCGTAGGCGTGTTCGCCGGGCTCCACCCGCACCACCCGCACACCGGTGGCGGTGTGGAGGTGGAGGTCGACCGGTCCGAGCTGTTCGACACCCCGGGCCTTCATCGTCTCGAGGATGTCCGGATCCGCCTCGAGGCCCGGCTCGTGGGTGCCGGTCTGGCGGACCACCCGCCGCTCCTCGGCGCCGGCGAACCGGGCCAGCGCCCCACCCAGCGCCGGGTGGGCCCCGAGGGCCCGCTGCGCCTCGGACGCCGGCGAGTCGCAGCCGGTGAAGTCGAACAGGTTTCCGGCGATGATCAGGATGCCCGGACCGTCCCAGGTGTCGAGGGCGCGGGCCACCTCGGCGCTGACCGCCGTCGAGGTCGGGGTCGCCTCCGGGGTCAGGAGCAGATCGCTCACCACCATGACCCGGCGACCGAGGGGGACCTCGACCCGGGTGGCACCGGGCTCGGGAGAGAACCCGGTGGACTCGATGCCCGGCGTCGGACCGTCAGGCCCGAGCCCCTCGGTCGGGTGGGTGGTCGTAGTCACAGCCCCTCCATCGTAGAGTCAAGCCACCGTTAAGCTGGGTCAGGTCCGGGGGACCTCTGCGCCATCGGTGAAAGAAGGGGAGCGATGCCAGACGAGGCAGCGGAGCACCTGGCCGGGGAGTCCTCGTCCGGTGCCGAGGCCACCATCGAGGACTATTTCTCCGAGAGCAGGGTCTTCCCCCCTTCCGAGGAGTTCCGGAGCCGCGCCGTACTGGCCGATGCCGGCGTCTACGAGCGGGCCTCGGCGGAGGGCCCCGACTTCTGGGCGGAGCAGGCCGGCGCACTCGACTGGTTCCGGACCTGGGACTCCGTGGTCGAGTGGAAGCTGCCATTTGCCCGATGGTTCGACGGTGGCACGCTGAACGTGTCCTACAACTGCCTCGACCGCCATGTGGCCGCCGGACGCGAGGACAAGGTTGCCTTCCACTGGGAGGGCGAGCCGGGCGACACCCGCACCATCACCTACGGCCAGCTCCTCATCGACGTGTCGCGCTTCGCCAACCTATTGCGAGGACTGGGCGTGGGACGGGGCGACCGGGTGGCCGTCTACATGCCGATGATCCCCGAACTCCCGGTGGCCATGCTGGCCTGCACCCGGATCGGGGCCGTCCACTCGGTGGTGTTCGGGGGGTTCTCGTCCGAGGCTCTCCGCGACAGGATCCTCGATGCGCAGGCGCGGGTGGTGGTCACCGCTGACGGTGGATGGCGGCGGGGTGCGCCGGTGGCGCTGAAGGCCAACGTGGACGCGGCCGTCATCGCGTCGCCCTGTGTCGAGCACGTCGTGGTGGCCAGGCGGACCACGGCGGAGGCCGCCGACGGGCCGCCGATGGCCCCTGGCCGTGACCATTGGTGGGACGATCTGCTGAGCGGGGCGGACGACGCCGCCGGCGGGCCGCCCTCGGACCGTTGCGAGCCCGAGCACATGGCCGCCGAGGACCTCCTGTTCATCCTCTACACCTCGGGCACGACGGCCGCCCCCAAGGGCATCATGCACACGACCGGCGGATACCTCACCCAGGTGGCGTACACCCACCGCGTGGTCTTCGACCTCCATCCCGAACAGGACGTGTACTGGTGCGCCGCCGACATCGGCTGGGTCACCGGCCACAGCTACATCGTGTACGGGCCGCTGGCCAACGGCGCCACGTCGGTGCTGTACGAGGGGACTCCGGACTTCCCCGACCGCGACCGCTGGTGGTCGATCATCGAGCGGTACGGCGTCACCATCCTCTACACCGCCCCGACCGCCATCCGCACGTTCATGAAGTGGGGAACGCAGTACCCCGAGCGCCACGACCTGACCTCGCTGCGCGTCCTCGGTTCGGTGGGGGAGCCCATCAACCCCGAGGCGTGGATGTGGTACTCCACGCACATCGGCGGGGGCGGGTGCCCGGTGGTGGACACCTGGTGGCAGACCGAGACAGGTGGGATCATGATCGCCCCGCTGCCGGGGATCACCCCCACCAAACCGGGGTCGGCCACCCGTCCGCTGCCGGGGATCGCCGCCGAGGTGGTGGACGAACGGGGCGCCCGGGTCGAGAAGGGAGGCGGTTACCTCACCCTGACCGAGCCGTGGCCGTCGATGACCCGGGGCATCTACGGCGATCCGGAGCGCTACCGGGAGACTTACTGGAGCCGGTTCGAGGGCAGGTATTTCGCCGGGGACGGCGCCAAGGTGGACGAGGACGGCTACTTCTGGCTGCTCGGGCGGGTCGACGACGTGATGAACGTCTCGGGCCACCGCATCTCGACCACCGAGGTGGAGTCGGCGCTGGTCGACCATCCGGCGGTGGCCGAGTCGGCGGTGGTCGGCGCCAGCGACCCCACCTCGGG
>Ga0307372_10008875_pt1 | contig 14025 bp, 15 predicted proteins | sample OX1MG_FD_202533 | JGI IMG/M metagenome (GOLD analysis project Ga0307372, IMG submission 202533) | Soil microbial communities from Risofladan, Vaasa, Finland - OX-1 | ecosystem: Environmental > Terrestrial > Soil > Coastal area > Acid sulfate soil | place: Finland: Risofladan, Vaasa | collected...
GCGTCTTGTCCGCACAGAAAGGCCCTGCGGACGCAGCGCGAGACGCAGTGGTAGATGCCGACTTCGGTTTCGTCGACGATCTGGCGACGGGCATAGGCTGGCATGTGAGCACCTCGGGGTGTGGCCGTCAATGTAAATCCGCTTCAAGACCTGTCAAGCGGGTCTTGGCGGGGGGGCGAGAAGGGCTTATTCACAGGCAGCACAAGCAGTTGCTCCGGGCGGCGCGTGGCGGATAAAGTATGGGTGTCTTGCTCCGCATTGAGCTCCTCCGACGCGGGCCGCGGTGCCCCCAGGGCATCGGCGGTGGTGATGAAATGTTCTATCGCCGCCTTGAAGTCGCGGCCGCCAGGAGCCGTCATCGCGGGTGGAACTTCAGCGTTTGCGGCGCCCGCGGCATGGTGAGGCACGGTCGACATTCTTCAAAACCCTGACGGCTGATTTCATTTGCCCCGTAGATTTTATCGCGCCGCTCCGATCAAGTCATGCCCTTTGCCGGTGTAAGGCAACGTCAATCGCCTCGCGGCTGCCGATGTAGTTCGACCGATAAAAGGCTTCTGGCTGACCTCCGCGGCTGAAAAACCGGGTCGCGTTCGACGTTCAAGGGCCAGAGTTGCTCGCCAGCGGGGGCTGGGCTACCATAACGGTGCAACAAACGTCGCACCTCTTGCCCGCTTCACGAGGAGGCTCACCATGTCGATCAGGCTTTTTGTCGTCGCGTGCGCGGTTGTCGCGTTCGCCCTTCTCGCGGCCGCGGCGTTTGCCGACAAGCCACCGACACTCGTCAAGGTTCGCCTACAAGGAGGCCGAAGCGTCGTGGGCGAGTTGATCGAGCAATCCCCCGAGCGTCTCAAGATTCGCGAGCTGAAAAGCGGCAAGGAAACGAGCTTCGCGCAGGACGATTTGCTGAAGGTCGACCGCGATCTTGCCGACAACGACGCCATCGCCTCGGCGGGCCTTCCGGCCTTCGTGGCCTGGAAGTTGTCGCGCGAGCAAGTCGGCCCAGCTTCGGGCAAAATCGCCGACGTGAAGCCGACGGCGATTTATTTGACGATCGGCACGAAAGCCGGCGTCGAAAAAGGGCAGAAGCTCTCCGTCTACCGCGACGAGGGCGAGGTCAAGGATCCTGACTCCGGCGAGGTGCTCGAACGCCAACGCGCAAAGATCGCCGAGCTCGAAATCACCGAGGCCAGAGAAAAGTTCAGCAAAGCGAAGCTGCTTGGCAACTTGGAAGTCCAACTTCGCGTAGGCGACGAAGTCGAGACCGATCAGAAGGGCGCGGCCATCGCCGTCCTGCCGCCGGTCGACCAAGACGGCAACCGGACCGCCGGCGGCGAGAAGCTCGCGGAGGAGCTGACCACGGCGCTGGTGAATCGGGGCGTCAAGGTCGTCGAGCGGACGCTCCTGGACAACGCGCTGGCCGAGTTGGAATTGCAGCAGGACGCGGCATTCGACGAGGCAAGCGCGCGAAACCTCGGCAAGCAGCTTGGAGCGCGGGCGATCATGACCGGGCGTGCCGTGCAAACCGGCCGCATGCTCGACGTCCACGTTCGGCTGATCAAGATCGACACCGGCGAGGTCGTCCTCGCCGCTTCGCAGAAAAAGAAGGGCAGCCTTGGCGACGTCATCGGCGGCGCGAGCCCAAAGGGCCCGAAACCGGTAACCGGTGGCGACCTGCTTAGTCGTATCGACCTTGCCATGCATGCTCACTCGAGCCACGTAAAAGCATCGGGTAAAACGGTGATCGTTGGCCCGCAATCCGCGCTGTCGATCCCACCGTTCTCTTCGAGCGGCGATTACGAGCTTGAAATCGGTTTTGTTAGGACAAGCGGATCCGACGCCTTAGTCGGCGCGTTGCCAATCGGAAACGGCCACTTCAGCTTCGCGTTGAGTGGTGAATACGGCAGGCAGCATGCGATCATGGGCGCGGCCCACCAGCCGGGCAATCTGCAAAACGGCAAGCACTACACGCTTCGTCTTCGCGTCAGGCAGAAAGGCGATAGCGCGGCCATTGAAATGCTCATCGATGGCGAGAGCATCATCAAGACGCAACTCGCAATTTCCCCCATCGACCGCGAGTGGGCCGGTATTCAGCCTGGCTGGATCCCTGCCATCAAGTCCCAGAACGCAACGTACGAAATCCAGTCGATCACCTTGAAGCCGTTGCGGTAGGCACTAGCGCCGCGCGGTCGTCCAAATGACTAGGCGGATGCCGCACCGGAAGCGTTTTTACGCTCTCTTAACTTGTCTTGGCAGCGATTGGAAGTCAAATAGAATTGCGTGGTTGCTGGAGGTGAATCTTGGACTACGAAGCATTCGTGCGGCGGCGCTATCCAGACGCATACGCGGCCCAACTCCCAGCGGGTTTTGAATTTGGGCGCATCGGCCAAACTCACCCGGAGAGCCGGGTCATCTACGTGGAGAGAGCCATTGGCGCAAGCGTCGTCGCGGAGGCCGCGTCCGAGGTGCTCGCCTGGCAGAGTGCCGCAGCAAGAGTAATCAGTGAGGAATCGCAAACGGACCGGTAGGCGAATCAAAGCCCGACGTGCTTTGTGCGGCCGTGAAAGCGCACGCGCTTTTCGTTGGGCCTCGCTCAGTCGGCTTCGAGGTCCCGCGGTACATGCGCTCCGAATGCCACGTAAAGTTTTGCCGCCACGTCCTTCATGCCTTGCACGAACTCCCGAGCTTCTTGGGCGCTCGTGGCCTTGAGGAGGCTGTCTTGGTCGAGCGCGCCCTTCTTTGCTGGCACCAGCGTGGGGTGGACCAAGTTGTTGCGGAAAAGCCTGTGCTTCTCAAACCTCTGGAACACTGGTTCGAAACTAAGATCTTTGCCGGTCAGCATTTTTGGCCAGTCGTAGATCGTTCGTGAAATTGATGCCCTCCCACTCTGGATATCCTGTTGGATTCTTGCAGCGCAGTGCGCACAAGCTGACCCGTCATCGCGGATCCGGCCCTGGACCAACTCAGTGAGCAGGCTCTCGACGAAATTGAAAGCCGTAAAGATCGCCGAGCGTGCATAGCGACGTTCTTCGGGCGAGCAAATCTCCGGCCGAGGACGCGCCCTGGCGGCCTGCTCCGCTTCACGGCATAGCTCCATCGCATCTTTGATCAGTTCGATGGGATAGGTCAGGTGGACGCAGCAAGATGTAGACCTATGTTGCACGAACTTGTTGGCTGCATGTTTGCAGAGCTTCAGGTTTGGAAGGATCACGCTTCCGTCGGCTGGTTGTGGAAGCGATCGAATTCAGCCGGCAGCAGTGCTAGTATCTGTTGTTTGTTCATCGCGTAGAGATCCCACACGCGGTCGAATTGGTTGAGAACCGCCGCGAACCGAAAGACACTGCCTGGCGTTTTTTCGCCGGTCGCCCCGCGCTTCGCCTTCGTCGAGCCCTGCCCCATGTAGAGGTCTGTGGCAGCCTCCATGATTGCGGGGTTGGTGACAATTTCCTGACGAGAAGCCAACTGGTACCAGAAGTGACCAATCACCGGCAAAGGGACGTGGAGCAAAACCATCACTCGCCATGGGTTCTCGCGGTGGGCACGGTAAACGCGATAGGCGCCCGCAAGTAAATGCCGGTAATAGCGCCGTGGGTCGTCTGGGGCCGGGAGCCAGCGTGCTCGCTCCCCTGGTTCACGACGGCCTCGGCCGTCCGGTGGGCAGAGCTCGTCGAAGTAGAAGAGACTCAGCCAGGTCCAAAGGCCAACGTCGCGTTCGACGTCGGCTACGGTGAGGCCCGCAAGCACTTCATCGAGATACGCCGCCGCGTCCATCCTGTTGGAGAATTGGCGTGGCTCGATATCGCGATCTGGGAGGACACGGGCCACGCAGCCTGCGTCTGTCAGCAGATCGGTGGGGACAGCGAGTGTGGACTCAGCCGACAGGGCGTCAAGGAACTGGGAGAAACGCCTCACACCTTCGTCGTTGAAACGCTGGAGCTTCACGCTGATCGCTCCGCCGCAAGGAATGTGCTGTAGTGGTCCAGCATTGCGTGCCGATGTGCAAACGAGTTGACACTTGAACTGATCCAGTCGCTCCACTGCTGGTCGTCGTCGCTCGCTAGCGGCGGTTCGCCAGCTCCCGGCAGAGCCGCGGCAAACGTCAACCAGCGGCAGCGCCAATCGTCGTTGTCATCAATGGTGCGGGTCTCTTCAACTTTGTAAATGTGCCAGAGCACCTGGCGCATTGCGGCCGGGTATACAAGTGAACGAAAAACTGGGGACGCCGCGACCGCCTTCCAGTCCCCAACCCGGCTGTTGATCAATAGCACTGGGCCGTTTGCGCCCATAAGATCGACCCGCCACGTCTCCTGCCCGAGTTCGGCGGGGGCTGGTGGAAGAAGGGCAATGCGGTTGTCAGGCTGCTCTTCATCGTCGCTAACGGGAATGCGATCCGCTTCAGCAAGGAGCACTCCGGGAGGGTCCCCTGTCGCTGTAACCTTGACCCGGAACAGTAAGCCATCGGTGCTGGTAAAGCGCGTGAGACGGCAGGGAACCTGGCCGGGGAACCTGGGAGCGGCGACAGTGCCATGGGGAAACCGCATGTAAATCTCACGCCGGTATGCTTCCACTGACACCAGCGCGTCGTCAGGCAGACCGTAGTCCACCAGCTTTACCGAGGCCTCGAACGCCAGCACGCCGTCGTTGTCGCGCCGAGCCCAGACCTGCACATCCTCGCGCAGAATCTTGCAGCGCCCCGTAAAGTTGATGCGTCTAATCGGCATCGGCCGCCTCCTTGAGCCGCTCGGCCCTAACGTACAGGTCACGATGGACGTCGAATCCCGTGAAGTCGAGCCGGAAATCTGGTTTGTTTACCGTTATATCGATAACCAGTCCCCTTTTTGGCTCCGGCCGCATCGACTCGACTGTCGCGCTATGCTCGCTCATCTCTTGCTTGATCGCCCCCAAATCGATGTCGGACGGATGAAATTTGGCCAACGGGTTGCCCTGGCGGACGTCGTAAGCGACTCCAACCCTAACCCTCATCGGCGGCTCAATCGGCGCGTCGCCGTGCGTCAAGCGGAAGCCGCCGCTTAGCGGCTCGATGCGGAAGCGGCGTGGCCGCGTTTGCGCAATCTCGATCGGCTCCGGCGCCGCCTCTTCTCCCTTGTTCTTGGCCTTCCGCCGGCGCGTGGGCACCGTCTCTTCGTCGTCCGCGGGCGCGGGCACCGAGAAGAAGTCGATGGTAATCGTTGGATCGGGCTGTTGCTCCGCTTGGTTGACGATTCGAAGAAGCTCCGACACGCTTAGCCGGACGAAATGGATCGCTCCCGGGCCGAACTTATACTTATCCTTAAACTTCGTCGTACCGGCACTCCAATGGGTGTGTGCCGGGGTCTCCGCATCGCGCAGCAGGCTCGCGAGTGGACTGTCCTCTACGATTACGAGGGCGCGGACCTGGTTGGTGCGCGGCGACTGGACCTCAGAAATGATCAGCTCGTCGCGAATGAACACAGGCCGGTCGTTTTCCTCTTCGCTGTGTTCGAGAAAGAGATCGAAGAACGTTGCCAATGGCTCGCCGGTGCGTGGCTGAACATAGAGTGGCACTCTGATTGCCACTCGCTTTCGCTCCGCCAGTGACTGCCGAATGTGGCTGATGACCGCCCCGGGCACGAGTTCGCTGGACCATTTCTGTGCGCGTTCGGCCGGCGGCGCGTTCAGTGATTGGAACGTCTCGCGCGTCGCCTGGGCCCATTCAGCCAACGTCATGATGGGCAACAATTTCAGCGCCAGCTCGCCCCCGATGGACTCGACCGTGCGCAGCATTGACTCGGCATTCAGGACGATCTCCTCCACAGGGGTGGCAACGTTGACCGAGAGGTGCCCCATCAAAATCGGGTAAAAGAAGCCGCGAAGGACCGCCACAAGCACGTTGTCGCGCGTTATGCCGCCATCGCCATCCGTCTCGTACCACGGGACAACGATGGTAAGACCACACTCCCGATGCCGCTTGATGCGGAAGTCGGTGCGGAAATCCGTGAGTGTGGCTGGGTCACCCGTGGGTAGCATGAAACCGTCGACGCGCTGCTCTCCAAAATACCCATCGGACTTGTAGGGCGCACCGCTCATGCGGTGGTACTTGAGGATAGACCGCCCAAGCAGGAGTTGTCGATTGTCGTCGGCACGGGCAGTCAAGGCCAAGAAACTGCTGATGCGACTTGCTCGTGGAAAGACGGTCTTTCCGACCCCCCAGCTTCCACGATCGTTTTCGCCCTTATCCGACTGGCCCTCGGCGCGAAAAAAGTTGAGAAAATGATTTGGGGCGCCGTCAACCACTTCATGCGATTCTGGATCGCCGGTCAGACCAATTGTCCCGAAGTCCTCGAAGACGAGGAACGGACACCGTTCATCACCTGCTGGCTGATTCCGCAAGCCATTGCGCGGGGCCATCACGTGGGGCCAAAGTGTGCCAAACCAGCGTCGCGCACGGCTGGCAGGAAGTGCGCCATCAGCTCCCGATAGGAAGATCCTCGCAGTTGCGGGCTCCCGCGTCCCGTCCGTTCTCTTCTTCCGCGCGTCGAGAGTGTTTTGTATGCCTTCGCGGATAAGCGAGTCGGTCACACTGCCGTCACCCGAGGTGCAGAAAAACTCACCGGCGATCGGGTTATGGATCGGATCAGTTGGCTGCTGACGATAAAATTGCCATGCCGTGCCCATACGCCACTCACGTTCCCGCCTAGAGCCAAGGGAAGCTGATAATCGCTTGCAGCGTGCGTTCACCTACACCGCGCCGCGCGCCAACGCCCGATGTGCGACCGATAGAGTCATTAAAGCTAGATCATACCGACTGCGGCTTTATGCGACAAGCTGCGGGGTTCGAGGCAGTTCCGCCCTCGCGCCAACGGGCCGGGACGGCTGTGCGCCCGGGTATGACGACAAAGTGAACCGCGATCGCCTCGGCGATCGCGCCCTCGATAGCCCACGGACCGCGTTCGCTCCGGCGCAATGGACCCCCGCACGCTGATCACCCAAGACAGCGGCAAAAAACTGGCAACCGATTCTCGACCTGCTGCCGCCTAAAGACCGGCGGTTTCTGGCCGTCCCCAAAGGCTGCTCGCTTGTCATGGCCGCTTGGTCGACGCGCTCCGGCTGGCCCCGGCCCCACAATACCTTCGCCGTCTGTCACATCCATTGCCCGGGGCAGACTAAGCTGCCAGGCGAATTCGGCTATTTGGTCGAGGCCCGCGAGGGCGGTTTCCAATTCGCCGCCTCGCGCCAGTTGTGGGACGTGAACGAAGTCGGGCAGATGCGGGTCGACCACGCCGACCCCGACCGGCGGCTTTACCGGCCAGGCGAACTAGACGAAGAGCGGTCGAGAAAGCCACCGGAACCGACTACGCCGAGAGGCGAATTTGCGGCGACAATAATCTGGCAGTTGATTACTACATCGAAGACGAGAAAACGGTCGTCGAGATCGCCCTCAGCCTCCGCAATCCAAATTGCGAGTTCGAGCGCGACATCCTCAAGGTGCTGATGGCCCAGGAAGCTGGCATTGCCATCGAACGACTCATCCTGCTCGCCAAACCGGGCGGGATCAAGAGGGTCCGCCAGCCAAGCTCGCAGGCAATGGTTGCTTGGGCAGCCCGCAATCACAACCTGGAAATCATCGTGCGCGAGCTTCAACCCTCAATGGTCGCACTGAACCAATCGTTGCAGCAGACGTCCGCCGCCATGTCGGTTTCTGAAAGCTCATAGCCGGTCGGCTCTGGGGGCATTTTGGGGGCAGAGCTGGCAACCCAAAGCCAATTTGCGTAGAATTGCAGTCGCACGGCAGATGCGTCGCAAGGTGCGACGCGATAAGCAGTAGCAACGCAAAAGCAGCACGTGTCCCACCCCGGATCAACGCTACGAAGCCAGCTTCGAATCCTAGTTCCCCAGCTTTGTCCTTCACGGCACCAGTGGTCTTGGCCGGGCCGCACGCGACGGCTGCAGGATGTCCGTGTGGTCCACGCCGCGGAACGCCTTCGGCCATGCGCGCGAGATACGCCGAACCGTCGATCAGCGCACCATCAACCCCGGTGAGCCTCATGTCGATCACAGGTAACGAGTCGGCCGTTTCCACGTTCCAATTCACGGTCACCGCGATGCGGGCTCGTTGGCGGAAGCCATCGGCAGCGCGGTGCGAGACATCACGTCCGCGGGTCGTTCGCCCGCGCAAATCTCGCTGAGGCGAGAAGACGACTGACGGCGTTCTATTCGGAGAACTGCATCCGCATCGGGTTGTCGAACGCGGCTTTATAGGGAGCCACTTTCGCGGGCCAAAGCGGGCCACGTACCCACTCCCCCATCCCTTTCTTGGAACCCGTCTTTTCCCGTGATCTTGGTGGTTCGTGGCGCTATTGGCCAGGGCGCGGCATGCCACGAGTCGGGCCTCCTTACGCCGCGAAAGCGGCTCCCTTTAAAGCCGCCACTAACGGTAAGTTCAAACGCTCGCTTCAAACGAACGACCGACGATTGCGACTGGTCGAAAACCGAGGATCGCCCTTACCGCAAGTCCAGTTGCAGACGCCGCCCGACCGCGTGGGCCGGCCAAAACCATCGACGCCGCGCCGCAACGCGTGCAGCGGAAGCACACATGCGCCGAAGAGCCGATCACCGCCCGCATCCGCCGGCGGCAGGAGGCGATGCCCACGCCCGACCATGGGGGGCGGCATGACGAACGGCCGGCAGAAACGGCAGCCGCGACGCCGGAGCCGAATTCATCCGCAAAACCGATGACCTTCCAGGAACGCATCCTGCGTGAACGGCAGGGCCAGACCGACGAGCACACTCCGGAGTGAGCCCGCCTTTCGGCATTGTCAGACAGCGGGATCGAAATGGCAACGCCGTGCCGTAATCTGCCTTGATTCTGTAAGGAAAATAGGCTACTATTCCTTACATGAGCGGCAGGAGAAAATCGCCACAAGCCATTGATTCAAGGATCGTTGCGGCAATTCGCAGCCGCGGACGTGGATCCGTCTTTGTTCCGGCTGATTTCCTCGACATCGGCAGCCGCGAGGCGGTTGACGTTGCCCTCCACCGGCTTGCCCGGCAGGGGATTATCCGCCGCCTTGCCCGTGGCGTGTACGATTTCCCTAAAGAGCATCCGGCGCTCGGGCTTCTGGCGCCGTCAGCCGAAGCGGTGGCGCGCGCACTGGCGGGCCGCGACCGTACCCGGCTCCAACCGGCCGGAGCGTATGCTGCCAATGCCCTTGGGTTATCCGAACAGGTGCCGGCCAAGGCGGTATTCCTCACGGACGGCCCAGCGCGGACGGTCAAGATCGGCCCGACCACGATCCAACTCCGCCGGACGACGCCAAAGAATATGGAAGCGGCCGGCCGGTTGAGCGGCCTGCTGATTCAGGCGCTGCGTGAACTGGGCCAGGAGCACGTGACACGGGAGCGGCGAGATCACTTGAAGCGGACGCTTCCAGCCAATGAGCGGCGGGAACTGCTGAAGGACCTGCGGCTTGCACCTGCCTGGATGCATCCTATCTTCCGCGAACTCGCCGAGGAGAACGCATGAAGCTTGGCTTTCTTGAACTACCCGCCGACGAACGCCGCCTGTACTTCGAGCAAGCGGCAGCCCGACGTAGCGTATCCCCGGTGATCCTGGAGAAGGATTTCTGGGTGTGCTGGCTGCTCGGCATCCTGTTTGAATCGCAGTTCGCGGAGAGCCTCGTGTTCAAAGGCGGCACGTCGCTGTCGAAGGTCTTCGGCGTTATCGACCGGTTCTCGGAAGACATCGACCTGTCACTGTCACCTGCTTTCCTGAACCTGCCGGAAGCAGGCACAAGCCGCAACCAGGCGAACAAGTGGATGACGCGGGCTGAAGCGGCCTGCGGCGCGGCCGTGCGGAACCAGATTGGCCCGGCGATGGAAACGGCCGTGACGGCGGTGCTGGGAAAGACCGAGGGAGCATGGTTCGAGTTCCTGACAGACCCGTACACGCACTCTCCGGTGCTTCTGTTTCACTACCCATCGTCGCAGCCGGCGGGATTCGACTATCTCAAACGCTCGGTGAAGCTGGAATTCGGCTCCCTCACGGACCAGCAGCCCGTCGGCCGTCATCCGGTACGGCCCTGGATGACTGATGTTCTGCCCGATGCGTTTCCTGACTGGCGTTGCGAAGTCGTCGCGCTGGAACTGGAGCGAAGTTTCTGGGAGAAGGCGACGATCCTCCACACGGAATACCACCGGCCGGCCGACAAGCCAATCCCGGATAGGTTCTCCCGCCATTATGCGGACATGGCAGCAATGGCAAAGCGCCCTCTGGCGGGCACGGCCATCGACCAGCATGAACTACGCAATCGGGTCGTCGAATGGAAAAGCCAGTTCTTCGGCAGCTCGTGGGCAAACTACGCCCAGGCGAAGCCCGGAAGCTTTCGCGTTGTTCCGCCCGATGGGCGGCTGCCTGCACTCAGGCGTGACTACCAGGCGATGCGGGACATGTACCTTACCGAACCGGCCAGCTTCGACGATATTCTCACAACGCTGGCAGAGCTGGAACGTCGCATCAATCAAGCCCCGTAAGAGCGGTCATTGACGATCCTGTGGCGACCACCTAGCCTTACTCCAATCTGGTTAGAGAATCACAAGTTCGCGGCTGGTTTTTCGGAGAAAATAGAGTGCCCAATAGCCCCACCGTCGAGGCGCTTTTTCGTGTGAAGCGTGCGCTTGTTGGTCATGTCAGTTATCTGGCTGATGGCAGTTCCCGGATGCTTGATCTGGAATATACGACAACTGAACTTTGTTTTGCTTAAATCAGCCGTGCAAATCTGCCCAACCTCCACACGCGGGTATGTGCTGCGCCTCATTTTATCTGACCGGAATAGGCGGCGAGAGTCTTGATTTGGGTGGCCGCCGCGACCCCGCCTGAGCCCGCCCCGGACCCTGCCCGAGCGCATAATTCTGAAAACCCCGCCCCTTGTCGTGGTGCGGGATTCGGCGGCGCATGAAAAAAGAGGAGCAAGCCCCAATTTGCCAAGGCGGCTCGCTCCTCTCGTCAAACCTGTGGTGTAATCTATCGTCTCCGCCACTCCTCAGACTCCGCTGGAAGTTCAGCTCGACGAGCATCGCGAGGCCCTTGAGCGGCGCGGGCCGCGGCGCCGTTGTTATCGGTCCTGTTGTTCGCGTTGCCAGGCGGCCGGACCCTTCGCTCCCCACGACGTCCGAACGCGCGGCTTGCGCCTCATCGTTGCTTCCAAGGTGCGAGAGTCGTCCATCCTCATCGCCCGCTGGCGATGCCGAAAGTGCCGCCACGTGTTTACCGATTATCCCGATTTTCGTACTCCCCCATAAACGCTTCGCCACCCCCTGTCTGCTCCAACTCGCGCGGGACTACCTCGAACACGACCGGCAGACCTACCGGCAAACAACCCGCTCCGTCGCCGGCTTGCCCGTCTGGTATGAACCGCCCGCCCACGCCGCCAACACCCCCAACGTCGCCGCCACCGCCAACGTCGCTTTGCGCGCCCTGCACCTGGCCACCCTCTGGCAACTGCTGACCTGGCTCGGTTCGCAGACCTCCGCACTCCAAGCGGCGCTCTCGCTGCTCAGCCAACACGATCCCAGCGACGACCTGCACCGCTTCACGGGCGCCGTCGACCCGCACAAGTACCGCAGCCCCGAACGTCAACAGATCCTGACCACCGCGCGCCGCCTGCTGCGCCTGATCGACCGTTGGGACCGGACCTTCCCGGAGCGGTTCTTCCCCCGCTTCGCGACAAGCGGAGGCGTGCCCTGAGCTAATCTGCACTCCGTCGCACCCAGGGCCTCGAAAGCGGAGTGAAACATGAACGATCGTAACGACGAAGACTGGGCCGTCTTCTGGTGTTCGCTGCTCAGTCCCCTGCGGACGGGCGAAATTCCGGCGGACCAGCGGGGACGCTATTTTCGCGAGTTGAGCGAACAAGCACGGCTGCTTCCCAACGGCCAGCGCAAGCGCATCTCCGTGCGTACGCTACGCCGTCAGTGGCGCCGCCTGCGATTGGAAGGAGTGCCCGGCCTGTACCGGCGGCGCCGCAACGACCGCGGCCGTGCGAAGTATATATGCAGCTCGCCCGCAACTGGTCGCGGCTGACCGCGCAGCACCCCGAGGCTTCTCGTCGCAACGGCAGGCCCTGAAAGCACTTGCGGCGATCGTGCAGACGGACGAACCGGAGCCGGACGCAGCCAGTTCGGCCGCGCGCGGCCAAAGTGCCGTCGCCGGTTCGGCCGCGCGCGGCCAAAGTGCCGTCGCCGGTCCGACCGCGCGCGGCGCACTTGTCCCGTGTGGCGGCCCTTTTCTGCGCGGTTGTCTGCACAAAAGCGCCCCCTCGGCGGATGCCACGTGCCGCTTCGCTCATTATTCGCGGGGCGGTGGATGGCGGCCGCGATGGGCCTCCTCGGCACGAATTGCCAAGATCAGGGGCCGGTTCATTTGCAGGGCGGCCGCCGTCGCGCGTCCCGTCGCCGTCCGCGGAATAATGGTCGTGCCGTCCCAGCGGAAATGGTCGGACCAGCGTTGCCGCCGGGGGTTGTACAGCGGCACCCGCCGTCCGCTCAACGGATCGACCGCCGAGCGGCGCGATTCCTTGCGCAGCGAACAAGAAACACAGGCGAGGGCAAGATTGGTCGACGTTGTAGGACCACCGGCGCTGCGCGGCACGACATGGTCGACGTGAAAAGTCGCTTCTTGCCCCGCTTGAGCCAGTCCGCAATACTCACATCGCCCGGCGGCTCGTTTTGTGATCAAGCGGCGGAGCCGCTCAGGCACGTCTTTCACGTTGGCTAGGTTCCGTTTGCGCCGGCTCTTTCAGCACGCAGCCGCAACAGCGACAACGCCTCGGCCAGGTTCACGAGTCCCTCGGCCTCCTGACGTTCCTCAACCGACAGCGCTTCTCCACGGTCTTGCCGGTCGAGCAACATGCTTAGCCGGGCATCGACGCCGGCAGGCAGGCGAAAACGCGCCAGGTCATCGGGCATTTCAAGTTCGATCGCGACGATATGCGACACCGGTAAGACTCCTCGTACCAAACCATCTGCGCGCTAGTCTAGCATGCTAGGCGGCGCTTCGCGAGTCGGGCGGAACGATCTTCGGTAGCCGGTCGGCACGCTCATCAAACGCTGTTCTGCCGACGGAATTTCCCCATGATTGCCACAACCGTTTCACGACGGCGCGTGTTGGCAGCCCTGTCCGGCGCGGCAGACCGGCTTGTCAGCACCAAAGCACTTTTCGGCGGATGCCACGTTCGTGCGTGACCAAGCGGCGGCGATCACCGCAGGGACCGGAAAGTCAGGGTGTCAGGAACCGTTTTCATGGGTGGCCGGCTCCTTTCTTGGGCGGCCGCGGGGACGGATGGTCAATTCTAAGCGCGAGTCGTCGGATCGTGCGTTCATTCCACGACTTCCAACAGGACGAAGACCAGCGGCTCTCGCTGCGGACCGCGCGCGCCTACATGCAGCTCGCCCGCAACTGTCGCGGCTGATCGCGCAGCACCCCGAGGGCCTTTCGTCGCAACGCCAGGCCCTGAAAGTACTTGCGGCGATCGTGCAGACGGACAAACGGGACCCGGACGCAGCCAGTTCGGCTGCGCGCAGCCAAAGTGCCGTCGCCGGTCCGACCGCGCGCGGCCAAAGTGCCGTCGCCAGTTCGGCCGCGCGCGGCGCAAGTGCGGGCCGCAAGCGCAGGCGCACCGGCCCTGTGTGGCGGGCCTCGGGGCCATTCGTCCGCGAGGCCCCGCGCCGTGGTTAGTGGTTAGTGGTTAGTGGTTAGTGGTTAGTGATTGGCCTCGGGGCCGTTCGTCCGCGAGGCCCTGCGCCTGGTCCAACCGCAGCCACCGCTGGGCGGTGGCGGCGGCCGGCGCCGCGATGACGCACGTCGTGGCGGCCGGGCAGGCGCTGGTCCAGGCGCGCGATCTGTGCGAACAAGGGGCTGGCTCCGTTGGTTGCGGAAGAATTTCGAGGGGTCGGTCCGCACGGCGCCGCGCTAGATGCGCGTCGCGCGGCACTTGCCCGCCAGCGGCATCGATGCGACGCGCGTGTCGCATCGGTCGCAGACGGCGCTCTTGC
>Ga0307372_10008877_pt1 | contig 14022 bp, 16 predicted proteins | sample OX1MG_FD_202533 | JGI IMG/M metagenome (GOLD analysis project Ga0307372, IMG submission 202533) | Soil microbial communities from Risofladan, Vaasa, Finland - OX-1 | ecosystem: Environmental > Terrestrial > Soil > Coastal area > Acid sulfate soil | place: Finland: Risofladan, Vaasa | collected...
TGGCGAGCAGCGGGTTGGGGGTGGGCTCCTGCGCCACCTTGCTCTCCTCCGCGTCGTCGCTGTTAGATGAGTAGCTTGCCAATGTAGATCAGTGGTCCCCAGAGGACGTACTCGGCGTCGGCGACGACGTCGCAGATGAAGCTGAGGTTGGCGTTGCTCTGCATCGCAAGCCCCCTGTAGATCGTAGAGTAGATCGGGAGCAACAATAGAGTCACGGAGTACGACGGGACGAGCCCGGCGACCAGGAGCGCGACGAGATAGACGGCCGAGAGCGCGTCGATGGCGCCTACCACCTTGAACGACCTAGGCACGCCCAGCTCCGTGGGCAGGGTCTTGATCGCGTTCTTTCTGTCCCCGTCCGTGTCCCTGATGTCGAAGACGATCGTGTTGGTCATCAGCCTCATGAATATCAGCGGGCCCAGGAGCAGCAGCGGGACGTTGAATCCTCCGAAGTAGAGGCCCACGAGGATCGGTATCAGCGACCATCCGAAGGCGATCGAGACGTTCTTGAGGAGGAGCCTCTGCTTCAGCTTGCTAGTCCCTATTAGCCCCACCAGGCGCTTCGACCCCACGCTGTAGAGGAGGCTGAGCGCGAGGGGGACGAGGAGCGCGACTAAGAAGATCAGGCTCACGGTCGCCGCGAGCGCGTATCCGATGAGGAAGGAAGCGGCGACCACCCCGGGGAGTATCTTCCTGCGCCTCGCGAGGTATGTCGTGCGCTCAGGGTGGGAGGCGAGGTCTTGGTCCATCTCGGCGCTGCGGTTCATCATGTACGCGCCGAAGGAGAACAGGTACGCCATCAATAGCAGGACGACGGTGGGGTTCCTCCCGAACAGGTACGCCGCAGCGCCCGCCATGCTCGCGGTCCCTAGCGCAAGGAGGTGGCCGCCGAGCACGAGCTCCCTGTAGGCGACGCTGAGAGGCTTCATGACGAAGTTCCCTGCTCGCCCTCGCTGAGCTGGCGAGACTCTCGCGGCTCTCCCGTGGGCGCCGCGGTCTGCGCTCCCTCGTCCGCCCCGAAGAGCCTCCAGCCCAGCCTCTTGTCGAACATCTCGTCGGGGACGCTCATGTACTGGGTCTTCGCCGAGTCGAGGATCGATACCTCGAGCTTGCTCCTCACGGGCCCGAGGCCGGTCTCGATGAACCTGATGCAGTCGTGGAAGCTCAGGATCGGTATGTCCAAGAACGCGAAGTAGTCCTTCCCCTCGGTCCCGCCCTCGACCCAGGTGAAGGGCAGCTTGTTGAAGAGCTTCCTCGCAGTGGCGATCTCGTCCTGCTCCAGGCCCTTGAAGCCCACCATGACCTGCATTATCTCGCTGCTCTTCCCCTGTTGGAGCGGCCACGTCCACCTGACGTTGTTCCCGACGATGAGGTTGCCCTTGACTACGTGCTCGGCATGGTGGTACCTTACCGTCCTGGGGTTGACCCCGATCTCCTTGCCCAGCTTCGCAAGGCCGAACGTCGGATCCTCCTTCAGATACTTGAGTATCTTGATGTCGACGTCGTCGACCCTCGGGTCGTGGTTTACGGCGAAAGAGGTGACCCCTGCCTCTTGGGTGGTGCTCTCGATCCTCTTCCAGTCGACCTTCCAGCACTTCGTCTCGAAGTTGTAGAGCTCAGACCTGAACGGCGGGTATCTCATCCAGTAGAGCTCCGTCATACTGAACTCGTCGATCAGCCTCTTCTGCTTCAGCTCCTCGAAGCTCTCGGAGTACTTCTTCTTGAACCGGAACGGGATGCCGTAGATGCAGAGGAAGGTGTCGGTCCCCACGACCTTGGAGAGGAGCATCAGGTAGTGGGTGTGGTCGAACCAGGAATTTCCTGAGGAGGAGTTGGCCTTGACCTTGAGAAGGCCCATGGAGAAACCGAGCTCCCCGTAGTTGATGTTGACGGTGAGCCCGAGCCCGTACTTCGGGAGCTGCTTGCTGATCTTGTACCTGACCGTCTCCGGGTTCAGGCCAGTCAGCCTGGCCAGCAGGGAGTAGTTGGAAGGACCGACGCGCTTGATGGTCTCGATGAGGAGATACTCTTGGTTGCGGCGCTTGAGCCGCTCAAACTCCATCATCGCGCAACCTTCTGACTTGCGTCCAAGGCTAATAAAACAATGTGAATTTCTCCTCTATGTCTGACAAAAGTGAAAAAATTCACGCGCTTTTGACGATTTTACGCATGGAATGCATCACAGAACCACGATTTTTGGAGCCAGGTTCACTAATCTATTTTAGGAGGGGTTTCGTGCGGTCTCAGTATTGGCGACCGTCGCGGCTGAAGTAAGGCTGAAGACCGGCATCCCTGGCTTGGACCCTCTGATTCAGGGCGGCCTCCAAAAGGGAGACTTCATACTTCTGCTGGGCGACCTTGGGACTGGAAAGACTATCTTCTCTTCACAGTTCGTGTACAACTCGGCGAAGCTCTTCAACGAGAAGGCCGTCTTCGCGACCTTCGAGGAGGACACTAAGAGCCTGAAGAGGAACCTACTCCGGTTCGGGATGGATTTCGACGCCCTCGAGAAGGAGGGGAAGGTCAAGATCCTGGACCTCGAGGCGCTCGAGGGACGGGGGATGGGCTCCAACATCGAGGCGCTCCTAAAGGCCCTCGACGACATCGGCGCCAGGAGGCTCGTGGTGGACTCCCTGACAGCGTTCATGAGCGGGACCGAGGAGAAGTTCGACTATAGCTTCCTCATGCACCTGGTCTACAAGACGCTGAAGAGGGAGGGCGTGACGACGCTGATGACGGTGAGCAAGCCGCAGGGGCTGGCAGTCGCCCAGGAAACGGGTGTCGAGGAGTTCGTGGCGGACGGCATCTTCGAGCTCAGAAACTACATATCGCGCGACGTGGAGATAAAGACCCAGTTCCTCATCAGAAAGCTCCGCGGGACAGAGCACAGCAGGAAGTTTCACAGCGTGCTCTTCACTCCGCACGGGGTAGAGATCCTGCCTTACACTCCGTGATCTAGCTGTAGAGACGGCCTCTCGACAAGCAGGTCTGTTGCTCCTCGCGCAGGCCGCTGTGGAATGGACGTGGACTTCAGAACGCTTTTAATAATATGAAGGGGTCAGAGGACGTTGAACCTCAACGCGTTCTTTGACGTCTTGCTCGCGGGGACCTGTCTCGCCCCGGGTTACTACCTCGTCAGGACGCTCCACCAGATCTATAACGTCGAGGAGCTGAGCACGCTAAGGTACGAGTGGATCCCCGTCCTCATGGCCGGCGTCTTCTTCGCGATGTGGGTCGTCGAAGGCGCGTACTTCGACTACATGGGCGACCTGACCGTCCAGACCAGCGGCATTAGGGACGCCACTCTCTTCGCCTCCGTCTCTATCTTCGCGATCGGGACGGCAAGGTTCGCCGAAATCTGGGGCGGATACGTCAAGGGGGTCAATATCAAGAGGAAGATGCTCGAGAAGACAGGCGCGATACCGAACGCCGTGGAAGAGCGGAATTAGAGCCTCCCTCGGCGAAAAGGCCTCGGATGCGGCACTGGCAAAGGCCGCGACCTCCGACCTTTCTGGAATTCGCCAAGAATCGATATACGCCGACGGCCGGTCCCAATCGTGCAATGAAGACATTAGTACGCAGAACAGCACTTACGTCCATAGCAATCCTGTTCCTCCTCGGCGGGACCACCGCAGCCTTTGCGGACTCGCCACAATCCCAACACCAATCCCAAACCCTCAACATGACCATCCCGACCGGGGGAGTCACCGACCTAGGCAACCAGGTCTACGCAGTCAGCGGTGGGCAGGTCGCCTATGCGATGATCGCAGGGCAGACGCTCAATCCGGGGGCTACCATTCAGTATAGATTCGTGGCGAACCAAACCGGGATGACGACCACAGGATCCGCGAGTATCCGTTTAACGGGAACGACTACTAGTGGAGCCAGCGTCCGCGTGAGCGGCGAGTTCAACATCACCGGCATCCTTGCGGCGGCGGTCATCGGTCAGAGCGAACTTCCGTTCTTCTTCTTGACCGACACCTCAAACGTCCAAATGACGATTGCAGGTTCCCCGCAGACACTGCCAGAGAGCCTCAGCATCGAATCACCATACTTCAACCCATTCGGCGCCCCGATAGTCATGGCCTCACCAGACGGCGCGATAATCATCGCGGCCACGTACACCAGGGGGAGCATCGTTTGGAACGGCAGCCAAGTGACGGGACCGTTGGTGGGCACTCTGGGCACCACCCCGGTGACCGGAACCATGACCCTCACCGGCGGTGAGCGCGAGAATCTCGTCAAGGGCACTGCGACCGATGCAGGCACCACCACGTTCAGCGGGATGACACCCACCTCGCTGAATGCGAACGGCTCCTACAGAGGCTCAGACACAATCCCTACAACCGGAACTTCCGACTGCTCGGCCGTGACTGGCATCCCAGGAACTTGCACCGAGACAGGATTCCAATCCTCAGGAAGGTTCAGGGCAGGCGACATTTCCGGAAACTACACAACCACATGGGGGGTCCCTGCGATCGGGTTCACCTCATCAATCACAGCGACAGTCTCGCAGAACGGGGACTCCGGCTCCTCGGGACACCGCTAAATCATTTCGTCAGCGCATGCAAGAGCGAAGACAGGCAAGAACGGGGGAGCAGGACTGAACTCCCCCTTCCTATTTTTCTTAGCATGACTGGCCTTCCTTGGATGTAAATGGATTTTCAACCCCTAACCACGCGGCTGCATCACCCCGATCGGCGCCGAGGCCTCGAAAGGCTGACATCTGCGTTCTAGAGTTGCCGTCTTCCAGAAGACCGGGGGCTCGCATTCTCGGATATCGCAAAATCCCTTAACTCCCGAAGCTCCCCATCACCCGATGATGTATAGCAACGGGCAGACGCCCTTCGTACTCGACCTGAGCGACTTTCATTGCACGCTTTCCAAGATCAAGGTATCAAAGCTCACCCTCGGGCACTCCACGGCGATGCCCAAGGTCTCCTTCGACCTCGGGGCCGACATCAAGGAAGTCGAGACGGCGAAGGGTAGGCTGCGCCTGAAGTACACCCTCTACCTCGATGCGAACCCCGCGGTCGAGAGGGCCGAACTCTCAGGGGAGGTCACGATAACCAGCCCCGCGATAAGCGCGGTGACCGACCTGCAGGCGCTCGGGGAGGAGAAGATCTCCGAGATCGCCATGGGGATTTATGCCAAGAACTACGAGGTTCTCTACCTGACCTTCCAGTCAGCCGGGCTCGTGGCCCCGTCCCCCCTCTTGATCGAGGACGTCCACTTTGTGGCGGGGGAGGTCGTCGAGACGCCCTCGACGGCAGAGCAGAAGGCTCCGCAGGCGGAGCCGATCGCCCCGCTCGCCCACTGAAGTCGGCCAAGCCCAGCAGCGCCTCGCGCCTTAGCGAAATCTCCTTCTGACGGTCGGCCGAGAAGCCTGCGAAATCCGAACTAAAAGCGCTAGCGCGCCCTTCCGTGACGCTGGATGGCCTAGACCGAGATCGAGGGCGGCTTCTCTTCCTTGCCGGACGCCGCGACCTCCCCGGGCGACGCCATCTTGACCACCTTCATCAGGCCTGGCGACGGGTAGGGTATCTTCAGGGACCCTGAGAGCAGGTAGAGTATCGCATACACCTTCTGGTAGATGCTCATGAAAACGGGAGGGGGGGTGTTCCCGTCGGGAGTTTTCAACAGCTCCTGGATCTCCGTCTCTTCTCCGGTGATCTTGGCCGTGCCCGCCACGTCCATCCTTGCGACGGGCGGCTGTGAAGTTATAGCGATGGTGTACTTTAGGGTGAACTGCCCCGCTTGGTGGTCGACCTCTGCCAGTGTAGCGGCGACGTCGAAGGTGACCGATGTGTCGTCCTTGACCTCTTCGCTTAGGCGGTTGGCCTCCACGTTCTTGACGAGAACTTCCACTTCTACCATTTGCGAATATAACCTACTCGGCGGTTACGATAACATCTCTAGAGTCAATTTAAAGATATACGAACTACTGTTATGAACTGGGGATTCATAACCATTTAAAAACAAGTTCTCGTGTTTGTTTTGTTCCGATGAGTCATTCCGAAGACAAAAACCCAAAGACGACCATTACCACGTCTTCGGAAGGAAAAGGGGCCCGTCTCTCCGTAAAACTGTCCGTTACCCCCCGGACCGGGGAGCAATCGCTCAAGGAGAAGTACGGCGTCTCCAAGTACGACCTCGGCGTCGGCTATCCGGTGCCCGAGGCGCTCAAGAACATGATCCCCTCGAAGGTGCCAGACTACGTCGACGAGGGCGAGGGCTACGTCGAGCGGATCATGCGGGCCCTCTACTACTTCAGGCAGACGGCGCTCATCGGTCCGAGCGGCACCGGGAAGAGCATCTGCCACGGGGAGCCTGTCTTCGTGCTCCTGGACGGAAAGCCCAGGCTCACCACGGTTGACTCGCTCTTCGAGGAGCTAGGGCGAAAGTATCCCGTGAGGCTCGATGAGGACGGCTGGGAGACAATCGTCTTCACCGGGGTCGACCTCCGAGTCATGTCGATCGACAGGCTGTCGAATGGAGTTTCTTGGAAACGGGCCCACGCGATCGCGCGCTCCGCGTACAAGGGACCCGTCGTCGAGGTCACAACGTCGAGGAACCGGACGATAAGAGCGACCCCGGAGCACTCCTTCATCACAGACGAGGAAGAGGTGAAGGCAGGACAGGTCAAGCCTGGAACGAGGATCCCGATCATGCGCCGGATACCCAAGATCGATAGCGCGCCGCTCGTGGAGATCGCGGTCGCCGACCTCGTGCCGGGCGCCAGGCTGACCGAGAGGGGGGTCGTGCTTGGAGGAAGGGAGGAACTGCAAGTCCCTTCTCCTCCGATGATTGCGCTGAACGATGAGTTCTCCTGGTTCCTGGGGTTCTTCGTCGCAGAGGGTTACGTCGGCAAGGGCTTTGCCTCCGTATACCAAAAGGAAGTTCCGCAGGTCGAAAGGTGCGCGAAGCTGATGACTTCGATGGGGTTGGCGACATCGACCAGAACTCAGCGAGGGCTCACCGAACTTCGGGTGTTCAGCAAGGCGTTCGTCTCGATGCTCTCTTTGGCGACCGTCAGCAGGCGCGCGGGTAACGGGAAGGGGTCGCAAGCGAGATACAAGAAGGTCCCGGACTTTGTTTTCGCGATGTCGGACGAATCGAAGGTCGCATTCCTCCGAGGCTTTCTCGAGGGGGACGGGTGGGAGGAAAAGGGCTCGGAGATTCTGCTTGGCACCTCGAGCAGGGAACTCGCGAACGGGCTCCTGATACTCTGCGAGCAACTCGACATCTTCCCGACCGTCCGGGTGAAAAAAACGAAGGGGGCTACCGCCTATTCTCTCGCCATGGCCAGGGACGGGGCAGCGAAACTCGGGGTGAAGATAACCGGGCTCACGGCAACGACCGACAACAGGGGACACGTCGAGAAGGTCAGGGTGACCCCCGAGATGCTCGCGGTCGCCAAGAGGGCTTACGGGCGACTGCCAGTTGGCCTGAAGACGAATGGCTATCACAAAAAGACGGTATCCTATCTCTATTCGAGCACGGGCATGATAGGGCTCAGGACGCTCTCGAGGATTGCGGCGGACCTGCGGTCGCCTGAGCTGAGCAGCATGGCCGAGGCGGGCGTGCTTTGGGACGAGGTCAAACGCGTCGATTCGTCCCCGTATGACGGCTGGGTCTACGACTTCCAGGTCCCCGGGACGGAGACATTCGCGGCGGGATTCGGAGGGGTCCTGACCCACAACACCCACATCGTCTACCTCGTCGCTCAGATCGCGGGGCTCCCGCTGTGGGAGATCAACTGCGGCCTCCAGACCTCGGTATACGACATGTTCGGGAGGTTCGTCGGCCTGGGGAAGGACAACTGGATCGACGGGACGATAGTCTCGTGGATGAGATACGGCGGGATACTCTACCTGGACGAGGCGAACATGATGAAGCAGGACATCGCCACCAGGCTCAACCCCGTCCTCGACACGAGAGGGCACATGGTGCTCAACGAGAAGGACAACGAGGTCATCCCGAGGCACCCGTTCGGCTATGTGGTCATCAGCATGAACCCGTACTCCTCGGAGTTCTCGGGAACAAAGCCGCTCAACGCAGCGTTCAGGAGGCGCATGAGCGTCTGGATCGATTTCGACTACCTCAGCGTCGGGACGAGGATATCTGCGCGCGAGGTAAAGATGCTCTCGGAGCGCGCGAAGCTACCCATGGACATCGCGGAGAAGGTGATCCGGGTCGGGGCGGAGTGTAGGAAGAGGTACAAGAGCGGCGACCTACCCTACGGGCCGTCGGTCGGAGACCTGCTCAACTGGTCCACTCTCATCGCCGACGGACTCGACCCCAAGGCGGCCTGCGATGAGACCCTCGTTTCGCTGACCTCCGACGACGCCGAGATACAAGCAGTCGTGAGAAGGATCTGCTCGCTGGTCTTCGGCAGTGGGACGACTGGAGCGAGTAGCAGTGGTGGGACAAGTGCCGTTGCGACCCCCGCAGCGGCCCCCGCAGCGACCAAGCCGGTAGAGAAGACTGAACATCCTTGACTATTCTTGGAACACTGCGACGAGCATAGCGCAGCACGACTACGACACGTTCAGGCTCATACTCGACGAGAGCATGAAGACGCCCGTCCTCTCGGGCGACAGCAGGGGGTTCGTGGTCAAGCTCCCTGCCCCCAAGGTCGTGGACGAGAGGTTCTACCAGCTCCAGGGGCTCTACGCTGACCAGGACTCGAAAGGCTGGGACTCGACCTGGCGCAGCTTCAGGGCGTCGCTCTTCCACCTCTCCCTGCACGCCGCCTTCTCAGACTTTAGGTCGTACGCCCCCTGGGCCAAAGGCAAGGACGTCAGCGCGGCTACCTTCGCGGTCTCGCTCGTCGAAGACGTCCACATCATCACAGAGGCGAGCACGAAGTGGGCAGGAGTGCTGGCCGACCTGGCCTACGCGAGCTACCTCTCCGCACTGCGCCTAGCCGACCCGGACGCGATCGACAACTCCCCTCTCCGCATCGCCACGAAGCTCCTCCTGAGCTCGGCTGGGGTCTTCAAATCGAGCGGGGGGAGGCTCTCGCGCGAAGAAGACGCCGAGGTCGCCGGCGTAGACGAGCGCGTCAGGATCAACGTTGAGGAATACGTGAAGAACAAGCCGCCGGAGAACAGAACCCTCCTCGCCAGCGCCGCCCAGGAGGTCTACTCGGCGGTCAGCTCCCGGGGGTCACTCTCCGAGATACCCTGCTTCCCATTCACCGAGGCTCATGGGCCTTGCGACCTCTTCGACGGGAAACTTCTCGAGCACGACGAGAGCATGGGAGCGTCCCTGCTGAGGTCGGCCCTAGCGAGGGTGGGCCTAAAAGACGACCCCATCCCGACGGATCCGATATTCCTGTCCGAGGCACAAGAGGTCCTGACGGGCACAGAGACCTCGAACGCGAGGATAGCGAAGATAAAGGCCTACTACGAGGAGCTGATAGCGCCGACCAGGCTCGACAGCATCGAGTTTCCTCTCGGGGACTACGGCAGCTTCATGCGAGTGAGGGCGGAGCTGGCCGGCCCGATAAAGAACGTCAGGGACCAGCTCATGATGGTGAAGAACGTCCTCGACGACGTCGCAGGCCACGACGCGGGGGCGCAGCTCGACACGCAGGCGGTCATGCAGGTGATGGCGACGCAGTCTGCGCGGACCGACGTCTTCGAGCAGCTGCAGCCCACTTACAAGGACGAGGCTTGGGTGATCCTGATCGACGCCAGCAAGAGCGTCTCTTCCTTCGCCCAGGAGACCAGGGGGATCGCGACCTGCTTGGCGGAGGTCGCGACCAAGCTGATGAGGCAGCGGACCCAATGGGCCATGTTCTCGTTCAACAACTCGATCCAGGTCATAAAGGACTTTAGCGAAGAATACGGGATGACGACCAAGGCGAGGATCGGGGGCATCACCCAGAAGAGCACGACCCTCCTCCCCGACGCCCTGCAGGTGGCCCACAAGGCCCTCAGCACGAGAGAGGCGGGGGTGCGGATCCTGGTGGTGGTCTCGGACGGGTACCCGTCGGGCTACAACGACATAGACAAGAAGCTCATCTCCGTCATCAAGGGCTTCTCCAAGTCAGACATCTACCTGATGGGCGTGGGGGTGGACAGCGGGGCAATCAAGCAGTACTTCCCCGTCAACTGCGTCCTGAGCACACCCTACGAGATGATGAAGACCTTCGCAAAGTCATACCTCGAGCTGGCCTACAGCTTCTAGCCCGTGCACAGGTGCGTTGCCGTCCATGTAGTGTTTGACGTGATGGCATCCTGGGCGATAGTGAGATCTCTCCAAAGCCCGCTGCGTGGATTATCATATTTATATTGTACAATATTTAAATAATATCAGTTCTAAATATATGGCATGGCGACGAAAACACTTACCTTCAGCGTCAACGCCGACGTCGAGAAGAAGTTCCGGAAGGTGGCGAGAGTTGCCCAGGGTGGCAAGAAGGGATACCTGGGGAAGGCGCTGACGGAAGCGATGGAGAATTGGACGAAGGAGATGGAGGGGGCGGACACTGTCGCCGGGGCGATGGAGCTGCTGGACCGTGGCGTGGACCTTGGCGGAATGACGTATGGGCACCGAGATGAGCTTCATGAGCGATAGACTGGATCAACGCGCAGTCCTCGACACAAACATCCTTGCCTATGCCTACGACAAGAGCGACCCAAGGCGGAGGAAAGTCTGCGAGGGGCTCGTGAGGTCTGGTTTTGAGGGAGAGTCGCCATACTACGTCTCCAACCAGGTTCTTGGCGAGCTCTACGTGGTTCTGACAAGAAGCGTAGCCAAGCCTTTGCCGAAGGAGGAAGCGGGTCTCATAGTCAGCGCGTTCGTGGAGTCTCCGAGATGGGGAAAGCTGAACTACAGCCACCTCACAGTGAAGCGTGCTTTGGAAGATCTGAGGACGATAAACACCTCATTCCGGGACGCCTTGATCGCCGAGACGATGAAGGAGGCCGGAGTTGGCACCCTCTACACTGAAAACGAGAAGGACTTCCGGAGGATCCCCTGGATAGAGGTCGTGAACCCGTTTGTCACGAAGCGTGATGACCCGGCTCATCGTTCTGATGAGCACCAGCAATCCGGTTAATGGCGCCCCGCAATCCGGTGCAGATGGTTGAGGAAGAAATGCCCGACCCAATCCTGCTTCGAGTTGTCGTCATCTAGCCGTGGAAGAAGTCGTGGAAGCCTCTACAGGTACGCTTATTATCATGTTTAACATGATAACAGCCGTGAAAAGGCAGGTGCTGATCAGGGGCGTAGATGAAGACGTCTACAGGCGGGCCAAGTCAGCCGCGGCGCTTCAAGGCGTTTCTATGGGATTGGCCGTGAGCGAAGCCCTGAGAGGGTGGGTCGAGAATGGACTAGCGGAAGATGGCATTCGAAAGGAAGTGAAGCAAAACGTCCGATACGTGAAAGCCCACTGGAGCGACCTGAAGAGACACAAGGGCGAAGCCGTCGTGATCTCCGGAAGGAAGCTTCAGGGCGTCTTCACCTCCTATGAAGAGGCGCGAAGGTTCTCTGCGCGGTTCAACGTCGCTCTGACTTTCGTCGTTGACAAGATGCCCGAGACCCGTGAGCTAGAGTTTGGACCAGACCTGGAATTACAGCAAGAGATTCAGTCCTAGCGCGCCCGTGATTTCGGTCGAGCTGGCGGGAATGACCCTCGAGTGCGTCGTCGATACGGGCTTCTCGGGCGGACTCGTGATACCCCTTTCCACTTTCGAGTCGCTAGGCCTGCTAGCCGCTCTCGTCCCAGAAGAATATCTGGCGGTCATGCCCGATTCCAGAAAGGTGCCGCTTTACACGGCGAGCGAAGAGGTCGTAGCGGGCTCATCGCGGGTCCGCACTTTGGTTCACGCCGCCTCGGCGCTTGACAGAAAGCTGGCGGGGAGGGCGTTCTTGCAGTCCTTCGTCACGACATTGGACGGACCCCGGGAAGCGGCCTCCCTGTCATTGCAGTCCGCCCTGTAGGACTTCGGCAAGTCGTCTTAGGGGCGCAGGCTCTGCCTGTAGAAGACCATGCCGACCAAGTTCGACTTCCAGCTGTCCTACATATTCTGCCCTAGGAAGGCGGGGGTCCGAGGCCGAAAAGTGGCCTAGACGACCCTGAACTTCCCGTCGAAGTTGAATATCGCCTTCTTCGCCTCCTCGGCCTCCACGATTATGCGCTCCGGGACCCCGTTGCGCACGTAGAGCTGGAAGACCCCGTTCTGGGGGATCAGGGTGCTGGCGCTCTGCTCGAAGGACTTTAGGGCCTCGTTCGTCCTGGCGAGCTTCTGCTTCAGGTCCTCGTGGACCTGGTACATGACCTCGGTCACAGCTGGTCCGGAGTTCGCGGTGTTGAGCATCAGCGTTCCCATCTTGACCCATCCGCCGCCGCTGCTCGGCCTCCCCTTTTGGTCGTTCTTCTTGTCCCCCTTGTCCTGCTTCTTCTCCTCTTTTGGGGCTGACTCCCCCGGCCCCGTCCTTAGCATGCCGCCGAGCTTGTCCCCGTACTTCTCGGCCTCCTTCTGGTAGTACTCGGCGACGTCCTTCATGTATTTCGTGATCTCAGCCTGGGAGTAGAACTTCATCAGCCCAGTGGACAGGTCGGGACGTCGCTGGGACAATTGCCTAGGCCTCGCCTCCGCCTGCTTATCAAAATATCGCAGAAACACCGCCATTCAGGACGGCGGATTGCGAGAGGAAGTGGGAACTACTCAAGGAATGGGCTGGAAGCCCACGGCCTTAGCCGCGGGAGGATGTCACTCGCCGGTTATTGAGTTTTGAACGAGGTCTTCTTCGGCGGCCTTGGGGACGCTCCGCTCGGTCTGCTTGGCCATGTTCCCGGCCTTCTTGACCTCCTTCAGGATCCTCTCGAGCAGGTCGACCCTCGACCCCACGTCCTTCCTCCGCTCGGAGATTATCTTCGCGAGCGCGGGCGTCGCCTCCTTGACTATCGAGAGGACGTACTTCGGCTCGAAGCGAGCGAGAGGGAGGGATGTCTTGCTGTCGTCCATCGCGACCACCACCACGACACAGTCCGAGGCAAGGTAGGCCTCCTTCGCGTTAGAATACGCGGGACCCAGGCTCTCCTTCTGCAACGGCATGGCCGCGTCGACTTCTGATTGTAACATCTTGAGGGATTCGATGAGCTTCCTTGTGTAGTTGCGCTCCATCTCGTCGAGCTCTGAGAGCTGCGCGAACTCGCTCTGCAGCGAGGTCAGGTCGGCGACGATGCTCCCGGAGGAGTCGCCGAGGTCGTCCGCAATGTAGTCCCTGTCCTTCAAGAGGAAGTCAGGAGAGCGCAATCGCATTAATAGGTTTGTGTATTAGAAATTCATGTTTTGCGCTCGGCTGTTCTCTGCCCGGCCGGGGCGCTTAGTGCCCGAACAGCGCGAGGAGGGTCGGTATGTTGTTCCAGACGACTATGTAGCCGAGGAGGCCGTCTGCCGCGATGAGCGCGACAAGGCCCACGAACCTGACGAGCCTGATCTGGAAGGGATGCCGACCGGAGGAGTCCTTCACGAAGATCAGGTAGAAGAGGGGGATCGCGGGCAGGTACTTGAAGGCTATCGCGATGAGGAAGCCTTCGAAGTGCATGGAGAACAAGGCGGAGGCGATGGGGTTCAGCTCGTGGAAGTCGAAGGTGCTCTTCATCGCGAGGAGAGTGGAGTAGACGTCCAAAAAGTCGAGGCACAGGAACCCGACGTAGAGGGGGGCGAGGACTTTGTCGAGGAAGTCGAGGTTCAGGCTCATGATGAACTGGCGGTCCCTTTCGTTCGCCCTCCGGATGCCGTCGGTGAGGCGACTCATGAGATGAGATGTAACGCCGCGCCCGCGGTATATAATCCGCTATGGATTTCAAAACCGTACTAGTAATTCCCACGGTTCTTATATACCGAATCCGGTCAGGAAGGGTAACTATGAAAATACCGAACGGAAAATACGGACACCAACGGAGAGCCATCTCACCCATCATCGCCACGGTGCTGATCATCGCGGTCACCCTGATTGCGGCAGTAGCAATCGGTGGCTTCGTCTTCGGTATCTTCGGCT
>Ga0307372_10008878_pt1 | contig 14022 bp, 11 predicted proteins | sample OX1MG_FD_202533 | JGI IMG/M metagenome (GOLD analysis project Ga0307372, IMG submission 202533) | Soil microbial communities from Risofladan, Vaasa, Finland - OX-1 | ecosystem: Environmental > Terrestrial > Soil > Coastal area > Acid sulfate soil | place: Finland: Risofladan, Vaasa | collected...
GTCAGGTCACGGCAGCGGCGGCCGTCAGCCGGCACCTGCTGGCGGCCCGGTCGGTCAACCTGTTCGGCCCGGCGACGAGGGCGGCGGCCGCCCCCCTGGCCAGGCCGAACCTTGCCCTGCGCCGCGCGTCGACCGCCACCGGGACGGGGTCCGCCCAGGCGATCTCCCTCGGCGGACCGCGGCTTGCAGCCACCGTCGCCTTCCCCCTGACGAGCCTTGACGATCAGGTCTCCGGGTTTGGCGGCGACCAGGCGGTGGAGCCGCCCGACACCATGCTCGCCGCCGGCCCCCTGGCGCTCTTGGAGACCATCAACAGCACCGCCTCGACGTGGTCGAAGACGGGATCGCGCCAGGCTTTCGCCGACCTCAACCAGGTTCTGCCGCTGCCTTCCGGGTTTGTCTTCAGCGATCCCCGGATCCTCTACGACACCGCCAGTGGCCGGTTCATCTTCGCCGGGCTCGGCTTCACGTCGCTCTACAACAGCGTGGTCATCGTCGGCGTCTCCAAGACCTCCGACCCGAGGTCCGGGTTCTTCTTCTACCAGCTCGCCCAGACCAGCAACCGCGAGCTGCACGACCAGCCCAAGGTCGGGGTCAGTGACGACAAGGTCGTGGTGTCCTGGAACGACTTCTGTTGCGGGCTGATACCGCTCTTCATCGGCGCCGAGACCTGGGTCCTGCAGAAGTCCAGCATGCTCACCGGGAGCAGTGCCAACGGCGTCGCGGTCGGCCCCAGCCTGTCCCAGAGCAGCCCTGTCCCGGCCCAGTCGCTGTCCGCGACCTCGACCGAGTTCGTCACCTACAACGGCGGAAGCTTCACCGGCGTGCTGGCGATCAACGGCACGCCCGACCAGGGCAACGTCACCATCACCGACACCCACGTCGGCATGCCGTCCACCAGCCAGCCGCCCAACGCCGCGCAGCCGGGCGGAAGCATCGCGACCAACGACGACCGCTTCACCAGCGCCGTCTGGCAGAACGGGCAGCTCTGGACCTCGGGCAACACCGGTTGCGTGCCCGCGGGCAGCGCCACCACCAGGTCCTGCCTCAGGCTGGTCGAGCTCGCGACCTCGGGCACGCCCGCGCTCATCCACGCCTTTGACCTCGGCCAGAGCGGACTCGATGCCTACTACCCGGCCGTGACCCTGGATGCCGCGGGCGACGCCCTCTTCTCCTTCTCGGTCTCCGGTTCAGGCATGTTCGCCTCGGCCGGCGCGGGAGAGATCAAGTCGGGAGCCCTCTCCGGCGCCTCCGTCTACCAGGCGGGCAAGCAGACCTACGGCGGTTCACGGTGGGGCGACTACAGCGCGATCAGCGTTGATCCGGCGAACGGATCGGTCTGGGCCGGGGCGGAATATGCCGCCATGGGCTCGAGCAAGGATTGGGGAACAGCGGCGGGCCAGTTCACTCCGTGAGGCGGCGCTGGCTGCGTGCCCTGGGCACGTCCTTGGCGGTAGGGGTGATCGCGGGGATCGGTCTGTCGCCGACGGTGGTCGTCGCCGCCTCCGCCACCTCGCCCGGTGCGGGCCGGATGGTCCGCCAGGCTCCGCTCCGGGCGACCTCGGTCAACCTCTTCGGCCCCGGTCGGGCAAGCCGGGCCAACCGACCCGTCCCGATCGCCGCGCCGCGGCGCGCCCCCGCCTCGGCTGGCGCGGCGGCCGGTAGCGCTACGAGCCCCACCTACACTTCGGCGAACCTGAATACGTCGACGTCCCAACCGACGTTGCAGCTGGTGAGCCGGGACCGGCAGGTGGCCAGCCTGGGAAGGAACCAGCTGGTCGCCCCCCCGGATACGATGGTCGCGGCCGGCCCCTCGTCCCTTCTCGAGGCGGTCAACCGGAGCATCTCGGCCTGGACCAAGGCGGGCCAGCTACTCAGCATTGCCGACCTCGACGTCGTCCTGCCGATGCCGGCCGGCTTCACCTTCAGCGATCCGCGTCTGTTCTTCGACGCGCCGAGCCAGCGTTTCTTCCTGACCGGAGTCGCGGTTGACGCGGCCAACGACAGCCTCGTGTTCCTCGCCGTGTCGCACGATGCACAGCCGGGCGACGGGTTCTTCGTCTACTCGCTCGCCCGGACCGCCGACGGGGTGCTGCACGACCAGCCCAAGCCGGGCGTCAGCAGCGACAAGGTGGTCATCGCCTGGGACGACTTCCAGGCCGGTTCATTCCTCGGCTCGGAGGAGTGGATCGTCGAAAAGTCGCCACTTCTTACCGGGGGCCCGGCCAGCGTTGTATCCAGCGGTCCCAACCTCGGCCGCCCGAGCCCGGTCCCGGCCCAGTCTCTGGACGCGACCAGCGCCGTCTACGTGGCCTACAACGGCGGGTCCTACACCGGGGTCCTGACCGTGACGGGGAGGCCCGTCCTCAACAACGTGGCCATCGTCGAGACCGACCTCGCTACCCCCGTCAGCGCCTCGCCGCCGCCCGCAACAGAGAGTGGCGGAGGCACTGTCGAAACCGGAGACCGTCGCTACCTCAGCGCCTCGTGGCGTGCGGGCTCGCTCTGGATCGCAGGCAGCGATGCCTGCCGGCCGCAGTGGAGCCTCGCCGTCCGTGCCTGTATCCGCCTCGTCCAGGTCTCCACGGCGACCGGGCTGGCTGTCGTCCAGGCGCTCGACCTCGGCCTCGCAGGGTACGACCTGTTCATGCCCGCGGTGACCGTCAGCTCGCCCGGGGGCGTCTACCTGGCTGGGGCCGTCTCCAGCCCCAACATGTGGCCGGGAGTGGGCGTGGTGACGCTGGCAGCCGGCCAGCTGCCGGCCACCTTCAGCTTGGTGCAGGGTGGCCTGGCGGCGACCAGTTCCTCCAGCTGGGGCGACTACTCGTCGATCAGTCTTGACCCGAGCGGGACCTCGGTCTGGCCGGCGGGCGAGTACTCGGGCGCCGGAGCCAGTCTGAGCTGGGGCACAGCGACCGCCCAGTTTCCGATCTAGCGAAGGCCGGCGCTGAGAAGCCAACTCTCCAAATGGCGGCGGTCGCGCGGATGACCACGATGACCGCCGAGGAGATCACGACCGAGGCCGGCTTCGACGCCCTGCGCGAGCCGTGGACCGGGCTGGTCGCCCGGCTCGATCTCCCATCGCCGTTCCAGTCCTGGGAGTGGCACCGCAGCTGGTGGAGGCACTTCGCCAAGCCCGGCGACCGCCTGCGTATGGTCGTCTTCCACTCCGGCGGGGAGATCGTCGGGGTTGTCCCCTTCTTCGAGCGACGCCACCTCGGCGGCCTGACCGAACTGGTCCCGATCGGTTGGCGCGACCAGCTGACCGAGCAGCTCGATCTCCTCTTCGCCGCCTCGCATCGGCGGCCCCTGCTGGAAGCTCTCTGGAACTGGCTCCAAGGCCAGCGGTGGACATGGTCGTGCCTGCCGCAGCTGCGGGAGGACGACGAGCTTCCCAGGGATGCCGGGGCCAGGGTGGCAGATTCCACCCCGATCGTCTTCGAGCACCACCTTCTGCCGGAGAGCTGGGAGGCACTCGACCGCGGCCTCAACAAGAGCATGCGGGACAACGTCCGCTACTACCCGAAGCTGATGATCCGCGAGGGCCACCCGTTCGCGCTCGAGATCGCGAGGATCCCGTCCGAGGTGAGGGCGGCGATGCCCATCCTCTGGGACCTCCACAGCGCTCGCGCTGGCGCGCCCACCAGCATCCGCCACCTCGACTACATGGCCCCCGCCAACCGCCGCGGGTTCATGCAGGAGGTGATCCCTCTGCTCGCGGCTGGCGGCGGAGCCGCGATCGGGCTGCTGAGGGTGCGCGGGGAGGCCGTGGCCGCGCAGATGTGGCTGGAGCAGGGCGGGGTGATCTTCCTCTACTACTCGGGCTATCTCCCGGCCTGGTCCAAGTACTCGGTGGCCATGATCACCACCTCCGAGATCTTCAAGGACGCGATGGCGCGCGGGGTCGGGAGGGTCGAGTTCCTGCGCGGTGCGAACCAGTTCAAGAGCCGCTGGGGGACCCAGGAGCGGACCGAGAGGGAGCTGGTGCTGGCTCGCCGGCCAACCCTGGTGCGAGCGCGCTTCTTCTACCGCAGGCAAGTCCGCGAACAGCGGGCTCGGATTGAGCGCCGGCTCAGGATCATCCGCGAGTCGATCGCCAGGCGCCGCCCGGGCGCCTGATTCAGGCCCCGAGCGAAGTGAGCGGGCTCGCCAGCGCCTGGACGGCCCGTGGCCCGTAGTAATGCGCTCCCCTGTTGTTGAGGTGGAGCGGATCGAGCCAGTAGCCGGGGTCGTCGGGAACGGCGGAGGAGAGGTCCACGATGCCGACGCCTAGCTCGGCCGACATCTTGTCGAGCTGTGCGTCGAACATCTGCTCCGCCTGCGGCGCGGCGGTCCGGATCGCACTGTGGAAGGGGGGCTTTAGGAAGAGGACCTGGGTGCCGCCCGCCTGGGCCTCCCGCACCAGGTGGCGGACGTACGACACCTGGTCGGGTGAGATCTGGTAGTTGCGGATGAAGGCCTGCTGGTAATCCAGCATGGTGTTGGCATAGGTCGCCTCGGTCATGCTGTCGCGGGGAAGCCGATAGGGAAGGTTGGACTCGCAGTAGGTCGGCGCCTGCAGCACGTTGGGCACCCACCCCAGTACGGCCCGCGAGGCCTCGCGGCCGAAGCTGACCATCGGGCACTGGAGGCCGACGATCGACGGGTAGTTGGCGAGCAGCGGGATCGCCCAACCGGCGGCCAGGCGGAGCCGGTTGGGGTCGTTGTTGAGGGCGAGCTGGATGAACCCGGGATCGCTGAGGTCGCTGATCTGCCAGACGTCGGAGGTGAAGGGATCGGTGCAGGAGCGGCAGGTCGCGGCGGCGTTGAGCATCGGCGCCTGGACCGCGACCACCACGACCTTGGGCCGCGACGAGCGCCGCATGACCAGGTGCATCGCCAGGTCGTGGAACGCCGGCTCCTGGCCGATGAAGCCCAGCTTGCCGACCGTCACCCGGTGGCCGGCCGCCGAGGAGAGGCCGGCCGAGAGCTGTGCGGCGTCGATGTCGGTGTAGGTCTCCGAGGCACCCAGGAAGAGCACGTCCGGCGCCGGGTGGGACAGGTACGCCTGCCACTGGCTGTAGGCGTCGCTGCCTCCCTTGATGTCGGCCTCCAGCCAGCGGCCGAGGTAGATGCTGAGAGGCTGAGCCAGCAGGGCGATGAGGAGGAGGATGGCGGTGGCGGCCTTGGCGCGGCGCATCGCGGCGGGCGTGAGAGGATGTGGCACCGGTGCGAGGATCTCCTCGTGCAGGCGCCGCCTGCGCGGCTGCGGCCGCTTCCGAGGCTCTCGATCGACGTCGACCTCGTCGATGGTGATGTCCATGCTCAGAACTGGAAGTAGATGAAGCGCGAGTTGGCGGCGGCGTTGGCGATGGCGAAGTAGAGGGCGAGCACGGCAAGGCTGGTGACGTAGGCGGGCCTCAGGACGATCGAGGTATCGAGCCGGGCGAGCCACTCTCGCGGGTCCCACCTGGAGAGAACCCACTGCATCGCGATGCCGACCACCCACACGCCCAGGACCTCGACGACGTCGAGGCGGCCCAACAAGTTCAAGTGGGGACCGCCGAAGAGCATCCGCCCGTAGATCAACAGCCCGAGCTTGACGGGGGCGGCGAAGAGGACGAAGACGGCGACGATGACCACCTGGACTTCCAGCCAGCCGGCGGCGGGCCGGAGCTGCTTGGGCAGCCGGCGGAAGACGTGGTAGTCGAGGAATCGATCGACCAGGAGGGCCACGCCCAAGAAGAAGCCGAAGAGGATGAAATGGCCGCCGGCGCCGTGCCAGAGGCCGGCCAGGGTCATCGTCACGACCAGCGCCAGCACGGCGCGGACACGGCGGTCGAACCTTTTGAACAGTCCCGAACCGGCGAGGGGCATGAAGAGGTAGTCGCGCAGCCAGAAGGAGAGCGACATGTGCCAGCGCTGCCAGAAGTCGGAAACGCTTGTCACCAGGAAGGGGCCCTTGAAGTTGATCGGAATCCGGTAGCCGAGCAACTGGGCCGAGCCGCGGCCGATGTCCGTGTAACCGGAGAAGTCGTAGTAGAGCTGGAGGAAGCCTGCGAGCGAGCCGAGGACGGCGTCGAAGGAGGTGGCGGCACCGGGGTGGGCGAAGACGAGGAGGGGGATCCGGGCGAGGCTGTCGGCCACCACGATCTTTTTGAAGAGACCGAGGGCGATGAGCTCGATGCCCTCGAGAAAGATCTGGAGGTCGAACCGGGGCCGCTTGCGGAGCTGCTCGTCGAAGTCCTCGTAACGCTTGATCGGGCCGGCGATCTGGGTCGGGAAGAAGGCCGGGAAGAGGGCGAAGCGGATCGGGTCCTTGATCGCGTCGGTGCCGCGAAAGAGGTCGATCTGGTAGTGGATGAACTCAAAGGTGAAGAAGGAGAGCCCGAGCGGCAGGATGATGCGCACGGCCGGCAGGGCAGCGTTGAGGCCGAGCAACTGGGCGAGCGCGTTGACGCTGTCATCCATGAAGCCGAGGTATTTGAAGATCGCCAGCGCGATCAGGTTGACCGCGACGCCCGCCCATACCAGGCTGCGGCGCCGGGGCGTGCAATTGCCCTGGACCCGGCCCAGCGCGTAATTGACCAGGGTCAGGAAGACGATCAGGAGGAGGACCGGCGGGTTCCAGGAGGCGTAGAAGAAGTAGCTGGCGGCGAGGAGGAAGGCCGGCCTCAACCTCGGCGGCAGCGCCCAGGTGATGACCACCACCGCGGGCAGGAACAGCATGTACGGCTCGCTGTTGAAGAGCAGGGTCAGGCGCCTCGGAGTCTGCTCATGAGGGGAGGTCCAACCTTGGGGCAGGAGGATTGCCGATCGGTAACGCACCGTCCGGAGTTCGGTTGCATTCCTGTGGGCCTCCGGTCGGGGGCCCGCCCGGGACTAACCGGACACGGCATGGGCAGGTGTCCCCGGCCGCTCTCCGCGCCGGCCCAGTGACAGCGGCCGTTCGAGATTGGAGGATATCCGGGGGGCTTCGCGTCGCCCCCTCGAAGAGGGGAGCCGCGTTACGAGGGAGGGAGAAGGCTATCGCTACTGTTTTGGTCCTTGACCTGGATCCGCTTCAGCTCGAGCTGACGGCCCTGATGCTGAGGCGCGATCGACATGAACCGGTGCCGACAGCGGACCCCGAGGCAGCCCTCGATGCGCTCGAAAACCGAGACATCGACCTCGTCGTCATGGAGACGGCGCTACCGCAGCATGACGGCTACCGGCTGGGCCAGCAAATCCGGCAGCTGAAGCCGCATGTTCCTCTCATCGTCGTCTCCAACCGGGGCGACGAGGAGCACGTGGTGCGCAGCCTCCTCGCCTTCGCCGACGACTACATGATCAAGCCGATCTCCCCTCGCAACCTCCTGGCCCGGGTCCACTCGCTGCTGAGGCGCTCGGGAATGGAGCAGGCGAACCGCAGCTCGGACGGGACCGTGGTGGTGGGCGAGATCTCCCTCAGCCTCCACCAGATGCAGGTCACCGTCGGCCACGTCAAGGTTCCCCTGACACCCCGTGAGATCTCCCTGCTGAGCGCCATGATGATGAACCCGGACCGCGTCCTGTCCCGGACGCAGCTGATCCGCCTGGCCTGGGGAGACGACTTCGAGGGCTGCCTCAAGACCGTCGACGTTTGCCTGCAGCGCCTCCGCAAGAAGATCCAGCCCCACCTCTCAGGGGATGGCTACATCCACGCCGTGAGGGGCTTCGGCTACAAGATTCAGCGACCGGCGCGCCTCTCGGCGCCGGCCCAGGTCGGCCGGCCGTTGACTGCCGCCAACTCGGCCTGACGAAGAGGAATCGCAATTTGGAACCGTGCCGCGGGGTGTCGTTACCCGAACGTAACTGACGCCCGCGATGGTAGCTCCGATGAAAGTGGGCATTCGGGGCCGGGAATGATTAGGGAGGCGCCCGCGGCGCCCGGGCGGCCCGCTCCACTCCCGGCGCAGCGCCCGCCCGTCGTGGGCAGGGTTCCGCGTCGCCACGCCCCGCTGACGCAGCCGAGACGATCCTCCTTCGAGTTGCGAGGTGCGCCTTCCCGCGGCCTTCGGTTCAGCCCCCGGCCCGATCCTTCCGGCTCCTTCCAGCTGCACGCCAAGCGCGTGCTCGACATGGTGGTGGCGGGGATCTCGCTGCTGGTGCTCCTGCCGGTGATGCTGCTTGTCGCGATCGCCATCAAGCTCGACTCGCCGGGGCCGGTTTTCGTCGTGCAGGAGCGGGTTCGGCAGGGCGCCCGGCCGTTCCGGATGTACAAGTTTCGCTCGATGGTCCGCAACGCCGAAGCGATGCTGGCCGAACTGCGGTTGCTCAACGAGGCCGAGCCGCCCCTGTTCAAGATCAAACGGGACCCCCGGCTGACCAGGGTCGGACGATACCTGCGCCGGTTCAGCATCGATGAGATCCCTCAGCTCTTCAACGTCCTGGCCGGCGACATGAGCCTGGTCGGCCCGCGGCCGCCCTTCGCCCACGAGGTCGCCGAGGACCCGCTGCGGCAGCGCCTCCGACTCGAGCGCGTTCCGGGCATGACCGGCGTTTGGCAGGTGAGCGGAAGGAGTGAGCTCGGTTACGAGCAGATGATGCAGCTCGACCTCAAATACGCCCGGGACTGGTCGCTGGCGGTCGACCTCAAGATCCTGCTCCTCACGCCTCTGGTCGTGCTCACCGGCCAGGGGGCCCATTGACGATCTCCAACGGCCTGTCACGCATCTGGCAGGATCGCAACGTTCTCGTCACCGGCGTCGGCGGGTTTGTCGGCAGCAGCCTGGCGGCCGAGCTGATCCGGCGTTCGGCACGGGTGGTCGGGATCGTCCGGGACTCGGCCGGCACCCGCCAGCTGCAGGCGCGAGGTATCCACCGGCGCGTGGACGTCGTGTACGGCTCGATCGGCGATTTTCCGCTGCTCCGCCGGCTGGTCGCCCAGTACGAGATCGACACCATCTTTCATCTCGCCGCCAGCACGTCGCGGCAGACCGCGAGCCGATCGCCACTGCCGGCCCTGGAGAGCAATGTCGCCGGCACCTGGAACGTCCTCGAGTCAGCCCGGCTGTCCCCGGTGGTGGAGCGGGTGGTCGTGGCCTCGACCGACAAGGCAAGCTCGGCGGCGGGCTCACTGGAGGCCGAGGCAGCCTCCCCGGGCCGGCTCGATCCATATGACGCCTCAAAAGCCTGCTGCGAGACCCTGGCCCGCTGCTATGCCTCCTCCTTTCCCCTGCCGGTAGCCGTCGTCCAGTGCGCAAATGTCTACGGCCCGGGCGACACCAACTGGTCCCGACTGGTCCCGGGTACGGTTCGCAGAGCTCTTACCGAAAAGGACCCGGTGATCCGCAGCGACGGCACGCCGAGGCGGGATTACCTCTACCTGCAAGATGCTGTGGAGGGCTACCTGGCGACAGCGGAGCAACTGCCCGAGATCTCCGGGCGGACCGTGAGGCTGGGTAGCGGCAGGACGATCTCCGTGCTTGAGCTGGTGAACCTGATCATCGCCGAGATTCGTGACCCCGGCCTCCAGCCCAGCGTCCTGGGCAACGAGTCAAGCCGGAGCGGCCCGGCGCCCGCCGTCCCCGGCGTCACCACCCTCACCGGCTGGCGGCCTGCCACCTCGCTGGCCGACGGTATCGCCAGCACCGTCTCCTGGTACCGCGACTTCCTGCTGCCGGGCCGCGTCCTCACGCTCCACGAAGGAGCCCACTGAGAGACCGCGGACGGACCGCGCCCAGGCCCTCAGAGGACGAGCGCGCGGCTCCTTGCGCTGCCGACCAGGAGCGAGCCAAAAGCGACGAAATCCCAGGCGACGTGCGCCGCGATCTTGGCGGGTGGAAACTTGCCACGCAGCCCCCGGGTGTGGACGAACTCGACCACGTAGGGGATGCCGAGCAGGAGCGCGAACGGCTGCCAGATCGCGAGGGCGACCCCGACCAGGGCGAGGTCGAAGACGAAGTGGATCGGGCTGACCCAGACGCGCAGGAATAGATGCTTGCGAAAGCCGGGGTAACGGGCGGCTTTGGCCGGCCAGTTTTCGAAATGCCTCGGCCACGACAGCCACTTCATCGGGCTCAGGGGGATGACCTCGTGGCGGACGATCGCCCGGTCGGCGTAGACGGCCTTCCAGCCGCTGGTGACGACCCTCCAGCCGAGATCGACGTCCTCCCAGTAGAGGCAGTCAGGGTCGAAGCGGAGGTCGCCGATAGCCTCCCGGCGGTAGACGATGTTGGAGGTCGAGTAGGAGCCGTCGAGCTTGCGGGTGACGATGTAGTGAGAGAGCAGCGGCGCGCGGTCGCGGCTGGCCTCGGTATGGCCCTGGACGATGCCGACCCCGGGCTCCGAAAAGGCTGCCAGCGCCTCTCGGAGCCAGCCCGGCTCGGGTGCGCAGTCGCTGTCGGTGAAGGCGACGAAGCGGCCGCGGGCGGCCTCGATGCCAACGTTTCGGCTGCCCGGCCCGAGGTTGGCCTCCAGCCGGTGGTACGAGATCGGCCGGCCGGCAGTCCTGATGGCGTCCCTGACCAGCCCTTCGGTGCCGTCGGTCGAACCGTTGTCGACGATGATCAGCTCCAGCGCCTCGGGGAGGTCTTGGGCCATGATCGCGCCGATCATCCGGGGCAGGAAGGTGGCCCGGTTGTAGGTGGCGACGACCACCGAGACCACCGGGTCCTCAGCTCGAGTTGGGCCGGTCGCTGGCAAGGCTCGAGGATAGTAGGAACCGGCTCGGAGGGTGTCAACCGGAGGGGGGCCCACCCGCCGCCAGGTCGCAATAACAGAGCCGTTACCGAAGGTCCCGGCCTGCCAGCTATCGGCGGCGGGCTTCCCGGGATAACAGCCTTGCAGCCCAAGCGAGCCGGTTCGTTGCCGAACCTACACCGGGCTTCCGTATGGTTCCGGAGCCGTGCTGATCAGCGATTACGCGAAGGGATTGAAGCGCTTCTGGTACGTCGTCGTCGCCTGCACTCTGATCGGCCTCCTGGCCGGCTGGGTCTACAACCACTTCACCTACCTCGACGAGGCGTCCGCCTACGTCGCCGTGGTCAGCCCGCTGGCGGCGCGGACGGCGAGCGGCGCGACCGAGGCGCAGGTCAGCTTCGGCTCGATCATCCAGAGCTACGCGCTGGCCACCCGGGTGGGCGCCCGGATGGGCGAGTCGCCCGACACCGTCTACCAAAACCTCTCCGTCACCACCGCCACCTCCCTGACCTCCAGCTCCACCGCCGCCGCGGAGCCGCTGCTGGTCGTCTCCGGCCGGGACCATGGCTTGGATCGCGCCATCCGGCTGACGAACATCGCCGTGGAGGAGGGCCGCAAGCTCTACATCTCGGTCAACGGAGCGGATGGCGGCGACCTCAAGGCGGGCATGGCCGCGGAGTCGGCCGCGGCCCAGGCCCAGCTGTCGACCGCCCAGGCGGCGCTCGACAAGTTCGGGAGCGACAACAACGCGGTCGATCTTCCCGACCGGATCAACGCCCAGCGGTCGAAGGTGGATTCCCTTGCCCTCGCCGTCGACAGTGCCGCCGGTGACCAGAAGGGGGATGCCAACAGCCCGGCCCCGAGCTCGTCGACGACCACCACCCAGAGCACCCCGGGCGGGACCTCCACGACCGACACCACGTCGACGACGACCGCCACCAGCACGACTAACTCGAGCACGACGACCAGCACCGCCACCACCACCACCCCGTACTCGAGTTCGACCACCACCTCCAGCGGCACCAGCAACGCGACCGCGATCGCCTACGCCAGGGACAGCGCCCGGTACGCGACGCTCAGCTCGCTCTTGGGCACCGAGCAGGCGGAGCTCGATCGCCTGACCGGCCTGCTGCCTCAGTACACAGCCCTTGACTTCCAGGTCCAGGCGGCACAGACCCAGGTCACCGACTTCAACGCACAGCAGACAAGCCTGCTGGTCACCCAGCTGCTCCCGGCCGAAGCCCAGGTCAAAGTCCTCGATCCCGGCCGCGATCAGAGCCAGTTGCTGTTCCTCCTCCTCATCTACTCGCTGGGATTGATCTCGGGCGCCATCCTGGGCCTCTCCGCCGTCTACCTGCTGGTCCTCAGCCGGCCGCGGTTGGCGAGCGCGGAGGAAGTTGTGGACGTATTCTCGGCACCGGTTCTGGTTCGCCTGCCGAGGGGTGCCCGATGACCCCCAACGGTGGCCCTCCCAGCTCCGAATCGCTGGTCATGCTGGCGCCGCTGCCGCCGCCGGCTGACCAAACCTCGACCGGGTCCGCCCCCAAGCGAGCGATCGGACCACTGGTCGCGCTCACCGATCGGCGCGACGCGAGGCGGGAGCGCGCCACCCGATCCTTCATCGAGGGCTTCCGGCTCCTGGCCCTCAACCTCTGGCGGCTGCTCGAATCCGAGCCCCAGCGGTCGATCCTCGTCCTCAGCGCCAACCCCGACGAGGGACGCTCGATGACCGTCGGGCACCTGGCGCGGGCGATCGTCGAGATGGGCGTTCCCGTTGTGGTCATCGACGCCGACCCCGAGGGATCGGGACCCGAGGCCATCGCCCAGACGGGGAGCGCAACGGTCGCGGGAGCGCCCGATGCCTCCGCAACTGCCCAGCCGGTGGGGCGAAAGGGCAAGGGACATCTCGCAAGATCGGCCGCGAGGAAGTCCCGCTCCGCCCCTTCGGTGGAGCTGGTATCGCCCTGGCTTGGAAGCAGCGCGGAGGACTTCCTGGAGCGGGTCGACGAGGCCATCAAGGCCGGCACCGACAAGGGCGCCTTCGTGATCGTCGACGGCCCCGCCTGCACGGTGTCCAGCGGGGGGTTCTACCTTTCGACGTCAGTCACCGGGGTCCTCTACGTCGCCCGGCGCAAGGCCATCCGGGAGGCGGCCGTCCACGTCGAGGTCCGCGCCCAGCTGGAGCTGCTGGGGGCGAAGGTCCTCGGGGTCGTGATCAACGAAGGGTGATAGCGGCTTGGCCTCCGTCGCCGTGGTCGTCGTCAACTGGAACGACCTCGAGAGCACTCTCCGCTGCCTCGGGTCGATAAGAGCCTCCAGCCCCGACGCCCTGCTCGTCCTCGTCGACAACGCCTCCGACGGCGACCCCAGCGGCCCGGTTCGGCATGCCTATCCCGAGGCTGAGGTCGTACGGCTGGACACCAACCGAGGCTATGCCGGCGGCTGCAATGCGGGCGCCGAGAGGGCTCTGGCCAGAGGCGCCCAACACATCCTCTTTCTCAACAACGACGCCTCCATCGACGAGGGCACGATCCCGGCTCTGCTCGAGGCGGCGCGGGTCCATCCGGACGCCATCCTCGGTCCCAAGATCGTCTACTCCGACCGGCCGGAGACGGTCTGGTCGGCGGGCGGCGAGCTGTCGGGCCCGCTCCTGCGCAACCGTCACCTCGGCGAGGGAGAGCCGGCGCGTGACCACCAGGTCGACCGTCGGGTCAGCTGGACAACCGGCTGCGCCCTCTTCGTCTCGGCGAGGTGCTTCCGGCGGATCGGGCCCCTCGACGAGCGTTACTTCCTCTACCTGGAGGACACCGACTGGTGCCTCCGCGCCGCCGAGCTCGGAATCGAGACCTGGTTCGCCGCCGGCGCGGTCGTCCGCCACGAGGTCTCCAGGACGCTGCGATCGCCCGCTCTCGCCAGCTACGTCCGCTACTACGCCTATCGCAACCAGTACCAGCTCGCGATCCGCAGGACGAGCGCGTGGTGGCGGCCGCTGGTGATCGCGGATGCGGTCTGGACACTGATCAAGGCGGGAATCCGGTCGGCGCTCTCGGCGGGCTATCGAGGTGACTCCCATTACCACGCTCGCACCCGGGCCATCCGTGACTTCCTGCTCGGCCGGGGCGGCCCGATGCCGGCACCCGCGCCGCGGGCCGAAGGGGTGCGCGAGGCCGTGACGGGGCAATGATCTACCTACCCTCCCGGCGTCGGATATCGACGGCCACCCTGCTGGTTGGCGCCTACATCCTGATCTGCGCCCTGATCCTGCTCTGGGCCTTCCATTCCAAGCAGCGGGTTCAGGAAGAGCCGCTGGCCCTCTTCGCGGCCGCCGGCGCAAGTTTCGCCCTCTTCGCGGCACTGGCGCTGCGCTGGCCGACCGCAACC
>Ga0307372_10008879_pt1 | contig 14020 bp, 9 predicted proteins | sample OX1MG_FD_202533 | JGI IMG/M metagenome (GOLD analysis project Ga0307372, IMG submission 202533) | Soil microbial communities from Risofladan, Vaasa, Finland - OX-1 | ecosystem: Environmental > Terrestrial > Soil > Coastal area > Acid sulfate soil | place: Finland: Risofladan, Vaasa | collected...
TTCCTCGATGTGCGCGGCGCAGGCGGTGTGGAACTGCTCGAGGCAACGCCGCCGCAGCTCGTGGTCCGTGGACCACTTGGTCTCGTCGAAGGCCCGGCGGGCCGCACCGATGGCATGGGACATGTCCTGCTCGGTTCCGTCCGCGGTGTCGCCCAGCACCTCCTCGGTGGTGGGGTCGATGTTGGCGAACGTGGCCCCCGAGCTCGCCTCGACGAGCTTGCCGTCGATGAGCAGGCGGGCCTCGCCCGCCACGTCGTGGGCGTCGGTCATGTCGTCTCCCCTCCACCGGCCGGAGCCGGTTCCTTCCGCTCTTCACGCAGTCTGGTCTTGAGCACCTTGCCGTTGGGCTCGCGCGGCAGCTCGTCGACGAACTCGACCGTCCGGGGAAGCTTGAAGTCCGCCAGTCGCGTGGCGAGGCGCGCCGTCAGCGCATCGGCGTCGCGCGCCGCGTCGGGCCGCAGCTCCACCACGGCGTGGACCTTCTGGCCCATCCGCTCGTCGGGCAGCCCGATCACGGCCGCGTCGACCACGTCGTCGTCCTCGATCAACGCCGCTTCGACCTCGGCCGGGTAGATGTTGACGCCCCCGCTGATGATCAGATCGGTGCGCCGGTCGGCGAGGAAGAGATAGCCGTCCTCGTCCAGCCACCCCATGTCGCCCACCGTGAAGTAGTCGCCCTGCCACGCCGACTCGGTCTTCTCGGGGGCGTTGTGGTACTGGAACCGCTGGCCCCCGAAGGCCGAGATGTAGATCGATCCCACCTCGCCGGCGGGGAGATCCGAGCCGTCCTCGTCGACGATCCGCACCGTCAGGCCCGGGAAGGGTCGGCCCACGCTGCCGGGTTTGGTGAGCCACTCGGCGGGGGAGATGACCGACGCCATCCCTTCGCTGGCGCCGTAGTACTCCCACACCGTGTCGGGGGGGAAGACGTCGATGATCCTCCGCTTCACCGGCACGGGGCACGGCGCCGCGGCGTGCAGGACCTTGCGCACACTGGACCGGTCATAGGACTCCCAGTCCGCCTCGAGGATCCGGATGAAGTTGGCCGGCACCATCTGCGCGGTGGTGACCCTCTCGATCTCGATGAGTCGAAGGCATTGCGTGGAGTCCCACTTGGCCATGATCACCACCGTCCCGCCCTCGCCCAGGCTCATCAATGCGTACGCGCTCGGAGCGGTGTGGTACATCGGCCCGCACATCAGGTGGACGTCGTCGGGGCCGAAGCCCCAGAAGCTGGCGAAAGGGCTCGGGGGCGTCTCCCGGGCCGGGGCGGGGGCGGGTCGGGCGATGCCCTTGGGCCGCCCCGTGGTCCCCGACGTGTAGGTCATGGCCACCACAGGGGTGCCTAGGAACTCCTCGGTGGGGGGATCGGCGCGGCCCACGCCCAGCATCTCGGCAACCGCCGGGGAGCTGACGTCGAGGGCGGGGACCCCGGCCTGCGCGGCGGCCCGCCCGGCAACGTCGGACCCGTCGTGCACCAGCAGCGATGCGGCGCAGTCCTGCGCGATGTAGGCCACCTCGGCCTCTTTGAGCCGGGTCGAAACCGGCACGACGAGCGCGCCGAGTCGGGTGGCGCCGTGCCACACCGCGAACGAGTCGGTGGAGTTGCCCGTCATGACCGCCACCCGGTCACCGGGGTGCGCGGCGTGGGGCGCGAAGGCATGTGCCATGGCGTTGGCGGACCGGTCGAGCTCGCCGAAGGTCATCCGCCGGTCGCCGAAGACGAGAGCCACCCGGTCGGGGTCGACCCGGGCGACCGCGGCCAGTCCCCGGGGCGCGTCGGCGTGCATCGGGCCGCAGTGTAGGACCGCCGGCCCGACTGTGCCTGACACCGACGTCAGGTATGATCCCTCCGTCGCCAAGCACGGAGGGGGACAGCGCGATGCACGCCGAAGATCTCATTCTCGTGAGCGTCGACGACCACGTCGTCGAGCCCCCCGACATGTTCAACGGCCGGGTGCCGGCCAAGTGGAAGGACCGCGCCCCGCGCATCATCCACAACGACGACGGCACCGACGTGTGGTCCTTCGAAGGCAACCTCATCCCCAACGTGGGCCTCAACGCGGTGGTGGGCCGACCCCCCGAGGAGTACGGGATCGAGCCGACCTCCTTCGAAGAGATGCGCGCCGGCTGCTACGACATCCACGAGCGAGTCCGGGACATGAACGCCAACGGTGTCCTCGGGTCGATGTGCTTCCCATCGTTCGTCCAGTTCTGCGGCCAGCTCTTCGCCCGGACCGAGGACAAAGAGCTCGCCATCGACATGCTCCGGGCCTACAACGACTGGCACATCGAGAGCTGGTGCGGGGCCTACCCGGGCCGGTTCATCCCGCTCTCCATCCCACCCATCTGGGACCCCGCCCTCATGGCGTCGGAGGTCCGGCGCGTCGCGGCGAAGGGTTGTCACGCCGTGACGTTCTCGGAGAACCCCTCCAAGCTGGGCTGGCCGAGCTTCCACTCCGACCACTGGGACCCCTTCTGGACCGCCTGCGAGGACGAGGGGACGGTGGTCTGTCTCCACATCGGCTCCTCGTCGCAACTGGCCATCACCGCGCCCGACGCCCCCTTCGACGTCCTCATCGCCCTCCAGCCTGTGAACATCATCCAGTGCGCCGCGGACCTCCTCTTCTCGCCGGTGCTGCGCAAGTACCCCAACTTGCGCATTGCTTTGTCCGAGGGCGGGATCGGCTGGATCCCCTACTTCCTCGAGCGTGTCGACTACGTCTACCAGCACCACCACAAGTGGACGGGCCAGGACTTCGGCGACATGTTGCCGAGCCAGGTGTTCAAGCAGCGCATCGTCACGTGCTTCATCGACGACGCCTTCGGCGTCGAGAACCGGCGCTTCTTGGAGCTCGACAACGTCTGCTGGGAGTGTGACTACCCCCACTCGGACTCGACCTGGCCCAATGCGCCGGAGATCGCCATGAAGTACCTGGCGGGCGTGCCCGACGCCGAGGTCAACAAGATCACCCACGAGAACGCCATGCGCCTGTTCCGCTTCGACCCCTTCGCCACGCGCGCCAGGGAGAAGTGCACAGTCTCGGCTCTTCGCGCCGAGTCGGCCGACGTCGACACCTCGATCAGGCCCCGGCGCAACACCGGCGAGCGCAAGAAGATCCTGGCCGCGGATCTCGGGCGCTTCGCCGAAAAGAACGACTGAGTCTGTCGGGGCGGGGGACCGAGAGGACACGCGGCCCACTCGAGCCCGAGGAACGTACCTGACAATGGACTGGACACGGGTCCCCGTGGTGGTGGGGGCGGGTCAGCTCACCAACCGCGACGCGGACCCCGGCGCGGCGCCGAACCCCTTCGACCTCATGGAGGCCGCGGCGCGCCAGGCCATGGCGGACACCGGCGCGGCGACCACAGACCTGACCCATCTCTTCATGGTCCACTCGTTGTCCCTGCGCCACGGCGACCCCGCCCCCGAGCTCGCCCGTCGGCTCGGAGCACCTCAGGTACAAGCACGCTGCTCGGGCATGGGTGGGTCGATCCCGCAGTGGCTCGTCAACCGCGCCGCTGAGCTCATCGCAACGGGCAGCCAACCGCGCGTGCTCATCGCCGGTGCCGAGGCCCTCGCCACGCGCCGGCGCGCCAAGAAGCAGGGCATCGAGCTCGACTGGCCGTCGTCGGAGGGATGGCCCGACACCTGGCCCCCCCTCGAGCCCGACATGGGCCTGCACCCGGTCGAGGGCGCTCACGGGCTGGCCCAGGCCACCGCCATGTACGCGCTAGTGGAGTCCGCCGTCGCCCACGGTGCGGGACATGACCCCGCCACCCACGCCGCTGCGATCGGCGATCTCATGGCCCGGTTCAACGCCGTGGCGGTCGCCAACCCCATCTCGTGGTTCCCCACCCGGCGCGACGCGCACGAGATCATGACCGTCACTCCCGAGAACCGGATGATCTACTTCCCGTACCCCAAGTACGTGAACGCGGTCATGGACGTGGACATGGCCGCGGCCCTCGTCGTCACCGACGCGGCCACGGCCCGGTCCTGGGGGCTCGGCCCCGACGAGGTCGTCTATCTCTCGGGTTGGGCGGACGCCCATGACCTCTGGTACCTGTCGGAGCGCCCCGTGCTGCACCGCTCGCCGGCATTGGCCGCATGCGCCCGGCGCGCCCTGGACACGGCCAAGGTGACCATGGACGAGGTCGGAGGGCTCGACCTCTACGCCTGCTTCCCGAGCTCGGTGGAGGTGGCGCGCGACAGCTTCGACATCGACCCCGACGACCCCCGACCCCTCACGCTCACCGGCGGCCTGCCCTATCACGGGGGGCCGGGGAGCAACTACGTGACCCACTCCATCGCCAACACCCACCACTGGTTGCGTGCCGGACACGGCGACCACGCCCTCGTCCACGGCAACGGCTACTACCTCACCAAGCACTCGGTCGGCCTCTATTCACGCCGGGCCCCCGACGAGGAGCCCCGACCGCCCGAGAAGCTCCAGGAGCACATCGACGGGCTGGCCGACGCGCTCGAGGTGGTGGCGTCCGTCGGGACCGGCACCCGGGGGACGATCGTGGCCTACACCGCGCCCTTTGACCGCGAGCGAGGTCCCCAAGCGGCGATCGGCCTCATCGACATGGGTGGTCGTCGCACCCTGGCCCGCGCCGATGAGACGCTCACGACCGAGCTTCTGAGCCACGACGGGGTCGGGACCCGCGTCGTGCTCTCGAGCTCCGACAAGACCAACACCATGCGGGGCGCCTGACCGGTCGGTTGATCGGCCTCGGGACCGGCCCTCTGAGTCGGGCCGGTGGTCAGCCTTCGAGGGTCAGGGCCTGCTCCGGGCAATTGTCGACGCCGGTGCGGGCCGCGTCGTCTTGGCCGGCGGGCACCTCGTCGACGAGCACCACGCAGTGGCCGAGGTCATCGGAGTCGAACAGCATGGGGGACAACGTGTAGCAGCGGCCATGGCCCTGGCACGCCTCGGTGTCGAGCCGGATGCGCATGCCTCGGGATCAGCCGGCCGGCGTGAACTCGATCGGCAGGGTCAGCAGCGACCGCAGCCCGGGCGTGTACTCGAGCACCGTCCCGGGCTTGAGCCAGTAGTCGGGGATCCGGCGGTGGAATTCCCGCAGCGCCACCCGCAGCTCGACCCGGGCCAGATGCGAGCCCAGGCAACGGTGCACCCCTCCCCCGAAAGCCAGATGGGGGTTGGGGTTCCGCCGCAGGTCCACGGTGTCGACACCGGGATGGGCGGCATCGTCGGTGTTGGCCGACCCGATGAGGAGCATGACCTGCTCACCGGCCTTCACGGGACAACCCTCGTACTCCACGTCCTCGGTGACCACCCGGGGCACGGCCGGGACCGGGCTCTCCCAGCGCAGGAGCTCTTCGACGGCGGAGGGGATGGCCGTCTCGTCCTCCACGAGCAGCCGACGCTGGTCGGGCTCCTGGGCGAGGTAGGCAAAGAAGCAGTCGAGGGAGTCGGTGACGGTGTCGAGCCCGGCGATGATGAACAAGAAGCAGATGTCGAGGACTTCCTCGTCGGTGAGCCGGATCCCGTCGACCTCCTTCTCCATGATCTGGCCGAGCAGGTCGTCGGTAGGGGGCTTGGCGCGGCGCTTCTTCACCTCGGCGTCGAAGTACTCGTAGACCTTCTGGCCCGCCGCCTTGCGGTGCGGGGCCTGCTCTTCCATGGTGAACCCGGGCGGACGGATGATGTCGTCCTTGACGGCCAAGAAGATGTCCAGGTCAGCGAAGGGCAGACCCATCAGCCGCAGGAAGACACGACACGGCAGGGGGACGGCGAACTCCTCGTGGAGGTCGCACGAGCCCTTGGCGGCGAACCCGTCGACGAGCTCTTTCACCAGGGCCACCACCTCGTCCTCGAGCAAGGCCATCTTCTTCGGAGCGAAGAGGGGGTCGAGGATCCGGCGGTACTTCACATGCTGCGGTGGGTCGATCATCAGGGGAATCAGGGGCCGGATGTTGCCCAGGTCCATGGGGACCTCGCTCCAGCAGAACAGCGCTGACTTCCGTAGGGCGTCCTCGACGTGCTCCCGACGGGTCAACAGCGTGAACATGTCGTCGATCCGCATCACCGGGGTTTCGCGCAGCGAGCGGGAGATCGCGCGCGGATCGTCCGACGAAGCCAGATCGGCCACCATGCCCGCAGACGTGCCTGCGCTCTCTTCTTCGGCCTGCATTCGCACTCCTCTCGCACCGGGCTCCGGTGGCACCTAAGACCAAGGTGTCGTGCGAATCACCCAGGACGTTCGATGTCACCACGCCCACCGCCCCTGGCCGCCAACGTTAGCGTTTCCTGACGCAAATGTCAGGCCTGACATCCCCGTCAGTCCTGCTCCGTTTGAGCCTGAGAAGGCCCTAACATGTCACGTCCGGTGGCCACTCTGACGCATCTGGTCTTCATCAAGGAGGGTCCGGCGGGCGGGCGACGGTCGTTGTCGGGTCTGTTTGAGGTCGGTTGGGGTCGGTGCGGCACCGCCGAGCATCATCGACCGGGGCCGGTTCCTCACGCACGGTGCAAATCGGGCACGGTGGGTCACCGTCTTACGGGGGCGGGGGTGATAGGAAATTGCCCCCCGGCCGAGCGCGGCCACCAACGGCTCGGTCGCCAGGCACGGGTCGCTTACCGACGAGGAAGCTCGGCACCCGTCATCGCACCAGTACGGGGCAGAGCGGTTACGGGGCAGAGCGGTCCAGGATCGGGCTGAACGCGCCGATGACATGGCGAGGACCAGTATTCGAGACTTCGCAGTACGATCAGGGGGGCCGTAGGGAGGGCGCACGTGGTTACCGCAGCCAGCGACAGGAGGATGCGGCGCCGCGGGGGACGACGCCAGAAACCGGGCTCGACGCCCGCCGACGTCGGCACCGCACTTCGTGCTGCGCGTGAGGCCTCGGACACGAGCCTGGTCGAGATCCAGGACCGGACCGGTGTCGCCCTGGTCCGGCTCGAGGCACTCGAAGCCGGAGACCTCTCGCGGTTTCCCGACCTGCGCTCAGCCCGGACTGCGGTGCGGCGCTACTGCGACCTCGTCGAGGTCGACGGTGACGAATTCACCGGTGTGGTCGAGAAGCACTGGGGAACGCCCCTGGCGGGGTTCGACGGTGCCGGTGGAGCGGGGAACGGCTCGACGAACGGGGACCGGACCCAGAGCGTCTACCTCACCGAATCGGTTTCCGCCGGCCATCTGAGCCGGTACCCCGGTGACGGCACCCATCTGCGCGCCTTCACCCAGACCGACGAGGTCCCCGGCGTACGACGCGCCGAGCTTGCTGCCACCAACGGCCACACCACCGCGAACGGCGCCTTCCACGCCACCGGCGCGTTTCCCATAGTGCCGCCCGTCTACGCACCGCCCCGGGCCGTCCCGCTGATCCTGCGCGGCGCCATCTGGGTCACGGTGACCATCCTCGCCATCGCGCTCGGAGTCCTCGCCCTCCAGCACTACGACCCGCAGCTCCTGGCGGACATCCACGTGGTCCACCACGTCGGCACCACGGTGCCCACCGTGGCCGGCGGGAACCCCACCACCGGAGGCGGTGCGCCGGTGCAACCGACGCACTCGGCGCAGGTGTCGTTGACCAACACCGGCGCCGGCAGTGCCTCGGTGTCGGTCAGAGCGTCGAACTACACCGTCGTGGTGGCGGCATGGGCGCCGTGTTGGACCGTGGTCCACACCCCGCAGAGCTTCTCGCCGGTCTTCGCGGCCACCCTCCAAGGGGGTCAGGTCAAGGAGTTCAACCCGGCCAACGGACAACTGACGCTCAGCATGAGTGCATCGCTCGTGACGGTGCAGGTCAAGGTCAACGGGAAGACCGTGCCGAAATGGTTGTTCAAACCGTCATCGGTCCCCTTCACCTTGAATTTCAACTCCGCCGCGATCTGAGCTCTGTCCCCGGCGCCACGGCGCCACGGAGCCACGGCGCGTCGACGTGACAGCGCCCGGGGGCTCGTGTGTCGGAGAACCGGGCGACGGCCGAGGGTCAGGCGAGACGGGTGGAAGGCACCGAGCTCACCGAGCCACGCTCGCGGATCTCGCTCACAGCGGGAACGGGGTTCGGGTCCGAGAACAGCCGATCGTCTCCGTAGTCCGCAGGCCGACCGGTGGCATCGAGCGCCCACCACGACGCCTCGAGGGCGATGCTGTTGGGGTCCGTGAAGTAGATCGAGCGGATGAAGCCGTGATCGACGACATCGGTGACCTCGCACGCGGCGGACTTGAGCCGGTCGCGCAGGTCGAGAAGGGCGTGTTCGTCGGGAAGGTTGAACGAGAGGTGGTCGAACTGCACGGCCCGTGGGTCGGGGACACCTGCGGGCTTGGCCAAACGCTCGACGGGAATGCCTGCGTATTCGAAGAAGGCCACCGTGTTCTGCGCACCGAACTCGAAGAAGTAGTGGCGGAACCGTGGTGTGCCGATCGTGGCTACCAGCCGGGCCCCGAGGACGCCGTGGTAGAAGCGCACCGTGGCGTCCATGTCGTCGGTGATCAGAGCCAGGTGGTTGATCCCCCGCCAGTGCGGGACGTCGACATCGTGGGACTCGGTCATGGCGAACCCTCCGCGCTACGGTCCGGCGTCGTGCTCCTCCCACGCTAATGGCCCGGGCCGCGAAGCGGGACGTCGGAGGTCCGCTCCTGTGAGGCTCAGTGCTGCTCGGGGTAGATCGACGGGTCCTCGAGGGGGAGCCGCAGCCACTGGATCATCTGGCGCAACTGGCCGTAGGCAGCGAGACGGGCCTCGATCGAGCCGTCCCGCTCAGCGCGGTCGATGGGCTCCCAGAGACGGTGCACCATGGTGGGCCCGAGCTCCAACAGGCCGCCGCTCCCGCCCGTGGCGTACTTCGCCAGCACGTAGCGCACCAGCGCGCCGGCCGGCACGCCGACGTTCCGGCTCAAGGTGCGGATCGTGACCATGGGGTCGACCTGCGCGTAGAGCGCTACATCGGCCTTGAAATTGGCATCGGGGTCGTCGTCAGCCCAGGGCCCGGTGAAGGACTCGAGCGTGATGCGGGCCTCGTCGTCCTCGGAGTCGGGGTGAGGGCTCATGTCCCCATCCTGCCGGAAGTGCCCATCCTGCGAGAAGGTCCGACAGTGATCCGGGCTCGGGCCCTACGTTCCGGACGCGGACCGCAGCTCGTAGTGCCCCGCACCCACAGCGACGACCACCTCGCCATGGCGAGCCGTCACCCGACCGATGCCTGACGCATCGTGCAACGGTCGGCCCCCTTCGGTGAGGTCGCGCACAGTGGTCGCCGGCAGATGGACCGTCGCCGACGCGTTGGGAGGCACGGTGACGTCGAGAACGAACTCGGCACCCCGAGACGACGGTCGGCGCCACGCCACGGCGATGGCTCCCCGGGGTGTGGGGACGGTCCCGCCGGCCCAGTCGAGCCCCGAGGGCGGCGCTGCGACATCGAACGACGCGTACCCGGGGCTCGTGGGGCGGACCCCCAGCAAGGTCTGTTGGATCTCGACGAGCACGTTCGATCCCCAGCCGTGCGACATGCTGTCCCCGGCCGCGTCCGACGGCTCCCACACCTCCCAGGTGAAGGTCCCCCCCTGCGCCAGGATGTTGGCCCAGCCGTCATGGCCGGGGTCGGTCAGGATCCGGATCATGTCGTCGACGTGGCCGTTGTCGGCCAGGCCCCGCAAGACATCGGTGGCACTGCTCACCGGCACGCCCATGCCCAGTTCGGCCACGTAGGCCGCCACCGCAGACCGGCGACCCTGGGGAACCACGCCATAGGCGAGTGCACAGGCGTTGGCGTACTGCGACGCCGTCGCCATCTTCCTCCCGTTGTTGTCGATGCCGTCGACGTAGGTGCCGTCCGGCCGCGTCAGATGGCGATTGATCGCCGCGGTGAGCTGCGCTTGTTTGCGTCGTTGTCGGGTGACCTCGCCAGCGGGCCGACCGAGGGCGGCGGCGGCATCGGCGGCCCGGCGGAACACGTTGACACCTAACACGTTGATTCTCGTGACGATCGGGTAGGAGTAGTAGACACTCGTGGCCGGGAGGTCGTCGACGAGATTGGTCGCCGGATCGACATAGGTGTCAACGTAGCCAGCGATGTTCACGAGCACCGGGTAGACCGCCGCCAGCAGGGCGCGGTCGCCCGTGCGCATCCAGTACTGCCACACCCACTCGGGATAGATCTCGGTGTACTCGTTGATGTCCTCGGCACCGAGGCCGGTCGGATAGATCTTGTTGATGGAGCCGCTCTTCTCCCAGAAGCGGCGTTGGGACTGAGCGAACTCGAGCAGCGACTTGCGCGTCACGTTCTGCTCCCCGAAGGCCACCATGGCGGTCTGGGATTCGTTGAACCCGTCCCACAACCACGGGCCCTTCTCCCGGGTGGGAGTGTCGATCCACTGCTCCTGCGCGCCGAAGAGGGCCGAATGACGACCGAGCTCGAACACCGCATCGATGGTGGACGACGACGACGCGAACGATGCGGCGTGCTCATCGGGCACCGCGGCGTGACGCGTCCGGGCCACGACGTCCGCCGATGTCAGGATCTCCCCGGGGTCATCGATCTGGAGGTAACGGAACCCGAGATAGTCAAAGGGATGGAACTCCTCGGCGCCACCGCGCTGGACCAAGCTGTAGCTCATGTCTGTGTGCTGGGTGCCGCGCGTCGTCGACACCTGACCCGGCACTCCCGAGAATGGTTGGCCGGCGACGGGCTCGTCGAGCAGGTAGCCGGCGCGCATCGTCACGAGTCGCCCGGCCACCCCGTTGTGAAAGGTGACAGTGGGCACCGCCGCGTACACCTTCCCGAAATCGGCGACCACCGCTCCTGACGCCAGGCGGTTGAGCGTCACCGCCGGGACGGGCTCCTCGATGATGCGCGTCCGCACCGACACCAGGTGTCGCCACGGCGCCACTCCCGTCGACCCCAGCACCGTGGCCCGGGCCCAGGCGCTGTCGTCGAAGCCCGGCGACTTCCAGCCGAGGGGTTCGTCGGGGCCGTTGATGTTCTCGGTGAAGTCGACGAAGTCACCTTCGAGGTCACGTTGGGTGCCTGGCAACCATGGCCCCTTGCGGACTCGCCACGAGCCGTCGGTCACGACGAGCTGGCGACGGCCGTCTCGATGGAGCACCGAGATCTGCGCCACGACGGCAGGCTTGCCCGCCGGATGTCCCTTGGTCGCACCCTGCCAACTCGAGACGATGCCCAGCGCGTTGGGCGCGCCCGGCCGCAACAGCGAGGTCACGTCGAGGGCTTCGTAGTACTGCGAGTCGGGGAACGAGTACGCCTGCCCCTTCCCGGCGCGACTGCCGTTGACGTAGAGCTCGTACTGTTGGTCGCCCGACACATAGGCCCGGGCCCGGACAATTGGCGCGCTCGACAACGCGAACTCGTGGCGCGCGTAGGTGTACTCGTCGGGACCCGGGCCCCCGGGAAAGGAACGGCCGATCCATTTGGCCTTCCAGTCGCGGTACGCGAGCCCGGTCTCGAACGTGGCATGCGACGCGAAGGGGCTCGGAGCTCCCGTCGCCGGCCAGGTCTGCACCGTCCAGCGATAGACGGTGTCGGGTGCCAATCTGGGCCCGCGATAGGCGACGAACGCCTGTCGCGAGGACGCCACCCGGCCGGTGTCCCAGACCACCGGAGACCCCGACCCACCCGAGCCGCCCCCGCCGGTCAGTCGAGGGCGCGACACCACCAGCCGGTAGCCACGTTGGACCGCGCCGCGTCGGTCATCGTCGAGATGCCACGCGAAATAGATGTCGTCGAAGCCGAGTCCGATCGGTGCGGCCAGCCCGTCGACGGTGAGTGCCGTCGGGCTCTTGTGATCCGACCCGAGGCCACCCGTTGGAGCGGCGTCGGCTACGGCGTCGACACCTCCGGTGACACCGACTCCCGCGGCGACGATCCCGGCGGCTCCCACCAACCCACCGCCGAGCACCTGCCGGCGACTCAGGATCCGTCGCGAGTCTCGCCCTTGACCTGAATCCTTGTGCACGGCGCCCGAAGATAGATCGTCGTGCCCTCGCCCGCTACGACGCGCTGACCTGACCGTCGGCGACAGGATCACCCGATCCGTGTTCGGACGGCGCGGCACCAGCATCGGTCTGGGTCGCCTCGGTCACAGCGCTGGCTGCCACTGCCGTCACGCTTCCCTCGTCGAGGATCCTGGCCCCGAGACTCTCGGCGGGAATGGTGAGCGCGCCGGCCGCAGCAGCCCCACCCGACATCGTGGCCAGGCTGGCCAGGGTGCTGACCGCAACCTTGGCCGACCGGGCCCGGCCCGGGCGGACGCTCTTGACCTTCGTCAGCTCGTCGGCTTGCAGGGCGGTGAGGACCGCCTCGATGGCTTCGCTGTCGAGCTCGGAGGGCGAGTGGCGATCCGACATGATCGACTCGAGCAGGGCTTCGAGTCGGGCCGGTGAGATTCCCGAGATCGGCAACGGCACCGCCACCGGCTCCGTCGCCCACTCCGTGAAGACCCCGGCGGGGGTCCGCATGAGCTCGACGATCTCCGCGGCCGGGAGGGGAGGGCTGAATCGAAAGCCCTGCACCTGGTCACAGCCATGCGCGTCGAGGAACTGGAGCTGCTCGTCGGACTCGACGCCCTCGGCCACCACCACGAGGTCGAGGCTGTGGGCCAGCGCGATGACCGCCCCGACGATCGAGGCACCGCTCGCTTCGCCGTCGATGCGCTGGATGAACGAACGATCGATCTTGATGGCGTCGATAGGCATCTCGGCCAGATACGTCAGCGCGCTGTATCCCGTCCCGAAGTCGTCGATCGAACAGCGCACACCGAGGGCCCGGAGCTCGTTCAGGCTGGCCACCACCTCGTCCACGCGCTCCATGAGCACGCTCTCTGTCACCTCGAGCTCCAGCAAGGTCGGATCCAACCCGGTCCGCTTGAGGACGCTCGTCACCATCTCCACCACCGGCTGATGCGCGAATTGGCGAGGGGAGAGGTTCACCGCCACCGGGATGGCCGGAAGTCCCTGCTCCTGCCATCCCTGAGCTTGTCGGCAGGCGACGTCGAGCACCCACTCACCGAGGGTTGCCACGAGGCTCGTCTCCTCTGCGAGCGGGATGAACGCCCACGGAGGGATGAAGCCGAGGCTGGGATGGCGCCAACGCGCCAACGCCTCGACCCCAACGATGTCCCCGCTCGCCATGTCGAGCTTGGGTTGGTAGTGGACGGCGAGTCGACCCGAGTCCACGGCCCCCCGGAGGCTGTCCTCGAGGGCGAAGCGCAGTCGGGCCCGGGCACTCATGCCCGAATCGAAGACCTGGTAGGTGTTCCGGCCCGCCGCCTTGGCCTGGTACATGGCGGTGTCGGCATGCTTGAGCAGTGTGTCGGCATCAGCGCCGTCCCACGGAGACACCGCCACCCCGATGCTGGCCTTGACCGTCAACTGCCGGCCCCCGACGCTGAAGGGGTCCTCGAACCGATCGAGGAGCCGCTCCGCGAAGTCGACCACGAGCCCGTCCTTGCGCCCACTGTCGGGGATCAGGAACGTGAATTCGTCGCCGCCGAACCGGGCCAGGGTGTCGTGTTCCCGCAGGCACCCTTGGAGTCGCTTGACCACCGCCTTGAGGAGCTCGTTGCCCACAGCGTGACCGAGACTGTCGTTGATGTCCTTGAACCGGTCGAGGTCCAAGAACATGACCGACACCGCGCTGTTGGACCGGTCCGCCTGGACCAACGCCCGCTGGAGCCGATCCTCGAAGAGCAGACGGTTACAGACACCGGTCAGGGAGTCATGTTGGGCCCGGTACTCGGCCGCGGCGTGGGTGAACACCTGGTGCAGGAGATACAGCACCAACAACGAAGGCAACAGGGTCGAACCGATCATGAGCGCCGGCTGGTGATCGCGTATGCCCAGGACTGACTCCGCGCTCAGCACGGCGGGGACGACGAGCCCGACGGCCACGAGCATCGCCACCCGCACTCCCCGGGGCCGAACCGATCGCAGCGGAACCGGGTCGAAGGCGACTTTCCGAGACCGATGGACGAACCCGACTCCCCAGAACAGAGCCCCCGCCAGAGCGACCGTCGCCACCAGGTGCGA
>Ga0307372_10008882_pt1 | contig 14017 bp, 12 predicted proteins | sample OX1MG_FD_202533 | JGI IMG/M metagenome (GOLD analysis project Ga0307372, IMG submission 202533) | Soil microbial communities from Risofladan, Vaasa, Finland - OX-1 | ecosystem: Environmental > Terrestrial > Soil > Coastal area > Acid sulfate soil | place: Finland: Risofladan, Vaasa | collected...
GACTCCGTCGCCAACCTGGTCAAGGCGAGGAGTTCCTCCGAGCGGCACAGGACGCCCTGGCGCTCGACAATCGCACCGCGGCGACCGGGAACGCGGTGCACGCGGGAATCTTGGCGAGCGACGCGATCGCGGCGGCCCTCGTCGGCGCCGTTTCGCAGGGCGAGCATGCGGACGCCGCCGGGCACCTCGAGGCGATCGGCGGCGACGGAAGGATCGCGGCGCGCCAGCTCCGCCAGCTTCTTCCCCTGAAGCACAAGGCCGAGTACGACCCGACGCCGATGACCGAAGCCGACGCCCGACGCGCGGTGACGGCGGCCGAACGCCTCGGCGCCCTTGCCGCACGCGTCGTTCGTCCCGGTTCCGAGGCCGAGGGCTGATCGGCTGCGAGGCTGACACCGGGGAGCGGGGGGCCGACCCGCGTTCAGATGCTCGGGCGTCCGGCGCCCCTGCGCGTCCTCGTCACTGCCTCGACAGGAGGACCTTCAGCGCCCCGGTCGTCGCCGCGTTGTCGAAGTCCGCGTACGCGTCGACGATCCGGTCGAGCGGGTAGCGGTGCGTGATGAAGTGCGCGGCGTCGATCTGGCGGGTCTCGAGGAGCCGGCCGAGCGTCGGTGTCGAGTACGCGTCGACGAGGCCCGTCGTGATCGTGACGTCCCGGGTCCACAAGGTCTCGAGATGAAGTGTCACAGGTGTCCCGTGCACGCCCACGTTCGCGACGCGCCCGCCGGGCCGGACGAGCTCCGTGGCGAGCTCGAAGGCCGCGGGTGCCCCGACCGCCTCGATCGCGACGTCAGCGCCGAGGCCGGCCGTGAGCAAGCGGACGACCTCGAGCGGGTCCTCGCGGCCACTGTTCACGGTCACGTCGGCCCCGAACTGCTTCGCGGCGTCCAGCCGTGAGTCGATGAGGTCGATCGCGACGACATGGCTCGGGCTGAAGAGCCTGGCCCCGCTGATCGCGGCGAGCCCGATCGGGCCGACCCCGACGATCGCGACGACGTCGCCCGGCGAGACGTGCCCGTTGAGGACACCCACCTCGTACGCGGTCGGCAAGATGTCGGCGAGCATCAGGAAGTCCTCGTCGGGGACCCCCGAGGGGACGGGGTAGGTGGAGTTGTCCGCGAAGGGCACGCGCACGAGCTCGGCCTGGGTGCCGTCGACCGTGTTCCCGAGAATCCAGCCGCCGCCGTTCAGGCACTGGCCGAAGCGGCTGCCGCGACAGAAGCTGCACCGACCGCACGCCGAGATGCACGACACGAGGACGCGGTCGCCGATCCCGACGTTGCGCACGGCAGGGCCGACCGCCTCGACGGTCCCGACGGCCTCGTGACCGAGGATCCGCCCCGCGGCGACTGCGGGGAGGTCGCCCCGCACGATGTGGAGGTCGGTACCGCAGATCGTCGTGGCGTCGACTCGGACGACCGCGTCGGTCGGGTCGACCACCGTCGCGTCCGGGACCTCCTGCCAGGCCATCTCGTTGATCGAGCGGTAGACGAGCGCCTTCACGGTGTTGCTCCTTCGTGGCATCGGGGGTGACGTCGGGCGTCGGCGCGCCAGGGGGCGGGCGTCTCGCCAGGTGCGGGAGCGACGCGGGCCGCGGGTTGCCGGAGCCTCGTGCGAGCGCCCTCGTGCGGGGTCACGCGGGCTCCGCGGTCGGGTCCGGGCGGGTCGCGCGTCCTCGCGGCCCGCGTCCGCGATGGGTCGTCCAGGCGTTGCGGAGCGCGAGCCGGTCGAGGCCGATCCACCCGCTGTTGCGCCACGCGAGGATGAGCAGGACCTCCAAGATCGCGTACATGGGGTTGACCCCCGCAGATCCCGTGAACATGTAGGTCATGTTGAGGAGCAGCCCGGCGGCCGCCGCAGCCCCGGTGAACAGGCCGAGTATCAGCGCGACGCCGATGACCATCTCGCCGAGCGAGACGACCTTCGCGATCCACGACGAGTTCGGCAGGACGAAGTCGTGCAGGAACGCCGCCCACCAGCCGTAGCTCGCGCCGCCCTTCCCCGACGCCGAGCCGGCGATGCCGGCCGTCGCGAAGCCGCGCACGCCCGTTCCGCCGCCGAACCAGAACGCCGCGTGCTCGCTCCCCCAGATCTTCTGGTAGCCGGCGTTCAGCCACTGGTAGCCGAGCCACAGGCGCACCAAGAGCCAGAGGAAGCTCGCCTCACGCGATCGGTACAGCCAGGACGCGACCGCGAGCGAGCGGCCGTCGTCTCCGGCCTCCTCGAGGTCCACGGGTGCGAGATCGCGCATCGGTCGGTGCCGTGGGTTCGTCGGACCAGGCGGCCGGGCAGGTCCGTTCTCGGGCCCAGCAGGGTCGCCCGCCCGAGGCGGGATCAGCTCAGGAGCGGTGGCTGTGGTCTCGGGTCCCATGGGGACCGCCGATCTTCCCCCGAGAGCGGAGGAGCGTTTTCCCGGAGTGGGCATTCTTCGTCGTGAATCTGGCGGTCGTGTGAAGCCAGGTGCGGCGGAGCGATCGCCGGCAGCACCCCGTGGGCGCGTGACCGTCCGAGGGGGCATCTCGTCACGGTGGAGCGGAAGCCGGCGGGAGGTGCGAACGGCGCTCGGGCGCGGCGCGGTCGACGCGCCCGGGGCATCGCTTGCCACGGGCCGGGCGTCCGTCGGCTGCTCGTGGACGGCGACGTGTGGGAGCGGGCCGCCTCGGACGGCTCGAGCGAGTCGCGTTCCGCCGCGCAGCGGCCTGACACCGAGGCGCTGGTGAGGTTCCGAACCGAGACGCGCTCGGGCCGCGTGCTCGCGCACGTCCGGCCGCCGTCGATGCCGCGCCTCCTCGCGGACGCGCGCCGCCGCGCCTGTCTCCCGGGAGTGCCTCCGGCGATCTCGAAGCAGCGGTCGAGCCCGCGTCCGACCGTCACCCGACGCGTGATCTCACCACCGGCGATCGTGGCGAGCATTGCGAGCGACAACAGCGGCCACGCGTGCATGCGAGTCCTTCCTTGCCCGGGAGCGAGCGACCACCGGGCGCGACGTGTGTGATGTATCCCCGCGATGCGAGGCGCATGCCGCGCCCTGGGGCGTGGAGTTCGTGCGCCGCGGCGCACCCACGGTGCTGAAGGTGGACGACTCGGCCGGCGCGGGCCGTGCGGCGGGCGCGCCGTCGCTCCATCGGCGCTCGGGCGTCGCGTCGCGCGGCAGCGCGGGCGGCCGGCGCGGGAGCCGCGCCGGGAGCTCGTGGGTCGCAGCGGGGTGGTTCGACACGCTTCAGGTGTCTCCGAGATGCCGTAGGACGGTGACGACCCGTCCTGGCGGACCCTCGCTGCAGAAGGTCTCACCAGCGTACACGGCGCCCGGGCGGGGGCCATTGCGGCGAGCGGTCGCGGCGCTCGCTCGACTGCCCATGCGGTCGACGAGACGGCGCGGTGCCCGAAACCGCCCGCTAGCCGGTAGCATCCAGGTTGCCTTCTGAAGCGAGGGCGTCGATGGGTGTAGTGCGCCCCGAAAGGCACCTCGTGGCCGACCGTCGACCTCCGTTCCGCTCGGTGACCTGGCCGCGGAGACCTTCCGTCCCCGCGAAGGGCGCGGCTTCCGCGCCGACCGGAGCCCGAGGCGGAGCGCCGGCGCCGCTGCCCGTCCGTGGGCGCCGGTGGGCCCTTCCGGTGCTCGTGCTGCTCATGGTGGTCGCGCTCCTCCACCCGTTCTCCCGCTCCAGCCCGTCGAAGGTGTTCAGCTACTCGGGCTTCATCAGCGCGGTCACCGCAGGAAACGTCTCGACCGCCGCGATCTCGTCGACGGGCGCGGTGTCGGGCAAGCTCCACGACGGCGTCGCGTACACGTCGCAGATCGCCACGGCGCTCAACGACAGCGCGCTCTCGTCGCTGCTCCTCGCGCACAAGGTCACGGTGACCGGGGGCGCGGCGGCGTCGACGTCGTTTGCGAGCTCCCTGCTACCGCTCCTTCTGCTCGCACTCTTCTTCGGGGCGATGGTCTGGCTCGGCCGACGGGCCCAGGCCAAGCTCGGCGGGGGGCTCGGCGCGGGGCTCGGCGGCGTCATGGGGATAGGGAAGTCGAAGGCGAAGGTCTACGACGAGGAGAAGCCCGCGACGCGCTTCTCCGACATCGCGGGCTACGAGGGCTCCAAGGCCGAAGTCATGGAAGTCGTCGACTACCTCGAGCATCCCGACCGGTACGAGCGCGCCGGGGCGGTCGGCCCGAAGGGCGTGCTCATGGTCGGCCCGCCCGGAACCGGCAAGACCCTCCTCGCGCGGGCGGTCGCGGGCGAGGCCGGCGTGCCCTTCCTCGCGATCAGCGGTTCGGGCTTCGTCGAGATGTTCGTCGGGGTCGGCGCATCGCGCGTCCGCGACCTGTTCGCGGAGGCCCGGAAACTGGCGCCGTCGATCGTGTTCATCGACGAGATCGACGCGATCGGGGGTCGTCGCGGTCCCGGCGGATTCGGCTCGAACGACGAGCGCGAGCAGACACTCAACCAGCTGCTGTCGGAGATGGACGGCTTCGAGCCCGGATCGAGGGTCGTCGTCATGGCCGCGACGAACCGGGCCGAGATACTCGACGCCGCGCTGCTCCGCCCCGGCCGGTTCGATCGCACGGTCGAGATCCCGCTTCCCGGGATGGCCGAGCGTGCGGCGATCCTCGCCAGCCACGTCCGCGGCAAGCAGGTCGGACCCGACGTCGATCTCGACGTCGTCGCCCGTGGAACCCCTGGGTTCTCGGGCGCGGATCTCGCGAACCTGGCGAACGAGGCGGCGATCAACGCGGTGCGCGACCATCGCGCGACGCTGAGCCGCTCGGACTTCGACGCGGCGCGCGAACGCCTGCTCATCGGGCGTCGCGACGGGAGCAACGCGCTGCTCCCGGAGGAGAAGCGCTCGGTAGCGGTGCACGAGGCGGGCCACGCGCTCGTGGCCATCCTGTCCGAGCACGCCGACCCGGTCGCGAAGGTGACGATCCTCCCCCGGGGGGCTGCGCTCGGCGTGACCGAGCAGCTGCCGGAGGCGGAGCGCCATCTCTACCCGCTGAGCTATCTCACGGACTCGCTCGCCGTGCGGCTCGGAGGACGGGCGGCGGAGATCGTCGTGCTCGGGGAGCCGTCGACCGGCGCCGCGAACGACCTCGCGGGTGCGACGGAGCTCGCGACTCGGATGGTGCGCGAATGGGGGTTCTCCGACAGCGTCGGTCCGATCGGCTACGGCGTGGCGGGACCGAGCCGCGACAACCCGTTCGCAGGCCGACCGTACGCCGAGGAGACGCAGCGCGCGATCGACGAGGAGGTCGCTCGGCTTCTCCGTACCGCCGAAGCGGTCGCCACCGACCTGTTGCGGGAGCATCGGACGGTGCTCGACCGGGTCGTTTCGCTGCTGCTCGAGCGCGAGACCGTCGACGGCGCGGATCTCGCGGCGATCGCCGGCATGCCGGTGCGTCACGGGGCGCCGGAGCGCACGTGGGCGCCGCGCGCGGTTGCGATGGTTCCCTCCCGGGTACTTGTCCAGGAGCGGCCCGGCGCGAAGGAGAGCGCGTAGGTGACGAGCCGAACGAGCAGCGACCGGTAGCGCGACCGGTGGAGCGTGGCGCCGCGTCGCGCCGCCGTGCGCGTCTCGGCCGCGGCAGCCGCGCTGACCTTCGCTCGCGTCGATCAAGACCGCTCGCGTCGATCAAACAGAAAGGCAGGTCTTTGCCATGGGTATCGGAACCAGTCTCGTGGTCTTCGCAGTCGGGGCCATCTTGCGGTTCGCCGTCTCGGTGACCGCCACAGGGTTCAGCATCCACACGGTCGGCGTCATCTTGATGATCGTCGGGGTCGTCGGGCTGCTCCTGTCGCTCGGCTTCTGGAGCTCGTGGGGCGGCTTCGGCGGCTCCAGCCGGCAGCGACGCACGTCAGTCAGCGGTCCCGGCGGGACGACGACCACGACGACCGAGGAGCACAGCTCGTGACTGCCGGCCGCCGGCGACCTTGCTCGCACGCGTGTGCCGGAGACGGCGCGGGCGCGTGCCGCGCCGCATAGCGCACCGGACCGCCCAGCTTCCCGCTGCGAGCCGGTTCCTCTACCGGATCGAGCACTACAGCGCGCTTCCCGCGGTCGCCGTCACGGTGACGGCCGCCGTCGTCGCGCTCGTCGTCGCCGGCGCGGGATTCGGCTTTCCGAGCCACTGGGCCGGCGAGCTCGAGGCCGTCGGCACGTCGGTGACGGTCGTCATGGTGTTCGCGATCCAGCACACGCAGGGTCGCGAGCAAGCGGCGACCCAGCGCAAGCTCGACGAGCTCATCCGTGCGTTGCCCGGCGCGGACGAGTCCCTCATGTTGCTCGAGGAGGCACCTCGGGCGGTCATGCTCGGCGTCGAGGAGGAGCACCGCGAGGTCCGGCTGATGTCGCCCGACGTCGGCACGGTGCTTGCCGATCCAGCGGCACCGTGAGCAGGCGTCCGCCGGGCCGCCGCCCCGCCGGCCGGGGTGCCGAGAGGTGTGCAGGCTGGCGCGCGCCGCGTGGTCAGGATGCCGTCTGGTCGCCCGTCGCGAGGCCGATGACCATCTCCGCGTAGGACGCGTGCGCGATCGCGAGCTCGGACGCGAGCAGCTTGTGGCTCGCGGTCACGAACACGTGGCGGTCGCGGGGGTAGTCCTGCGGGATCTGGGCCATGACCGTCGAGTCGACCGCGGCGGAGTCGGCCGCCGCGCTGTTCACGAGGCGGACGAACGCCGTGTACTCGTGCGTCGCGCGCGCGTAGCCGGGTTGGCCGGAGAGCGAGTTCACGCTCGCCTGGAGCGCGGTCTCGTTGGCCTCGAGCGCGGCGACCTGGCTCGCGACCGAGTCCGCCTCGATGGTCTCGAACACCTGCGGGACCATGACCGCGTAGACCCGGTTGGCCCGGATCATCGAGGCACGGTCCGTGTTCAGCTGCGCGAAGGTCGTGTCCGTCGGGACCTTGGTCACGAGCGCACCGATCGCGGTCGTCTCGTTCGCGAGCCGCGTCGTGAGCGTGGTCTTGTCCGAGGCGCTCAAGGTGGTGGACGCGCCGACGTCGGTCGTGAGATGGCCGAGCGTCGTCACCCGGAACGAGAGCTGCTGCTCGAGGCGCTGCTGGTCCTGGACGAAGTGCGGGCGAGCGGTCGGCGCCGACGCGCCGGCTGCCGTCGTCGCCGACGCGACGGCGGCGGGTAGCGAAGCTGCGACGGCGACCGCGCCGACGAGGCCGGCGCGAAGGGAATGCTTCGTCATCGTGTCACTCCTCTGTCCGGCCCGGCTTCCAGGCACGACGCCATCGTGCAGCGCGGGTATGTGGGGAGAGGGATCAGATTGTCATGGGACTGTCATGGCCGGGCCGGGCCGGGCCGGGCCGACGCCCGGCCGCCGTCGCGAATCGCGAAGGAACACCTCCACCCCGCACCGCTCGGGCGGGTCTCCGCCGGGAACTGTCCATCTCGGGTTCACCCGTTCGTCGTGAGTAGGACCGGACGGACGCGGCGCTGCGCAGTGGAGCGTGCCGGACCGACGAGACGAGGAGCGAACCTGTGAACGGCTTCGACGCCTACCGGATGCACCAGGTCGAGCGGGAGCAGACGGCCGCCGACCTTCGAGCTGCCGACCGGCGTGCCGGCGAGCTCTGCGCCGCGGTGCGCCGTCGCGCCCGGAGAGCCGGTGCCGCCGCGACCCGCGTGCTGGCGGTCGTGCGCCGTCACGAGCGCCGCGAGCACGGAGACGTGGTGGCGGTTTCGGCGCTATGACGGGAGCGTCGCGCAGCGGCCGAGGAGTGGGGAAGGGGTCACGATGCGTTACCTGATGCTCGTGTGCGTGGAGGAGGGCGTCGAGCTCACGCCGGAGCAGGCGGCCGAGATGGGCCCTGCCACCGACGCGTGGGTCCGCGAGATGGACGGCCGTGGCGTCCGCGTGCGCGGGGACCGGCTGCGCCCGGCAAGCGACGCGACGACGGTCCGGCTCCGCGACCAGGAGCTTCTCGTGGTCGACGGGCCGTTCGCCGAGACCAAGGAGCAGATCGCGGGGTTCGACCTGCTCGAGTGCTCGGACCTCGACGAGGCGATCGAGGTCGCCTCGCGACACCCGGTCGCCCGCATCGGCGCGCTCGAGATCCGCCCCCTGTTCGACCAGTGACGAGGGACGCCGCGGCCGCGTCCGCGGCCGCGGTCGCCGAGGCGTTCCGCGCCGAGTGGGGCGCCGTCCTCGCGACGGTCATCCGGGTCACGGGCGACTGGGACCTCGCCGAGGAGTGCGCCCAGGACGCGTACGCGCGCGCCCTCGAGCGGTGGCCCGTGGACGGGGTGCCGGACCGGCCGGGCGCGTGGCTGACGACGGTGGCGCGCAACCGCGCGCTCGACGTGCTCCGCCGGTCGGGCACGGAGGCGCGAAAGCTCCGCGAGGTCGCCACGGGAGCGAGCGACGAGTCGCGCGCAGGGCCCATGCCGGTCGACGAGCCGGAGGAGCGCGCCGGAGACGACCGGTTGCGGCTGATCTTCACCTGCTGCCACCCTGCGCTCTCACTCGAGGCCCGGGTCGCGCTCACGCTGCGCACGCTCGCCGGGCTCACGACGGCCGAGATCGCGCGCGCCTTCCTCGTGAGCGAGGCGACCATGGCGAAGCGCCTGGTCCGCGCGAAGCACAAGATCCAGCACGCCGGGATCCCGTACCGGGTGCCGCCGCCCGAGCTGCTCGCGGAGCGCACGGGCGGCGTGCTCGCGGTGCTCTACCTTCTCTTCAACGAGGGATACGCCGCCGCGCGCGGCGACGACCTCCTCCGCGCGGACCTCTGCGGGGAGGCGGTCCGCCTCGCGGAGGCGCTCGCCGCTGTGCTCCCCGAAGAGGTGGAGGTCGCCGGTCTGGTCGCGTTGCTCCACCTCCACCACGCTCGTCGCGACGGTCGAGTCGACGAGCGTGGGGACCTCGTGACCCTCGACGCGCAGGACCGGAAGCGTTGGGACCGGTCGGAGATCGACCGGGCGCTCGCCGTGCTCGACCGGGCGCTCCTCGCGGGCGGCGCGGGTCCGTACGTGCTCCAGGCGCAGGTCGCCGCGTGCCACGCGCGCGCCGCCGACGCGTCCGACACGGACTGGCCCGCGATCGTGCGCCTCTACGGGCAGCTCGCGGCCCTCCAGCCGTCGCCGGTGGTCGAGCTGAACCGGGCCGTCGCGATCGCGATGGCCGAGGGTGCCGGTGCCGGACTCGCGGCCGTCGACGGCCTCCCCCAGGGCGCGCTCGCGGGGTACCACCTGCTCCACGCGACCCGCGCCGACCTGCTCCGGCGCCTCGGCTGCCGTTCGGAGGCGGCGGCGAGCTACGCACGCGCGCTCGAGCTCGTGACGAGCGAGCCGGAGCGCCGGTTCCTCGAGCGCCGGCTCGAGGAGGTCGCCGACCCGACCCGCTGAGCGCCCGCACGCCGGCCGGCCGTGCAGCTCGGAGCTGTCGGCGGCGCACGAGGGACGTCGCGTCGCCTCCGTGGCGGCCTGCGAAGCCGAGTGCACGGGCATCTTGACATGAACTTGCAACGTCGTTACTGTCCGGATTGCTCGTAGTTGGGGGATGAACCGCAGGCAGTTTCTTGCCGTTGTGGTACACCGCAGTGTTAGCGCTATCAAGTGTCGTGTCAGACGTTCTGGTAGCGATAACACGAAGTGCCGGGCGAAATGCGACGTCGCAGCTCCGAGGGGGAGCGGGGGAGGATCAAGTGGCGTGACGGCGGATGATAGCGATATCAGCGTCCGCCGCGCCCAATGCCGGAGCCGGTCGGACCGAGCTGTCGCCCGCATCGCGGGCGCGCCGCTCGCAGGTCGCCCGGGCTCGCAGCAGCCGACACGGGCAGTCGTGGGTGCAGTGGGCAACGCGCAGGGTCCCGGGGGCCGCCCGACGGGCGGCAGGTGCGGCACCTCCAGCCCCGGGGGCGCACAGGACAAGGGGGATGGCGAATGAACATTCGGAACCATTGGCCGACGAAGCGGCTCCGCATCGGAGCGCTCGTCGGCGGTGCGGCGCTCGTCGCCTCGGTCGCCTCGGTCGCGACCGTCGTGCCGAGCTCCGCGTCGACGCACCACGCGGCCGCGAAGATCAAGGTCGCGATCGTGCCGAAGCTGCTCGGACTGCCTGTGTTCGAGGCCAACGTCAAGGGCGCCCAGGAGGTCGCGTCGAAGCTCGGGATCAGCCTCAAGTACACGGCACCCGCGACCGCGTCGGCCGAGGGTCAGGTGCAGATCTTCAACAGCCTGATCCTCCAGCACTACAACGTGATCACGTTGTCGTCGGACGACCCGACCGTGCCGGCACCCGTGCTCGAGAAGGCGATGAAGGCAGGCATCAAGGTCGTGACGTTCGACTCCGACGTCATCCCCGCGGCCCGGAACTTCTTCATCCAGGACACGGCGTACAACACGATCGCCCAGGGCGTCATCGACGCCGCGGTGAAGTTCGCGGGCCCGAACGCGCAGGTGGCGATCATGTCCTCGACGCCCGATGCGACGATCCAGCTCGCGTGGATCGGCGCGATGAAGTCGTACATCAAGACGAAGTACCCGCACCTCAAGATCGTGACGATCGGGTACGGGCAGTCGAACCAGGCGACGTCGCTCACCCAGGCCGAGGACATCATCCACTCGTACCCGAACGTCAAGGCGATCCTGCCGATCGACGGCGCCGCGGTGGTCGGCACGGCGCAGGCGGTCCAGGAGCTCGGCGACGCGGGGAAGATCGGGGTGTTCGGCATCGGTGACCCGCTCCCGAACCAGAAGTACTTCGCGAACAACTCGCTGCAGGCGCTCTTCCTCTGGAACGAGGTCAACCAGGGCAAGCTCGTCATGTACGTCGCCAAGCTCGCGTACGAGAACAAGCTGAAGCCGGGTGGCACGTTCACGGCGGGACCGCTCGGGAAGTTCACGGTCGCGGCGCGGCCCAACGCGGTCACGGGTGCGACGAAGGACACGATCATCTTCTCGAAGCCGCTCGAGTTCACGAAGGCGAACTACAAGAAGTACGACTTCTAGGCGGCATCGACGGCCCGGCAGCGGGCGGCTCCCTCGTTTGCTCCCGCGGGGGACCGCCCGCTGCTTCCCGCAGCACGAACCGACCCGCTCGCCCGTGGGCCACGGACGCCCGTCGGCACCGAAGAGAGGTGTGCTATTCCTTTGAGCCAGGCCCACCGGCACAGGACGCGGGCCGACCAGCCCGACACGTCCACGATCACGGTCGATGCGTATGGCGAGCGGCTCGTGAGCACATCGCCCCCGGCCTCGACACGGTACGTCGCGTCCCACGTCTCCAAGGCGTTCAACGGCGCACCGGTGCTCCACGACGTGTCGGCCGTGCTCGAGCCCGGCGAGGTGCACTCGCTGGTGGGGGAGAACGGCGCGGGCAAGTCGACGCTGTTCAAGATCATGAGCGGCCTCTACCGGCCGGACGCGGGCGAGCTCGCGCTCGGCGGCGAGCGGCTCGCGGACCTCACGCCGCGCGGCGCTCTGCAGAAGGGCGTCTACCTCGTGCCGCAGGAGCCCACGTTGATGGCGCACCTCTCGGCGGCCGAGAACCTCTACGTCGGCGCCCTTCCGCACCGGAGGATGCCGTTCGTCGTCGACTGGTCACGCATCCACCGCGAGGCTGCGACGTACTTCGAGCGCGTCGGGCTCGACATCGACGTGGAGACGCCGGCGCGCCAGCTCAGCATCGCCCAGCAGCAGCTGCTCGAGTGCGCGCGCGCCCTCGTGCACAACTGCAGGGTCATCATGTTCGACGAGCCGACCTCGCCCCTCACCTCGCACGAGACCGGGATCCTGTTCGACCTCATGCGTGCGCTGCGCGGCGAGGGCCTCGCGCTCGGATTCATCAGCCACCGCCTCGACGAGGTCTTCGAGATGAGCGACCATCTCACCGTCCTTCGCGACGGGCGGATGGTCGCGTCGGCCGGGCGGGACGAGATCACCCGGGATCAGCTCGTCACCGCGATGATCGGCCGGCCCATCGGCGTGCGGACCCGCGTCCGGCGCACGTCCGACGTGACCGACCGGCGGGAGGTGCTGAAGGTCGAGGGCCTCTCGTCGCGGCCGAGCTTCGAGGACGTCTCGTTCGTCCTGACCAAGCACGAGGTCGCCGGCCTCGCCGGCCTCGTCGGCAGCGGGCGCACCGAGATCGCGGAGACGATCTTCGGTCTGCGAAAGGCCGACAGCGGCGAGGTGCGGCTCGACGGCGAGCCGCTCGAGCACCGGACGCCGAGGCGGTGCATCGACGCCGGGCTGGTCTACCTTCCCGAGGATCGCGGCCGGAACGGCATATTCTCCGACGTCGACCTCGCGCGCAACGTGACCGCGGGGATCGTCCCCCGCCTGCCGCTGCGCTGGCGCCTGATCAGCACCGCGCGCGAGGAGGCCGTCGCCCGGGACTCCGCCGCGCGCACGTCGGTGCGCGCGGCCTCGCTCGGCGCGAGCATCAGCACGCTCTCCGGCGGCAACCAGCAGCGCGCGATGTTCTCCCGCTGGCTGCTCGCGGAGCCCCGGGTCGCGATCTTCGACGAGCCGACCCGCGGCGTCGACATCGGGGCGAAGGACGACATCTACGACATCATCTCGGACCTCGCGACGTCCGGGCTCGCGTGCCTGATCATCTCCTCGGACCTCGAGGAGCTCGCGCTCACCTGCGACCGCGTGCTCGTGATCTACGAGGGCAGGATCGTGGGCGAGGTCCGCGACGAGGACGTGACCACCGCCCGGCTCGGCGAGCTCGTCGTCGGCGGGGGCCGTAGGTGAGCGCCACCTTGAGCGTCGAGAAGGCGGAGCCGGGCGGCGCGATCCTGCGCGACGTGCTGCGCAAGGCGATCCGGCTCCGGGAGCTCCAGCTCGTGGTCGCGATCGCGGTCGTCGTCGCCGTGAGCGCCCTCGCGCACCCGAGCTTCGTCTCGCCCGGGAACATCTCGTTCATGCTCGCCGACTCGGTGGTGACCGCCGTGCTCGCGACCGGGCAGACGATCGTCGTCCTCGCGAAGGGGATCGACCTCTCGGTCGCGCCGATCCTCGGGATCGCCGCGGTCGTCGTCGGCTTCCCGGCGCAGAACCACAACCTCCCGATCGTCGCGGCGCTCGGTCTCGTGGTGCTCGTCGGCCTCGTGCTCGGCGTCGGCAACGGGCTGTTCGTGTCCGTCACCCGGATTCCGCCGATCATCGCGACGCTCGCGACCCTGAGCGTCTACGGCGGCCTGCAGTTCATCATCGCCAACGGCCAGGAGGTCGTGAACATCCCGAACGCCTACGACGCGCTCGGCAACAACGACGTCGTGAGCGGCATCCCGTGGGTGCTCGTGATCGGTGTGGGAATCGCGGTCGTCGTCGCGCTCTTCCTGCGCCACACGAACGTCGGGCGGGCGATCTACGCGGTCGGCAACGACGCCGGCGCCGCGCACCGCTCGGGGATCCCGGTGCAACGGGTCATCTTCGCGACCTACGTGCTCTCGGGCGTCCTCGCGGGGATCGCGGGGCTCCTCTACCTCTGCCACACGGGTTCGGCGGACTCCACGACCGGCACCGACTCCAACGTGAACCTCACCTCGATCGCCGCGACGCTGATCGGCGGGACGACGCTCACCGGGGGGCGCGGCGGCGTCGTCGGGAGCGTCATCGGGGCGGTCTTCCTCTCGGTCGCGCTCACCGCGATGGTGTTCGCGCGCATCCCGGCGATCTGGGAGCCCGCGGGCGTCGGCCTGCTCATCCTGCTCGCGATGGTGACGGACCGTCACTCGAGCAACCTCGCCGCCCGGGCGCGGCGGCACCGGCAGGGGAGCACGTGACGGCGGCGGCCGCGGCGCCCGGGGCGGAGCTCCGGCCGGCCGTCAAGAGCGAGGCGCGCGGCGACAGCCGGCGCCGGGACCGGAACTGGGTGCTCGCGCTCGTCGCCCTGCTCGCGGCCGAGATCGTCTACTTCTCCGGGACCGTTCCGGGGTTCTTCGGCGGCGGGACCGGCCTGCTCGCGCTCACCGAGCAGTTCCTCGACGTCGGCGCGATCGCGCTCGGGCTCGCGGTCGTGATCCTCACCGGCGAGATCGACCTCTCGGCGGGCACGATGTCGA
>Ga0307372_10008883_pt1 | contig 14017 bp, 12 predicted proteins | sample OX1MG_FD_202533 | JGI IMG/M metagenome (GOLD analysis project Ga0307372, IMG submission 202533) | Soil microbial communities from Risofladan, Vaasa, Finland - OX-1 | ecosystem: Environmental > Terrestrial > Soil > Coastal area > Acid sulfate soil | place: Finland: Risofladan, Vaasa | collected...
GGCGTTTCTCGCCACCATGGCCGAAGCCCACGCGATGGTCGTGCCCTGCATGATCGACCATCTGGGGTATGCGCATGAGATGTCCGCCTCTGCCCTATTGACCCAGATCGCGGCGGGCGAGCACCTGGTGCTGCGTGACATCTATCTGCGCATTAAAGCAATCGAAGCCCTCGGCAAAATGCGCGTGATCGATGCCGCGCCGCTGTTGCGGCGAATCATCAGGGAACGTAAAGGCCTGGCACACAGCGAACCGGCTGCATTGCGCTCCGCCGCGGAAGAAGCGCTCGGACTGCTGGAAAACCGCCCCTCGTCCGCGCGTTCCCGGACAACGGAAAGCGCCTGCTCCAAATCCAGCGTGTCCCATTTCAGGCCTCGCCGGTATCTCCGCGCGAATCTGAAATCTCCGCTGCCCGCGACGATTCTGGGGACCCGTGGCGGGACAGCGCGCGTTCGAACCATCTCCCTGGGCGGCGCGTTTCTGGAAACCGACCAGCGCCTGAACCTGGGCGATTCGATGCATGTGGAGATTCGATCCGGCCTGCGAAAAATTCAGTTCACGGCTGTGGTGCGCAACGCCGCCCCCAGTGGGACTGGCGTCGAATTCGTTCACATGAAGCCCGAATACCGCGAGCGCTTGCGGCAAATGGTTTCGCAACTGCTCAGGTAAGCCACGCCCTACAGACATTTCCGGCTCTCAAACAAGCGCTTCATTCCATTTTTTTCAGGCTTTTTGAATGTCGCGATCGGTCACGATTCGTCGGAACCGGGCGTGGAAAGCAGCGGGCGCGGAAACGTCTCCACGGGTTCAATTTCTGGAACATTTTCAGTACCCACACCCATCTCCTTGAACTTGCGCGCGGACGGAATGAGTCGACTGTCAAAGGAAGCGATGGCACTGTTGTAAGCCCTGTTGGCCCGCTCCAATCCCTTTGCAATTTCCGAAAGATGCTCGGCAAACTTCACGACCCGGTCATACAATTCCTTGCCCAGATCCTTGATGCGCTCGGCATTCTCGGCAACAAGCTGCTGTTTCCATCCATAGGCAATCGCCCGCAGCAGCGCGATGAGCGTCGTGGGGCTGGCGAGAACGACGCGTTTTTCAATGGCATCTTCGATCAGCGTGCGGTCCTGCTCGAGCGCGGCGCTGAAAAACGATTCCCCGGGAACAAATAGCACGACGAATTCAGGGGTGAAATCGAGTTCCTTCCAGTATGCTTTCCCCGAAAGCCCCTCGATGTGATTGCGGACCAGACTGGCATGTTGCACCATGGCTTCGCGATATTCCGCTTCTGAACTTGCGCTGGCCGCCTTGAGAAATCCATGCAACGGAACCTTCGCATCGATGACGATCTGCGTTCCACCGGGAAGATGAACGATAAGATCGGGGCGCAAGCGGCCCTGTTCGGTATCGATTGATTGCTGTTCCTGGAAATCACAGTGTGGAGACATGCCGGCCAGTTCGACCACGCGGCGCAAAGTCAACTCACCCCACCTTCCCTTCACCTGGGGCTGCTTGAGTGAGTTGACCAGGCTCCCGGTTTCCTGCCGCAATTCCTTGCTGGTTGTGGCTAATAGCTGCACTTCGGTGCGCAGGCTGCCGTAAGCTTCCTGCCTTGCGGATTCCACCTGGTTCACTTCCGAGCGAAGCTCTTTCAAAGCCTTTTCGAGCGGGTCCACCATGGACTGAATGGCGACCTTGCGCTGCTCAAGGTCCCCTTCGGCTTCCTTCTGCAGGGAATCAAATTTCGATTTCGCCAGATCCATGAACTGCTGGCTGCTGGCCTGCAGGGCCTCGCCCGCCAGCGACTGGAAGGCTTCCCTCAACTTCACTTGCGCGTCATCGAGCAGGCGCCGTTGCTCGGCTAGGTTTTCCCTTTGCGACTCGGCTTCCTTCACTGCCGACGCGCGAAGTTTTTGTTCCTCTTCCACCCTGTTCTGCGCCGCGCGCAAGGCCTGCTGCAATGCGTCCGTCTGCTTTTTCAGCTCCCCTACGGCGCCGTCCAGCCCCGCAGCTCGCCTCTCGAGATCGAGACGCGAAGCTCCCGCCGAGGATTTCGCCCACATCCAGGCAATGGCAAATCCGACGGCAAAGCAGGCGAAGGCAATCAGTATTTCGGTTCCTGTCATGAGGGCGCCTTAAGCGAAGGATATGGTGAAACTCCGCATCCGCGGTCGCGATTCTATCATGTTCGCCTCTGCGGTTCGCGGGTCACCGGGTTGCTCCGAATGGCCTGTAACACAAGGCAGCGAAACCACGGCTCGCGTTGGCAGACCAATCTTTCCGGCAACGGCCGACGGTTACTGTAGCGCCCGCCATGCGGAATCGAGAAAAAAAGCGGATTCCCCGCCGGGCTTGCCGTCCAGGATGCGCTTGAGGTCCTCGCGAGTCCGGGAGACATTCTCCGGGTCCTGATCCAGGTCATCGATGACATGACCGATGCGCGCCGCCAAATCTCCTTTTGAAATTTTCCGGGCATCGACCAGATTCCGCCGAGCCGATTCGATATCGGGCAGCCCGCCGCTGATGGAGAGCAACCGCGCGGTAAGGGTGTAATTACCCGAAGAGAGAAATTTCAGGAATACGGGAGCAATATTATCCTCTCCCCCGGAAGTCGGCAGCCTCAGAATATTTCCACGAGCCAATGGCATCTGGATGATGTCCGGCGACGCGTTGCGAACCTCGACCGCCAGCCGGTCCGTCGTGCCATAAACGTGGAGTGTGAGTTCTCCGCGAGCGCCCGCGCTTGCCTGGTCCGCAGGGCCGGTGAATTCCAGCCGCACCATGGTGACGGAAACACGTTTCGCTTCAATTCCATTCACCCGCACGCGCAGGGATACCGGTCCGATGGGAACGTCCGGCCCGGGGAGAACCACCAGGGAAACCGGCGATGCGGCCACCACCAGGCATAGCTGGTCCCTTAAAAACACTCGATTCAAATCCGCCTGGCCGCGAAAGCCGGCGCCCTGAATCGCAAAACGATCATGAATCGAAAGAATTTTCGGGTAGGAAATAATTCTCGCGGCGCCTTCCGGCGGCGTAGCGGGCGGCGGAGGAGGCAGCAACGATTCGGATGAAACTACCGAAGAGGAAGCGGAAATTCCCCGTCCGGAAATTTTAGCGGTCAAGACGCCCAAATTGCGTGGAGCGATGAACAGGGCGCGGCCGGTGGCGTCGGTAGTGACTTTCTGCCCGCCGGAAAGTTCCACCGCAACCCCGGGCAGAAGGCGGCCGGAGTCGTCGAGTACAGCAAGGGTTCCCGGCGCACCGGCAATCGATTTTTGCGGAAGGATAATCGTGCGCGGGGCGGAACCTTGCACCTGCGGGACCTGCTGGCCCCATGCCATTGTCGCGCAGCCTGCCAGCAAAAGGATGGAAGCCAGACACCGGCCAGGCGCGTTGCCACGGACCCACGCGGGAAACATGGCAGTGATTCTACCGCGCCCGGCGTCGGCCTTTGTACGGGAAATCATACGGAAATTCAAAAGATTGCGCGGGTCTTTCGAACGGATCCTTCCGGGGAGATATTCCGGGAGGGAATCGGTGTGGGCGTCCCGGAGCAGCCGGGAAAAAGTTCATTCGTGCGCCTTGGCGAGATGGAAAATCCTTGCATCCAGGAAAAAACGATACAGTTCGGGGTCAAGTTCCTTGTCGCGAACCGACATCTCGAGAATGTCGAGGGCTCTCTCGGGGGGGACGGCCCGTTTGTAGGGCCGGTCCGACGCCGATAGCGCATCGAAAATATCGCAAATTGTCATGATCTTCGCCTGCACGGGAATTTCGTCACCGCGCAACCTGTACGGATACCCCGTCCCGTTCAGTTTTTCGTGATGCGCGCGGGCGATCCGCGGGATCTCCCGAATTTCCTTGGTCCAGGGAATCTGAAGCAGGAAATTGAAGCTGTGGACCACGTGGGACTCAATCTGAGCGCGCTCGTCCGGGTTGAGGCTCCCTTGCGGGATGGACAGGAAACGAACTTCCTCCTGCGTGAGCACAGGGCGTTGCACGCCGCGCGGATCGCGATAGGACTGCTCGGCGATCTTGAACAGGCGGTCAAACTTGCCGGCCGGCAGCACCGTCGGCTCATTTGCGAGCACAATGGTTTCGAACGCTTCTTCCATCTCAGCCCTGCGGAGGCGATATTCCTGTTCGAGAGCCGCAATTCTCAACTGCGCTTCTTCGCGATTCAGTTCCAGCAGAAGCCGCACTTTTTCGCGTTCCAGGCTCGCTTCGAGATCTTTATAGAGATAATCGAAGCGGTGCGTGACCACATCCATCTGCATGGGGTAGAGTTTCTTCGCTTTGACCAATACCTCTTCGCGCACGCCGACTTTTCCGAAATCGTGAAGCAGGGCCGCGTAGCGGATTTCCTTCATCTGCTCGGGCGTAAACCGGGTTCCCGCGTAGGTTCCCGAATCGACGCGGTCCACGATTTCGGCAAGGCCCACGGTCATTTTCGAGACGCGTTGCGAATGGCCCGAGGTTGTGGGATCGCGCTGTTCGATGGCGGTCACCGCGGCTTGCACAAAGCCTTCGAACAGCGCTTCGATGTCTTGATACAGGCGGCTATTTTCATATGCGACGGCGGCCTGCGACGCCAGCGAAAGCGCCAGGCGCACCGCGCGGCGGGAAAATGGCTTCACCTCGCGGGCCACAATCTCGGGACTGGTCAAGCGCGCGTTCGGATGGACCTTGCAATTGATCAACTGCAGCACGCCGATGACTTCGCCCCGGCCATTCTTCATGGGGAGCGTCAGCAGGGACCTGGTCCGATATCCGGTTTCCGCGTCGTACCGCCGATTGAACCGGTATGGCCTGCCGGGGGGTATCCGGTGAGCGTCAGCAAGATTGATGACTTCTCCGCGGGTTGCCGCATAGCCGGCCAGAGAATCCTCCCTCATGGGAATTTCAAATTCTTTGAACGGAAACTGCAAGCTGTCGTTTTGGGTAAGCTTGAATCGGAGGTGGCTTTTGCCCGGACTTCCGGAAACTACATCGGGGCGGGTTTCTTCCACCAGGTAAAGAGAACCGGCATCGGCGCGTGTGATCTGGCGAGCTTTCGCCAGAATCATGTCGAGCAGCACCCCGACTTCGTGTGTTCCCGACAGGGCGATCCCGATACGATTCAGTTCTTCCATTTCGCGCTCGGCCCGCTTGAGGTCGGTGCGGGCGGCGCGCTCTCGCTGAGCAAGTTCGATGTTGGCAAAGGCCGCGTCCACCGTTCTGCGCACCATTGCCGGGTTGGCCTTGCGCGGAAGCGTCGCGAAGCATCCCTGTTCCTGCTCTCCCGTGGAGCCATTGCGCGATATGCCGATGAGACGGACGGTCGCGCTACGGCCCGTCAGATGGCGTAGAACTTTCAGATCGTCGGCGCCAAGATCCGCCAGGCAGACAACCGGTGAATTGCTCAACTTAGGGGCGGCGATGCGCCGTCCATGGGTGGGACGCGGCAGCGCCCGAAGCGCATATTGCCCGCTCAGCGGGTGCGCCAACGGGGCGGCCAGAGACCGCTCGAAATACCAGATTTCGGCATGTTGTGGCATGTGAAAGGGTGCGGGACATCGCAGTGGCGGGATTTCTGCGAGCTATCCACATAATCCAGTATACCGGAACAGCGCACCACCTCCTAGCTGGAGTAATCCTATAGTGTCGTGAAAGGACGTAACTACTTGCATGACAGGCTATTGCGCCCTAAAAACCGGTTTGCTAGTCTGAAATTCAGCCGCAGGAAAATGTGTCCGGCAGTGGCATTGCTGTGTAGATCAGGCCCGGAGAATTTTGAGACCAATGCAACCGTGCAATCGAACCAGTGAGGGCTGTTTTGCGCATTGAAGCCGGCGCGCGTACCGATCTTGGGCGCGTCCGAAAAAACAACGAAGATTGTTTTCAAATCGAGCCTTCGCTGCAATTGTATGTGCTGTCGGACGGGATGGGTGGACAAGCGCATGGCGAAGTGGCAAGCAATCTCGCCGTCCAAATCATCGTGGCCTACTGCCAGCAGGCGGAACTCAGCCGCGCAACCCCGACTTTTGGAGAACTGCAGCCTGACGTTTCCGACCGGACAAACCGGCTGGCCAGCGCGATCCATCTGGCGAACCGCAAGGTGTATGAAATGGCTGCCGCGAATTCCGAACAGAGGGGCATGGGGGCAACCATCGTGGCCGCGTGGCTCGATGGGCAGAAGCTTTCCTTGGCGCACGTGGGCGATAGCCGGGCCTACCTGTTGCGTGCCGGTTCGCTCGACCAGCTTACGGGGGATCATTCACTGGTCGCCGAGAAGGTGCGCATTGGCATCCTGACTCCACAGGAAGCCGATGCGAGCGATCTGCAAAGCGTACTGACGCGCGCCGTGGGAGCCAGCGCCACCGTGGAGGTTGACACCAACGAGCAGATCCTGCTGGAGGGCGATTCCCTGCTGCTGTGTTCGGATGGACTGACGCGGATGGTGACCGATCCCGAAATCGCGAGCACGCTGCTGACCAGCACGTCCGCGCAAGAAGCCGCGGATCGCCTGGTGGAGTTGGCCAATGAATATGGCGGAGTGGATAACGTCAGCGTGGTTGTGCTGCGCGTCACTCAGAAATCGGAAGGCGTGCTGGAGCGCCTGAAAATCTGGAAACGAAATTCCGGGTAAGGTTCTGCGGGTTCCGCCCCGAGAGGTTCCGTGATGCCCAAGCTTGTGCTGAAATTTGAAAGCGCCACGATGAAAGAGGTTCCGCTGGGCACCCGGCCAGTGACGATTGGGCGTGCCCCCGACAACGACATTCCCATCGACAATCTGGCTGTTTCCAATTATCACTCGCGCGTGTACGTCGAAGCAGGCTCCCTGGTGCTTGAAGATCTCAATAGCCTCAACGGCACGTTTCTGAACGATATTCGCATTGAACGGGCGATGATCAGGCATGGCGATACGATCCTGATCGGCAAACATCAGGTCGTGGTGGACCAGGAGCACGATGCGGCTCTGCCCCTGGACGGCTGGCGCAAGGCTCCGGTCCCGCGCGTGAATGAAACGATGGTCCTCGATACGCAGGAACGCCGGAAAATGCTCGAACAGGCGGCCGCGGCCGGGGAGCGATCTCAGCTATCCCCGGACCGTCTGCGCGTGCCGACGCTCACCGTCCTGCGCGGACGCACAAATCAAAAAGAGTATAGAATCTCGGGAAAATTGACCGTCATCGGCCATTCGAAAATGGCCACGATTCGCCTGCGCGGATGGTTCACGCCGCAAATCGCCGCGCAAATCAACAAGCACGAAGACGGCTACTACCTGGGCCGAGGGGACCAGTTGCCGAAAATCAACGGCGCTCGAATCGAGGGCCTGACCAAACTCAACGATGGGGACCTGATTGAAGTGGGTCGCGTGCAGCTCAATTTCGTGTTTCGCGATTGATATTTCGACGCGCGCGCAGAAGCAACTTTTACAATCGCGGCAAGAATTTCCGCCGGCGGAGGATCTTGGCTTAATCTGCTTAACTTATCTTGACCTGCTTAACCCGGCGGCCATCGAAAATCCCTGCCGCCGAGCAAATGCAAGTGCAGATGAAACACGGACTGCCCGGCTCCACGCCCGTTATTGACCACCGTGCGATAGCCTTCGGTGAGATGGCGATCCACCGCGAGTTTCGCGGCGACCAGTTGCAGCTTGCCCAGCATGGCTGCGTCTTCCCCGGTGGCCTCGGTCAAGGAAACGATATGTTTTCTGGGGCAGAGCAGGATGTGCGCGGGCGCCTGGGGCTGGATATCCTCAAACGCAAACAGGTCCGCGTCCTCGTATACGAGTTTTGAGGGAATTTCCTTGCGTCCAATCTTGCAGAACAGGCAATCGTTCATGGTGAGTCCCCGGAGTGCAGAGTTTTCAGTTCAAAGCCAAAAAAATCTTTCTCCCGCTTACTTGCCGCCAAAATCATTCGGCTGGTCCAGGCGCATCACGAAGGTCTGGAATCCGCCGCTGCTCTTCAGTTGCGTGGCCAACTGCTGCGCAGCTTCCGGTGTGGAAACTCGGCCGACGCGCACGCGGTAGAAATGGCCGGTGGGCGCGTCATAATCCTGAATGAAGATCGGCTGGTATTGGGCCAGCAAACTATCGCGAAGCCTTTCCGCATTCGAGCGATTGGTGAACGCGCCGATCTGCACGGTGAAATTACCCGTGGCCGTGCTGGGCCCGGAAAGCAGTACGATGCGCACCGGCGCCGTGCCCGTCCCGATCATGTCCAGGGAAACGGCTGCGGCGTGCGCAAGATCGATAACGCGATTTCCCACAAAAGGTCCCCGGTCGATGATGCGCACTTCCACGCTGCGCCCGTTATTCAGATTGGTGACCCGCACGATGCTGCCGAACGGAAGCGTTCGGTGCGCGGCCACGAAAGCATTCATGTCGAAAATTTCGCCGTCCGCGGCGCGGCGCCCGTTGAACGGCTCGCCATACCAGGACGCGATGCCCTCCTCCACGTAAACGCCCGGAATGAACGGGGCGCTCCTTGTCGGCGGCTGCGTCGTAGATGCCGCTGGCACGCGGGGGCTCGGAGACGGCGTGGGCGCGGGTTGCGGAGCCGAAGCGGGAGGAACCGGGGCTGCCACCGGGCGGCGTCCCGCACAACCTGTCACCGCAAGGATTGCGGCCAGCAAAACAATTTGCGGGCCCCAGCGCGAGTGCAGCGGGAAGTGTGCGGGACTGCGCTCAATCACGGCATGCACCAAGCTCCCTGGACATTTTCAAAGCGCTTCCCTTCTCCGGCCCGCGCGCCACGATGTCACAAACGATACGAGTTTCGCGTCCGCGCGGAATTCCAGCTATTATAGGCATGCGATAATTTCCCGGCAAGGAGACGACGTGCCACTTCCAGTACGTTGGCGCTACAAAATCGATCGCTGGCGCAGCCAGGCGGCTCAAATGTTCCATTCCGAGCCGAAACAATCGCGCCCCAGGCTGTGTCCCGCGTGCGGCACGCTGGTGGGCTCGACCGCGACCAAGTGCCACCAGTGCGGCGCGAGCATGACGTTTTCCCTCTCCGCGGCGAGCCGCTCTCTCAGCCGTTGGATGCCGCAAACCTCACCGGTGACGTACGCCATGCTGGCGATTTGCTGCGTGATGTATGCGCTGTCGTTCATCATCACGTTGCGGTTTACCGGAGGCAACGGCCTGAGCGGCGGCTTGATGGGAATCGGGGGAATTTCCACGCGCATCAACATCCGGCTGGGTGCATCCTTGCCGTTCCAATATAACGTCCAGCAACCCTGGCGGTTCATCACCGCGATATTTCTGCACGGCGGATTGCTGCATATCGGTTTTAACATGTGGGTCCTGATGGATATTGGCCCCATGGTCGAGGAACTGTACGGTTCGGCGCGCTATTTTTTCCTGTTCATTCTGACCGGCGCGGTGGGGTATGTGGTGAGCTCGCTGATGGGACATTTGAGCGTGGGGGCCTCCGGCTCGCTGCTTGGTTTGATCGGCGTCCTTCTCGCGGCAACAACGGGAAGGAAAAACCCGGCCGCGCAAGCGCTCCGCAGCGCGCTGATTCGCTGGCTGGTTTACATCGCCGTTCTCGGATTCATGTTTAGCGGCACCGATAATGCGGCGCATTTGGGCGGACTGGCTTCGGGATACCTGCTCGGCCGCGTGATGATTGACCGCGTTCCGGCAGACGTAATCGAACGGCGTCGCGCGGATATGCTGGGCTGGATTGCGGGAATCGCCGTGATCGCGAGTTTCGCATTCATGATTATGAGCTTCCTGCAGAATTCGTAGGGTACAGGCAGGACAGGCTTCAGCCTGTCTTCTTTTGACTTCTGAGAACTTCACGAAAACCAAAGGCAAACAGGCTGAAGCCTGTTCTGCTCTTCGCTCCCGCAAGATTCGCAAAATTTAACAATTTAAAAAACGGCGGGTCAGGTATGAGGCTCGCTGAGGCGGCGGGCGACCGTAAAACAATAGTGAAAACCGGAGAATACCGTCAGCGCGGCCGTCAAATAACCGATGACGTTTCGGATGTGCGACAGCCACGGCCATTCCGTAATGGCCAGCAGCACCACCATGAAAACCAGCAGAATTTGCAGTGCCGTGGTGAGCTTGCCATAAATGCTCGGCGGAAACGGTCGGTAACCCACCACCACCAGGATCACCGCCGCGGACATGAGCAATATGACGTCGCGGCTCAGCACCAGCGTGGCGAGCCACCAGCTGATCCTTCCGTTCATCGCCAGCACCACAAAGGAAGAGGAAAGCAGCAGTTTATCGGCGATGGGATCCATGTAAGCGCCCAGCGCCGTTTTCTGGTTCATCGAGCGCGCCAGCAGGCCGTCCAGCCCGTCAGTCAGCGCGGCAACAATCAGAACGACGAGCGCCAGTCCGTACCGGCGATAGTGGATCAAAATAATAAAAAACGGCAGGAATCCGAGGCGAAGGAAAGTGAGCTGGTTCGGAACCGTGAAGATGCGGGATGCCATTTTATTGGACTCGACTGCGCCTTACGCGAACAGCGCAAGATAATCCCTGATCGAGCGGCCCGCGCGCTGCTCGAATCTCCCGGAAAGAGACGGGATGGAGCCGTGCGGTTCGTCCAGCGCAATGCGCTCCACGCGCTGCATCGGAAAAAACAGCGTGGGCAAGCCGATGCGCTCGCCCTCCGGGTCCATCACCTGCCGGATGAAATCGTCAAAGGAATTCAGATCGATTCCTCGAATGGTCACGCCCGAAGAATTCATGGACACAAGCGAGCCCCACAATTTTTCCTTGGGCGTGTGCAGGCTCAGAATCACGATGGAGTTCGGTTCCAACGCTACGCTCGTTTCCCGCGTCCGGGTGCCGCGTGGATGCAACTTTACTATGAAGCCGTTTTCAGGTCTTTCGCGCAATTTCGGCTCAGTGACTTTTTGAACGTCCTCAGGCGTAACCCCGGCAGCCACCTCGCGCAGCACCAGCCCATCCGGCGTGACGGCAATCACGGCCATCTCGGTAATGATCATATCCACCACTTCGACGCCGGTGAGCGGCAAAGTGCACTTATTGAGAATTTTCGGCTTTCCTTCTTTTGTAGCGTGCTCCATGGCAATGATGACGTGCGGCGAACTGGCGACCAGGTCCATCGCGCCGCCCATGCCCTTCAGCATCTTGCCGGGTATCGCCCAATTGGCCAGATTCCCCTTTTCATCCACCTGCAAAGCGCCGAGCACCGTCATATTCACGTGGCCGCCGCGAATCATGGCAAACGAATCCGCGCTCGAAAAATAGCACGTTCCGGGAATCTCTGTGACTGTTTCCTTGCCCGCGTTGATCAGATCGGGATCCTCGTCGCCTTCGAAAGGAAACGGCCCGACACCGAGCATTCCGTTTTCCGATTGCAGCACCACTTCCATACCCGCGGGAATGTAATTGGCGACCAGCGTGGGCGTGCCGATGCCGAGATTCACGTAATAGCCGTCGCGCAATTCCTGCGCAACGCGCCGGGCAATCCGTTCCCGCTTGCTCAGTTCCGACAGTGCCATGCTCTCCCCTTCCAGGCGTGCGGCAGCCGTTTTTCCTTACGCGCGCTTGCGCACGGTTCTCTTTTCAATCTTCTTGTCGTAATGCGCTCCCTGAAAAATCGCATCTACGAAAATTCCGGGCGTGTGCACGGATTCCGGGGCCAGGGTTCCCAGATCGACGAGCTCCTCGACTTCGGCAATGACGTAATCCGCCGCGGTAGCCATCACGGGATTGAAATTCCGCGCGGTTTTGCGATAGACAAGGTTTCCCCAGCGATCGCCCCTCCACGCCTTGATGAAGGCGAAATCGCCGCGCAGCCCGCGCTCGAGAATATATTTGCGCCCGTCGAACTCGCGCGTCTCTTTCCCTTCCGCGATCAGCGTCCCCACGCCGGTGGGCGTGTAAAACGCGGGAATGCCCGCGCCGGCCGCGCGCATGCGTTCGGCCAGCGTGCCCTGCGGATTCAATTCGACTTCGACTTCGCCTTTCAATACCTGCTGTTCAAATATTTTGTTCTCGCCCACGTAGCTGGCGATCATTTTCCTGATCTGATGCGATTCCAGCAGGATTCCCAGGCCCACGCCGATCGCTCCCGCGTTGTTTGACGCGCAGGTCAGGTTCTTCGTGCCTTTTTTGCGCACGGCGGCGATGAGATTTTCAGGGATGCCGCAAACTCCAAATCCGCCCACCAGGATGGTGGCTCCGTCAAAAAGTTTCGCGATTGCAACGTCGGCGTTGGCTACGCGCTTGTCCATCGAATCCGGCTCCCCCCGATATCCTTGATTCTATGATCCTCGATCGAAACCTGAAGGTTCATCGTCACTGCAGATCGCGCAGAATCTTGTACAGTTCCCCGGCGGCTGCAAATTCCTCTTCGAGCGCGCGCGTTCGCAGGTCGCCTCGAAGCTGCTCGAGCGCCTGGATCATCAGGTCCAATACGCGGTCCAGATTATCGCTGTTCGTCAGAATAATATCACGCCACACCGAATACGGGCTCCCTGCCAGGCGCAAGGCGTCGCGCAGGCCGCGCCCGGCGAGCGTCACCGGCAAACCCGTTTCATCGGTTTGATCGCGCACCACCCCGGCCAGCGCGACCGAGAGAAGCTGCGGAAGGTGGGAGACAATCGCCGCGGCCCGGTCATGCGCTTCCGCGCTCAGCCACACCGGCTCCGCGCCCATTTTTTCGATGCATGCGGCAAACTTTGCAACCCGCAGATCTTCCGCGCCTCGCGCGGCGTTCTCATCGGACGGACGTATCAACGCGTATTTCGAGCCGCGAAATAATTCCGCGTCGGCCGCCGCGATTCCGGAGATTTCCTTCCCGGCCATGGGGTGCCCGCCCAGAAACCGCGCGCTCCAGCCGCGAAATGATTCCGCCGCCACGGCGCACACCGACCGCTTCGTGCTCGATGCGTCGGTCACCAGCGCTTCGGGCAACGCCAGCCGCGCGATTTCCGGCAGCAATTCGATGGTGTGCCCCACCGGCAGCGCCACGTAAATCAAATCCGCTCCGGCAATGGCGATGGATAGCTCCGCGATACCCTCGTGAATCGCGCCGCGTTCCAGCGCCTGGCGCAGCACCTGCCCGCGGTCCCATCCGACGACAATCGAATCCGGCGAGGATTTGCGCAGCGCAAGGGCAAACGAGCCGCCCATCAACCCTGTGCCGAGAATCGCGACGCGCCGGAAGTGTTCGGCCATGGCTTAAGCGATCGTCCGGCCAACCGCGGGGGCAATAATGCGGAGTTCGGCCATAAGTTTTTCAAACTGTTCAAAGAAGAGCGACTGCGCGCCGTCGGAAAGGGCGTGCTCGGGATCGTTGTGCACTTCCAGCAGCAGGCCATCGGCGCCCGCGGCAACCGAGGCGCGCGCCATCGGAGGAACCTTGTCCCGGATTCCGGTGCCGTGCGACGGGTCGGCGACAATGGGAAGGTGCGAAAGCTTCTTGATGACAGGGATCGCGGCAATGTCGAGCGTGTTGCGCGTGGCCGTCTCAAACGTGCGGATGCCGCGCTCGCACAGGATCACGTTGTGGTTGCCGCCGGCCATGATGTATTCGGCACTCAACAAAAGTTCCTCGATCGTCGCGGACATGCCGCGCTTCAGAAGCACCGGCTTTTTAATTGTTCCCAGGGCGCGCAGCAAAAAATAATTCTGCATGTTGCGCGCGCCCACCTGGAAAATATCCACGTAGGGCGTCATCAGCTGGATTTGCGACGCGTCCATCACTTCGCTGCAGACGAGCAATCCGCTGTTGTCCGCCGCGGTGCGCATCATCTTCAGCCCTTTTTCACCATGTCCCTGAAAGCTGTAGGGCGAGCTGCGCGGCTTGAATGCGCCGCCGCGAAGAATTTTTGCCCCGGCTTTCGCGACTCGATCGGCGATCAAGCCAATTTGCTCGGGCGTCTCCACCGAACAGGGTCCGGCGGCAACAATAATTTCGACGCCGCCGATGCGCACGCCGCCAGGTAGCTCCACGATCGTTCCCTCGGGGCGAAAGGCGCGGCTGGCCAGCTTGTAGGGGTGCGTGATGCGGACCACTTCGCGCACAC
>Ga0307372_10008884_pt1 | contig 14016 bp, 12 predicted proteins | sample OX1MG_FD_202533 | JGI IMG/M metagenome (GOLD analysis project Ga0307372, IMG submission 202533) | Soil microbial communities from Risofladan, Vaasa, Finland - OX-1 | ecosystem: Environmental > Terrestrial > Soil > Coastal area > Acid sulfate soil | place: Finland: Risofladan, Vaasa | collected...
GACCGGGGCCCGGATCACCTGCACGCTCCTCAACGGGCTCCGCACCCGGGACCAGACCCTGGGCCTGGAGACCATGTGCGTGGGCGGCGGCCAGGGGATGGCGATGGTGCTGGAGCGGCTCGCCTGAGTCCGGACGACCGTCCGGTCTGCCGCTCCCCGCCCCCTCCCCCCGCGATCTCACCCCAGCGAGCCGACGGGGTGCGGGCACCGGACGCACCCGTCGCAGCGGCCCTGTCGCGCCGGTCGTCCTGATCTCGGCTGGAGGACCTCCACCCAGGACGGCGCCGCGACGACCGCAGCGGTCACCGCGACCCTAGCCGAGCGCCGGACGGCCGCCCACGACGAGGCACGACCGAGCCTGGCGCGCCATCGCCCGATCTCACCCGGATGGGCGCCCAGCCGCCGGGCGCCCGGCCGTCCCAGCGAGGCTCGCCGGCCAGCCTTGGGTACGGAGTTGCCGTGCTCGATCCATCTGAGTCCCGCTCGGGTCGGGCCTCGGCGCGGCGGCGGACCGGTGGCCGACGCGGGCAAAGCATCCGGGCACAGCCCGTGAGGGCGTGTCAGCCGCCGGACGCCCCCGGCCGCGCGGCCCGCAGGAGCGCAGCGCACCCGACGAGCGCGACGAGGATCGCGACCCCTTCGAGCCGGAGGTCGCGCGCACCCTCGGTCCAGGACACGATGATCGCGGCGACGAAGCAGACGAGGGCGAGCACGGTCCAGCCCCGGCGCCTGCGCCACGCGGTGCGGTCCGGTTCTGAGGAGGACGCAGGCATCGCCCGGCACGATACGGGGACGGAGTGCGAACACGGGAGGGATCGCAGCCCCCGGCTACCCTCAGGGCATGGCGATCGTCGAGGCGGCGCGTCCCCGTCGGCCGGTGGCCGACCCCGACCAGCGCCACCAGCGCCGCTCGCCGCGGCGCCCCGGCTGGCGCCGCGCGCGTCGGGGCGGCGCCGTCGCGGTCCTCTGCGTGCTGGGACTGGGGGTGGCCTCGGTCGGAGCCACCTGGATGGCGACGCCGTCGACCGCTCACATCCTCGGCCGGGTCGCCGCCATCGACCGAGCCCACCACGGGACCCTGCTGGCGCCGGCGGCGGTCCCGCGGCGCCTGGCTGAGGCGCTGGTCGCGGTCGAGGACACCCAGTTCTATCAGGACCACGGGATCAACCTCGAGGGCCTCCTGCGAGCCGGGGCCTACGACCTCGTCCACCGCTGCACCTGCCAGGGCGGATCCACCATCACGCAGCAGCTGATCGAGGACGTGTACCTGCGCGGCTGGGACGGGACGCTTCCCGGCCGGTGGGTGGACATGGTCCTCGCGCTCAAGGCCGAGACCCGCCTCAGCAAGCGGCAGATCCTCGCCGCGTACCTGTCCGAGGTGTACCTGGGCGGCGGAGCGTACGGAGCGGCGGCGGCGAGTCGACTGTATTTCCACCGCCCGCTGCGCGATGACACGCTGGCCGACGTCGCCCTCCTCGCCGGGCTCCCGCAGGCGCCGACGGCGCTCGACCCCCTCCTCCACCCCGCCGCGGCCCGCGAACGTCGCGAGCAGGTGCTCCAGGCGATGGTGGCGGCGGGGGACATCGCCCCGGCCACCGCCCGCGCCGCCGAACGGCGGCCGGTCTGAGGCGGCCGCCACCGCCGCCGGGGCACATTCCCGCGATCGCGCACGCCAGCTCGCGCCGGCTGGCCAGGGCTGACGCCTGTGATAGACTCCGCGGTCGCGCCGAGGTAGCTCAGTTGGTAGAGCACGGGTCTGAAAAACCCGGTGTCGCCGGTTCGATCCCGGCCCTCGGCACCCGGGTTGTGAGATCGAAATGAATCCGGCCGCTTGGAACCTACAGTGTACCCGTCCCGAAGGCCCCTTTGATCACCGCGGCGAGAATCAGCCCCCTGCCCCCTCTGCACCGGCGATTGCAACCCCGGGGGGGTCTGGCGCACCGATCTCACTCCGGTCCAGACCCGATTCCTCGCCGCCCTCGCGGTGCTGACGCCATCTCGAATCTGGGCCGCCGCGAGTTCAGCCCCTCCTCCGCCGAACAGGCACACGCCGGCCCGGGGACGCCCCCGGACCACTCATCCCAGCCTGAACTCACCGTCGTTTGGCCATCCGCCCACCCTGCTGTCGAAGCCGGGTCAGAGGCGTGTGGCGTTCCTCTCCCATGTCCGCGGCCCGCGCCTCACACGTCAACCACGGCAAACGGCGTCATCACTGGGGGACCTGGTGCAACGTGCAGGCGGGACTTCTTACTCAGCTCAAGCACCAGGCACCCAATTGTGATCGACCCGCTGCCGCTGGCGTCTCCGCAGAGACAGACCGGGACTGAGGTATCGCTCAGGGTCTCCTTGATCGCCTCAACGCCGAACGGCCGGTGTCGATCTACAACTGCCCTCTCCACGCAGCGGAGCCTCTCCTCACTCGTGGCCGGCGTCAACGCTCTCGGATTCAAGCCCTGGCGGAGATCCTTGCTCGCGAGCGGATGATTGGTGTGACAGACGACAGCGCTTCCCGCCAGCAACTCAGTCACACCGCCAGCTGAGCACTCGAAATCGGCCACATTCCGCGGGTCACCAACCATGTAGTTCTGTCCCGACGCATGCTGGATCCCACTCAGGAAGTCACGCACCGCGCCCACCGATCGCATCGTCAGAACTGAGCGCACTACAAACGCCACTGGGAGGCCGCCGGCATCGGGCTGAAGCTGCATCAGCGTATTGCAGCAGACGCCGACCCCCGCACTGTTGAGCCCGTTCAACGCTATGAGCCCGGCAACAGTGTATACCAAAATGCTCATCCCGTCGTCGTCGTGAATCCTGAGCAAGACTTGGCCGCCATCGAGGTACGCAGGCACGTCCATATTCTGCGCTAGGAGTGCACCTCCGTGCGGTCCATCGCGGAAGCCCATGGCCGTACACGCCCGCCCCAACCCCTTGGGACTGGGCCGCCTACCGCACCAAAACCACCACTCCTCGTCTTGCCATTGGAATGCCATCAACTCGCGTGGGTCCACACACCCGCCCTGAGCCACTCCCTCGACCTCTGCGTGCAGGTCTGGACACCACCTCATGATGGCCGGCACAAAGTTAGTCGCCGCCAGCCACATCTCCAAGTACTCTTCGAAAGAGGAGGCCACGCGTCGCGCCACCGCCTCCTTCCAGCGCTGAAGTCCGTCCTGAACCTCGTCCCGCAACTGCTCCCCAATCTGCCTGCCTCGGGCGAGGGGCGATCCGCTCGCCTCGACCACTCTCAGCGGCCTCAACTCCAGCTCAGCCACTACCCTGCCCTCGCCATCGCCCGCGAGACGCCCGCGGACTCCATCCGCCGCGTCGAGGCCGGCCCCCGAGCCATCTGCCTCTTGCACCGTTTCACTCCGGGCTCGCAAGGCTCGGCGAGGACAGAGTGGATCGCGTCTCCCCACCTGGCCTCGGCTGACTCGACTTCAGCTCCCGCAGCGCACCCAGCATCGCGTCGCGATACTTCACGAGGTCTTCCCGGCCGAGATCACGATCGAGTTCCTCCTCCCACGACTGAACCTCCGCAGTCGTTGGCCAACCGTACGACTGAGCCACCTCCGCAAACACCCGCTGGATCGGCGCCGCGAACTTCTTCATGCCGTCCCCTATGCCCTCGGCGTTTGTGTGCTCGACGGCAAACGGGCCCAGAAACGCCCATCTTGGTCCCAGACCATCGGTCACGCATCGGTCCACGTCCGCAAGCGATGCGACTCCCTCGCGGACCAGATGGAATGCTTCCCGCGTCAGGGCGAACTGAAGCCGGTTGAGCACGAACCCGTGGACCTCCTTGCGACAGATGATGGGAACCTGGCCCACCGCACGCATGAACTCAACCACAGCGGAAACGACCACCCGGTCGGTAGCCTGCCCCGGAACGACCTCAACCAACGGAAGGAGGTGCGGCGGATTGGTTGGGTGCACCACGACACATCGCTCCGGGTGTCGAGTCGCAGCCGCCATGTCTGTCATCAGCAAGGCCGATGTGCTGGACGCCAAAATTACATCTGGGCCACTCAAGCCGTCCAGCGCCTCGATGACCGCCCTCTTGACTGCCAAGTCCTCCGGAGCAGCCTCTTGGATGTAGGTGACCCCGTGGCACACATCCGCGAGTGCCTCGTGATAGGTTACATGCCCCGTTCTCGCGACCGTCTCACCATCTCGCACCGGCTGACCGCCCGCGGCGCTCGAGTCAGAAACCTGGTCAAGATCCACTCGCGCGCGCTCCAGCTGGACCCGGTCTCGGTCAAAGAGTCTCACGTCCACTCCAGCCCGCCGAAAGACGCGCACCCAGCTCCGCCCCACCACACCGGCGCCAACGACCCCGACGTCCGTGATGACCGGCATATCGGGCCCGCTCAGATCTCAACCGCGCTGGCTGTCAAGGAACCCGAGTACGAGCTTGGAGTCGATGAGAGGCCGAGGATCTCACGAGCCTCGTCGGGGGAGGCTACTTCACGATTCAACTCTCGCGCGATTCGGGCGGTGCGCTCAACGAGCTGCCCATTGCCGGTCGCTCGCTCCCCATGGCGATAGTACACATTGTCCTCGAGCCCCACCCGCACGTGGCCACCAAGCATAATGCTGAGAGTCGTGAGTGGGAGCTGAAACGGACCGATGCCCGCGATCGAGAACACGCTCGACTCAGGCTCTGGAAGCTCGCGAAGCAGGTTCAGGACGGAGTCGAAGGTCGGCCACGCCGACGTCTGGTAGCCCATGACGAACTGGTGCAAGTAAGGGGGATGCACCAGCTCCTTCTCGATGAGGCTGCGCGTGACCCAAAACTGCCCGGAGTGGTAGATCTCCATCTCGGGCTTGATCCCGCGTTCCAGCATCGCTTGAGCCAGGCGCTCGATGAGACCATAGGTAAACGGCAGGCACTCGTCATACTCCTGCTCGTCGTGGGGGTGTGGGAGCGGAGACGTGCGCGCTCCGATCCGGAACCGGGACATGTCCGGCCCCATGTTAAGTGAGGCCTCCTCCGGCAGAGCAAGCAGGGTTTCGAAGCGGTCCTCCATCACGGTGGTAGGCCCACCTCCGGTCGTATTGTTGATGATGATGTCAGGGCACCGCGAGCGGACCATTGCATTGATCTCCGCCAGAACCTCCGCTTCCAGCGTGCACTCGCCAAGGTTCTGCAGCCGGCGCCCGTGGATGTGAACCACTGAGGCGCCCGCCACGTAGGCCTCATGGGCCTGCTCCGCAATCTCCGCGGGAGTCTCAGGTATGTGGTGATTCGCCTCGCGGCCCTGAACACCTCCCGACAGAGCGCACGTAATGATCACCGGCCCGAAGCCCGTCCGCGTGCGTGCCATCCACTCGTATGGATTGCCGTAGGGCCATCCCCACCCAGCCTGGCTGGTCACTTCACCCTCCCATCGAAGTCGCGCCTCGCGGGCCGCCGTGACGCCTCCCCCGAGACGCTGAGAGACACCTCTCGCCGCGTGCTCCGCACTGTTGCGTTGATGACCGTCATCAGCGGCCAAGGTACCAGAACTCGGGCTCGATCGTGACCAGAGGATTCTGCGCGGACAGCCCGTGAAGCCGCTTGCTTATGACCGAGATCTGGTAGTCAGTGTTGGGAACAAGGAGAGTCGGCAGCGCGTGGACCCAGTAGTTCTCCGCCGTGAACAGGCCGCCCAGCGACGGAGACGTGTGCGACGCACCCGCGAGGGCGAGAGAGCGACTGAGCACTGGCGGCGCGGCGGGCCCCGTCGCTATATCACCGGCGGAGCCGGACGCAAAATAGTCCGCGTTTGAAGGGTATGTATCCAAGTAAAGGGTCCAGCTCGGAGAGCCTGTGTAAGTGAGATCCCAGCGACATCCTGAACGCGCGGTGGGTGTACAGGCGTAGACGTCCCCGACTACCGTCGCGCCGGGAGCCGTCTCAAGGGTGATGTCGATGCCGACGGTGATTGCAGTCGAGCGGAACGCCTGCATCTCCTCGGCGTAAGCAAGTACGCCAGCGCTGTAAAGGAGTGTGAGCTGAAGTGGCGCGCCGGAGGCGATGCCGGCTCCGCACTCGCGAGCCCCAGCTCCGGGATGTGTGCAGGTGGTCAGACCGTTCGTCACCACGTGCCAGCCGTGGCTCTGAAGGAGGCTGCGCGCGGCGGCAGGATCGAATCGATTCGGGTTGTGGTTCTCATAGCGAGTGACATAGAGAGAGGGCTGCAGGGGCACCAGCCCATAGTTGGGGATGCCGTACCCACCCAGGACCTTGCTCACATACTGAGGCTGATCAATGAGGTGCTGAAGGGCCTGCCGTATGTACAGCTGCCGGAAGAGCTGTCGAACGCGCGGGTTTGCATATTGGAGCTCGATGGCGGTGAACCCGTTGAACGTCCATGGCTTGATGGTGTAGCCGGAAGTCTGCAGGCGGTGCCGCAGAGTGAGATCCGAGTAGGGCAGATAGCCGTAGTCAATGCGGCCGGCGAGGAGCGCGTCAAGTTCGGCGGTGTCGCTCGTGAATGGGACCTCCTCGAGCGCTGCGATGCGGGGCTTGGGACTGCCCGAGTATCGGAGGTTGGGAACGAGCGTGGTGAATCCAGTCGTTGCATCGAAGCCGGTTCCCGGCTTGAGGTGGTAGGGGCCGTCAACCACCTGCCACAGGGGGTTCGTGTCCCATGTGGTGAGCGACTTTGACTGAGAGTTGAGGAAGTTGTACACCGCGTGGGCGCCGCTTGCGGAGCGGTCATAGTTGCCCACCGACCCCGCGGATGAGGTGCGGTCCCAGACCTGCTGTGGAATCGGAAATATTTGAACAAGGCCGTTGTTGATGAGCCAGTAGTGGTTCAGGGTTCCGTTGAATGTGATGCTGAAGCGTGACCGCGTTTCGTACCGCACCGCGGCAATCCGGTGTATCCAGCTAACAGGCGAGTCGCCGACCCAGTCCACGGCATTCGCCCTGAGGAGATTCAGCCAGAACTCGATGTCGCGGGTTGAGAGTGGGACGCCATCGGACCACATGTAGTGCTTAAGTGTGATCGTTGCCGTGCGGCCGCCGTCACTCCACACGGGCGGGTCGGCCAGGCTCATCGCATAGTCGATCGTGGTGGACGTGGATTGCGGGTGACCCTCCCAGTACAGGGGACGCCACATGAGGGGCATGAGGTAGTTCTGATTTGCATAGAGTGACTCAGCGCCATTGTAGAGGGGAAATATGTAGGTGGGTCTGAGGCCGGCATGCTCGGCGAAGGTCACCGTTCCGCTAGCCGAGGCACGCGACGAGGCAAGGGACAGCGGACCCCAGCCGGCCAGGACGGCGAGCGCGGCGCTCATGAGTAGCCCGACCCGCCAGGCGTGGTGGTGGCCGCGTCGGGTGTGGATTGCTGACACCAGCGGAGGGTCCTCTCTCTCGGATGGGGTGTCACTCACTTGAGTCTCCTACGAGCTATGAATGGACGCTGAGGTGGGTGGTCGGAATCCCGAGCGCCGAGGTCGCTCCGGTCAGCGAGGTCGGGCTGGAGGAAGGGGTGGGCCCGAGGCGGAGCCCGTCCCAGGAGGCTTTGGTCGATCGACGGTGGGCCAACTTGGGCACGGAGCCATGCGATGCCTGGCTGAGCGAGCGAAGAAGGCAACGCGCGGTGGTACGCGCTGAGGGGCGTCCTGGACGGGGCCGATGCAGCCCACAGCCGAACCGTGCCCTGAGATGGCCCGACGCACGGGCGGCCCGCCCGTGCGCTCCGTCCCATGCGACCAGCCTGCCTCGGAGGCGTACTGGTCTGAGGAGGCCACTGAGAACTTTGTAGTTTGGATCCATATGATGCGAGCTTTGCTTCCGTCACCTCGCAGCGCAGGTCGACGACGTGCGTCATGCTGGCAGCTTGGATCCAAACAGTCAAGGGGCCGTATTCCCTCGGCTGCTGTCTCCGGGTGGCCGCCCGCGGCAACCGGCGACGAACAGATGCTCGATAGCGAGCGAGCACCACGGGGCCCGAGTCCGATGCTCACGACGTGGGGGGGCTCATCGCTGGTGGGGTCTCAGCCCCTCACGGGTGCCGATCGATAGAGTTGCGTGCGTGATTGACGGTCGAGGGCGACCGACCGACCTACAGGCGCGTCGGCGAAGCCTGGTCGATGGGGTGGATGGGCTCGACGGCGGCGCCCGGGAGCGGAGGTGGGGGTGTCCGGTCGGTCGTCAACGTCGCGGATCATGGCCCGAGCCGCGGCCGCCTTGTACAAGCGATGCCATGCGCAGCGGCGACCGGGCTCTCGGTGCGGAGTCGAGACGGGGATTCAAAGGGGCAGGTCCGCCCAGCGCGGGGAGGCACCCCCGACCATGACCCATCGCTCGGGCCGGGAAGGGTACCTGCCCCGGTCCCACTTGCTGACCCAGCAACTGCGAGAAGAAATCCTAGGGGGCCATCTGGCTCCGGGGCAACGCTTGCGCCAGGAAGATCTGGCGAGCCGATTCGCGATCAGTCGCATTCCCGTTCGCGAGGCCCTGCGACAACTTGCCAGCGAAGGATTGATCACCATCGTGCCCCATTCGGGGGCACGTGTGTCGACGCTTGACCCGGGGGAACTCGACGAGCTGTACCGAATCCGCGAGCAACTCGATCCCCTCGCCGTGACACTGAGTCTCCCGCGCCTGTCGGCAGAGGACTGCCTCGCGCTGCGGCGTCGGGTCGAGGCCATGGAGGACCTGAGCGGGCGCGACGAGCTGGATGGCAGGCTGCACTGGTTGGTGGAGGATGTGCAGTTTCATCTGGCAACGTACGCAGGGTCGAATGCTCCCACCCTCCTTCGGATAGTGCAGACGCTGCTCAACCGAGCACAACCCTACCGCCGGGCACTGATCGTCCTCCTCCCCGACCTACAGACCCAGAACGCCGAACATCGCCTGTTGCTGGACGCGATCGAGCGCCACGATGCCGCTTCCGCCGCCCAGATGCTCGAGGTGCATATCCGGCGCACCCGGCTTACGCTGTCATCGCGTCGTGAAGTCTTCTCGCAGCCGTTGGCGGCTGGCAACACTGGTGAACACCGATGCGCTCCGCACACCACGGGGTGACCAGACCGCGCGCGAAGTCGGGCACGAGCTGGCTCATGACGCGTCCATCGGAACCGGGGCGAGGCACGTCATCACGGACTTCCGCAGCTCGTCGCGACACGGATGACCCCAACTCCGCTTCCGCCCAGCAATTCGGCTGCCATAGTCCGATCGCGCGCCTGTCGTCGCTCGGGAGTGGGAGGGCCCCGTCGCCACCGTACGAGATCCAAGAGGAGCCTCCCGGCCCGTCACCGTGCCTATAGGCTTCGGAAGGACGGGGGATGGTGCCCCAGCCTCCTAGCGGTTCGTGCGATCTCCGCCGGTTGAGCGAGCGTTTGGCGAGGTTGACAGCTTCCGTTGACAGCTACCCGGGACGGTCTGCTGCCTCAGCCTTGGACAATACCTCTCATGTTCTGAACTCTGAGCGTCCCCTCTCTCCCATTCCAGACGGTCACGCCCAAGTCTGAAGAGCCGGTGCATCCGGGAATTGAGCGGGTGGCGGGATAGAGGTCGAGGCCACCGCAATGGAAGAAGATGGCGGACTTGAGGTGCCGCGGTTGCGGTAGCCGCGGGCGGCGGTGCGGACGGCCTGGATGCGGAAATTGAGATTCTCGCTGCCGGCGTTGGTGAATCGATGGCGAAAGTAGGCCAGGATCCCGCGTAGGCGGTGCTGGAGCATGCGACCCACGGCCATGACGGGGGCAAGGCGGGAGTGCATGGCCCAGAGGTACCAGGCCTTCCAGTGGCGCAGGCCGGCGGCGGAGCGATGGTAGCTCCAGCGGCGCCGGAGGTCCTCTTTGATCGCCCACGCTCGGGCGGTCTTCAGCTCGGCGTGGCGCAGAGCCGCAAAGCGGCGGCGGTGGCGGCGCGACAGGTTCTCGCGGGAGTAGACCCAGAGGTGCATGGAGCCCAACAGGCGCCATCGCTCGATCCCTCCCGCGGCGGTGCCGGCCTGGCATCCGCTCTACTTCGATCACCGCTTCGGACTTTCCTTTCGGTGCCTCGTTGCTCGTCGTTCCTGGCTCCACCCACCTGTGCCGGCCGGTCGCCGAGGGCATCTGATCCCTCTCCGGGTGTTGGCCACGCCCGGCCACTCACACGGTCACGCGGCGCACGATGGCGAGGCCACCGATGATCAGCAGGGCAGCGATGGCGGCCAGCACGCCGGTCAGACGGGCGGGGGTCAGGGTCGCGAGGAAGCTGCCAACACTGGTCCGCCCGTGGGTCGGGGTCGCCAGCACGATCCCGACCCGAATCACGGCGACCTGGCCGATGATGAAGGCGACCGTGCCGAAGGCATTCCAGCGCCGGCGGACGATCGCGAACCACTGGCCGTAGAGGAACAGCAGCACCAGGCCAACCGACGAGGTCAGCCAGGTGAGATCCCACGGCCCCGCCAGGATGAAGGACACCTGGAAGAAGTGCAGCGACAGTCCCCAGCCGCCGGTGGCCCGCTCCGCCACCTGCAGCAGGGTCAGCGCGAGCCCGTCTACCGCGGCGAGGCCGGCAACCAGGAGCACAGTCCCGGTGTAGTACGAGCGTCGGCTCACCCCGAGGGCGAGGCCGAACGGCAGCGAACGGGAGATGCTCAGGATCCCGATGGCGAAGAAGTACAGGAAGACGACGGCCAGCGCCTTGGTGGGATTGGGGCCCCCCTGCACCGCCGTGATCACCAGGTTGACCAAGAAAACGAAGGCCAGGATTGCCCACGGACCCACCAGGTACGCGATCGGGTCGACCAGGTGGTAGCGGGCAACTCTGATCCAGGTCGTCATGCCCTGCTGTCCTCCCTCGGGTCCCGGGTGGCCCCGGTGGGGACGTGGGTCACCAGTTGCTGCAGCGACACCGGGGTCAGGCTGAGGTTCAGCCGTCGGGCCCGCGCCCTGTCGCCGTCATCGAGGGCGCCGGCCACGACCAGCGACGCCTGCGACCCGACCCGGCGGCGGTCCCAGACGGTCCGGCCGGCGACGAACTCCTCCACCGCGGGTGTCGTCCCGCTGACGGTCGTCGCGGCCCCGCGCAGGTCCTCGGCAGCGGCGTCGAGCACGATGCGCCCGCGGTCGATCACCAGCACCCGCTCCAGCAGGTCGGCGGCCTCGTCGATCAGATGGGTGGAGACCAGCACGGTGCGGGGATGCTCCGCGAAGTCGGCCAGCAGCCGATCGTAGAAGAGCTGGCGGGCGGCTGCGTCCAGGCCGGAATAGGGCTCGTCGAACAGGGTCAGCTCGGCCCGGCTCGCCAGGCCGATCACGATCCCGAGCGCCGAGCGCATCCCCCGGGAGAGCCGGGTCACAAAGCGGTTGAGCGGGAGGTCGAAGTCAGCCAGCAGCCCCGCCGCAAGGTGACCGTCCCAGTTGGGGTAGAACCAGGACGCCGTCCGCAGGACGTGGCGCACCCGCAGCGCGGGAAAGATCTGGTCCTCGCGAACGAGAGCGATCCGGCGCAGGACGGCGTCGTCTTCGAACGGGCTGTCACCAAAGACGCGGACGCTGCCAGCCGAGGCGAACTCCTGAGCGGCGATGGTGCGCATCAGCGTGGTCTTGCCGGCGCCGTTGCGACCCAGCAGTCCGGTGATGGACGCTCCCTCGATTTCGAAGGTGACGTCGTCGAGGGCGAGCTGGTCGTGATAGCGGCGAGTCAGGCCGGCCAGCGAGATCGCCGGCGTCATGACCCGACACCTTGGGTGGCGTGGCTGGACTCCCTGACCAGCGCAACCAGCGAATCGCTGTCGATCCCGAGCCGCTCGGCCTCCGCCACCAGCGGGTTGACGTAGCGCTCGGTGAAGCGCTGGCGGCGGGTTTCGAGCAGTTGCTCACGGGCGCCGCCGGCCACGAACATGCCGATGCCGCGATGCTTCTCCAGCAGGCCGGCATCGGTCAGCACGCTGAGGCCCCTGGCCGCGGTCGCCGGATTGATCCGGTAGTAGGCGGCCAGCTCGTTGGTGGACGGCACCCGTTCGCCCTCGGCCAGGACTCCTTCGGCGATCTCCTCGGCCAGGCGCTCGGCGATCTGGGAGAAGATCGGCGCTCCGTCATCGAGCACGGACCCCTCCCCGGACGGTGCGGGGCGGTGGTGTGTCCTGGTTCATTACTTGACTAATGTACCAGTGAGGTTGGGGTGTGTCAAGCGGCGGACCGTGGACCCGCGGTCGCTCAGCGCGGATCCGGCGGCGGTGCTCTCCGAGGGCGCGTCCAGCCCGGCCCGGCGGCGTCCCGCACCGCAGCCCCGGGATTCGAGCGCTGGGCCGGCACCGCCGTCATGCCTGCCTCACTTCGAGCCCGACGGCTCACCCCGGACAGAGCGGCACCGCGGTCCGGCCCCGGCCGCTCAGGCCGCCGGGCAGGCGGTGCCCGACGCGAGCGCCAGGCGATAGGTGACGTCCGGCTGCGCCGCGAACGTCGCCGACCCGCTCCGGTCGACGACCGGCACGGCACGACCCGGCTGGGCGGACACCGCGGTCACGATGGTCCCGCCGGCCAGCGGCACCACCACCGAGCCCGCCGCCGTCGTCACCAGCGTCGCGGCCACCGCGCGGCCGCAGGCCGCCAGCCGGTAGAGGATGAGCGCCTGGTCGTCGTCGAGGGTCCGGGCGACGACCCAGCCGTGGACCAGGTACGTCCATCCGCCGCCGGGCTGGGGAACGGGCCGCCCCTGGCCCCGCTGGTCGCTCACGGTCATCACCAGCCCCAGCGCGCTGGCCTCGGTCGGGGTGATCGCCTGGCCCGCGGCCCACCTGGTGGCGTAGTAGAGGGACGGGGTGCCGTAGACCGAGCTGCTGACCACGTGCGCGGCCGCCTGGGACGCCGCCATCAGGAAGCCGTCCCCGTCGATCGCCACGTCCGGGTCGGCCTCGGCGGCGATGTCCGCCCGGGCGCTCCAGGACTGGGCGCTGAGCGCGTCGTAGAGCCGGATCATGCCCTCCAGGCCGCCGAACTGGGGCGCGGCCGCGCCCCCGTCGATGAGCGCCAGCGGACGCGCGGCCCAGGCCGCCTGCGCCAGCAGCCGGAGATAGTGGAGCAGGGCGGCCGCCCCGAGACCATCGGCGGGATCGGCGAAGTGGCTGGCGGTGGGCTGCGGGACCAGGTACCCCCAGTCGTACTTGAGCCCGTCCGCGTCCAGCTCGCCGGGGCCGGACCCCAGCATGACCCGCATCGCCCTGGTGGTGGCGGCGGCGAATCCGGGAGCGCTGGGGTCGATCAGCTCCCTGGGGGCGGTCGGCGACGCCTGGGCCAGCCAGAGCGGCCACCACAGCACGACCCGCAGGCCCTGGGCGTGGAGCTGGTCGATGAGGCGGCGCATCCCGGCCAGGCCGCCGAAGCTGGCGGACGGCAGCGTGGAGCCCAGTTCCGAGGCCCAGCCGTGGTCGATGACCACGGTGAAGTGGCGCAACCCGAAGCGCCGCTGCCACTCCTGCACCATCGTCCGCACCCATGCCGCCGAGAGGGGCCGCCTCGTGATCAATCCCTCGGTGAGGAACTGCTGGCCCCAGGTGTCGGCGATCGGCCAGCTCCACCAGCTCGGCCGCGACCCCGGCGGGAAGGCCACCCGGGCCAGCCCGAGCCCGGTCAGGGCCGCGTCGTAGGCGGTCAGGGCCGCCGCCGCGGTGGCGCCGACGGTCACGACGAAGCGCGGGAACCCGAGCCAGGTCCCGCGTGCCGCGGGAGCCGCGGGCGAGGCCGGTGACCCCACCCGGCCGCCCGCCCCCCGGTCGGGAAAGCCGGCCAGCTGCACGAGCGGGTAGTTGACGGTGAGGCCGCCCCCGGGCCGGTAGCTGATCACCGAGGCGTTGGGAACGCCGGCGAGACCGAGCCCGACCCAGCCGACCGGGGTGTCCAGCCCCACCATCAGCGGCGGCGGGGCGAAGGGCTCGCTGTGGCGGGTGCCGGTGTCGCCCACGGTGACGGTGGGCGCGCGGCCCAGGGGGGCGACCGAGGGGTCCGGGGTGAACCCGCCGGTCACCGGCGTCATGGTGGTCTGGGGTGTCCCGCCGTCGAAGAACACCGCGGAGCCCG
>Ga0307372_10008888_pt1 | contig 14016 bp, 16 predicted proteins | sample OX1MG_FD_202533 | JGI IMG/M metagenome (GOLD analysis project Ga0307372, IMG submission 202533) | Soil microbial communities from Risofladan, Vaasa, Finland - OX-1 | ecosystem: Environmental > Terrestrial > Soil > Coastal area > Acid sulfate soil | place: Finland: Risofladan, Vaasa | collected...
ACCAGATCAGCGCCACCACTCCGCTCGCCTCAACCACAATGAGGCCCGCGGCAGCCCACGGGGTTTCGTGATTCCCGGAAACCGGCGGTCCGGCTCTTAAACCCGCGCGCACGTGGTAGAATGAGGATAATCTGGGTTCGGAGGAGGGACTGTGATGAGCATACAGGTGACAGGCATCGTTAAGGGGACGCATGCCATTGAGGTTGACACGCCCCTACCATACGAGGACGGCGCACGCGTCTCAGTCGAGATCGAGCCGGCTGCTGATCCGGTGGAACAGAAATCCGCTCCCGACCTGCGACGGTTGTTCGATCTGGTCGGAATCGGCGGCAGCGGACTCGGTGACGTTGCGGAGAACAAGCATCGGTACCTGGCGGAGGCCTACTCGGCATGGGATGCCGAGCACGAACCGTGAACCATCCTGTACGGCGCCCCGAACTCTTTGCCGACAGCAGCTTTCACTACGCGCTCTCGGACTTTACCGAACGACACCACGAGCCCTGCATCAGCCTGCTGCGGCAGTTGGTTGCCTCAGGGGGGAGGCTTCTGACCACGAACCTTATCGTGGCCGAAACTCATGCCCTATTACTCTCGCGCCTTGGCCGGAAGAGTGCGCTCGATTGGCTCAGAGGTATCGGCCAGGCGGTTTCGGTGGTCAGGGTGACCGAAGCCGACGAGAAAGCGGCGCTGGAAATCCTGACCCGGTACGACGACAAGAACTTCTCGTTCGTCGACGCCACAAGCTTCAGTATCACGGAGAGGCTTGGCATCACTACCGCACTGTCTCTGGATACCCACTTCGTCCAGTACGGCCGATTCCTGGTCCTGCCGCTGGAAGGGGAGCGGCTCCCCGGTCCGTGAGACCCTCGCGCTTCGGGTTCGTTGGGCGTTAGAGAGAGGGTCTGGTACGCTCCGGGGTGAGACGGACGCAGGCGTCCCGGATTGTGCGAGAACCTTTGCCGGGGCGCAGATGGAGAGCCAAAGACGTCGACGAATCGGCCGAGGTGAGGCCCGGTTGGCCAGGCTCTCGGGTGTCGAGAGGGGACCATGAGTAAGAAGGGGCGGTACAGGAATCAAAAGCAGCCGGATCCCATTCGGCCGGCGCTTATCATCCGATGAACAAGGACGAGGCGGTAAAGGAACTGGTCCGGTGGCACTTGCAGGTAGACCCCAAAACACAGATGATTTACCGGTTCGTGACAGAGAACGAGGAGCAGCCGGAGGAGCCCATCAAGCTGTTAGAAATCAAGGACGCGGCCCTCGAGACCGGGCGCGTCGACGCCTTCGGCTTCGGCCCGGCAGAAGACTTTCCATACGGCAGCGTCGTGGCGCAGGTGACGCCGAGCGAACTGGAACGCATCAAGAAGGGGGAGATGCGGCTCCCGGAGGGATGGAACCTGAAAACGGCCGAGGTATTCCTAAACAGCGACAACGGCCGTGCCCGGCCGCGATAACTGGGCTCGCGCCTACGGGACGAAAGCCCTATCTCCTGCGCTTGTAGGCGCCCAACCCCGGTGCTGTTCTGCAGACCCCCATAATGCCGTCGCCCCTCGCGCTCGCGCCATCTGGTCGTGCTATATTGGTGGAAGTATAGGAACCGGCGGCTACATAATGAGGAATCCTGGTGATTCGTTGAGCGCTGCCGGGGATTGATGGGGAAGTCCAGGGAATCAGATTGATCATTCGTCACTCCATCGGGAACTTTCTGGAGCTGCAGGCGCCTGCGCGGGAGGCGCCTTTGTGGCGCTACAATTACGGCGGCAAGCCGAAACCGTACTTTCATCCGCTCCATACTCCTGCGGGAAGCTGCCTCTCACTGTTTGAGCCGCACGATCATCTCTGGCACCGCGGGCTGTGGTTCGCCGTCAAGTTTATCAATGGCGAGAACTTCTGGGAGGAGTACGGAGAATATGGCTCAGTGGTCCCGGCGGCGCCGCCCGGCGTGTCGCACGGAATGGATGGCTCGATTGCATGGGAGCAGCGCCTGGATTGGCAGCGCCCGAACGCGAAGGGGGCTGTCTTCGCGGAGACCCGGGTGATCACGTTTCGCCCGCTGGATGATGAATCTTATGTCCTGGATTGGGACGTACGCCTCACCGCGCTGGCCGATTTGAATCTCGATAGGACGCCGTTTACCACCTGGGGTGGCTACGGAGGCCTGATTTTGCGAGGAAGCCGCAGTTGGCAGGAAACCCGGCTGCTCTTCTCTGATGGTTCGACCTCAGAGCGGCCCACGGGCTGCCGCGCGACCTGGTGTGATCTCTCCGGCGTCTTCGATGGAGGAGTAGAGCGCAAAGGGGGCCTGGCGCTGTTCGATCATCCCCGCAACGTGCGGCATCCTTCGCCATGGTATGGCGCGACGGGGTCCGGCCACTACTTCAATGCGGCGTTCCTGTTTCACGAGCCGATGCGCCTTAGCAAAGACGAGAGCCTGCGCCTGCGTTATCGCGCCCTGATCCACGATGGAATATGGGATGTAACGCGACTGCAAAGGGCTTATGACGCCTACGCGGCCGGAGCGCCGCCGGATGACAGGGGGTCTTCAAGATTCCCGGAGGAGACGAGATGACGCAGACTCCGCTGCTGCCGGGCGCGGTGGGACTGACGCACCTGCGCGTTTATGACACCGCGGGCCCGGACGGTCTGCACGGTGGCAGTCCTCACGTGCATTTTGCTTGTACCGAGTGCTACTACGTGGAGCGTGGAAGGGGCCGCGTGCAGACTCTGTCGGCGGAGGGATATCACGAATTTGCGCTGACGCCCGGCCGCGTGGTCTGGTTTTCGCCCGGGGTAATCCATCGCCTGGTGAATGAGGATAAGCTGGAAATCCTCGTCGTGATGCAGAACAGCGGTCTGCCCGAGGGCGGCGATTTTGTGTTGACCATGCCGCAAAGCATTCTTCGCGATCCTGAAAGTTACTTTGAGCTGGCTTCTCTTTCGGCCCGGGGAGAAGTCTTTGCCAGTGGGATTGACGCGGCATACCGGCGTCGCGATGTCTCGGTGCAGGGCTTCGCAGAATTGCGCTCTCGTGTTGGCGAGGAGGGGTTGGGCGCCTTACGCGAATTCTATGAATCGGCGCTAAAACTGGTTCAGCCGAAGCTGCCCAACTGGAAACCAGTGTGGAGGGATGGACCCCTCGCGGCGGCCACGGCGACGGGAGAGCAGTTAGAGGCGCTGCAAAAGGGCGACGTATCGCATCTTTTGGAAGGCGCGGCGAGAGCGATGGCGCCACAAGACGAGCGCAGGCTGGGAGTGTGCGGCACGCTGGGAAGGTATCTTCCGGAAGGGGTGTCGATAACCCCACAGGCGCCGCTGGCGGAGCCGCGATGAGATTAAGAACCATCCTGGTGGGGGTAGGAGGGCGTGGGCGCTGGCCCGTAGAGGTGTGCGGCGCCGACGAGCGTTTTGAAGTCGTCGCCGTGGTGGATCGCAATCCTCAGTTCCTGGAGCGTGCCCGGGAGGATCTCTCCTTGCCTGCCGGCGCCGCGTTCGACGATCTGGGCGCCGCGCTTCAGACCGTCCAGGCCGATGCTGTCATCATCTGTACGCCGACGCAGACGCACGCGCCGTTGTCGCGGATCGCCTTCGCGGCAGGTAAGCACGTGCTGGTAGAGAAGGGAATGACGTTTGACTGGCAGGATGCCCTGGCGCTGGTGCGCGAAGCCGAACATGCGAATGTCCGATTCTGTGTGGCGCAGAACTACCGTTACCATCCAACCGAAGCAGCCATTACGGGAATCCTCTCCGACACGACTCATCCCCATCATCCCGGCAGGGTGGCGATTGCAGACCTGGTTCACCACCGCTACCGGCCGGATCCCCGCACATTGAACTATCCGTTCGCGATGGTGTGGGATATGAGCTGTCACCACCTGGATTTGCTGAACGCGTGGTTGGGACCCGCAGAGAGAGTTACCGCCGTATCCTCGAATCCGCCATGGAGCCACTACGAGCATGACGCGGATATTATGGCCGTCATCGAGTATCAGAGCGGCGTAGTCTGCAATTACGTATTGACCCACGCGGCGACACTTTCCGATTATCGTTTGATCTTGCAGGGCGCCCGCGGCGCTCTGCGCGCATTCGATGGGCCGCTGCGGTATTATGGCCTGCCCTCGGAGCAATTGGGTTCCAAAGAAGCCGTCATCTGCGAGACGCAATCCATACAAGTGCCGCGGCCGCGGAGTGAACAGGGAGTGATCGACGATTTTTATCGATTCATCGTGGAAGGCGTTGAACCGGGTATCAGCGGCCGCAATAACCTGCACACTCTCGCAGTCTGCGAGATGATGGTTCGCTCAGCACGTGAACGCCGCTCGGTGGACGCGAGCGAGCTCACTCTTTGAGCTGACGCTTTCCGCTCGAGATGAGCGCTCGGGGACGCAGAGTCAGAGGGAGCCGCGTCCGCGGTGTCATTTGACACGCGATGACGGCGCCGCTCCCCTGGCGACTTCCGGTGACCGGTGACGTACGGAAGGATCAGGCGGCAGAATCTCGAACGCGTAAATCGACCGATTTGCAGATCTGTTTGAGCAGAAAGAATGGGCGCGCGAGGCAATTGAGGCTCAGACATATGGGGCCTGGTACCGATTCGGTTCGTGTGGCCGCGACTACTTAAGGCCGGAGGATGGCCGGGGCCTTACCTGGGAGAACAATAGACTGAAGTCCACACCGGATACTTACCGAGACGCAGCGCTGGAGCATTTGTCATTTGCGCAGTGGCTTCACGAAAATGGCCGGTACTACCACTCCCACTACGCGGCAGGACTCGCAGTGGAGTGTATGCTCCGCGCTTTGCTGCTGCGGGTCAAGAGCAGTTCGAGAGCCGACACGATCTTTACGAACTGGGCAGGGAGGCCGGGTTTTTTGAGCGGATACCAGCGACGCGACATGAGGAGTTTGGCGCGGCGTTCTCCTTACTTAACGAACGGTGGAGGAGCACCCAGCGCTACTTGTCTCCGAACCAGTTATGGCGCTACCTCTCCGATATTGGAGCCGAGCGACGACAAAAGGGGGACCCCGGAAAGAACCATAGTCGGGCTACGCTGGAACTTGCTTTGAAGATCATTAACCTGGGGGATGCAATACGGAAGAAATGGAAGGCCGAGTTAAAGAAGCGCTCCTGAGGCGCTTTCCCGGCGCGGAGCTTGAACTGGAATATACCGAGGGTTCGGGACGCATCATTGGCCGCATATCGTGGCGAGGGTTCACTGGTCTCGATCAAATGGACCGGCAGGAGAAACTCTGGCAGGCGCTCCGCGAAGAATTGGGCGCAGACGCGAGCGGCGTCTCTATCATTCTGACCTACACGCCGCGCGAACTGAAGCTCATGGCTGCCGCCTGAAGCGGTCCCACGCGATGACAAACTCTCCACGACGATCAACACCTGAGACGGCGAGTCCGGCGGGCTCCTCTCATCCGAGAGGTGTTCAGCCGGCGCGATCGGCCGCGCCATCCCCGCCGGGCCCGCAGCGGCCCAATGTTGTGCTTATCCTGGCGGATGATCTGGGCTATTCCGACCTTGGCTGCGTGGGGGGCGAGATCAGCACGCCGAACCTGGACGCGCTCGCCGGAAACGGGCTCCGTTTCACCCGGTTCTACAACTCGGCGCGCTGCTGCCCGTCGCGCGCAGGACTGCTCACCGGATTGCACCCGCACCAGGCGGGCTTCCCGCTCATGCAAGGAATGCTGCCTGCGCACGCGGTGACACTGCCCGAAGCGCTCAAGCCTGCCGGTTACAACGCGTACATGGTCGGAAAGTGGCACCTGAGCGAGCGCAGCACACCCGTGATGCGCGGTTTCGACGAATTCTACGGGATGCTGGGCGGCTTTAACTCTTACTGGCAGGAAGATCCTTATTACACCCGGCTGCCCGCCGGCCGTCCCAGACGCGAGTACAAACCGGGCGAATTCTATTCCACCAATGCCTTCGGCGATTACGCGCTCGACTTCATCGAAGAGGGGCGCCGCGCGGGCATGCCGTGGTTCCTGTACCTGGCGTTCAACGCGGTGCATTTCCCACTGCACGCGCCCGAAGAGACCATCCAACAATACGAGGGCATGTATTTCACGAAAGGTTGGGACACCATTCGCGAGGAGCGGCTGGCGCGACAGAAGGCGATGGGAGTGGCGCCGCAGGACCTGAAGCTTACGCCGCGCAGCCGCATACCCAGGAACTGGATCAACGTCCAAACTGGCTGGGCCGATAAGCAGAACCCGGCGTGGGATTCCCTGCCTGCCGACCGCCGCGCCGATCTCGCGCGCCGCATGGCTGTCTACGCGGCAGCCACGGAGATCATGGATCGGAGCATCGGCCGCCTGGTGAACCAGCTCAAACGGACCGGTGAGTTCGACAATACCCTCATCTTCTTCCTGAGTGATAATGGCGCGTGCGCCGAGTGGGATCCCTTCGGCTTCGATAAGCTGGATTCCACGCTTAACATCCTGCATACCGGAGCGGATCTCAAGCAAGTCGGAGGACCCGACAGCTACGTCTCCTACGGCAGTGGCTGGGCCAACGCTTCGAATACGCCGTGGCGGCTGTACAAGCACTATGCGCAGGAGGGTGGTATCTGTACGCCGCTGATCGCGCACTGGCCGGCGGGTCTGAAGACCGAGCCGGGCGCCCTGAGCGGGCAGCCCGGCTACATTACGGACTTTATGCCGACGCTGCTGGAACTGTGCGGCGCGCTCTATCCCGAGGAGCGTGGCGGCCGGAGAATTCTGCCATACGAGGGCGTTAGCCTCGCCCCGGTGATGCGCGGCGAAAGTCTGCCGCCGCGTATACTCTGTGTGGAACACGAGGGCAACCGCATGGCTCGCGACGGTGACTGGAAGCTGGTGGCGCTGGCGGATGAGCCATGGGAGCTCTACAACCTGGCGACCGACCCGGCGGAAATGCGCGATTTGAGCGCGCGCGAACCGGCCCGGGTGCAAAAGCTGAGCGCGGAGTGGGAAGCCTGGGCGGAACGCTGCATGGTTAATCCCCGTACAAACCCGCCGGTTCCCGATCCCCTTGAGGACCGCCGCGAGCGCACGTAAATCTATCGGATTCAAACTGCCTCAACGGATCGAACGAACCTTAAGAGCGCAGTGCCGGGATCAGTAACGCGTCGGAAGTACACGCTCTCCATTCCTGAAACCTCACCGAGCTATAATTGTAGAGGTCGGGGTTGTCGCGCCCAGCTTTACCCGGGTATCTCCTCGGTCCAGACGGTGAATTCCTGGAGCGCGGCTTGCCCGAAGGAAGTCGTGAGCGCCACGTCCACGGCATCGCGGCCGCGAGCCATGAGGGTGCGGCCGATGCGCGGCGTGTTGAACCGGGCATCGAAGGCGTACCACTGTCCGCCCAGATACGCTTCGAACCAGGCGCTGAAGTCCATCGGGTTGGGCTCCCGCGGAACCCGGATATCTCCGAGATAGCCGGTCGCGTACCGGGCGGGGATGTTCAGGCAGCGGCAGAAGGTGATCGCCAGGTGCTGGAGATCCCTGCAGACGCCGGCGCGCTCCTGGTAGACCTCACGCGCGGTCTTGGTGGACCGGGCGTGTTCGTAGCCGAATTTGACGTGAACGTTCACCCAGTCACAGATGGCCTGGACCCGCGCCCAGCCGGGCACGGTATCTCCGAAGAGAGTCCAGGCGATGTCGGAGAGAAGGTCCACTTCGCAGTACCGGCTGGGCAGCAGGAACTGCAGCGTCTCGACCGGCAGATCATTCACGTCCTGCTGGATCGCCGACTCGTTCACCGGATCGGGATCTTCGCTGGCATGCAGAATGTTATCGCTCCACAGCCGCACCCGGCCCGCCGGCGCCGTAAAGCGCGCGCACCGGTTGCCAAATATGTCGATAAAGTCCTCCACCGGAACTTCCGGGTCGATCTTCAGGCTCTCCGTCTTACGGAGATTCGCAGAGATATCAGGATGGGTATACAGCAGGGCGATCATCGAAGTAGAAACCGGCAGATCGAACACCAATTTATAGCCATAATGAATTAACATCACTTCTCTCCCGGGGCCGGCAGCGGACGGCCCCACTGCAAGGATTTCGCCATATGACTTACTGCCTTGGAATAATCACGAGACATGGTCTGGTGATGGCCTCTGACTCGCGCTCCAACGCCGGGTACGACCAGGTGAACACCTGCCGCAAGATGCATACCTTCGTCGTTCCGGGCGAGCGCGTCTTCGTGATTCTCTCCAGTGGAAGCCTCTCGCTTACGCAGTCGGTGCTCACGCTGCTGCGCAAGGATTTCGAACAGGGACGCGGCCTGGCCAGCGCCAGCTCGCTCTACGACGCGTCGCGCGTGATGGGTGAACAGGTACGTCGTGTTTCGGAACTTGACCGGACGGCTTTGGAGCGCGATGACTACCGGTTCAACGTCCACCTGCTGCTCGGCGGACAGGTCTGCGGTGAGGAACACGATCTGTACATGGTTTATCCCCAGGGTAATCCTCTCCGCGCCACGAAAGATTCTCCGTATCTCCAGGTTGGCGAGTGCAAGTATGGCAGACCGATTCTCGATCGCGGCTTGAACTTCCACTCCACTACGCTGGAGGAGGCGGCGAAGTACGCCCTGCTCTCGCTCGACTCGACAATGCGGTCCAACGTGACCGTAGGCCCACCGATTGACCTGCTCACGTACGAGGCAGGCGAGTTCCAGATCACTCGCCAGCGCCGGTTCCAGGCGCAGGATCCGGACCTCCTTGAGATCCATACTCGCTGGGAACAGACTCTGCGCAAAGGGGTGCGCGAGCTCCCGGCCGTGGTCTTTGATCCCAGCCCTGATCCACTTCATGACTGCCGGGTGACCCGCACCGAAACCTCCAGCCAGTGATCCAGTGGACCGTCGTAAACACCCTTGAACGGTGACACCTCGCCGTAATCCAGGCCAGCCTGCGCCTTCACGTAGCTCTCATCGACGACCACGCCATTCGTGGGATCGAACCCCTGCCACTGCCCGCACGGTAGAAGGCACTCAACCCATGCGTGCATCGCATCTCCGTTGGCGGGCCCGCCGCTCCAACCACCCAGCGATTCCCGAGGCGCCTCCTCATCCGTAACAGCCGGGGAAGCCGCAAATGAGGCGCTTGCCGACGGCGAGATTGTTTCGTCTGAAGCGCGGATGGCCTCCGTATCCCCCGTAAACAGATAGCCACTCACGTAGCGAGCCGGAATCTGTTGTCTCCGGCATGCAGCGAGCATTACGTGCGCGAAGTCCTGGCACACGCCGGAGCGATGCTCGAGCACCTGCTCGAGGGACGTGTCTACGGTCGTCGCTCCCCTGGTATACGAGAGTTCGGACTGCAGCGTGCGGGTGAGCGCAAGAAGGAACGCGCCGGCGGGCGCCACGTCCCGTTCCCATGGACCCGCTCCGCCGGCCGGAGCGCCGTCGTCATTGGACAGCCGCTGTCGCGCAGTAGCGGCGAAGTCATCAACCTCGGAACGTAGGGGCACCTGCGGAGTTGGCTGGAGGTACTCGGCATAGCGCTGTTGTACGGTGGGGTCCTGGTAGAAGGTGAGCGGGGCGCGGGCGCGCGCCAACCATTCCGCCGTGCCCGGTTGGGTGATCACCTGCGAGAGTCCTTCCACTTTCAGTTCGGTGTGGGCCGCCCGCACGTCGAAGTGATGAACCCGGCCGTTCACCGATTCGTAGGACAGGACCTTCGCCGCAGGTGTTGTCGCAAGCTCGAAGCTGTGACAGATCTGCCGGTCGTCGGTTGCCGGCATGATCCGCACCTCATTATAGCTCGCCCGGACCGGCGAAGGGTATACATACCGTGTCACATGCAGAATCTGGAACTTCACGTCGCCCTTCCTACGCCGCGGGCTGCTCACACAGCGCCCGTTGTGTATCAATACGAGAAACACTCACGCCCGATCGTGTATCAATACGAGAAATACTCATGTGTGATAGCGCTGCCGATCTGCGCGCAGCGCGACTGTACGTCCAGCGCAAATTCATGCAGTCCACCGATGATGATCTCTTCCGGTCGGGCATACGTGAGGTCCGCCTGCAGCCGGCCGATCAGCCGCTCCGACTCCCCCGCCGGCTCCTCCGAAGCGCTGCCACTAATACGCTGCAGGCACTGCCCGACCCGGTCGACACAATGGCGGATTGAAGCGGGAAAGGCAGGTCCCAGCACCAGGAATTCCACGATCGCCGGCGGTCGGAACCCATCCCTATGGCGTTTGCGGAACATCTCAAACGCGCTCACGGAGCGCAGCACGGCGATCCAGCCCTGGATGTCCAGCGGGCCACCAATGCCGTATGTTTCGGGCGACACGCTTCCGGGATCTGCGGATCGAGTCGCCGGTAAAAGCTGATGGTACTTAATATCGAGAAGTCGCGCCGTCTGTCCGCCGCGCTCCAGAAACCGTCCCACGTCCAGCCAATCACGCGTCTCATCGAAGAGGAGCGTGCGGTCGAGGACTCCCTGGAACAAGTGCGACGCGTTTTGCACTGACTGGAAGAACTCATGCGGGCTGCCATCCAGGACCCTGTCGAGCGTCCACTCCTGAAGCTGGAGGTAAGAGACATTCAGGCACTCCCACATCTCGGAGGCGATCATTTCTCTCACGGTCCGGGCATTCTCCCGCGCCGCGCTCCAGATACTGAAAATGGAGTTGGAGTTCTCGCGGTCGAGCACGAAAAACTGAAGCACATTCCGGTCGCTCGCTAACTTGTACCGGGGCTCGAAGGCATGGGCGCTTCCGGTGACCGCCAGCACCGCCTTCCACGGCGACAGCGCTCCCGAATCCTCGGGATCATCCACCGAAGCCGGGAGCAGGCTCTCCAGGGCTGCGTGATAGTGGACATCCAGCGCCCGGGCGGTCGCCTCGGCGCGCTCGACGCACCTCCCGATCCAGTAACACGCGTCGGCATGCCGGCTGAGCACTACTGGTTTCCTCGATAAGCTCCCGGTATCGGGTGAGCATCGGCCACGTGCGGCGCGTCCATCTCGAGGCTGCTCAGCGCAGGCTGCATTCTGGCCATCGCCTGGTTCAGAGCGCCGATCGCCTGCGCTGCGACCCCGCCAGGAGACGTCTCCATCGACTGGGACATCCCCGGCATCGATTGCGTCATCCCCGGCATCGACTGGGACATCGAGTCGGTCGTGAGGACCCAGGTGTCTTTGCTGCCGCCCCCTTGTGACGAGTTGACGACATAGGACCCCTTCCGCAGGGCAACGCGCGTCAGGGCTCCGGGAACCAGCGTGATTCCATCCGGACCACACAGGATGTAGGGCCGCATGTCGATATGTCGACTCTGGAACTCCCCGTCGATGAAGGTGGGGGCGGTCGAGAGGTGGATCAACGGCTGCGCAATGTACCCTCGCGGCGCTGCGCTGATCCGTTTGGCAAACTCCTCCCGCTCCTCAGCACTCGATTGCGGCCCGATGAGCATACCATATCCGCCGGACTCGTTAGTGGCCTTTATAACAAGCCGATCCAGGTTCGCCAGGATGTAACTGAGATGAGCCGGATCGGAGGCCAAATAGGTCTCCACGTTCGGAAGGAGCGGCTCTTCACCCAGGTAATACTCGATCATGCGGGGCACATAGACGTAAACGGCCTTGTCGTCCGCCACGCCGGTTCCAATCGCGTTCGCCAGCGCTACGTTGCCGGCCCGGTAGGCGTTGACCAGGCCGGGCACTCCGAGCATTGAATTGGATCGGAACGCCAGGGGATCCAGAAAGTCGTCGTCCACCCGACGGTAGATGACATCCACTTGCTGCGGACCCCGGGTTGTCTTCATGTATACGACGGCGTCGTGGGTGAACAGGTCCCGGCCTTCCACCAGTTCGATTCCTAGCTGCTGCGCCAGGAAGCTGTGCTCGTAATAGGCGCTGTTATAGACGCCCGGGGTGAGAAGCACGACGTTTGGCTCCGCGCGGCCGCGATCCGGCGCCAGGCGGCGGAGGTTCTCCAGGAGCTGCGTGGTATACGAATCGACCGGCCGGACCGATATGTCTCGGAACAACACGGGGAAGATTCGCTTGAGGATGGTCCGGTTCTGCAGCAGATAACAGACGCCGGAGGGGGTGCGCAGGTTGTCCTCCAGCACCCGGTAGTCGCCTCTGTCATCGCGGATCAGGTCCGTGCCGCAGATGTGGACGTAGATCCCATCGGGCGGCCGGAAACCGATCATGGCGCGCCGGAAGTGTGCGGCGCTGACTACCAGGTCGCGAGGGACTACTCCATCGTGGAGGATCTTTTGATCGTGGTAGATGTCATAGAGGAAGAGATTGAGAGCCGTCAGGCGCTGCTTGAGACCCCGTTCCAGACGGTCCCACTCGGCGCCGGGCACCACCCGCGGCGCCAGGTCAAACGGCCACGGCTTTTCAATCCCGCGCTCGTCGCCATAGACCGTGAAGGTGACGCCCTGGTGTACAAGGCTGAGCTCCGCAAGATGCCGGCGGCTCACGAAATCGTTCGGGGACATTTCCCCCAGACGCTCACACAGCCGGGCGCAATGAGGGCGCGGCTGTCCGTCGTCATCGAACATCTCGTCGAAGTGCCCCGGTATCCGGCAGTCGTTCAGAAGACCCATCGTCTCGTTTCCATCACATACCCAACTGACACGTGCGCCGGGAGCGATCCATCATCCGTATTCTCAAGCGCGCCAGAGTTAAATTCTACCCGCGAGATATTGCCGGCGGGCAACATCCATGTTGCGCGGAGGTTAACGGCCTCAAGCTGCCCGCTGTTGGTGTGTCGAGTTAGTGGCCGGGCAGTTCGTCTCCAATGAGGTGACAGCAGGCGGGCCCGAAAAAAGTGGAATATAATATCAGGAGCAAAACAGAGATCCTTGACCGGGATCTGGAGAGAAGCTCCCGACTTTGCGCATCTCATTCGACATTGATGACACCTTGATCTGCTATCAACCCGGCACGCCTTGCGAGCCAGTGCGAGTGCCCGGTCTCTTGCGATGGTGGCTCCGAGAGCCACTCCGAGAGCCCCTGCGGCAGGGCGCCATCGAACTCATCCGTACGCTTTAGAGGTACGGACATGAGGTGCTCATTAACACATCCTCCGGTCGTTCACCAAACGCCCTCAGGTTCTGGCTTCGCCTATACGGCATCAAGGTAGCTGAGGTGATCAATCAGCCAACCCACGAGCGAGTCGTCTGGCGTGAGCGGCGGTACCCACGCTGCACAAAGTATCCTCCCGCGTTCGGCATAGATCTGCATGTCGATGACTCCGAAGGAGTAGAGATTGAAGGTCGGATGCACGGCTTCCGCGTACTGGTGGTCAGTCCTGACGACCGCGAGTGGGTCCGCCGCGTACTGGACGCGGTGGGCGTCCCGGCTGCAGATTCTCACTTATGATGAGGATGCCCGGCCCCCCGACAACCGGCGTGCCCATGTGATCTCCGTGGCCGCGAGGTGCGCTCTGCGGGGACGGCCAAAATCTGGTATTGTACACGCAACTATTGTGGATCGGACGGGCATCGTTTTTGGGAGGAGCATTGAATGCGAAGTATTGAGGAAACCGCGAAGTATCTGGCATCCGAGCATGCCAAAGAAGATGGGGGGCTTGAAGCCGTCTATTGGGCGCCTGCAGAGGATGAGGTTCATCTCCTGGAAGTATCCAGCTTAGTGCCAGACACGGGCGAAGTGCTGCCGTTCCGGTTTGTAAGTGATCCGCCCGACGTACCGTACCCGACCGTTATTATTCTTCTGAGTCCCGGTGACTGGCGCCAGATTGAGAACGGTTCATTGGAGCTGCCTCCCTCCTATAAAGGGAATCTCAACAAGCTTGAGGTCAGTCCGGTCATCCATGGCAACTGATCGCGAATGGGCCAATGGCTATTTTCAGCAAGCCGCTGCTGACATGCGCGCAGCCAGCGATCTTCGTGGAGCCGCGCCATCCGTCGTGGCGATGCTGGTTCAGATGGCTCTGGAGAAATTCGGCAAGGCTGCGCTTCTCAGAAGTGGCCAGTTCGGTATCAATAGCGCCCGAGGAAGCCGCAGGGGCGCCAGCAAAATGGTACGGGTACTGACGCGAAACCACGGG
>Ga0307372_10008889_pt1 | contig 14015 bp, 11 predicted proteins | sample OX1MG_FD_202533 | JGI IMG/M metagenome (GOLD analysis project Ga0307372, IMG submission 202533) | Soil microbial communities from Risofladan, Vaasa, Finland - OX-1 | ecosystem: Environmental > Terrestrial > Soil > Coastal area > Acid sulfate soil | place: Finland: Risofladan, Vaasa | collected...
CCATCTCGATCCGGCGGTGCCGTGCGCTTGCGGATCTCCTCGGCGAGCCCGGCCAGGTCGGCAAGCTCCGCTCCCGCGGTCGCAGCGGCGAGCAAGATCGCCTCAGCGTCAGCGCGGGCTGATTCGGGAAGCAGATCGACCCAGTCGCACACTTGGCGTGCCCACGACACGGAGATGCCGCCACCGGCGAGCGCGTCCCGCACGGCAGGGTGGGCGGCGAGCCGCCTGGTCCACGCCATCGCGGCCGATGCGGCTGAGCTGGTAATCCTGGCCTGCCAACGCAGCCAGGAGCGCGCGCTGCCTTGTCCGTCGGCTTCGAACCCGCCGTGAGCGTCGAACGCGGTCAGCACCGACGCCTGCGCCGCGGTACGCAGCGACTCGGCTCGCTCTAGACCGCGCAGGCATTCAGCCTGTTCCGCGCTGGTCAGCGACGCGGCATCCACTCCGGCCAGGTAAGCCAGTGTTCTATCCAGCGTCGCGAGCGCCTCGCCCGTACTCGCGGGTGACTGCGGCGGAACGCACATGGCTCACCTCCAGGACGGGCTCGACGCGACAGGATCGAAATGAATGAACGGACCGAAATGGTGGGGGTTATCAGGCGCATCGCCTGAAGCAGACCAGCGGCGGAGGGCCGAGACCGGGGCAAAGCTCCCTGAAAGGAGTTCTAATTACCTGCTGAGCTGCGCTTGCCGCATTCGCTTCCTACGACAGCCCCGGCCACGCCATCTCTCTCGAACGTTCATTCGTAATGCTAGCGCTAGCCTACGACAATGTCGCGGTATCGAACCCTGAACCGCCGGCGCGTCAGGCAGTTCCGGTCGGATCTGCCGTGTCGAGGCTGGTCGGCAGGTGGATACCCGCGCGGCGGAACTCGGCCGCGATCCGCACCCGCAGCATCCTCCCGACGTCGAACTGCTTGCCTGGCAACGTCCTGGCGACCAGGCGGACCTGGAACTTGTCCACGTCGATGCTCTGCACGCCCATCACGGCCGGCGCGTCGAGCAGCAACTGGCGCACGTCTTCTTCCTGGTACGCATCGTCCCCGATTTGCCGCAACAAATCGCTCACCTTATGGACGTCCATGGACGCTGGCACGGGTACGTCCACGACGGCACGCGCCCAGTCCCTGGAGAGGTTGGTCACTTGAGTGATCTGGCCGTTCGGCGTCGTGATCACTTCACCGTCCGCCGTGCGTACGGTAGTGATCCGCAGCGTGACGTCCTCGACCGTCCCCACGGCGGCATCGGTCGGCCCGGGAACCGAGAGCCGGACCAGGTCACCGAAGCCGTACTGCCGCTCGGTGATGATGAAGAATCCAGCCAGGACGTCCTGGACGATGCGCTGGGCGCCGAGTCCGAGTGCGACAGCGGCGGCGGCGGCAGGTGCGATCAGGCTCGAGACCGGAACGCCGAGCCTGGAGGCGACGGCGACACCGGTCGCGCAGTAGATGACCACCAGCGTGGACCAGGTGATCACCTGCGCCAACGCGTGCCGGTGCTTGGCTGCCTCGGAGCGGACCAGGGCGTCGGTCTCCCGGGCGCCCGCGTCGATGCGCTGCGTGATCTGCGCGCCGAGCCACGTCGCGAGGCGGGTCAGTAGCATCGCCCCGGTCACCAGCAGGACTATCTCCAGACCGCTACCGCGCGTCCAGAGCGCAAGTTCGGTCAGTGGCCGCACAGTCAGCAGGTTACTTGGCTACTGGGCTTACTGGGTACCGGCCAGCGCGTCAGCCGGGAATCTCCGAGCGGTCGCCCGCCCACAAGGTGTGGAACGTGCCGTCCTTGTCGATCCGGCGGTAGGTGTGTGCGCCGAAGTTGTCGCGCAGGCCCTGGATCAGCGCTGCGGGTAGCCGGTCCCGGCGGAGCCCGTCGTAGTAGGCGAGCGACGAGGCAAAGGCCGGGGCTGGGACGCCGGCCTGCGCGGCCTGCGCCACCACGCGCCGCCAGCTCTGCACCCCGGCTGATACGGCGCTGGCGAAGTATGGTGCGACCAGCAGGCTGGGCAGTTGCGGGTCCTGCTCGTAGGCCGTCCGGATGCGGTCGAGGAACCTGGCCCTGATAATGCAGCCACCCCGCCAGATGGTGGCCATCGCGCCCCGGTCGATGTCCCAGCCGTACTCCTCGCTGCCTGCCTGGATGTGGTCGAAGCCCTGGGCATAGGCCACCACCTTGGACGCGTACAGCGCCTTGCGGACGTCCTCAATGAACTCGGCGCGGTCGGCGACATCGAATGGACGCAGCTCCGGGCCGAACGCGGAACGGGCCGCCGCGCGCTGGTCCGCGTGGCCGGAAAGCGAGCGGGCGAACGTGGCCTCGGCGATCCCGGTGATCGGGATGCCCAGGTCCAGCGCGCTCTGCACGGTCCAGCGCCCGGTGCCTTTCTGCTCGGCCTGGTCGAGCACGATGTCGACGAAAGGCAGGCCGGTGGCGGCATCGAGCTGGCCGAGCACGTCCGCGGTGATCTCGATCAGGAAGGATTCAAGGTCGCCCTCGTTCCAGGTGCGGAAGATGTCGGCGAGCTGCGCGGGGGAGGTGCCGGTACCGGTTCGCAGCAGGTCGTAAGCCTCGGCGATCAGCTGCATGTCGGCGTATTCAATGCCGTTATGAACCATTTTCACGAAATGCCCGGCTCCATCCGGACCGACGTGCACGCAGCACGGGGTTCCGTCGACCCGAGCCGCGATGGATTCGAAGATCGGGCCGAGGGTGCGGTACGACTCGGCCGAGCCGCCCGGCATGATGCTCGGGCCGTTCAGCGCGCCTTCCTCGCCGCCCGACACGCCGGAACCGACGAAGTGCAGGCCGTGGTCGCGTAGTTCTCGCTCCCTGCGCCTGGTGTCGGCGAAGTGCGCGTTCCCGCAGTCGATGACGATGTCACCCGCGTCGAGCAACGGGACCAGTTCGGAGATCACCGCGTCGGTGGGCTGGCCGGCCTTGACCATGATGATGATCGTCCTGGGCCGCTGTAGCGAGGTGACGAAGTCCTGGACCGTCCGCGACGGTACAAACATCCCCTCGTGGCCGTGCTCGGCAACCAGGCTGGTAGTGCGCTCGAAGGTGCGGTTGTGCAGTGCGACCCGGTATCCGTGCCTGGCCAGGTTACGTGCCAGGTTGCGGCCCATCACGGCCAGCCCGGTCACCCCGATCTGCGCCGCCTCAGTGGTCTGCCCCATCAGCTCTCCGTCCCGCGTCAGCCGTCTTCCCAGCCGCGAACTGTTCGTGCGAGCAATCATCTACTACCTCGGCGTGGCGCGGCTGGCCGGCACTGGGGCGACTGGCTGGCACTGGGGCGACTGGCTGGCACTGGGGCGGCTGGTCAGCGGATGGCGGCGAGGGCCTGCGCCAGCGGGGTGAGCACCGCCGGATCCAGCGGCGGCTGCAGGTAGACGATGGCCAGGTCCAGTCCTTCGGCTGCCAGGGCAGCCACCTGATCGGCGACAGCGGCGAAGTCGTGGCCGGGCCCGAGCCTCACGTGGCTGGACAGGGTGATCTCGGCCGGGTCACGGCCGATGTCACCGCAGTGCCCGAACAGCACGTCCCGCTTGCGCGCGAAGTCGGCCGGCGCTCCGCCCGTGAAGTTCCAGTGCTGCGCATGCCGTGCCGTGGTCAGCAGCGTGCGGCGCTCGCCGCTGCCGCCAATGCAGATTGGCGGATGTGGCCGCTGCGGGCCTTTGGGCTCGCAGCGGGCATGGACCAGCCGGTAGTACTCGCCGTCGAAATCGGTCGTTTCTCGCGACAACAGCCCGACGAGAACCTGGCAGGCCTCCTCGAAACGGTCGCTGCGCTCGCGCCTGGTGCCCAGGGCAATGCCGTAAGCGCCGGATTCTTCTTCGTTCCAGCCGGCACCGATGCCGAGTTCGAGCCGGCCGTCGGAGATGATGTCGATGGTCGCGGCTATCTTGGCGAGCACGGCCGGGTGCCGGTAATGGATGCCGGTGACCAGCACGCCGAGCCGCAGTCGGCTCGTTGCCTGGGCCAGCGCGGTGAGCGCGGTCCAGCCCTCCAGGCACGGCCCGGCCGTGTCGCCGACGATCGGATAGAAATGGTCGAAGACCCATCCGGACTCGAACAACTCGATGTCGTCTGCTTCTGTCCAGACGGCCAGCATGTCCGCCCAGGTGGTGTTCTGCGGCGCGGTCTTGAACGCGAAGCGCATGGAGCGTCACCTCTCGCGGGGTTCGGGAGTCATGGCGTGCGGTTCTGTTGCCCTTTAGTCTCGCATTTCGCGCTCGCACCGCCGACGTCAGAAGTCGGGGCGGCCGTTCGGCTACGCCAGCTACCTGACCAGGGCGGTCGTGCGGACCGGCGACCTGCGCCTGCTGAAGCCGGCTATGCTGGCCGGATCATGATGCGGCAGCTGCTTCTTCGCAGCCGCGGCGAGGCCCGGTAACCAACCGGTCGGCCCCTCGTCGCGGGGGGTTTGCGCTGCGCCGGCCGATTCCGGTTACTTCCTGTAGGAGCAGCATCATGATCCAGGTCCACCAGTCCCGCTTTGCCCAGCAGCCGTCGGGCATGCCCTGCCATCGCTACCGCCCGTTCCCCGCGGTAGACCTGCCCGACCGGCGGTGGCCGTCGCGGACGATCACCGCCGCACCTCGCTGGCTCTCGACCGACCTGCGCGACGGCAACCAGGCGCTCATCGACCCGATGAACCCGGCACGCAAGCAGGGGATGTTCGACCTCCTGGTCAAGATGGGTTACAAGGAGATCGAGGTCGGCTTCCCGGCCGCCAGCCAGACCGACTTCGACTTCGTACGCAGCCTGATCGACTCCGGCTCGGTACCCGACGACGTCCGGATCTCGGTGCTCACTCAGGCCAGGGAAGAGCTGATCGAGCGCACGATCCAGTCCCTGGCGGGCGCGCGTCAGGCCACCGTGCACCTGTACAACGCCGCGGCACCGATGTTCCGCGACGTCGTCTTCGGCTGGCCCGGCGACGGCCGGGACGAGTGCACGGCGGTCGCGGTCGAAGGCACCAGGGCGGTCGTGAAGTTCGCCGAGGCCTACCTGCCGGACGCCGACTTCGGTTACGAGTACTCGCCGGAGATCTTCATGGACACCGAACCGGACTTCGCGCTAGCGATCTGCGAGGCCGTGATGGATGTCTGGCAGCCAGGACCGGGCCGGGAGATCGTGCTGAACCTGCCCTGTACGGTCGAGCGGTCCACGCCGAACGTCTACGCCGACCAGATCGAGTGGATGAGCCGGAAACTGGGCCGGCGGGAGCACGTGGTCCTGTCCGTGCACACGCACAACGACCGGGGCACGGCCGTGGCCGACGCCGAGCTGGCGATGCTTGCCGGAGCGCAGCGGGTCGAGGGCTGCCTGTTCGGCAACGGCGAGCGGTCGGGGAACGTGGACCTGGTCACCTTGGGCCTGAACCTGTTCAGCCAGGGCATCGACCCGATGATCGATTTCAGCGATATCGACGAGATCCGGCGCACCGCCGAGTACTGCAACCAGATCGACGTGCACGAGCGGCACCCCTATGCCGGCGACCTGGTCTACACCTCGTTCTCCGGCTCGCACCAGGACGCGATCAAGAAGAGCTTCGACCGCCTGGATGAGGCAGCGGCGGCGGCCGGGCGGCCGGCTAGTGAGATGCCGTGGTACATGCCGTACCTGCCGATCGATCCCCAGGACGTCGGACGGACGTACGAAGCCGTGATCCGGGTCAACTCCCAGTCCGGTAAGGGCGGCGTCGCCTACATCATGAAGCACGACCACCACCTCGACCTGCCGCGCCGGCTGCAGATCGAGTTCAGCCAGGTGATCCAGCGGTACGCCGACGTCGAAGGCGGCGAGGTCGACGCCGGCCAGATGTGGGAAGCCTTCGAGGCGGAGTACCTCGCGCCCGGCGCGTTCGAGCTGCTCAGTTTCGGATCCACGAGCGACGGCCAGACCGAGCAGATCGGCACGAAGGTGCGTGCGTTCGGCACCGAGCACGCCCTGACCGGCGTCGGCAACGGCCCGATAGCCGCCTTCTGCCAGGCGCTCTCCGAACTGGACCTGGGCCTGGGCGGCGTCGGCGTGCGGGTGCTCGACTACAGCGAGCATGCGCTGTCCGCCGGCCGCGACGCCGAGGCCGCCGCCTACCTGGAGATCGAGATCGGCGACCGGGTGTACTGGGGCGTCGGCATCAGCCAGTCGATCGTCCGCGCGTCGCTGCGCGCGGTGATCAGCGCGCTGAACCGCGCCGCCCGGCGCAAGACGGCGGCGTAGCGGCGGGACCGCGGGAAAACCAGGAGGTGGTCGGGGCGGCCGCTCAGGTAGACTCGCTGACATGCAACCGCTCCTCTCGTAACGGGACGGCCCACGCCGCTGGACGGCGCTGACCGCTTGGTGTCCCTTTTATCCCGTTAGAGAAGTTATGAGAGCGAGCGAATCCCGATGATCTCGGCGAGTGATCTTGAACTGCGCGCTGGCGCGCGCTTGCTGGTGGACGGCGTGTCCTTCCATCTGGCGGCGGGCGACAAGATCGGCCTGGTGGGCCGGAACGGCGCGGGGAAGACGACCTTGCTCAAGGTGCTGGCCGCCGAGGGCCAGCCGGCCTCCGGCACGGTGCGCTCCACCGGCACGATCGGGTACCTGCCGCAGGACACCAGGGTCGGCGACCTGGAGGCGCTGGCTACGGACCGGATCCTGCAAGCGCGCGGCCTGGACGAGGTGCTCGCCGGGATGCGGCGCGCCGAGGTCGGCATGGGTGACCCCAATCCGGCCAAACGCGACGCCGCGGTCCGTCGCTACGGCCAGCTCGAGGAGCGGCTCACCGTGCACGGCGGCTACGCGGCCGAAGCCGAGGCCGCCGCGCTCGCTTCCAGCCTCGGACTGCCTGCCAAGGTGCTGAAGCAGCCGCTGCGCACCCTGTCCGGCGGCCAGCGGCGCCGGGTCGAACTGGCCAGGATTCTCTTCGGCGGCGCCAGCACCCTGCTGCTCGACGAGCCGACCAACCACCTGGACGCCGATTCGGTCACCTGGCTCCGCGACCACCTGCGCGGCTACCGGGGCGGGCTGATCGTGATCAGCCACGACACGGACCTGCTCGCGGCGCTGGTGACTAAGGTGTTCCACCTCGACGCGGACCGTGCGGTGCTGGACTGCTACAACGTGGGCTGGAAGGCGTACCTGGACCAGCGCGAGACCGACGCCAGGCGCAGGCGCCGCGAGCGGCTCAATGCCGAGCGCCAGGCCGCCGCACTGCAGAGCCAGGCAGACAAGATGCGGGCCAAGGCCACGAAGGCGAAGGCCGCGCAGAACATGGCCAAGCGGGCGGAGAAACTGCTCGCCGGGGTCAGCGCCGACCGGCAGGCGGACCGGGTCGCCAAGCTGCGGTTCCCCGAGCCCGCGCACTGCGGCAAGGTGCCGCTGACGGCGCAGGGGCTGTCAAAGTCCTACGGCTCGCTCGAAGTCTTCACCGACGTCGACATGGCGGTCGACAAGGGCGCCAGAATCGTCGTGCTCGGGCTGAACGGTGCGGGAAAGACCACGCTGCTGCGGCTGCTCGCCGGGGTCGAGGAACCCGATACCGGCGAGGTGCTGCCCGGCCACGGGCTGCGGATCGGCTACTACGCGCAGGAGCACGAGACGCTCGACAACGAGCGCACCGTGCTGGAGAACATGAAGTCGGCGGCGCCTGACCTGATCGAGTCCGACCAGCGCGGCATACTCGGCTCGTTCCTGTTCTCCGGCGACGACGTCGCCAAGCCGGCCGGCGTGCTGTCCGGCGGCGAGAAGACCAGGCTGGCGCTGGCCCTGCTGGTGGTGTCCGGCGCCAACGTGCTACTGCTCGACGAGCCGACCAACAACCTGGACCCGGCCAGCCGGGAAGAGATCTTGTCGGCGCTGCGCCGGTACGCCGGGTCGATCATCCTGGTCACGCACGACGAGGGCGCGGTCGAGGCACTGGACCCGGAACGGGTGCTGCTGCTGCCAGACGGCGTCGAGGATTTGTGGAGCGCCGATCTCGCGGATCTGGTCGCGCTCGCCTGAATGGCCGCGCTCGCCTGAATGGCCGCGCTGCCGGTTACCTCCGGTGCGCGGCGCAGGGCGAAGCACCGAAGTCACCTTTCGCCTGGCTAGGCAGATAGGCGCACGGATAGCTGGCAAGTGTCCCGTTTTTTTTGCTGCCGTGTGGGTAGCCGATGACGACTTCTTGCGTGATCATGGCGGGATACGGCAGCGCAGCGGCCGCATCAAGCTCTCCGGGAGGAAGGCGTGACCGAGACCCTCAAGAAGGGCACTAGGGTAACCGGTGCCGATCGCACTAAGCTGGCCTCTGATCTGCAGAAGCGGTACAACGCGGGGGAGAGCATCCGTGCGCTGGCCGCGGCGACCGGCAGATCGTACGGTTTCATCCACCGCATTCTGGCCGAGTCTGGCGTCACGCTGCGTAGCCGCGGCGGCGCGACCAGGGGGCGAGCCAAGGCAAAGAGCTAAGTCAGACTGGAGACCGGCGTGACGAGCAGCCAGACCGAACTCAAGGCAGGCGGGCTGCGGCTCGCGATCGACGGTGCGGTGGCAACTGTGACGCTCGGGCGGCCGGAGCGTCGCAACGCGATGACTCCGGCGGTCTGGCACGGCCTGGCGGCGATCGGCGCTAGCCTGCCGTCCGAGGTCCGGGTCGTGGTGCTGCGCGGCGACGGGCCGTCGTTCTGCGCGGGAATCGACCTGAAGCTGCTCACGGGAGGCAGCGCTGACGGCGAAGAGCAAGTGGCCAGCCCTGACGATGCGGATTTCGACCAGAAGGTAGCCGGATACCAGGCTGGGTACCTGTGGCTGCGCGATCCTTCGATCGTCTCCATCGCGGCCGTCCAGGGCCACGCGATAGGCGCGGGCTTTCAGCTCGCGCTCGCTTGCGATCTGCGGATCCTGGCCGACGATGCCAAGCTCTGCATGAAGGAGCCCGCGCTCGGACTGGTCCCCGACCTGACCGGCACCAAGCCGCTGGTAGACATCGTCGGCCTGCCGCGCGCCATCGAGCTGTGCCTGACCGTGCGCACGGTCAGCGCCGCCGAGGCACTGCTGCTGCGCCTGACCGAGCTGGTCGTGCCGGCCGCCGAGCTCGATGCGGCGGTGGCCGACCTGGTGGCCGCGCTGCTGGCGACCGACGCTACCGCGGCCAGGGCCACCAAGGCGCTGTTGCAGCAGGCGCCGGGCAATACGCTCGAGCAGCAGGCCGCCGCCGAACGACGGGCGCAGGCTGAGCTACTGCGCAGGCGGCTCTCCCGGTAGCCCCCGTCCCCGGTAGCCCCCGTCCCGGCTGACCGCGGGTTCGCCGTCAGCTAAGCCGGGAAGTTCCGCGCGGTCGCCGAGGTTGCTCCGGCATGAGCTATGGCAACTGGCACGCTATGCGTTCCTTCTCGCGTGACCGGACGGTGACGCACCAGCGCCTGAAGCCGGGCACAGTACGCCGGATTCTCTCCTACGCCAAGCCGTACCGCCGCGAACTGGCCCTGTTCTTGATCATCGTCGCGATGGACGCCGCGATCACGGTCGCGGTGCCGTTGCTGCTGCGCAGCCTGATCGACAACGGCATCCTGCCCCGCAACGTCGGCATCGTGCTGGGTATCGGCTCCGCCGTGGCCGGGCTGGCGCTGTTCGACGCGGTGCTGAGCCTGGGCCAGCGCTGGTATTCGGCCAAGATCGGTGAGGGCCTCATCTACGACCTGCGCACCGAGGTGTTCCGGCATGTCCAGCGCCAGCCGATCGCGTTCTTCACAAGGACGCAGACCGGTTCCCTGGTCAGCAGGCTGAACAGTGACGTGATCGGCGCACAGCAGGCACTGACGACGACCTTGTCGTCCGTCGTCGCCAACGTGCTCTCGCTGGTGCTGGTGCTGATCGTGATGATGTCGCTGTCCTGGCAGGTCACGCTGGTCGCCCTGGTCCTGATCCCGCTGTTCATCGTCCCGGCCCGGCTGGTCGGCCGGCGGCTGCAGCGGCTCACCAGGGAGTCGATGCAACTGGACGCGGCGATGGGCTCGACCATGACCGAGCGGTTCAACGTCGCGGGCGCGATGCTGGTCAAGCTGTTCGGGCGGCAGGAAGAAGAAGCCGACGTGTTCGGCAGCCGGGCGGGCCGGGTGCGCGACATCGGGGTGCGGACGGCGATGTACGGGTCCTCGCTGTTCGTTGCCCTGACGCTGCTGGCCTCGCTCGCGACCGCCGTGGTGTACGGGCTCGGCGGCAAGCTGGTCATCGACAATTTCTTCAAGATCGGCACGCTGGTAGCGCTCGCCGCGCTGATCAGCCGCCTGTACGGCCCGATCACCTCGCTGTCCAATGTCCAGGTCGACGTTATGACGGCGCTGGTGAGCTTCGACCGGGTGTTCGAGGTACTCGACCTCAAGCCGCTGATCACCGACGCCCCGGACGCCGTTCCGCTTCGGCTCGCGCCCGGCCGCGGCCAGGCGGCAGCCGGCTCGGCCGCGCCGGCGATCGACTTCGAGCAGGTCTGGTTCAGGTACCCCACCGCCGCGGAGATCTCGCTCGCCTCGCTCGAGTCGATCGCGCTCCAGGTCCCTGAGCGGACCGACGCCAATACCGATGTGCTGCGCGAGGTGACCTTCCGTGCGCCGGCCGGGAAGCTGACCGCACTGGTAGGACCGTCGGGTGCGGGCAAGACGACCATCACGCACCTGGTCGCCAGGCTGTACGACCCGCGGTCGGGTGCGATCAAGGTCGACGGCACCGACATCAGGGGCGTGACCCAGGAGTCGCTGCACGAAGCCGTCGGCGTGGTGACCCAGGACGCGCACATGTTCCACGACACCATCAGGGCCAACCTCGGCTACGCGCGGCCAGGCGCTACCGAGGCCGAGCTGGTCGAGGCGTGCCAGGCGGCCCAGATCTGGCCCTTGATCGCGACGCTGCCCGACGGGCTCGACACCGTCGTGGGCGACCGGGGCTACCGGCTGTCCGGCGGTGAGAAGCAGCGGATCGCGCTGGCCAGGCTGCTGCTGAAGGCGCCGTCGATCGTGGTGCTTGACGAGGCGACCGCGCACCTGGACTCGGAGTCGGAGGCCGCCGTGCAGCGAGCTCTGAAGACCGCGCTGGCGGGCCGGACCTCGCTGGTGATCGCGCACCGGCTGTCCACCATCAGGGAGGCCGACCAGATCCTGGTCATCGACAACGGCACGGTCACCGAGGCAGGAACGCACGACGAACTGCTCGCCGCCGGCGGCCTGTACACCGAGCTGTACCACACCCAGTTCGCCAGCCAGGAGCACGTCCAGGAGGCTATTGCCCTGCCCTGAGCGGTTACCGGTCATCGGCAATGTCACACTTGATGGCAGCCATGCCTCCACGCCCTTACATCCTGGTCGTCAACGGACGGAAGGTCCGCCAGCCGGTCTTCGTGATCGGCGCACCGCATTCCGGGGCGGACCTGCTCGCACGCGCGCTCAAGCGGACGCCCGGGTTCCACCTCACCATCGGCCAGCCGAGCGTGCTCAGCGTCGTGTACGCGTTCGCCCGTTCGCCGTCGATCAGGGAAGGGCGAGGTGAGGCCACGGCGACCGTGCTGCGCGACGCCTTCGCCCAGGCCTGGCAGGTCAGTCCGCACGCCTGCCTTAGCTGCCTGCCGGAGTGCCAGCAGGCGCGGGCCAATCCGGACGCGGTGCCGTGTATCGACGAGCGGGAGATCGTCAGGTACGCGGACGCGAGCCCGGCGCTGATCTACTGCGCCGAAGGACTGGTGGACGCCTTTCCTGACGCCAGGCTCGTTCAGATCATCAGGGACGGCAGGGACGCGGTGGCGGCGATGCTCTCCGATCCGGAGGAGCTGGCCTGGTTCAGGCGCGGCGTGGCCAATGTGGACACCGAGTTCCCGAACCCGTTCTTCGGGGTGGAGACCGAGACCGACCGGGCCGCCTGGGCAGAGCTGTCGGCCGCGGGGAAGTGCGCGATGCGGTGGCGGGGCACGGTGCACAAGATGGCCCGGTTGCGCAACAGCCTTGGCTCCGATCAGCTCACGACCTTCCGCTATGAGCAAGTCGTCAAGGAACCGCAGGCCGTCGCGAGCGCGCTGTCCGACTTCGTCGACGCCAAGATCCCGCGGATCGAGATCCCGCGGACGGTGCACAAAATGCAAGGCTGGCGGCGGCTGCTGAACCCGGCGCAGCTCGCCGAGGTGGAGAAGGTGGCCGGCCAGCAGCTCCGCCGGGTAGGCTACGGCGCCTGACCGGCGGCCCGCTCGGTCCCAGCGTGCCGCGAGAGTCCGCGGCGCGCCTAAGCTTGGTCCGTGCCCAGGCTAGACACCTCCGTCCGGTCCGCCGCGATCGTCGTCGCCGTCATCGTCGGCCTGACCGGCTGCGCCAAGATGGACGCCGCGCTCGGCCAGCAGTGGTTCGTGGTGCAGTTCGCGCCGAATACGACGGTGGCCGCCGCGCGGCAGGTCACGGCGGCCTGCGCGCACCTGCCGAACTTGCATCCGGAGCCGGTCGTCCCGACGACCGCCGACCGCGGCGTGGTCGACTCGGTCCGGTTCAACTCCACCAGGGCATCCGACGCGGACATGGCCAGGCTCGAGCTGTGCCTGCAGCGGTTCCCGAAGCTGGTCCAGGGCTTCAGCCTGAGCCAGCCGGGGGACTAGCCGCCCGGGCCGGTCTGACTGAGATGCGCTCACTGCCGGTGTAGACGTTCATCGAGCCGCCGCGCAGGAAACCGACCAGGGTCAGCCCGGCCTCCTGCGCCAGGGTGACGGCCAGTGAGGACGGCGCCGAGACTGCCGCCAGCACCGGCAAGCCGGCCAGCACTGCCTTCTGCACCAGTTCGAACGAGGCGCGCCCGCTGACCAGAAGCACGCAGCCGCGCAGCGGCAGCAGGCCCTGGCGCAGTGCCCAGCCGACCACCTTGTCGACGGCGTTGTGCCTGCCGACGTCTTCGCGGACGGTGAGCAGGTCGCCGTCCGGCCCGAAGACCGCGGCGGCGTGCAGGCCTCCGGTGCTGGCGAAGACGCGCTGCGCGCGGCGGAGCGCGTCCGGCATCCCGGCGAGCCTGGCGGCGGGGACGCTGGCCTGGTCTTCGGTCAGTTCCCAGGTCTGCTTGACGCGCAGGTCGGCGATGCTTGCCTTGCCGCACACGCCGCACGCGCTGGTCGTCAGGAAATTCCTGCGCAGCCCGCCTGGCGCGAGCACGCCAGCGGCCAGGGTGACGTCGGCGATGTTGCCAGCGCCGTCGTGATCACCATGACCGCAGCGGACGCCATCGCAGATCTTGATCGAGACGATGTCCTGCGCGCTGGCGACGACGCCCTCGCTGACCAGGAAGCCGGCCGCAAGGTCGACGTCGTCGCCCGGGGTCCGCATGGTCAGCGTGACGGCCAGGCCGCCGATTCTGATGCCCAGCGGTTCCTCGGCGGCCAGCAGGTCAGCCCGCTCAGTACACAGGTCAGGCCGCTCAGTACACAGGTCGGCCGGCCCCTGGTCAGGTACCTGCCCGACTGGAAGGCTGATCCGAAGCACCCTGCGTCGCGATGTCCGCCTGCTCACCCTGTCAGCTTACGGCGGCGAAATAGCCAGCCGAATGACGGCATAGTCACCGCGACCGTTCCGGGCAGCGCCGCACTGGCAACATCCGGATCGGCCTTGCCGATCTGCGCCTGGGTTGCTTGGATTGGGGCATGGCACCGCCGACCTGGATCGCCGGCTGGCCCGCCTTCCGGCAACTGACCGGCAGGGACGGGCTTGGCCGCGGCGTCGCTGCCAGGTCGGCGCATACCGAGGCTGCGGTGCCGCGAACCGCGACCGCTGACCGGGTGGTCTCCTCGATCTGCCCGTACTGCGCGGTCGGCTGCGGGCAGAAGGTCTACGTCTCGGTATCGCAGGGACCGGACGGCGCCGGCCGCACCGCGACGGTCACCCAGATCGAAGGCGATCCCGACTCGCCGGTCTCGCGCGGGCGGCTCTGCCCGAAAGGCGCGGCGACCAAGCAACTGGTGACGCACGCCGGCCGGCGGACCACGGTGCTGTACCGCCGCCCGTTCGGTACCGAGTGGGAGCCGCTGGACCTGGACCG
>Ga0307372_10008891_pt1 | contig 14011 bp, 11 predicted proteins | sample OX1MG_FD_202533 | JGI IMG/M metagenome (GOLD analysis project Ga0307372, IMG submission 202533) | Soil microbial communities from Risofladan, Vaasa, Finland - OX-1 | ecosystem: Environmental > Terrestrial > Soil > Coastal area > Acid sulfate soil | place: Finland: Risofladan, Vaasa | collected...
CGGCATGTCGAGCACCTGCCGCCGCTCCACGCCGGTGACCGGCGCCCCGGCCAGCCCGGCCCCGCACTTCCCGCAGGTGACAGGCTCGTGCACCCGCTCATGACGCGGTTTCGCTACCTGGGACAGGGTCCTGCCCTCATGGCCGTCCTGCCCGCCCGGCTTGCGGCCGCTCTTCTTCCGCAGCGACTGCGGCTTCGGCGGTGGCTTGCCCAGGCCGTCCGACGACGGCGGCTTACCGGAATTCCGCGACGTCTTCGCCAGCCGCTCCTCCAGCTCAGCGATCCGCTCCCGCGCCCGGGCCAGTTCATCCAGCGCCACAGCCAGATCCCCGCGCAGCGACATGACCAGCGCGGCGAGCACCTCGCCGCTGCCACCATCATGATCGCCGGGCACACCCGGACACTACGGGACGCACATCCATTACCACCGGCAATCAGGATCGGCCGGCGTGCCGACGCGACTGCGGAATGTCACGCCACGCTCCCAATACCTGACCAGTTACGCCGCCTGACGTGCGTCCTCGCGTTCAGTCAGCTTGTTGATGCGCTGTGCGCCGAACGGTCGAATATGGCCTGTCCTCCGAGCGGCGGGATTTCGGGATCACAGTTTGTTATCGTTCGCGCGAACGCGTCAGCTTCCGGTCGCAGTGACCCGCACGACTGCCTCGAGCGCGTCGAATGCCTGCTGGGCGTCGCGGCGGCCAAGGACGAGCCGTTGCCTAGGCTGCTGCCGTGCACCGGGGATACGTTGGATGTACTGCTCGTCAACCACCCCTTGTCGGTGAACGAGGAGGTGGCGCTGCTGGAACACAATCTGGAGCCGTGACCAGACCACTCCCGGGACCCGTGCCGAGATCGGCGTTCCGACATGCTCCGCGAATAGGTTGTCGGCGTCATCGAGGCGCTGGAAGACACCTCGGCCATGACGCCTCACGATCGCCTCGTGCCCGGGCACGCGCGCCGCGAACTGCTCGCGTGTGAAGACCTCGAAGAGTGTCACGACCTCCGTGACAGCATCCACGGCAGCCTTGTCGAAGACGCCTTCAGCTCGAGCCTGCTCACGCAGGTCATCGGGTAGGGCATCTTCCAGCGCGAGCGATCGCCGCCCACGCTCGATCGCCTCCAGCACTGTGTCGGCTGCAGCACGGGGGCCGCAGGCTGGGCAGAAGGCAGTGGCACCGTAGACGGCGTAGACGGTTTCGCACCTGGTGCAGGTAATCGTCCGCCGTATCTGCTCCTCCACGTACGCTGGCAGCGACCGGACTGGAGGCGGCGGGTCGTGGCTGACCCTTATCTCTATTCCTGACCCGTGCGGACGCGGTCCTCGGGTTCCGAGCCCGCTGAATATTTCGTTGACTTTCCGGTGCATGTACTGCTCGGCGAGGGCCTCGGCGGCCGCCTGGACGCGCTGATTCTGCTGTGGTGTCATGAAGTCGCTCGTGTCCTCTGGCCTGTGGCCGCAGTACGGGCATGTCACGAAAGCGGCGGCCGGAAGCGCCTCCCACTCCTCGACCTTCATCTTGAAGAACCGCCCGCAGTGGGGGCACTGGCGACCGAAGAACCCCTCCTCGTCTGCCGGGATCGAGACAGACGCCTCAAAGCCCTGGCCGGTGCGCCTGAAACCGGAGACGCCGGGGGGAAGTCGATGCTGCCAGTTCACACAGCCATTCAAGCATCGTCGCGCCCGTCTCATCGGGAGCGAGACGTCGGCAGGCTGCTGACGCACCCCTCTCTCTGCCAAAACTTCATGGGGCGGCACAGCCTGCTACGGAGCGTGGGCCCATAGGGCCGGGAGGCAGCGCGCACTCCCGCCGTTATGCGCGTTATATGTTGCACTGTAAAGCCGCGCATATCAATTCATCGGAGTGTCCGGAGACCCTGTTCAGGCTCTGCAGGTCACGTATTCTGCGTCTGTGCGCAGGCAGAGGTCGTCGTTTATTTTGATGGCGAGCGCGATCAACAGGCGGAGCGCGATGAGGTAGGTGTGGAGGTGGACGGCGTTATCGTCGCCGTCAGCTTGCGATCCGTGCAGGTATCGGTTCCGAAGGTCGGGGCCTGCGGTGGGGCCTGCCTGATTGAGGAAGTAGTTGATGTAGTCCGCTTCGGGCGTGGTGAGCAGTGTTGACCGGCGTTCCAGCCAGCCGTCGGCGACCATGGCATCGATTGCGGCGCGCCCGCTGGGTGAGTGGTGCCAGTAGTTGCCTGCGTCGTTGTTCCACAGTTCTCTGAGCGCGAGGAACTGTGCCGTGCTGGCCAGTTTGATCTGGGAGTCGTCGTTGACGAGCACTCCGCGGATTAGGAGAAGGTCGATGCCGGGCTTCTGGTGGTCGGCGAACCTGTCATAGGTGACGCGGTTGCTGAGCAGGAGTTCCGCGAGGCTGCCGGCGTTGAGTTCCTCGTCGATGTAGCCCAGGTGGGACTGATCCGAGAACAGTAGATGCTGGATGCTGCGGATGTCGTTGTGGTCAGTGACGTAGACGTACTTGCCCGGCACAGTGCTCGGTATCTGCTTGTACACAAGTTGCCCGGACGTCATGGACAGCAGTTCCAGGTCGAGTTCGCCGTTCTCCACGTAGAGCCTGAACTGCTTGAGGACGCTCTCCATCTCCGAGAACAGGTGCCGGCACTTCTCCAGATACGTCGCGGATTCGCTCGACGGACGGAACCTCATGTGGTCCGCGCCAAACTCGTCCCTCATGTAGTCCGTGAAGAACCAGGCGATAGCGGCTTCGATGTCGATGCCTTCGGACCGTAGGAACTCGCGGTACATGTGCATCTGAAGCAGCGAGCTCTGGTCCTTTACGCGGAACGCCGCGCCCGTGACGTACTCGTCCTTCCCGCTCATCATGAGCCGCTCCATCACGCCCAGCCCGTTAGGGTACGACGGCAGCGAAAGAAGCACATGCGGTGTAGTCCACTCGAACACGTAGATGAAGTTGTTCAAGATCGTCGGGTAGTCGAGATTGTCCGCGAGCCACGCGCGGCTGTACGAGAACTTGGCGACCATGCCTTCGAGCGAGGCCGCGACGTCCTCGGCCTGCGTGTCGGAGATCGAGATTTCGACGCCGGTCTTCATGCCTTGGTTCGTAGCGAAGAAGTTGGTCGTGAACTTGTCGTAGGCGCGTCGTGCTTTGAGCTTGAGCTTGGCGTCAATGCCGAGATCGGGGTTAACCCGGGCGGTTGCGATCAGCTGCACGTAGTTCGGATTTGCGTTCTCGTCGTCGACGTACGCGTCGAGCAGAGCGCGGCAGTCGGCGGGCGTGAGGCTCGCCGGCAGGTAGATGCCGGTTCGCGAGACGCTCAGCAGGTGCTTGGACAGGAGCAGCTCGGCGGTGTCGACGCTCGCGAGCATGAGCGACCGCACGTCCTCGTCGTAGACGCGGACCAGAGCTCGGCAACTCAGCACGTCGCCGTTGTGGAAGCGGTCGGCCTTCAGCGCGCCTAGTACGACCGTCGCGCTGAACCGGTCAAACACTTTGAACTTCGCCAAGAAGTCCAGCACGTCCGAGCGGTACGAGTAGTCGACATCCGAGATAGCAGTTGCGAACGTCGACTCCGTTAGCGCATTGAAGAACACTCCCTCGGCCCTGCGAACGCCCGGCACCAGCGACAAGAGCCGATCCCGCTCCGCCTGAACCATCGAGGCCGGAAACACGCCGTGCTCCACGAACCGGCTCGCGTTGTGCAACTCAACGATGTCGTTCACACCGTACGACGCCTGCGACTGATCGAACTCGGCGAGGACTGTCACCGCACGCTCAGCCTGAAAGAACGTCGCGTAGTCGTTCAGCCCGTAGAACTTGAGCCGCATCCCCTCGGCCAAGCCGTCCTCCGCCTCCATCAGACAATTTTATTGGTATCGAACAGGCGTGTCACGCCAATTGAGCGGCATCATGGCTTCCGGCCACGAGCTGCGAGCGACGCGTGCAGGCGTGTCACGTGGTGGCACATTTCGGACCTAGAGATCGAAGGCGGCCGGCGCACTGGCCTTAAGCCATTGGGCACTCGGGGGCAGCCAAGGGCGCACATATCAGCGCCGGCCCGGCGACGCGGGCTCGCGCCTAATCGGCGTTCCGGCGCGCCCCGGGGAAAGGGCGCTGCGCCGGTTGGGTAGCTCCTTGTGACGTTGCGTGGTCACGCAGCCGGGTCTGACGGTGAGTCGATCATCGTCGCTGGGGCACGGCGGGCGCAGCCTTCCGGGTTTCAGCCCGGCCCGGGAGGTGCCCGATGCCCACCACGACCCCATCCGCATCCTTGATCCAGGGTCGCCGGCCCATCGTGACTCCGGCCGCCAGATGAGCGTCTCAAGCTGGCCGTGGGCCTCGCAGCGGCCGGCCGGCGAGCCGGGAGACCAGGCCGCGGCCGGCGCGCCGGATCATGAACGCCCACCCGCGCCGGGAGCGGCGAAGCTGGCGGGTTCGCCCTGCCGCAGCCGCACAGGCCCGGTGTTCCCTGGCCCGTTCCGCAGCGATGGCCTGGGTAATCACCGGATGCATGACATTCTCCTCACTCGCGGACTGCCCTCCCCGGGCGCTGTCATAGACATTGTCCTTGAGGGGTATGACAGTTCCGCGGCGCCGAACTCATCGGCCATCTCGTCGCGCACCCGCAGACGTGACGGGGCGCTTGACGCACCCGAACCGCCGATCTGCGCGGGTTCCCCGATTGCCGCGCCTTTCCGGCCAGTCGCGCGCGAATTTATATTCTGTATGCAGGCGGCTGCTAGACCTCTTAGCTTGCGGCCTAACCTGCCTGACTGAGCCTGACGCGGTTCGCTTAGATGTGGTGTGCTGACGGCAAGCTGACTACGGCTGGACACGACTAAATGATCCGGTGAGCTTGATGCTCCATGAGCAGGGTGAGTCGACCGCCAGGTGGTAGGTGCCACCCTGATTCGTCGGGTACAGAGTAGTGGTTTGGCTGCCCCCAGATCCGACAATACTGGCGATAGCCTGATCATCATAGGATGGGCTGCCAATATTGTTCACATTGCCGCTGATCATATCCGCTTGAATGCTCCCCTGCGAGCCAAATGCCGAGCAGTTGTAGCTGTAGAGCGCTGTCACCACCGAGCTATTGACGGTGAACGGTGTCGAGTTGCGGGGACCGCTGCCGGAAAAAGTGATCAGCACAGGCGACTGCGATGAGTCGCCGGTGAATGCTGATGTCGGCGCGGGCGGTGCCGCAACTGCCGACGCCAGAGCCTTGATCCGCCTCATGGTCGCAGAAAACCCAGTAGTAGCAGGTGATGGCCTGGCTTTCTTTGCGTTCGCTGTCACGCTGACCGCCACGATCACGCCGGCGATCATCAGCATGCTGGCCCCGATGGCAATGGTTTCTTGGCGGCGTGATCCTTTGTGTGCTGGTGGCTGTGGGGCCTGTCTGGCGTGGAGTCCTGTAACCGTCGGCTCTGCGACGGAAGCAGGTGGCTGGATAACTGCCACCTGGGTGGGCTCGCGCGAGGGTGGGGTCGGGTCACTCCAAGGCTCGGACGAAGCCGCCAGGGGCGCTGCGCTTGTGATCTGAGTCTGGTAAGCGGCGATCGCATCGGCCAGGTCCGAAGGCCAGAACGACAAGGCAGGGGTGGCGGAGTCTGGCTGTGCAGCGACGACATCCATCAATTCGGTGAGTGTGGCCCGCTCGGCTGGGTCTTTAGTGAGGCATCTAGCGATGAGATCACGAAGAGGCCCAGAGATGCCCTCCAGAGAAGGCTGGGTGTGAACGATCCGGTAGAGGATGCTGGTCGGAGTGCCGGTACCAAACGGCCCGGCGCCAGTGGCGGCATAGGCCAGGACGCTGCCAAGAGAGAACACGTCGCTGGCTGGGCCGACTGGGAGACCTTCGGCTTGCTCGGGGGACATGAATGAGGCTGTGCCGACGATCGTCCCGGTCGCAGTGGCTGTAGTTGCATCTAGTGCCCGGGCGATCCCGAAGTCGATAACCCGAGGCCCGTCAGCAGCTAGCAGCACATTGGCCGGCTTGAGATCGCGGTGAATTAGTCCGTGACTATGCACGGCATGTAGTGCCTCCACTAGGCCCGCCGCCAGCCGCCATACTGATTCAGGTGTTAGTGACCCGCGTGTAACGACAATATCAGCCAGCGGCGGACCTGGCACAAAGGCGGTAGCCAGCCAAGGCGGACTCTCGCCCTCGCTACTGGCGTCCACCACGGGAGCGGTGTAGGCGCCGTTGACCTGCCGAGCGGTGGCGACCTCATGCCGGAACCTGGCGAGGAACGCCGGGTCGCGGGCGAGTTCAGGGTGAATCACCTTCACTGCCAGTGCCCGGCCGCCCGGCGAGAACGCCAGGTAGACCTGACCCATTCCACCGGACCCTAGCCGAGCTTGAATCCGGTAACGTCCAACTGACCGTGGATCTCCTGCACTCAGCGGGTCCATGGTGTAATCCTGCTCTCGGGTGTACCCACTGCCCCCAGCGCAGCAATTGCTGTTCTCTTCATTTTCCTTTCCTCCTTAGAGGAACGGTATCTCTGACCAACGATGACGCAATCCCCTACTACGGGACCTCGATACTGATGTTGCGCTGGAGATTCCTGGCACTCACGTACCGGTGGCGTCCGGAATCCGGTGTAAATCGTTCAGGCGTGGTCCCCGGCTTCATGATCAGGTTAGGCGATTGCAATGACAGTTCTGCTGCCGCAGAGACCTCGGCAGCAGGCGGCGCTGCGGTCTCAGTGTGAAGGGCACAAACCCAAGCTCCGAGGTACGGCGGCTCCGGAAGCTTCTCACAGAGGCACCCCGCATTCGGCGTTCGCGTGCTGAGTGCTTGCGTCAAGATTTGCGCTGGGTGATTGGTCTGGTAGCGGAGTCGGGCTGTCCGCAGGAGGCGCATTATCCGCCGGGGACGGGTTGGTAGCGGCCGCCGCTTGTGCCGTCGGCGGCAGTGACCGCGATGATGCCGGACGCGTACGGCGGGACAGGTGTGACGGTGCACGTGGTTGTCTGTGGGCCGCCTCCGCCGGGTGTGCCGGCAGCGCCGCCGGCGAACCAGATGCGGCCGTTGAGTTCGAGGCAGGGCACTCCGCCGGGCGCGGTGACGGTGTGAGTGCGCCAGTGGGTGACCGTGACGGAGCGCGTGACGGTGTGGGTGATGGTCCGGGGATGGGCCCGGCCGAGTGCCCAGCCGACCCCTGTGCAGCCAACTGCCAGTACCAGCGCAGCTGCTGCGGTGACCGCGACGGTGAGGATTCGGCGGTGGGCCGGGGGTCCCTGAGGATGGCCAGGGAGCGGTGAGGGCTGGTGGGAGGCCTGGCCGGAAAGGTGGGCGGTGATCGGCTCTTGGGCGAGGGTGAGCGGCTGCTGGGGGGCGGCTGGCTGGTCCGGAGGCAGGGCTGGGCGGCTGCCGGGTCCGGGCAAGGCGGCCGGGAGCGGCTGGCCGGTGAGCTGGTCCTGATACGAGGCGATGACATTTTCCAGCCCGGCGGGCCAGAACGCCAGGGCGGAGGTGGCCGGAGAAGGCTGGGCTGTGATGAGGCTCATCAGCTCGGTGATCGAAGCACGATGGGCCGGGTCCTTGGCGAGGCACCAGGTGATCAGATCGCGCAGCGGGCCGGTGATGCCGTCCAGAGAAGGCTGGGTATGGACGATGCGGTAGATGATGCTGGCCGGTGTGCCGCTGCCGAACAGCCCGGTGCCGGTCGCGGCGTAGGCGAGAACGCAGCCGAGAGAGAACACGTCGCTGGCCGGCCCGGCAGGGCTGCCTTCGGCTTGCTCGGGAGACATGAACGCAGGCGTCCCGACGATCGCCCCGGTCGTGGTAGCCGTGGTGGCATCCAGGGCGCGGGAGATCCCGAAGTCGATGAGCCGGGGCCCGTCGGCGGCCAGCAGAACGTTGGGCGGCTTGAGATCACGGTGCACCAGCCCGTGAGCGTGAATCACCGCGAGGGCTTCGGCCAGGCCTGCCGCCAGCCGCCACACCGACTCCGGTGCCAGCGGGCCAGCATCAGCCACGGCACGGGCCAGCGACGGGCCCGGCACGAAAGCGGTGGCCAGCCACAACTGGTCCTCGCCCTCACCGCTGGCATCAACAACAGGAGCCGTGTAGGCACCGCTGACCTGGCGGGCAGCAGCGACCTCGCGCCGGAATCTGGCCACGAAAGCCCGGTCGCGGGCCAGTTCGGGATGAATCACCTTGACCGCGACCGCACGGCCGCCAGGTGAGGACGCCAGGTAGACCTGCCCCATCCCCCCAGCCCCCAGCCGGGCCTGGAGCCGGTAACCCCGCACAGACCGCGGATCTGCCTCACTGAGCGGATCCACCCTCACCTCCCACGGCTTGCCGATGACAGCAGCAGCGGCTTGCTACTGGCTCACTGAATTCGCCACTCCGCAATAGCCCCAAGCCCCAAGCCTCTGGCCGCCAGCCTGTTCGGCGTTAACCGTGAGCGTGCAGGGGCTGGTCGAGGATCGGACCGGATAGCTATCAGGAAGTCGGCGGGCGGCACCGCAAGGCGCAGCCTTGTCCGGCCCAGATACAAGATCGCCTCGATGATCCGCGCCGGGGCGGCAGATCCAAGCAGCCACGCCGTACTCAGATATCTCGGTGTGGACGGCCAGCCGCCCGGACACAAACGCTGCCGTCACCACCGCCTTCAGGCAGTCCGTGCACAGCCAGGCTTCCAGGCCGCCGTAGAGCAGCACGCGCAGCGGCTTCCCTGACTGGTCAGGGCGCTCGCACAGGCCGCAGATTTCCACGTTCGCCATGAAATCTCCCCGTCTTTCCGCCGAGGAGCATACTCTCGGGGCGGGTGGTGTGCGCGCGCAGTGCCGCGGTGTATCGCACTTGCACATCGGCACGTTCGAGACGGCGGCACACCCTTTTCACGGTCAGACTCTGCTGGAATCAGTGCTTCCGCTGCAGTCCTGTGATCGGCAGAATCCACGATGCATAACTGGACGCTCTGAGCACCGCCGCCTGCGGTCGAAAGGGTCGACAGGCATCGTGCAGAGTCGGCGATCTGGCTGCTCAGCGTCCAAAGAATATCGGCCTCGATCTCGAGGTGGACGCCCATTCAACACGCGTGAGTATGCTAGTCAATGCATAAGCATGCGTGCGGCAATGCCCGCTATTCGACTAGATGCGGATTGGGGCCCGCCCTCGTTTGCCCATAGATAACCGTCTTACGTCGACGGCGCTGCTACCGTAGGGACTGCCTTGGCTCACTTTGGTTCGGATGGCTGACGGGGCTCGCCAAAGGCCCTCATGCAGCGTCGCCCGGCGGGTCTGCCGCGTGGCTCTCCTTGCCGGGATCCGCGGGATTGAGACCAAGAGCTTCGAAGATCGCAGCGCGGGGCACCCGGTACTTTGCTCCCACCCGCAGGACGCGGCAAGGGAACTCGCCTCCCCGGGCCAGTTCATGTGCTTTGGTGCGGCCGATACCGAAGGCCCGGCCTGCCGTGGGGAGATCGACACTGACGGGCAGCGCGCGCAGCTCCTCAAGGCTCATCCCGCAATTCATGCCGTCGGCCTCCTGCCCACGGAGTCTGCGTGAAGGCAGACTCGGAAGCCGGCATCTAACTGCATGCTTACAAGCTTGTCAGGCCATGCCCAGAAGTCAAGTGATCACCAGACGAATGCTGGAAAGTCTGGACCAAGGCCGACTCGGTCCACTACAGTCGAGCGGTGAGTGACGTCCGGATCGGAGCGAACCTCGCCCCCAGCCACGGGGGCACCGGCTCTGCTGGCCGTCACGTGACGATCAATCAGGTGGTGGCCTATAACATGGCGCGGTTCCGCAAGGCAGCCGGTCTCACCCAGGAGGAACTGGGGGAGCGCCTTGGAGGCTGGACGAAGGCCGCCGTCTCCGCCGCGGAGCGGTCGTGGGACGGCAAGCGCATCCGCCAGTTCGACGCCGGCACCCTCACCGCCGTGGCGATGGCGCTCGGCATCCCGCTGCTCGGGTTGTTCCTGCCGCCGGAGGACCAGGGTGAAGGGGAGCCGCTCCTGTTCCGCGCCCATGAGCGCGGCGCGCCGTCCTCCAGCATGGCGGACCTGATGGCCCTGGTCATGCCCGACAGCGACGAGGACACCCCGGTCATGCACGCGTACCGGGAGCGGCTCGTCGCTGCCGCCGGAGAGTACGTGGACCCCGATCTGGGGGAGGACGTGAAGCGTTGGTTCCAGGACGCCACTGACACCGAGCTGCGCGCCCAGCGGCTGGAGCGCATCCGCTGGCAGCGAGAAGCTCTCCTCGCCGCTGCCGGCGACCTGGCGCAGTTCGCGCAGGTGCTGACGCAGGCAGGAGAAGAGCGATGAGGGGCCGCGACCAATGAAGGGCTACAAACGCTGCAAGTGCCGGGATGCCAACGGCCGGGAAGTCGGCAGTAGCTGCCCGTCGCTGAGGCGCGCGGACGGCTCCTGGAACCCCTCGCACGGCACCTGGTACGCGAAGCACGAGTTACCGCCCGCACCTGACGGCTCGCGCGTTTTCCTGCGCCAGGGTGGCTTCGCGACCCAGGGGGACATGTCAGCGTGGTTCGAGGAAACGCTGCGGCTGCTGTCCATCCCCGAGCGCGGTACCAACGGCCACCAGGCCCGCATGGAGATCCTTGACATCATCAAGGAGTCCCGCAAGCGCAAGGAAGACCTCCCGGACTACGACGATGTCCGCCGCCGCTACCAGGCCGGGGCCGCGTTCCGGCCAGGCACCACGGGAGAGTTCCTGCTGTCCTGGCTCGAACAGCGCCGGACGGCCGGAAATGCGAAACGGAACACGCTGCGCGGCTACGAGTCCCACATCCGGCGCGTGTTCCTGCCTGCTATCGGCGCCATCGCATTGGACAAGCTCCGGCCATCCCAGGTCATGACATGCCTCACCGCACAGGTTCCCGGCAATCCTGGACCTGCTACCAGGCAGCGGATGCGCGCCACATTACGCAAGGCGCTCACCGACGCCAAGCGTGCTGGGCTCATCGACCGTAACCCGGCGGCCTCGGATGCGGTCGAACTCGCTACAGGCGGGCGGCCGAAGCTGCGGGTGTGGACGGCGGCGCGGGAGCGAGCATGGCGCGAGGACTACGGGCGCCGCATCACGGAGGCGGGCAACCCTGGCCGCGGGCAGCGGTTCGCGATGTGGCTCTCGGCCGCCCACCGTCCCGCCCCGGTCATGGTGTGGAAGCCAGCCCACACAGGCGCGTTCCTCGACGCCGCCACCGGGGACCGGCTCTACCCGCTGTTCCACCTCATCGCCTTCCGGGGGCTGCGCCGCGGCGAGGCGTGCGCGCTGAAGTGGCCGGACGTGGACCTGGACTCGGGTCTGCTGACCGTCAGCAGCAACCGGGTCCAGCTCGGCTGGGAGGTCGAGGAGTCCGATCCCAAGTCCGGCTCATCCGACGCATCTGTCAGCCTTGACTCAGCGACGGTGACGGTCCTGCGGGCCTGGCGCGAGCTCCAGCAACAGGAGCACCTGGCGTGGGGGCTGGCCTGGACCGGCAGCGGGCACGTATTCACCCACGAGGACGGCACCCCGATGCACCCCGCACAGGCCACGGCGAGATTCGAGCGGATGGCGTTCGAGGCGGGCTTGCCACCCATCCGGCTTCACGACCTTCGCCACGGCGCGGCCACGATCGCGCACGCAGCCGGCGCTGACCTGAAGGCGATCCAGGCGATGCTGCGGCACTCCTCGATCACCATCACCGCCGACACCTACACGTCAGTCCTCGACGAGGTGGACCGGGACATCGCTGAGCGGATGATCGCCATCGTGCCGCGGAAGCCATCCCCGGACGCCCCGTCCGATCCTGACGGTCTCCCCCCGGTCTCCCGATCACGTCCAGAGCATGGCGTGCAGCGGCATTCCAGAGCGTCTTCGCACGTCAAAAAGGGTGGGGCGCCTGGGGCTCGAACCCAGAACCCACGGATTAAAAGTCCGCTGCTCTGCCATTGAGCTAACGCCCCGCAGCGGTGCCGCGAGGGGCGGACACCACCGCACGAAGCGTACCGACTTCCGGGGCCGGCTGCTGCTCCAGCTGAGCGGTGGGGCAGGGCTGGTCAAGGGCGCCCGAAGACGGCGCGGACCAGCCGCTCGATCGCTTTGTGGCCATCCGCATGATGGCCTTCCACACGATGCCCGTCCGCGCGGGGGCCGTCCGCCTTCGGCCCGGGCCGTCCCGCAGACGCCCGGCCGGCGGGTGGCTGGCCGGCGGGCGGCTGCCTGGCCGACGCTGGCCCAGCGGCCGGCTGCTCGGCCGACGGCTGCTCGGCTGGTGGCTGCTCGGCTGGCAGGCGCGCTGATGGCACTTGCCCGGGCTCCAGCTGGCGCAGGTCGCCAGGCTGCTGGTCCGCGGGCTGCGCGGACGTCGGCAGCAGGTTCCGGAACCACTCATCGGGGCAGCGGTTCTCCGGGGCGGCCGTGAAATCTTTGTGGGTCTGCTCGCGGACGAAAGCGTCGAAGGCGTCCCTGTGCCGCAGCGCGCGCAGGCTGGGGTCGGCGCCGATCCACTCCGACGGCCGGTCCAGTTCGCAGGACGGGTCGGTGATCGCGAGCCGGAGCAGCGTCACCGCGTCCCTGACCTCGGCCTCGCCGGGCCCGATCGCCGGCACGCCAGGTCCGGCCCCGGGCACGCCAGGTCCGGCCCCGGGCGCGCCAAGTTCGGTCCCGGGCGCGCCGGGCTGTGCGTACAGGCAGGCCGCGTTGTAGACCGCCTGCCAGGGCAGCTTGCCGTATCTCCACGGCCCCCCGCGGTCCAGCACCTTGCCCAGGCCGAGCTGGCGCCGGATCCGGGTCTGCGCCGTGTGCAGGGCGCGGGCGGCCGTGCCTGGTTCGGCGACGTAGCGCAGCCGGTGCCGGGCCCCGGCCAGCGCCACCCGGGGTGCCGCCAGCCGCCGCCGTGGGTGCCGCCACCAGCTGGGCCCGGCGCGCAGCAGCTCCAGGTAGGCGGCACGTTCGGGCCGGTGCGCCAGGGCGCCAGCCAGCAGCCAGGGCGCCCGCATCCGCCGCCGGTAGGCCCGCAGTTCCCAGCAGGCCATTGCCAGCAGCACCTGGCTGATCCGGCCGAGCTGAGCGGCGTCCGGGTGCTCGGCCGCCAGCAGCCTGGTGATCAGCTCCTGCCTGACCGAGGCCTGCGGCGCATAACGCGTGGGCACATGGCCGCCGACCAGCCGCAGCTCCCGGAACTGACGGCCGCGGATCTTCCGCAGCAGCCCGGAGCACTGGAGCTGCAAGAGGAGGTCTTCGCCGATGCCGAGCGGGTTCCCGGCTGCCTCGCCGTCCCGGATCAGGCCAGTGACGGCGCCGAGCGAGATCGCCAGCCGGTACCTGGCCGGCAGGAAACGCGGGTTGTGCACCCGGTTGTCCAGGTGCAGCCGCAGCGCCTCGGCGGTCATGCCATCCAGGTCGTCCAGTGACGCGAGTTCGTACTGCACCAGGCCGGCGTTCGTGCTGCGGCCGACCACCTTCGCCAGCATGTCCCGCTGGCGCTTCCGGCAGTCGGCCAGCGCGTTGTAGGTTCGCGCGACCGGGCGCATCTCCTGGACGAGCAGGTAGGCCGACAGGTCGTCGCCGTCGCAGGAGCCGGTCGCCCAGGCCGGGGTGGACGGGTCGCCGCGGAACACCTGCCGGGCGGTGAACCCGGCGATCATCTCCGCGGCGTCCTGTTCCGAGCAGGGCGCCAGAATCTTGGTCGCGAGGGTCTGCCCGCTGCGGGCGTCGCGCAGATCCACGGTGACCATCAGATGCGGCCCCAGCGGGTCCACAGTGCCGTCGTCCTGGCAGTGGTCGACGAACACCTGCACCTCGTAGGTGCGGGGCCGGGCCTCCAGCGCGTGCACCGCCTGCATGATGACCCCGGTGAGCTTGCCGCCCTGCAGCCCGGACTCGGAGACGACGGTCGCCACGCTGACCAGGGTGGAGCCGCCCGGCATGGACGCGGGCGCCCGCACCGCGACCGCGGGCAGCCGGAACTTCAGTTCCTCGGCGATGGTGGCCCGGGCCGTCACGTCGGGGTCGGGAAGCTTGGTCGGCGGAACGGTGCCCACGTGCACGGTGGGCT
>Ga0307372_10008893_pt1 | contig 14006 bp, 5 predicted proteins | sample OX1MG_FD_202533 | JGI IMG/M metagenome (GOLD analysis project Ga0307372, IMG submission 202533) | Soil microbial communities from Risofladan, Vaasa, Finland - OX-1 | ecosystem: Environmental > Terrestrial > Soil > Coastal area > Acid sulfate soil | place: Finland: Risofladan, Vaasa | collected...
ATGCCAGGCTGGCGGAGCTACGCGAGCGGCGCTCGCACCGCATCCTGCCCTACGACCAGGCGCCGATGCTGGCGGTCGACCTCACCCAGCTTGCCGACGACCGGATGCGGCTGCACGTCGGCCACGACGGTCTGGTGATGGACGGCATCAGCATGTTCTTGTTCTTCAAGGACTGGTGGAGCAGCTATTCCGTGCCCGGCGAGGCAACGCCGGACAGTCTCGGCGTGTCGTTCGCCGACTACGTCGCCTCGGTCGAGGCCATGCGCGGGCAGCCACCCGCCCGGCGCTCCCGGGAGTACTGGCTGGACCGGCTGGACGACCTGCCGCCGCACCCGGGCTTGCCATTGCGTGCCAATCCCGCCACGATCAGCCGCCCAAGGTTCGACCAGTACGAAGCGCGGCTGAATCCGGCGGACTGGACCACGCTGAAGGACCGGGCCGCGAGCGCCGGGCTGACCCCGACGGCAGTCCTGCTCGCCGCCTACGCCGAGGTGCTCGCGCGGTGGGGGGCGGGCAGCCGGTTCACGCTGACCACCACGGTCGCGGACCGGCCGCCGATTCACCCGCGGATCGCCGACGCGATCGGCAATTTCTCGCAGACGCTGCTGGTCGAGATCGACATCGACCGGCGCCGCACGTTCGCCGAGCGGGCGCAGGCCGTGCAGGCCAGGCTCCGCCGCGATCTCGACCACCGCCATTTCTCCGGGATCGAGGTCCTTCGCGAGCTCGCGCGCCGCGACAGCGGCGCCGACGCGCGCATGCCGTTCACCTTCAACAGCACCATCGGCTACATCAGGGACGACGTCGACGGGTCCGCCATCGAACTGTTCGGCCCTGAGGTCTACACCTCGAGCCAGACGCCGCAAGTGTGGCTCAACGCGTTCGCGTTCGAGCAGCACGGTGGCGTGATCGTCCAGGCCGACGCCGTGCGCGGGCTTTTCCCCGACCAGCTGATCGCCGACATGATGCGCGGCTACGGCGAGCTGCTGCACAGCCTGCTCGGCGAGGCGGCGTGGTCGGCGAGGACGTTCGACCTGCTGCCCGAGCAGCAGCGGGCACGCCGGCGCGCCGCCAACGACACCGCGACCGGCCCGCGTCCCTGGCTGCTGCACGAGGCTTTCGTCGCCCAGGCCGCCCGCACGCCGGACGCGCCCGCGATCCTGACCACCGCGGGGTCGGTCAGCTACGGCGAGCTGGCCGCAAGCGCGACGCAGGCGGCGCGGTGGCTAGCGGGACGGCGGCTCGGCCGTGACGAGCTTGTCGGCCTGATCATGCGCCGCGGACCCGAGCAGGTCGTGGGCATCCTCGCGACGCTGATGGCCGGCGGCGCATACTTGCCCGTCGAGGCCGGCCTGCCGGCCGCGCGAGTGGGTTATCTGCTCCGCGACGGCCGGGTGCGCCGCGTGCTGACCAATTCCGGCTGGCCGGACGACCAGGCCGGTGGCGCAGCGGACGGGGGCGCCGAGGTGCTCGCGCTGAACGTGACCGGCCCGGCGAGCACCGGGTCAGCCCACGGCACCGGCTCCGCCCACGGCACCGGCAGCGCCGGCAGCACCCCCGACGACCTGGCCTACGTGCTCTATACGTCGGGAACCACCGGTGACCCCAAGGGCGTCATGGTCAGCCATCGCAGCGCCGTGAATGTCGTCGCGGACTGCAACGCCAGGTTCGGAGTCGGGCCCGCCGATCGCTTCATCGCGGTGAGTGCGTTCAACTTCGACTTGTCCGTCTACGACATCTTCGGCGCGCTCTCCGCCGGTGCCGCTCTCGTCCTGCCCGATGCCGAGCACGCCACCGACCCTGAGCACTGGCTAGAACTCTGCGACCGGTTCGGGGTCAGCATCTGGAACTCGGTGCCGGCCATCGCCGGCCTGCTGGCGGAGCAGGCCGTCCTGGACGGGGGCACCCGGCTGCGCACGCTGCGCCTGGTCATGATGAGCGGCGACCGCATCCCGCCGGCACTGCCCGCCGCACTGCGGCGGGTGCGCCCGGACCTGACGCTCATGTCGCTCGGCGGTCCCACCGAGACCACGATCTGGAACATCTCACATCCGATCGGCGACACGAACGGCACCGACACCATTCCGTACGGCAAGCCCAACGCGAACAACCGCGCCTACATCCTGGATGCCGACGGACTTGACACGCCGGACTGGGTGACCGGCGAGATCTGCGCCGCAGGCACGGGCCTTGCCCGTGGTTACTGGGCGGACGAGCAGCGCACGGCGGAGCGGTTCTGGTTCGACGAACACCGGGCCGAGCGGCTCTACCGGACCGGCGACCTCGGCCGGTACCTGCCGGACGGGAACATCGAGATCGCCGGGCGCACCGACTTCCAGATCAAGGTCAACGGCTACCGGATCGAAGCCGGGGAGGTGGAGAGCCGGCTGGCCGCGATCGGCGCGGTGAAGCAGGCCGTCGTCGTCCGTCAGGCCGGAGTACGCGGCGACCGGCTGGTCGCGCATGTCGTTGCGGCAGGCGACGCACGGCCTGCCGAGGACGAGATCCGGCACGCCCTGCGCGAGCATCTGCCTGAGTACATGACGCCGTCAGCCGTGCTCTGGCACGAGAGCCTGCCGCTGACCCGGAACGGGAAAGTCGACCGTAGCAAGCTCACCGCGCTGACTCCGCTCGCCGGACCTGCGGCGACCGCTGACGCGGGCGCCGGCCCGACCACCGAACTGGACCAGGCACTTGCCGCGGTGTGGGCATCGGTGCTGCACGTGCCCGCGGCCGAGATCGGGCTGGACGCCGACTTCTACGACCTCGGCGGCGACTCGCTCGCCGCCGCCCGCATCTTCACCGGGATCCGCAAGAAGTTCGGAGTGAGCATCACCTTGGACCGGCTGCATCAGGTACGCACGGTGCGGGCCACATCCGCGTACGTCCAGGCGGCCGGCGGCGTCCAGGCGGGTGCGGCGTGACCGGGTCCGTCATCAACCAGATCGTGGCGGTGCCGCCAGACCCAGGTCGGCAGATCAGCTTCGCCAGGCTGGACGGCGTTACCAGCATCGCGCTGACCGAACTGCACGACCGGGCACAGCGGCTGGCCGCAGGCCTCCGCGATCTCGGCATCGGCCCAGGAGACCGGGTCGGCATTCTCGCGTCGAACAGCCTGGACTGGGTTCTGCTCGACCTCGCCGCTCTGCGGCTTCGGGCCGTGACGGCCGGGTTCGAGCCTGGCAAGTTCGACCCGGATGCCAGTCTGCTCGCCAAGTACCGGCTCTCCGTGCTGTTTACCGACCGGAGCGGGCCGGGCGACCGGAGCGCAAGCATCCGGCCGATGACCGAGCTTGCCGACCTGATCGGCACCGGCGAGCCGACCGGCCCGCTGCCTGCCGCGGGCTACGAGCCGCACGACGTCACGACGATCAAGTTCACTTCGGGAAGCACCGGCGAACCGAAGGGACTGGCCGCGACGGTCGGCAGCATCGACAGCTCCGTCAACGCCGTCCAGCAGATGTTCGGCCATGGCTGCGAGGACAACGTGTTCACGTTCCTGCCGCTGTCGCTGCTGCAGCAGCGGTACTGGATCTACTCGGCGCTGTGCTTCGGCCATGACATCACCGTGAGCACCTACGAAGCCGCCTTCCCCGCGCTGCGGCAGGTCCGCCCCACCGTCGTGATGGGGGTTCCGGCGTTCTACGAGACGGCCAGGAAGCACATCGAGGCGCGGGCGGCCCGGCGGCCCGGCGCCGGCGGCGGGGCGCTGCGGGCCGCGGCAACGGACGTGTTCGGGGACCGGATCAGGTACTTGTGGACCGGGTCGGCCCCGGCCAGGCCGTCCACGCTGCGGTTCTTTACCGGGCTCGGCATGCCGATCTACGAGGGCTACGGCCTGAACGAGACCTGCATCGTCGCCAAGAACTACCCGGGCGCGCACCGCGAAGGCAGCGTCGGCCAGGTGCTGCCTGGCAAGAAGGTGCTGTTCGACCCGGACGGGGTCATCAGCGTACACAGCGAGTACCCGGTCAACTGGCGTTACGAATACGCCGCGCCCGGCGAGTCGCGGCGGGTCTTCCAGCCGGACGGCACCGTCCGCACCGGCGATCTCGGCTATCTCGACGCCGACGGTTTCCTGTTCATCCGCGGCCGCGCCGACGACGTGATCGTGCTCGACAACGGCAAGAAGATCATCGTCCGGCCGATCGAAGAGTTCCTCAAGGCCAGCCCGGCGATCGAGGAGTGCGTGGTCCTCTGCCCGACGCAGACGCACCTGGTCGCCGTCGTGTCCGCGGCGGCACAGCCCCCTGATGCCGCCGCGATCGCCGCGCGGCTCGCGGCTGCCAACGCCACGTTCAGCCGGGACGAACGGGTCAGGGACCTGGTCATCGCACCGGAACCGTTCAGCGTCGCGAACGGCATGCTGACCTCCCAGTTCAAGCCGCGCCGCAGCGAGATCATGACGGCGTACCTGAGCCAGCCCGTGCACCACCCCGTCAAGCAGCGTAACGGAAAGGCAGCCGGCGATGGCATCTGAGCAGACCGTCGACACGGCGATCAGCACCCCGGAAACCCGGACGAAGGCGCGGCTGCGTGACGGCGTCTTCGGCAATCCGGACTTCGTCAAGCTCTGGGCCGGGGAGAGCGTGTCCCTCATCGGCACGCAGGTGACCCAGTTCGCGTTGCCGCTGGTCGCCGTGATCACGCTGAAGGCCTCCGCGTTCGAGGTCGGGGTGCTGAACGCGCTCCGGTTCGTGCCCGTGATCATCGTCGCGATCTTCGCCGGCGTCTGGCTCGACCGGCGGCGGCGGCGCCCGGTACTGATCGCCTGCGCCCTGGGGAACGCGGTACTGATCAGCCTGGTGCCGATCTCCCGGGTCACCGGCCTGCTGTCCATCGGCCTGCTCTACGTAATCACCGCCCTGGCCGGAACGCTGACCGTGGTCTTCGACGTCGGGACGTTGTCCTACGTGCCGGCCCTGGTGGAACGGCGGCACCTGACCGAGAGCAACAGCAGGATCCAGGCCAGCATGGCGGTAGCCGGAATAGCCGGCCCCGGGCTTGCCGGGCTGCTCGTCGGGCTGATCACGGCGCCGATCACCTTGTCGGTGGACGCGGTCTCTTACTTGTTCTCCGCGGCCGGCGTGATCGCGATCAGGAAACGTGAGCCCGCTGCGGAGGCCACGCGGGAGCGCCCGTCGATTCTCGGCTCGATCTCGGAGGGATTCCGTGCGGTCTACGGCAGCGGGCTGCTACGGATCCTGCTCGGCCAGTCGGCGACGCTGAACTTCGGCTTCGGCGCGGTCTCGACCGTGTTCACCGTGTACGCGCTCCGCGTCCTGCACCTGAGCCCCGACAAGCTGGGCATCGCCGTCGGGTCGCTGGCCGGCGGCGCGCTGGTCGGGTCGCTGCTCGCCGCGCGCATCGGGCGGGCACTCGGACTCGGTCGCACGATGGCGGTCGCCATCGTCGGCGTCTGCGCCTCGCCGCTGCTGCTGCTCGTCCCGCGTAGCGCCGGGGTGATGGCGATGGCCTTCCTGATGGCCGGCTGGTTCGGGCACGGCCTGGGCATCGCGGTCTGGAACGTGAACACCGTGACCATGCGGCAGGCACTGACCCCGATGCGGCTGCTCGCCCGCATGAACGCCACTTACCGGATGCTGCTCTTCGGCGCACTGCCGGCCGGCGCGATGGCGGGCGGCGCGCTCGGCAGCACGGCCGGGCTGCGTCCGGCCATGGTGTTCTCTGTCATCGCGCTGACGACGCCGATGCTCTGGCTGTTCTTCTCCCCGGTCTTCCGGCTCAAGGAAATGCCGCTGGGGCCGCGACCTGACACCGCACAGGAGGGACAAAGCTCGTGAATCTTCCTGCCACGTTCGCCCAGGAACAGCTGTGGTTCATCGACGAGTTCCACCACGGCCTTCCGGCACACAATGTCCCGCACCTGATCCGACTGCACGGCCCGCTGGACGCCGGCGCGCTGGGCCGCTCCCTGGACGCGCTGATCGCGCGGCACGAGGCGCTGCGCACCCGGCTCGTGGCCGGGGACGACGGCAGGCCGGTCCAGGCCGTCGACCCGCCCGCCCCGCTCCGGCCGCGGTTCACCGACTACGCGGACCTGGCAGCGGCGGCTGCCGAGCGCGAACTGGCCGGCCTGGCCGGCGCCGACGCGCTGGTCCCGTTCCACCTGGCGGCCGACCGGCTCGTCCGCGTCAGGCTGGTGCGGCTCGCCGCGGACCAGCACGCACTCATCGTCGTGGCGCACCAGTGCGTCATCGACGACTGGTCGCTGCGGGTGCTGGCGACCGAACTGGCAGCCCGCTACGCGGCCGAGGTCACCGGCGGCGAGCCGGCCGGCCTGACTGATCCGCCGCCGCGGTTCGGTGACTACGCGGCACGCGAGCGCGAGCGGCTGCACGGCCCTGCCCTCGCCGACCTGGAGTCCTACTGGCGCGGCGTGCTCGCGAACGTGCCGACGTCGCGGTTCCCCGCCGACCGGCCCAGACCGCTGCTGGCCAGCCACGACGGTGAGCTGGCGACCAGCAAGACCAGTCCGCGGCTTCTTGACGGACTGCGCGAGCTGAGCCGGCGGGAAGGGACGACGCTGCCGGTGACACTGCTGGCGGCGTTGCAGGTGCTGCTCTGCCGGTACACGGGTCAGGCCGACCTGGTCGTCGGCCTGACCAGCGCGAACCGGGACAGGCCGGAGCTGGCCTCGCTCGTCGGCATGGTCGCCGACGTGCTGCCGGTCCGCGCCGACCTGTCCGGGGATCCGCCGTTCGCCGAACTGCTCGGCCGGGTACGCGAAGCCGTCGCGGGCGCTCAGGCGCACCAGAACCTGCCCTTCGCCAGGATCGTCGAGGCGCTGGACATCGAACGCGACCCTGGCCGGTTCCCGGTGTTCCAGATCGGCTTGCACTGCACCGAGCCCGCGGCGGCCATCGAGTCGGCGGGGCTCACCTTCCGCGCCGAGCGGGTCGAACTGCGGGCATCGCGGTACGACCTCAACTTCGCCGCCGCGGCCGGGCCGGACGGGCTGCTGATCGAGGCCACGTACCCGCCGGCGCTGTTCGACGCGCCGACGGTTCGGCGGCTGCTCGGCCACTTCGAGGTACTGCTGGCCGGCGTCGCGGCGGACCCGTCGGCGCGGCTGTCCCAGCTTCCGGTGCTGACCGAGGCGGAGTCGCACCGCGAGCTGCGCGAATGGAACGACACCGCCGCCGACCTTCCGGTGACCTGCATCCACGAGGGCTTCGAGGCGCAGGTGACACGCGCGCCGGACGCCATCGCCGCCAGCTACGAAGACGAGACGATCAGCTATGCCGAGCTGAACCGGCAGGCGAACCAGATCGCCCGCAGGCTGCGCGGCCTCGGCGTCGGACCGGAGGTCCTGGTCGGAGTGTGCCTGCGCACCGGGCTGCGCCGGCTCGCCGCCCTGCTCGGCATCTGGAAGGCAGGCGGCGGTTACGTCCCGCTCGATCCGGCTCTGCCGGCCGACCGGCTCTCGTTCATGATCGGCGACACCGGCATGGCCGTCATCCTCACCGACGAGTCCACTGCCGCCAGCGTGCCCGGTCACGCCGGGGTCGGCCGGCTGTCCCTGGCGCAGGAGTGGCCAGCGATCAGCGCGCTGGACGGCGGCAACCTGGACGGCGCCGGTGTCAGCCCGGCGAACGTCGCCTACGTGATCTACACCTCGGGCTCGACCGGCCAGCCCAAGGGCGTGGTGGTGGAGCACCGGCAGGCGATCAACTTCCTGCACGGCATGATCGGCGCGTGGCGGATCGGCCCGGCCAGCGCCGTGCTGCAGTTCGCCGCCGTCACGTTCGACGTGTCGGTGATGGACATGTTCATGCCGCTGCTGGCCGGCGCCAAGGTCGTACTGGCACCCGCGCAGACGCTGCACTCCCCGCCGCGGCTCGCGGCCCTGATCCGGCAGGCCAAGGTCACGTTCGCCTGCCTGCCGCCCGCCGTGCTCAACCTGCTCGTCGGCGAGGAGTTCCCCGACCTGGCGACGCTGCTGTCGGCCGGCGAGGAACTGACCAGCGACCTGCTCGGGCACTGGCTGCGGGACGGCCTGGAGATCTACAACGGCTACGGCCCGACCGAAGCCTCGATCGGCTCCACCTTCATGCGGCTGGACCCGGCCACGCCGCTTCCGCCGCCGATCGGCCGGCCCAAGCCGAACTATCAGGCCTACGTGCTGGACAGCTACCTGAACCCGATGCCGGTCGGGGTCACCGGCGAGCTGCACATCGGCGGCGCTGGCGTGGCCCGCGGCTACCTGAACCGGCCTGAGCTCACCAGGGAACGGTTCATTCCCGACCCGTTCGCCCCTGGCCAGCGGCTGTACAAGACCGGCGACCTGGTCCGCCGTCGCGGCGACGGCACCATCGTCTTCGTCGGCCGGATCGACCACCAGGTCAAGATCCGCGGCCTGCGCGTCGAACTCGGCGAGATCGAGGCCGCGCTGCTGGCCCACCCGGACATCGCCCAGGCGGTCGTGACGGTCATCTTGGACCAGGCAGGCCAGAAGCAGCTCGCCGCTTACCTGCGACCGCACGACGGGCGCAGGCCGGCGGTCACCGACCTGCGCCAGCACCTCGCCGCCCAGCTTCCCGGCTACATGATCCCGACCTACCTGGTCACCTTGGACCGGCTCCCGCTCACCAGCCACGGCAAGGTCGACAAGGCCGCACTGCCCGCACCGCAGGCGATCGCCTCGGACGCCGAGCGAGTACCGCCGCGCACGGTGATCGAGGCGATCCTGGTCGACCTGTACGCGGGAGTGCTGGGTCACGAGAACCTCGGCGCGGCCGACAGCTTCTTCGACCTCGGCGGCAACTCGCTGCAGGCGATGCAGCTCGTCACCAGGCTCCAGGCCGCCCTCGCCGTCGACCTGGACGTCAGCGCCGTGTTTCTCGCGCCCACCGCCAGGCAGCTCGCCGCGGTACTCAGGGACACGCACGGATTCGACGACGAGGAGATCGGCGCCGGCGGCATCGCGGCACTGATCGAGCCAGCGGATACCGGGGCCGGTCAGGTCCTGACGGCCACCGACAGCGTGTGAGCGCAGCGGCCGGCCTGACGGTGTGGAGGTAGTACGGGCATGTTGACAGACGCGCAACGGGCGGCGCTGATCTCGCGGGTGCGCGGCAGCCGCGACCCGGTGCTGCCAGGCATCGGCAAGCGCCCGCAGGGCGCGGACAGCGCGCCGATGTCGTTCGGCCAGGAACAGCTGTGGTTCATCGACCGGCTGGCCCCTGGCGGGGCTGCCTACAACATCCCGCTGGCCGTGCGGGTGTCCGGACCGCTGGACGTGCCGGCCGCCTGCCGGGCCGTGACCGGGCTGGTGGCCAGGCACGAGGCTTTGCGTACCAGGCTGGTGACGGACCCGGACGGCCGCCCGGTCCAGGTAGTCGACCCGCCCCCGGCATCCGTCCTGTCGGTGACCGACCTGTCCGGGCTGCCACCAGGGCGGCGGCAGGACCGGCTGGCCGAGTTCATCGCCGCGCAGTCGCTGCGCCCGTTCGACCTGGCGGCCGGCCCGCTGCTGCGGGCCTGGCTGCTGGTGCTGTCGCCGGACGAGCACATTCTGGCCATCGTGGTGCACCATGCGGTGTTCGACGGCTGGTCGGTCGGGGTGCTCGTGCGCGAGGTCGCTGCGCTCTACGGGCAGGAAGCCGCCGGCCACCCGGCCGGCCTGGCCGAGCTTGCGGCGCAGTTCGCCGACTACGCGGTGTGGGAACGCGACCGGATGGCCGGCACCGTCCTCGCCGAGCTTGAGTCCTACTGGCGGACCGTGATGGCCGACTTTCCGGTGGTGCAGTTCCCCGCCGACCGGCCGCGGCCGCTGCTGGACAGCTTCGACGGCGGCCTCGTGACGCACACGACAGACCGCACGCTGCTTGACGGCCTGCGCGAGCTGAGCAGGCGCGAAGGGACGACACTGTTCGTCACCTTGATGGCCGCCATGCAGGCACTGCTCTGCCGGTATACCGGGCAGGCCGACATCGTGGTCGGCACCGTCAGCGCCAACCGGGCCAGGCCCGAACTGGCGCCGCTGATCGGTTTCCTGGTCAATACGCTGCCGATCCGCGGTGACCTGTCCGGTGATCCGCCGTTCACCGAACTGCTGGCCAGAGTCCGCGGGCTGACCACGGGCGCGTACGCGCACCAGGATCTGCCGTTCGCCAAAATGGTCGAGACGCTGCAAGTGCAGCGCGACCCGAGCCGGACGCCGGTCTTCCAGATCGCCTTCAGCTACGCCGAACGTGACCCGGTACCGGTCCGTGCGGCGGACGTCGAATTCGTGCTGACTGATCTGGTGGTCGGCACCGATGCGGCCAAGTTCGACCTGGCGTTCCTGGCCGAGGCGCGCCCTGGCGGCCTGTGGTTCGAGTGCTCCTACAAGACCGCGTTGTTCGACGCGGTGACGGTCCGGCGGGTACTGGAAAACCTCGAGGTGCTGCTGAGCGGCGTGCTGGCCGACCCGTCCGCCCGGCTGTCCGCGCTGCCGGTGCTCAGCGCCGCCGAGTTGCGCCGCGAGCTGACCGGGTGGAATGACACGGCCGCGCCGTTCCCCGCTGGTTGCGTCCACGAGGGCTTCGAAGCACAGGTGGCGCGGACCCCGGGCGCGGTGGCAGCCAGCTACGAGGCCGAGCAGATCAGCTACGCGGACTTGAACCGGCAGGCGAACCAGATCGCCCGGCGGCTGCGCGACCTGCGGGTCGGGCCCGAGATCCTGGTCGGGGTCTGCATGCGCGCCGGACTGCGCCGCCTCGCTGTCCTGCTCGGCATCTTGAAGGCGGGCGGCGGCTACATCCCGCTCGACCCGGCGCTGCCCGCCGACCGGATCGCGTTCATGATCTCCGACGCGGCCATGCCGGTCATCGTCACCGACTCCGACGGCGCCGCCAGCGCGCCAGCCGCCAGCGCGCCAGCCGCCAGCGCGCCGGCCGCCGGCCAGGCCGCTGTGCTCTGCCTCGACCAGGAGTGGCCGGCGATCAGCGCGCTTGGCGACACCAACCTGGGCGGCGACCACGCGGGCGACCCGCGGGTCGGTCCGGCGAACGTCGCTTACGTCATCTACACCTCGGGCTCCACCGGCCGGCCGAAGGGCGTCATGGTCGAGCACCGGCACGCGGTCAACTTCCTGCACGGCATGATCGGCGCCTGGCAGATCGGCCCGTCCAGTGCCGCCCTCCAGTTCGCGACGTTTACCTTCGACGCCTCGGTGCTGGACATGTTCATGCCGTTGCTGGCCGGCGGCAAGGTCGTGCTCGCTCCGGCACAGACGCTGCATTCGCCGAAGCGGCTGGCTACCCTGATCCGCGAAGCGGGAGTCACGTTCGCCTGCCTGTCCCCCACCGTGCTCAGCCTGCTGGCGGAGGAAGACCTGCCCGGGCTCCGCGTGCTGCTGAGCGGAGGCGAGGAACTGCCGTCGGAACTGGTACGCCACTGGCTACGCCCCGGCCTGCGGTTCGTCAATGCCTACGGCCCCACCGAGGCGACCGTCGTGACCACCTGGCAGGAACTGGACCAGACGGTCCAGCTCCCGGCACCGATCGGGCTGCCCGGGCCGAACTACCGGGCGTACGTACTCGACACGTACCTGAACCCGGTGCCAGTCGGGGTGACCGGCGAACTGCACATCGGCGGCGCCAGCGTGGCCCGCGGCTACCTCAACCGGCCCGACCTGACCGAGCAGCGTTTCATTCCCGACCCGTTCAGTCCCGGCCAGCGCCTGTACAAGACCGGCGACCTGGTCCGCCGCCGCGGCGACGGCAGCATCGTCTTCGCCGGCCGGGTCGACCACCAGGTCAAGGTCCGCGGCCTGCGGATCGAACTAGGCGAGATCGAGGCCGCCCTGGCCAGCTATCCCGGCGTCGAGCAGGCGGTCGTCACCGTCGGCACCGACCAGGCCGGGGAGAAGCAGCTTGTCGGCTACCTGCGCGCCGGGCCCGGCCCAGGACTAGACCTGGCGGCCGTGCGGGCGCACCTGTCCCGCACGCTGCCCGGCTACCTGGTCCCGGCGCACCTGATCACGGTTGCCGAGTTCCCGCTTAATGCCAGCGGCAAGGTCGACCGGGCCGCCTTGCCAGCACCCGACCTGACCGCCGGAACCGGCGAACTCGCCGCACCGGTCACGCAGACCGAAGCCAGCATCGCCGGCCTGTACGCCGCCGTGCTGCGCCGGGACCACGTCGGCGTCACCGACAGCTTCTTCGACATCGGCGGCAACTCGCTCCAGGCGATGCGCCTGGTCGACCTGGTCAGCGAGCAGACCGGCGCCGACGTCGGTGTCACCGCCGTCTTCCTGCACCCCACGCCACGGCAGCTTGCCGCGAGCATCGACGCGGCAAGGGACGCCGAGCCGACCGCGGGCAGTTCGCTGCTGAGCCTCAGCGCCGGCGCGGGCGACCTGCCCCTGGTCCTGATCCACCCGATCGGCGGCACTGTCTTCGGCTATACGCAACTCGCCGCCGAACTAGCCGCCACCTTCAGGGTCTACGGCTTGCAGGCGCCCGGCCTGGCCGAGCCAGCCGCCATCGCCGCCAGCCTGGACGACCTGGTCACCGACTACACCAGGCAGATCAGGGCGGCGCTGCCGGACGGGCCGTACCGGCTGGCCGGCTGGTCCATGGGCGGCGTCATCGCCTTCGAGATCACCCGCCGCCTGGAACAGGCTGGCGCCGAGGTCGCGTTGCTTGCCCTGCTTGACGCCCCGTACGCCATCCCGGCCGCCCGCCGGCCCGGTCCTGACCAGCTCGCCGCGGATTTCCTCGCCGACGCCGCCAGGAGCCTTGGCTGGGACCCGGACCTGCTGCCCGACCCGGCCACGACCACCGCGGCCGAGCAGCTCGCGTGGCTCGGCCGCCAGCTCGGCGCGCACGATACGGCCACCAGCACTGGCCGCCCAGGCCCCGGCGCCCTCGGCGCCCACGGCACCAGCCAGCCGTCCCGCGATCCCGGCGCCGGTGTCACCACCCAGCTCGTGCAGCGCTTCGACGTCTTCCACGCGCACACTAAGATGCTGGCCGGATACACCGCGACCGAGCCGCCCGTACACGCACCCACGCTGATCGTCAGCGCCGACGGCTCAGCGAACGCGCCGATGAACCCGAACTGGCAGCGCGTCGTTGCCGGACCCGTTTCGACCCTTCAGGTCAGCAGCGACCATTACGATTTCCTCAGATTCCCGCTCGTCGCGGACGTCGCCACCGCGATCAGGGGATGGCACGGCGGGACGGGCAGCACTCCGAGGAACGGCATCCGTGGCTGAGGTGGATCGCAAGTCACCGCTGCAGAATCGCGTGCTGCCCACCGGCGAGATCGTCTCCGACCCGGCACGCGGCATGCTGATGGGTAACCGGGGCTGCATCCACTCGGCCGAGCGCACACTAGGAGTCACGCGCTGGCGGACGAAGATGTGGATCTCCTGCGTGCTCGACTGGCGCGGCCGCAAGCGTGACGTCATGCCGCCTGGCCGCTGGACGGCGTTGTTCTTCCTCGACGAAGTGACCGCGCTGGCGGCCGGGCACCGGCCGTGCGGCTACTGCCGCAGGGCCGACCACCTCTGGCTCGCCGGAAGCTGGCAAGCCGCCAGGCGGCTCCCTGTGCGCCCGCGTGCGAGGGAGATGGACCTAGTCCTGCACGCGGAGCGGGTCGATCGGCGGACCAGGAGCAAGATCACCCGCCCGGCCAGGACCGGCGACCTGCCTGATGGCGCGATGGTCTGGCACGAAGGCGCTCCGGCGCTGCTCTGCGCAGGCTCGCTACTGCCCTGGACGATCAGCGGTTACGCCCCGGCGGTACCTGCCAGCCCGCGTGCCACGCTTGACGTGCTGACGCCGCCGTCCATCGTCGCGGCGCTCGCGGCGGGTTACCGTCCGCTCGTCCATCCGAGTGCCGGATCCACTCCGCTCAGGTCGCTGCACTGATAGGTCGCCGCACTGACACATCGCCGCACGCCTGCTGACTCCCTGGCCCGAGATCGCCCAGGTCCTGTCCGCCGAATCAGCCGCCGTGCTCACCTCACGGGTCTCGTTCCTGGACGACTC
>Ga0307372_10008894_pt1 | contig 14006 bp, 18 predicted proteins | sample OX1MG_FD_202533 | JGI IMG/M metagenome (GOLD analysis project Ga0307372, IMG submission 202533) | Soil microbial communities from Risofladan, Vaasa, Finland - OX-1 | ecosystem: Environmental > Terrestrial > Soil > Coastal area > Acid sulfate soil | place: Finland: Risofladan, Vaasa | collected...
CGCCGCGCTCGAACACCCGCACTATCACGATTCCGCAAGGCCTATTCATTTCAACCTCCATTGAGCGTCGCGACGCCGTTTACGACGAGCGCGGGATCCGCGACCATCGGCTCATTCGCGCCGTAAGTGATTCCGCTATGCACAAAATGTGCGTTATACAGTGGCTCGATTGATCCGTAACCGTCGATACCGGGCGCCGTGATGAGCGCGATCGAAAGTTGCGCGTCGGACGGCTGCGGCGCCGCGTCAATTTGATACTCCGCGATACCGCCGAAGGTAATACTATCGCGCGGCGACGGTGCGGCGTCCTGAACCGGCGCGGTTACGAACCATAGCGAGTCAAGCCACGCGCGCGCGGGTTGAAAGAAGTTGACCGCCGCAATCGCGCTTTGTGCCGCGCCCGCCGGCACCGACCCGCCCGCGTCAAGATTGATCAGAATCCGGAATACCGCCCATCCCTCGGAACTCGGATACGCAGTCCCGCCCCAGCTTGCCTCGCCTTCCTGAATTGCCACATCGGCCCATCCTAGCGATGACAGCGCCCGCTTGATCGCAGCCGGCGTCCCACGCTCGCGATGCAATGCAATTGCGAGTTTCAGCAGTTCACGCTCGGTGGCGGCATTCGGCGACGCTTCGCCTGCTATCGATTCGGGACCCGACAGCGTGTCGATATCGGTCAGCGAATCAATATCAGTCAGACTGTCTATACTCAGTGCAACCGGCGCCGCGAGCTGCCACAATGGCGACAGAATATCGAACTGCCACGCGAGAAACACCAAGGCGCCGTCCACCACCGAATCGATTCGGTAAATCAGCAGCGGCGTCAGGTCGAGCCCGGACAGACGCTCGATCAACACCAGCAACGCCTGGGTCCGCGTGTCGTTTATCGACGGAGCTGCAGTTAATTCCGCCATCGTATTTCAGCTATGCTCTCCGCTCACCGCCTCGGTCAGAGAGATGGCGGTGCAGTTTGCCCATTGGCCCGTTGCCAACTGTGTGTAAGCAGGCGCCGTCAGCGCAACCTCGTAAACTCCCGCGACCGACAGCGCAGCGATCACCTGGCTCGGCACGATATCGCGCTGAACCTTGGCCGCGAGTTCCAGTGCGTATTGCATCGCTGCATCGTTCGCGGCTGTCATCGTCGCACCAGGATCCGCATCTGAGTACAGCGTCACGGTCGCGGTAATTTGGTAATCCACCTCCGCCACCGCGAGCACGTTGACCGTATCGGTCAACGGGCGCACCGAATCAGCGCTAAGCACCGACGAAATTTTCTCGAGCAGCGGTGTTCCTGCGACTCCGGCGGGGTTCGGGGCGCTTTGCGGCTGGACCAGAATCGGTCCGGTGAGAATATATACATTCACCTGCCCTGGCGCCGGACTGACTACTTGCGCATCGACAATTGTTGGATCCGCCCCCAAGGCGAAGAAGCGATACGCTCCCGCGGGTCCGGCCACGCTGAACTGATTCGGCGCCGCCTGGATACGCGAGCGCAGATGATCATCGGTTTCAGGCGATGACCCGCCCGCGGTAACCGTCGTATTGCCAACGCTCGCGATAGTCGCGCTCGGACTGAGTAACGCGTTAACCTGCCCGGCCAGGTAGCCGTTGGCGCCCGCTCCCGCCTGCACCGCCAGTGCGTTCACCGTACCCGAAAGAGCACCCGCCGGGATCACCAGCGCGGCGGTGGTCGCGAATGAGTATAGTCCGTCGGAGGTGCCGGCCAGGGTGCCCTGGGCGATCGTAATCGCGACCGTCAGAACGCCCGAGAGAGTAAATTCGAGCGTCGTGGAGGCGCTCTGGGCGGTAAGGCGGGCGACGCCCACAAGCTGCCCCAGGTAATCGATCATCGGAAAGATTGCGAAGGCGAGAAGGTTTTGCTGCGCCGCGTACTGAATCGCGTTGCGGACCAGAGACTCCCGATATGCGTAGAGGTTGATTAGCAGACGTTCAACCTGCGCGGGCTGCAAAGTGCGCTCCGCGGCCGCCTCGAATTCCGCGATCATGTCGGCCAACACGAGATTCGGATCGAGCCCGTCGGAATCATCGACGAATACCGGGGGCGGAAGCGACGGAATTCCTGCTGCCATCAGTCTATATCCCTCTCGTTGATCGACACCCGGTCATCGCTTCACGGCGCCACCGCGCCGAGCGAGACGGTGGTCGTAGTAGTATTCGCGCCTGCGCTCGGCGGCCCGGACAGTTTGAGTTCCCAGGTGACGCTCACACTCAAATGCGCGCCCGACTGAGTAGTACTATCGAGCACCGGCGCCGCACTGACATTGACCAGGGTGATTCGCGGCTCCCACAGCGTCAGCGCGGCGGTCAGTTCGCGAACGATCGCGGGCAGCGACTCGGATATCGGATGATCGATATATTGCCAGATATCGCAGCCGAAGGTCGGGCGCAGAGGATCGCTGCCGAGCGGCGTGGTGAGAATAATCGCCACACACTGGTCAACGTCAGCGACGCCTTGCACCGCTTGTCCGATCGCTCCGAGCTTGAGCGACCAGTCGGCCGAAGTGAGGTCAGCCTGCGTGACTGCCTCCGCGCTCATCTTACTCCGCCTCCACGATCAGGCTCGCACTGGTAATCGATCCGAGTCCCGCCGGACAAGTCACCTGATCGCCCAGACGCGCGACTCCTTTCAACTGCCCGGCTCCGAGGCGAATTTGCGCGAGCGCGGTCACCTGCGCGTTACCAGCCGCGTCGATCGCGATCGATGCGGCGCCCGCACTGATAGACAGAGTGGCGCCGGTCGGCAGCGAAACATTAAGCGCGTGCGCGCCGCCGTCATACTTTATCGACGCGCCGTCGGTAAATCCGAGACTCAGCACATGAGCGGCGCGATCGTATTCGAACGCCGCGCCGTCTTTGAATCCGAGATGCCATTTGTCAGCGCTGTTAACCGGCGTCGCGTCGGCCGATGAATAGATGGCGCCCAGCACCGCGCCTGCTTCATCGTGCGCGTCCATCAGGCATACCACCTGCTCGCCAAGGTCCGGAATCCAGTACGCCTTGTCGTTCTGAGCTTTCGGCACTACCAGGGGCAGCCACCAGCTTCGCAATTGATCGTAGTCGGCAAACGTTACGCGCACTCGCGCGAGCGCCGCGTCCTGTTCCTGCACAATCCCGACTCGAAACATACCCGGCGCCGTCGCGCGTAGATCTTCATGATGCAACATCCCGCTACCTCAAAGGCTGCGCAGCGCTTCGACTTCGGTTGTGTAGCCGCGCTCGCGGCTAAGCAGATGACGCGCGGTCTCAATCAGATAAACTCCGTCGAGCATTCCCCATCCGGAAAGCAATACGTTGCATCCCGCGCACAGAGCCGGATTTCCCGGCCCGGTAAGCCGCGCGCTGAAAAACGACCGGTTATTGCGATTCAGTGCCGCCGCCGCGCGCAGTCCCGCCTGAGCGGCATTCTCGCAGCGCGCGATTATTTTAAGCGTGTCGCCGGTTGGCGCCGCGGCGGCTGCCGAACTGCTTTGCGCAATGAGTTGTTTGCCGGAAGAATCGAAATACGCGGCTGACGCGGCCGAATATATTCTCCGCGTGCGATTGCGAAACGCGAATCGTTCGAGCTCGCCGCGGACTATTGTCGCGATTGGCGCCGCCAGCTGCAGCGCCGCGTGTGCGTAGAATATCATTTGCGCGCCACGGACCGTGAAGTCATAGCCAAATTCATCCGCCAGACGCGCCAGGAATTCGAGGTCGGTTTCGTCGCGCTGGGTTACGCGCGCGAACGCGACATCTTCAAGCTCCGGCGCGCTCACCAGCCCAAGGCCATACTTGCTTGCAATCGTCGCTGCGATCGCGAGCAGAGTCTGTCCTTCGTACGCAACGCTGAGGCGCGTGCGCATCGCAGGCGTGATATACGCCGCAAGGCACCGCAGCCGAAACGCGTCGGGCGGCCCCGATAGTTGCAGGTCGTCAACCTGAAACGATCCGCAAGCGAGAAGTTGGCCGCCGTCATATCCGAGAAACGCCTCGACTCCGTCGCCGAGCGCCGGGTACCACGGCCCCTGCCAGCGCCGCGCGTGGTCCTCGACCTCAACGCACAGGTCGCCCGACCTTGCGCCCAGCCGATCGACATAGCTAATCGCTCGCACCATTGCGGAGATCTCACCCGAGATATTCACTCCCGCGTAATTGAGTATCCACTGCGGCGACGGAACTGAGTATGCGGCGGCGGCGCTCATGACGCGCTACCCGTGGCGCCGGACGGCGACGCGCTTGCGCTCTTCCATGGCGGCAGATCGGTGGTCTGCGCGTTGCTCGCGCTCAGCACCGGAACCTGAATCACGATGCCCGCCTCGAACACCGGCTCAATTGCGACCAGCGGATTGGCCATGATGATCGGGTTGAAGCGCGTCGCGTCGCCATAGAACCACCACGCCAGCAGGTCCCAGCGCTCGCCCGCCCTGGTCACATGCGCGATGTACTGCGTCGCCGTCATCGCGCCGCACTGCGCGTGATCGCCGCGGTGGAAATATCACCGGGCTGCTGAACCGGGGTGGCCGGAGCCGAAGGCGGAGGATTCCCGAGCAGCGCGCTAAGCCCCGCCGGCGAAAGCGATGCTGACGGCGCACTGGCGACGCTCGAGCTGTTCAGCAGGCCGAGCGGCGCAAAGCTCGGGGCCGCGGGCGCTCCCGGATCGAGCACTGAATCGAGCGCCCACTCCTTCAGCCCGAGGCGCATGCGCAGTGCGATCGGTGCACCGCCGGCACCAAGCTGGGCCGCGCGGGTCGTGATCGATTCGATCACAAAGAAGCCGCGCAGGGTTCCGTTGCCCAGGACCAGCGGCATCGCCTGATGAGTCTCGGCCGCGACTCGCAAAGCCACCGCCTGAAGCTCAGGGTTCGCTATCGACGCGTGCAGGAGTAGATCGAACGACAGGCGTTCGAGACTGTCTCCAGTCCACTGGAGCCGCGGCTGCGCCTCGATTATTGGCTGCTCGGCGTAAATATAGTTGCGCTCAGATTCGATTCCCTCTGGCGAGCCTACGACTTCAAACTGGATTGGGCCGAGTTCAGCAAACAATGCGTTTCCTCCGAATAGCCATTACTTCGATTCACGCCACCGCGTCATCGATCCTCAGTCACTACGCAACCCCCGTTACCTGGTTGTCGCGCCGGACCGAGGTCGCAGCCTCGACCCGCATCGGACGGCCGGCAAGCTCCACACCGTTGAGATCCTCGATTGCGGCGGCACCGTCCTCGATACGCGCCATTTCGACGAAACCAAATCCGCGCGAACGCCCGTCGAAGCGATCGCGCACGACCTCGGCGCGCTCGACGATACCTACTTTCGCGAATTCCGCGCGCAGTTCGTCGTCGCTCAGCCGAAAACTCAGGTTGCCAATAAATAATCGCGCACTCATCTGATTGCGTCCTTCTATCCAATCGCGGTCATTCAACACTCAGCTCGGCTTCCCCTCCGCCGCCGGCCGCTGCGCGCCCATAATCGCGCACCGCGCGGGTCCAGTACTCCAGTTCCGCGAAATCCATCGCCCGCAATTCCCCTAGTGGAAATCCAAATCGGACGAGTCCCGCGAATCCGGCGGCGGAGGGAGCTGAAAATTTCCGCCGATCACCTCGGCCTGCAGCGCGAGCACATCGGCGAGATCCATCGCAAGGACATCCTCGTACACGATCTTCCGTCCCGCGATCTCCGCCAGCTCCGCGACCAGGGCGAACACCACCGCGTTCGGATCATCCCCGCCCGCCGCCCTTTGCGCCCGCATCAGATCGCGTCCGTAGCCCTTGCGCACGATAGCCTGCTTGCCCGACGGCAGATCGAACGCTCGCGTCTCGCCGCGCGCCGCTTCGGCGCCCATTCCGATTACGACTCCGTTCACTCGCATTTCTTCAGCCATCGCTCACCTCGCTTAACATTCGCAGTCGCGCCCAGCGCGTTCAGCCGCCCAAATTACCGCGGAAGTTGGAAAGCTGATCGACTCCGCCGACCACGTAAAGGTTTGCGAACACGTCGTACAGATAAATCTGCACCCCGGCGACATAGAGCTCCGCGTGATAAATACTCACTGCGGAAGTCGTCTCGACCATCTGATGCTGCTTGAACGCCGGTGCGCCGGCGTCCTTGAACACTCCCGTCATCAGATACACCACCGGCAACTCGGCGCTGCGTCCCTGGCTCGTGTACTGTTCGAGGTTCCCTCTTGTCTGGAACGAGTGCGCCGCAAACGGACTCGCGGCGAACGTCAGCACCTCGGCGTCAAACGACGCCCACTTGATCCGCGATTCGAGCTTGGCGACTCCCGCCCACAACTCCGCGGTTCCAGCCATCCCCAGCCCCTTGTAGTCGATCATTTTATGCTTGGGATGCGCGATCTGGATCTCTTCAGCGCGTCCGAGCAGCCCCACGCCGTCGATATAGATGTTCGCATTAGTCAGTGAGTTGATCTGAATATTCATTCGCCGATGCTCCTACGCGGTCGCAGAGGCGGTCGTGGGTTGCGGACTGGTCTGGCCAAGCTGCGACAGCAGAGTCGAGTCGATATAGCTCTGGAAAGTGAGCCGCTCGGCCGGCGGCGGCGGCATCACGTCTATATCGAATACCAACTGCCCGGCTGCGACCTGGTTTGCCGGATTCTCCGACGGATCGTAGCTGGCCGAGCCCGCGACCAGCGCGCCGCGCTGGATGAGGCTGCGGATGAACCCGTTGACGCTTGCCAGAATCGCCGTGATAAGCGCGTTCGAGATTGGTTGGTCGATGAACTGCAGCATCGAAAGCTCAATCGACTCTTCGATCACGTCCATCGTGCGCCGCACATTGATAAAGTTGTCCGGCGCGGTGTTCGTCGGATATGCCGCTGAGCGATTGCCCCATACCCGCAGCCCGGTTCCGTACGCATTGAAAACGGTTACAATCCCCTGGGCGTTCAGGTTGTTCGAGTCGGAATACGGATCGAGAATCGACGAGTAGATGCTCACGTCGGACCCGAGTATTCCTTCAATCTGGGTATTGGAGGGCGACCACCAGTAGCCATTCGAAAGGTCTTTGGCCGCGATCGCACCCGCCACCCATTGCGAATACGGACCCACCGAGACACCGGAGAACGGCGTCGCAAGCGGCGTCCCGGCCGCGCTCACCGTCACTCCCGTCGGCACCAGTCCCGCGTCGGAGAACTGCTGCTGCGGGAAACACAAGATCACGCGGCTCGAGGAGGTGTCGAAGACGTTTCCCGCCACTCCGCGATTCGCGAGCGCCGTGGCGACCGGAGTCGAGGGCGCGGAATCGACCAGCGCCATCGCGCGGATCGTATTCGCCATTACCGCCAGCGCGCTCGCGACGTCCTCGTTTTGGGCATAGCCGGGAGCCGCGAGCAGCTTCGCAAAAAAGCCCATCGTTCCGTAGGTGGTTTGCAGCGCCTGGATTCCAGTGTAAACGCCGGCGGTCACCGCGCCGACAATATCCGCGTCGGCGACCTTGGACGGATCGGCGTAGTTGAACGAAATATTCACCGCCTCGCCGGCGGTCAGCGCGCCGGCCGCTATCGCAGTAATGACCCCGTTAACCGCATCGAGCGAATAGTCAGTTCCTGCTACATATGTAGTCGATTCGGCCTGGTTCTTGACCGCGACGCTGCTCACTCCCATGTGGCCAAGATTCAGGATTTGGGCGCCGGAGGACGGAAAGCTCATCGCCTGGGCCGCAATTGCGGTGAAGTGGCGGGTCGGATCGAACACGTTGATGACGATCGCCTGGCCCGACCCCTGCTCCTGGATCGCCGCGAGCGCATAGGGAATCGTGTAGCCCTGGATGAGCGGGCCGAAATTCGCGGCGTCGAGCGCCGAGCTGACCAGCGTCGGCGAGTTCGCTGCCGGCGCGGCCGAAGGAGCGGCGACCGCCCACGACGGCGCAGTACCGATTAGTCCAATCACGGCGGACTTGACGACGGTGATCGGATTCGGCCCAGTAGTAACTTCGATCACTTCGACTCCGTGCAGGAAGCTTGCTGGCATGTCCTCTTACCTCGCGCGGAGACGAATGTCCCCGCGAGTTCAATTAGTTTGTGGGCGCGGTTTCGCCGGCCGCCGCGATCACCTGGTCGGCGAAGGTATAGCCGACCTGCACCGTTTCACCCGCGGAGGCCGAGCCGCCCGCCAGTGCGGTAATGACTCCGTTCACCGCGTCAAGTGAGTAATCTGTTCTCGGACTCAGCACCGCGCCGCTCGCAGCGGTCACGACTACCGCGATGAGATTGCCGTTGGGCAGCTGGACTGCGCCGGCCGAGTTAAAGGTAAACGGCGCCGGCGCGAGTGTGACCGCGGTTTCACCGCCTTCTTCCAGCGCGACGCCGCGGATGAAGAGCGGAAAAGTTGGACCGGAAGACGGCTGTACCGCGACCGTGGACAGCGCGAAAGTGACTATATAGATCCACACTCCACCCTGTTTATCGCGCTCGACAAAGCGTTCGGCGCGCGGATAGAGCAGGCGGCATCCGGGAATGCGGAAACCGGTCAAAGCCGTGCGAATCGCCTCGATGACTGAGTATGCGCCCGGGCTCGGGCCGCTCGGCTCGGCGCCGTAGCTCCATCCGAGGTCGCGCATCATTACCGTTACGCCGAACTCCATTACCCGTTCCTGGATGATCGCCGACGTATCGAGCATCGCGCCGTACTTTGAACCGAGGTACTGCACCAGCGCGGCGCCGACGCGATGCGTTAGGCGATAGGACTCGGGCCGGTCGGGATAGTGAGCGATCTCGATTCCCGCGATCTGCGCGGCGAGTTGCGCGACGATTGCGGTTTCGATCGTCGCGATATCGATCGCCGTCGGCGGGGCGAAGTTTTCGCCGTTCCACGGCGCATCCAGCATCGCAGCCATTTCCTAGTACCCCTTTAGCCGGTCGCGGCTGAATACTCGGCAGGGGCCGCTGACTTCTTCGGCTGCTCCCGCGACCGGAGGCTCTGCATTGTCGGCCGCGAGGCCGAGCGTGAGTTCGCCCGCGTTGACTCTCGACAGCATCGCGATCGCGTCATCGTAGCGCCGCCGCGCGTCGGCAAGGTCGTGCAGCGGGCGCAACGCCTGCAGCCGGTACATCGCGATATCGGACGCGAGCCGGTTGAGCACTTGCGGCGGATCGGTGAGCGGCAGCGCGAAACGGGCTTCGAGGTAGCTGTCGATCTCCGCCGACGCGTCGTCGAGCGCCTGGGTGAGGGCGTCGGTGTTGACACTGGTCGCAGCCGGATCCTCATTCGTAAGCTGAACCAGATCTCGATTCGGGTAGCGATTGATAATGTCCTGGGGCGCCGCGTAACTCACGCTCGGATACCTCTATTGGATGCGCTCGCGTTTGAGCGCCCCCGCGGACCCGGCGCCGCGCCAGAATCCGCGGGGGCCATGGATGATGTCCGTGCGGCGGGAGGAGGAGTCGCCGCGCGGGCCCAGGGAGACGGTGTCGTCATTCGCGCCATGGACTAGGCCAGGTACTCGCTGACGATCAGATCGGCGCTGTTGCGCCAGATGTTGGTGGTTGCGACGCTTGCGCTGGCGCCGGTTCCGGCCATGAACTCGGAATTGAGTAATTGCCGCGCGACCTCTTCGAGCGAAGGCGGCACCACCAGGAACACTCCGCCGCGGCCCGAGAGCGCTCCGAACGGCGCGCCTCCGTCGGTGGTGAATGATCGCATTGCGGCACGCACCGCGCCGTAGTTCGCCGGATTACTCAGATCGGTATTGCTGGCGTATGCGAGCTGCCAAAGTCCGACGCCGGTGTTCGCGCGTCCGTCAACGCCGTAGCGAAACTCGCGGCGGTTGAAGACCGCCTCATCGGTCACCGTGCTCATCCGCGTGACCGCGTATTCGCGGCGCATCTGGAATATGAACGGACGGATCGCACGCGACGCATCGACCAGGAACCAGTACGCCCCGGTGCCTGAAGTATTGATATTCGCCGCGGTCGAGCCGCCCGACTGATTGAGTAGTCCCACAGGATGCGCGGCGGAAAAGAACGGCTGGCCGTCATAGCCAGTCACGCTGGCGGGAGTAGCCACTGCGGTTTTGAGCATCGAGAACAGCAGCATGTCGGGATGCATCTTGGTATCCCAGCCGAGCTGCTCGATGATCGGCTCGTACACGCCGTAGGTATCGTCTTCGATATCGTTGCGATCGATCGCGACGGTATCCTCGAAGTTGCGGTTCACGATCGTGTAGGTATGCGCTTCGAGCGCCTGGATCACGCGGTCGCCGAGCCATTCGCGAAACCTGGTGGTGCGGCCGAGCCACGGATAGGTAGTCTGGCGCGAGCCCGAACGCACCACGCTCGCGAGTTGCTCGTAGTAGGAGGGCGGCTTCTCGAATCCGCGCTGGAATACTACATCGAAGCCGGTAAACAATGCGCTCAGATTGGCGGCGCTGATTTCCATGATTGCAATTCCTCTTGAAGTCGGCTTGACGCTCGGTTACGCGGCGGCGGACGCCTGATGCCAGAAATCGACCCACACCTGCCCGCTCGGATCGAGCGCGATCACCTGGCCCGCGGCGGCGTATTGCTGCACGCCGGCGCCGTTTGCGCGGTCGGTGGCGGTGACGGTGTGATCATCGAGCGCGAAGCAAACCATCCCGAGGTCCGCGAGCGTGATCGAGTTGTCCTGGTCGAAGAGGAACACGCCCTTGCGTGCGGTGATCGAAATCGCGCCAGCCGCGCCGGGATTGTTGAGCGCGTTTTCGCCCGGAATTCCGTTTACCACGCTCTCGGCGCGCCCGATGATCCTCTGCGCGTTGGCGGTGGTGGTGGTGGCCGAGGCCGGCACCGCATAGCCATTCGCGTCGAGCGCGAGAATCCCGCCCAGATAGACGTTGGTGTTTGCTTCGACTCCGAATACGCGCATCCGGCCGGCGTCGGAAAGCTCGGGCGTGTTGCGTGAATTAGTCAATCCAGCCATTTGTCTGCACCATGATCCTTGCGGTTAGCGGTCGCCGGCCGAAAGCAGGCTCAGGAAATCCGCGCGTCCGTTTTTGCGCCGGACGAAATCGGCGGCGCTGACGCCCAGTTGCGAACAGATCGCGAGCTCGGCCGCTCCGAGCGAGTTGCGCGCGCCCGAGGCTCCAGGAGCCATCGGGGGCTCGCTATCAAAGCCCGCCGCGGCGCCTAAAATGGCGGGCTGGCGCGCGACGAAAGAACTGAACCCTGCGGGATCGGCGGAGCAATAGGCTATTGCCCAATCGCGCTGCGCGGGGATCAGCTTGCCCGCGCGCGTCGCTTCGTCCACCGCCTGCGCGGCACGGTCGCGCGCCCGCTCGGCGCGCATCGAGTTCAGTTCGGTCAGCGCCTTCTGGAACTCCGCGATCGCGACGTAGCGCGCGGGATCGAGCGCGCGCGCGTTGGCCGCGGCCGCGTCGCCGGCCGCGCCCGCGCCGTCGGAATCGTCGTCATCGGCGGCGAGAGCGCTCACGGCGGCCAGCACATCGTCGGGCGCCGAGTCGGGATCGAGGCCCAGGATCTCCCTCAGCTTGTTCAGGAACTCTTCCATCATGCTTTCCTCTGGGCTCGCGGCGCGGGTTGCAGCCGCGGCGATTGCGGTCAGGTAAAGATTCGGATTGTTGGTCAATCCCGCGCGCAGCAGCCGCGTCACGCGCCCATTTGCGGGATCGAACTGGAACACCGGCGAGACGTAGCGATACTCGCGCGCGGCGATCGCGGACGCGGCGCGCGCAGTCCATTCGACCCGGCCCCATACGGCGCCCGCGCGGACCGCGAACGCGACGATCCATCCGGCCGCAGGCGCGGGCCGTCCCGCGGGAGCGCCGAAGTCGGTCGCGTGGTCGTAATCGATCGGCAGCCCGGCAGCCATCGCCAGCGCGCGAGTCGCGGCGATCACGTTTGCGGGATCTTCGACCCGGAAGGGGCCGCGGCCGTCGCGGCCGTTAAAAACGCCCGCCGGCAAGAGCTCGATCCAGTCGGGAGCCGCGCCGCCCTGAGCGCCCGGATGCGCGGGAGCGGCGGGCGCGCCGGCGGTATCGACCGCGGACGGACGGTTCAGTTTGCCTGCGTCCAATCTGTGGCCACCACCGGCGCGTGTCTGGAGGGAGTTGCTCATCGAGGGGCATTGTGCGACGAAACGAAAAACATAATAAGGCTGAACAGTTCAGCCATGAACAAATCTGGCAAAAACCCGAACGAGTGTTAGGGAAGAATCGAGAGGCGTAAATCGCCCCGTTTTCGGACTGTATCAGGCGCGGAATCGGGCCGTCGTCAAGTCAGATAGCCCCTGTGCCAGAAGGGTTTTGCGAGATTCGAGGCGATCGGCGCAAACCGCGCCCGGAGTGACCGGCCAAAGGCCGATTCGGCTGACTTTTTCGGACGAGTGGTCTTCTGCGCTCGTTCACTTTCGGTGCAAAAAAACTCACGCTTCGGCCGGCGCGGGGATGCCGAACTCGCGCGATCTGTGTAATCTGCGGATTCGATCGCGATGAAAAAATCTGATCCGATAATCGAAATCTCGGGGCTGATAATCGAGCGCGACGCGCCGATTCTGCGCGGCATCGACTGGCGCGTCGAGCGCGGACAAAACTGGGCCATCCTGGGCGCCAACGGCTCGGGAAAAACCTCGATGCTGCGGGCGCTGACGGGATACCTGCCGCCGACCCGCGGGACTATCCGCGTCCTTGGCGAGACCTTCGGCCGCTTCGACTGGCGCGAGCTGCGCACCCGGATCGGGATGGTCAGTTCGTCGATCCACGAGCTGATGCCCGAGAACGAAACCGCGCTCGACGCGGTGCTCTCAGGCAAATTCGCGATGATCGGTTACTGGGGCGCGGCCGCGCCGCGCGAGCGCCGCGCCGCCGGCGCGATTCTGCGGCGGGTCGAGGCGCACGCGCTGGCTGGGCGCGCGTGGGGCTACCTGTCGCAGGGCGAGCGCCAGCGCGTGCTGATCGGACGCGCGCTGATGGCCGCGCCGCGGCTCTTGATCCTTGACGAGCCGTGCGCGGGACTCGACCCCGTCGCGCGCGAGCATTTCCTGCAATTCATCGAGCGGATCGCGCGGACGCGCACCGCACCCGCGATGATGCTGGTGACGCATCATGTCGAAGAGATCACGCCCGCGTTCTCGCACGTGATCGTGCTGCGCGAGGGCCGGGTGCTCGCGGCGGGTCCGCGCGCAAAAGTGCTCAACTCGAAGACCCTATCGGCGGCCTTCGGCGCTCCGGTGCGGCTTGGAAAAAAGGGCGCGCGATATTCGCTCGCAGTGCATCGCGCGGCCTCGCAGGTGATGTAGCGATTTCGCGCGCGGAAAAGCGAAGGCCCGGGAGCGCTCCCGGGCCTTCTGCCGTTTGCGTACCTATAGTCAGTGCGAGTGGCTAATCAGTTTCCCTTGAACGGAGTGCCGATGCCGGTCAGCGTCACGTTCATTTGCCGATTGTTCGGATCGTTCGAGGTGATTAGGACATTCGAGTTGTAGGTCGTCTCGCCACGCGGCGGAGCGAATACCACTGTGACCGTCTTCGACCGCCCCGGGGCGAGGTCGAAGTTGCCGCCGCCGTTACGCACGCGGAAGCCTTCGTCCTCGAGCGGAGTTGCGTAGCCAATCAGCGCCGAGGTTCCGTTGTTGGTGATCTTGAACTTGCGCGTCGCTCTGCCGCGGCCGCCGGCCCGGTTGGGAAAGTCAATCGAGACGACGCTGACGCTCAGTACCGGTCCGCCGGGCGTCGGCGTCGCGGTGGGCGTAGGAGGCACCACTGTCGGCGTGGGCGTCGGCGTCGGCGGAATCGCAGTCGCGGTTGGCGTCGGCGGGACCGTGGTCGGCGTCGGCGATGCGCTTGAGGTAGCGGTGGCGGTCGCGGTCGCAGTTCTGGTTGCGGTCGCCGACGGCGTCGGGACTCCCGTGCCGGTCGCGGTCGCAGTCGCGGTCCTGGTTGCGGTCGCCGTGCTGGTCGAGGTCGGCGTCGCGCTGGTCGAAGTCGCGGTCGGCGACGGGAACGGCGTCGGGCAGATGCTCAACGCCGGATCAATCTCGGTGAGAAACGCGTTGGAAGTG